>Ga0308309_10000433_pt1 | contig 27222 bp, 29 predicted proteins | sample HubBroMetageWFT5_FD_192491 | JGI IMG/M metagenome (GOLD analysis project Ga0308309, IMG submission 192491) | Warmed and freeze-thawed soil microbial communities from the Hubbard Brook experimental Forest, New Hampshire - Hubbard Brook CCASE Soil... | ecosystem: Environmental > Terrestrial >...
GGTCCCGGAGAGCGTCCTGGACCGAGACCAATACGTCTGCAACCAGGTTCACTTGATGTATGTTTTCGACGTTGCATACAAGTTCCATCAAGTAGCCTTCGATGTTTCTTAGGAGCCGCTCGTCGGTCTGTACGTCCATGTCATCTTCCTTTCAGGACCGCGATCACACTCGATCAAGGCAGCACGAGATTGCTTTACTGAACGTTAGCGTCGTGCCGGTATAGATGGACGTAAACGATTTAATACGAATGGAGTAGATAAATCAAACTTAATAACGGCAACTTTATGGCCGGTTCGGTCAGACTACTCGCGGGGCCACAAAACCGGACCAATTCTTCATGATCATGACTTCGGCGCGTACGCGCGGTCGCCGTCTAACCACTAAACTTTCATTGAATGATTACATGAGGTGTGTTTCTGATAGTGATGCCAGTGTGGGCAGGTGGCACTTTACAAGGCTTTAATGAAGAATAGAAATCATAATGGCGGTTTAGATCGGAGGGGACTTCCGGTCTTATCATTCCGGATTCTAGTCGAGCACCGTGTGGCACGTACCAGGCGTATGCCGCGATGTATTCGACCGTCGAGCTTCGGGCCCATCAATCGTTATTAACGCAAACCCGTGCATTCCGTGATCTGTACTGCCAGGTCGTGGTCGGGTCTCAATCCACTTGATTGGGGTTACGAAAAAGTTTCAGATCCGACAGGGGCGTGCTAGTTACCACCTCTGTTTATACAGGACCGTCATCTGGATCTCGGCATCGCCGCCGTCTATCCACCCGCTGCAACGGGCGATGTTGCCCTCGATGTGGCCCTTCGTATTGCCTTTCACTTCATTGAATTCATTCGTTCCCGTAGGCTCGCATTGAACGTCATAGACGGGGCCAGGCGCTTCAAGACTAATGTTCCATCGGTCGTATGGTCTATTATCGCCAGCGAAAAATCTCTGGGTGCGAACAAACTCGCAGAGGTGTTTGGCGTCTTGACGTTCCGACTCACGACAAGCAGGATCAACTCGCCACGCGATTTTATATTGGTTTCCGTTTTCATCTTGAGTACGCCATTCCAACTTTCTAGACTCTTCATTGGTTTTAGCGATTGATGAGGGGGCACTTAATTGGACAAGCGAAGATCTCCTGAAAAGCGGGTAAAGCACAGCAATCAGGACAGCAGTCGCCGTTACCCCGAATGAGACGGTGATGAAAAATTTCCGAAATCCAAACGTCAGCGATTGAGAGCGAAGCTTATTGGGAATTGCAGGGTTACCGAGGTCGCGAACACAGAGATTGAAGAGGTGAATGCGCTCGCCATGCTTTACTTTTACAAGCCCGAGGTCAAACAACTCACCCTTCCAGCTGCTGACCTGGGCCAAAACGTCTGCCGAACTTTTCGACAATAAAATGTGGCCGGCATCGCCACAGTCCATCACACGTTGGGCAGTGTTGATTCCACCACCTGCGACGTTGCGGTTTGCATTAATGTCCGCAACGCGGTACACGGGACCAGTGTGGATTCCCATACGCAACTTGAGATCTGAATTCTTGTGGAGAATCTCGGCTAGCTCCAGAGCGCAGCGCGCCGGAGCCTCAGGATCGTTGAAGAAGACCAGCGCCATTCCGTCACCGGTAGGCAAACGAATAAGCTGCTCCTCGGCTTTGGCGTTGGCAAATGTTGGTGTGGCTCGAACGGCTTCTTGCAAGTCGCGGAGGACAAGCTGTTGCGTGTCCATGTGTAACTTGGAGTACGCCACAATGTCGATGAACAAAACATGGGCTATTTCCAAGCTAGAGGCAGGGTTGCGCCCCGTTGTATTCATCGATGCCCACTCCGGATCCGGACTCAACTTCGGCGGCATAGTAGGTCCGGTTTACACACAAGTCAACTATTTGGGTTGCAAGTGAGAGACAGAAGAGTCGCGCCTGGTGTCTCCCGCAGATTCTCGTGAACATCTGAGCAGAAAAAGGTGTTTCCTAAGCGCCTTTAGAGTTGACCTAACCGCTTCTGATGTTTGCACGTGCACGATTACTTCGACCGAATTCGACAGTTAGGCAACTCGCATCGTGGCAGCGCGACGTATCCATCATTCATGTCACCGATGATCCCACTGCGCTCGTCGCCCCAATGCCAGAAGTAGTACGCCAAATATGCGCAGAAGATGCCGTCTGCCAAATCGTCCAAGATTTTGTAACGGACTCCAGTCAATTCCGACACATCAATGCTCAAAGCCTCGCTGACCTCACTCGAAAACTTGAAGGTGGGAACTTTCGTCTGAAGCGATCGCAGCCTAGCCCTGTACATATCCCACTCGCATTGGACCTCGAGCCATGAACGGCCCGGCTTATGCTTATACCGAAGGGGACGGCAATGGGTGTGGCCGTTGTGCGTTGAGCATGGGAACAGGATCACCTGGGCCGGGGTGGGGAAGACCTCTAGGAAGACGCGCTGTGGTTGTTGCTTCTGAACGTTCGGCTGGTGTTTGAACCCTAAACTTTCCAGCTGTCTGACGAACTGTTGTATCCGACCGCCTTGCTGGAATGCAGGGTTCGAGAGGTTGGCGGGGTAGGGCCCGGCATCATAAGGTCCGAAGATCTTGGTGAGCTCGCGCTCCACCGTTCGCTGTTTCGTGGCGTTCTTGACGATGAGAGGAGCATCGATCGCCACAACGGCGTCGCCGTGATCCTCTAACCCGGCAAATTCACAGAGATCGTCGTTACTGCGCACGTCACCGGACGCCCTCGTCAGGGTCCCGTTGAAGTCGATGACAGCGACGCCAGAGGGGTTTCGCTCAGACCAGGCTATGTCGATCCCAACAAACTTCATAGGCATATGGGCAATAGAACTTTGCCCGGATGCCTATAGAACTACAAGAACGGACAATATAATTGTGTTCTTACAGTTCCTTCCGTTAAGTCGCTGATCCCGCCTACCTTGCTCCATCCTGCCGACTGGGACGGCCAAATGAGCGATCTAGCGAAGCAATTGGGAAGGCGAGTTCACCTATTCCGTAAGCAGAACGGGCTTACCCAGGCGGCCTTAGCAGAGAAGGTCAAGATCAGCAACGAATTCATGAGCGGAATCGAGCGCGGAGCGAAACTGCCTTCCCTCCTGACGCTGGAAAAACTTGCTGTGACACTGCGGATCAACTTGAAAGATCTTTTTAATTTTGACCCAGCTGGCTATCACCACACTCAATCACTGTCGCGCGATGGCGTGGATGTCGCTTTGCTGCTCGACAATATTTCTCCGCAACAGCGCCGGCGCATCTTGAGGGCGATCAAGATTCTTGCCGAAGTGGATAAGTGAGTTTAGTTCGGCTCATTGGGCGAGGTTACTAAGATGAGCAGTGGCTCCTCTTCGGTGGCACGTGTGAGACCGCTTCTGGAAGATCTTGAACCATCAGCGCGGCAGATAGCGCTTCTGCTCTGCTACTACTATACGGTTCCTCGTGACCGCGATTTCCTCAAAGGAGTTGACGAGGAACGGCGCAAAATGGCACGGACGTCGGGAGCCTTGAAGACGCTTAAGTCCCGACTCGCCAAGACGAGAAGAGATGTGGAGGCTAAACTTGGGGACGGAATCGAGTCACTGGCCGAGACAATGAGGGCCGCGCACATGCGATCTTGGGACTCAGCCTTGCTTCCAATACCAGGCGAGGTTGGTTTAGCTCAACAGTTCAGGCGGAAAGGCCTCGCCGACCCCGCAGATTGCCTAGAGAAATTCATCAACTCGTGGTCGGAGGTAGAGGTTTTTGCGATGCGAGAGATCCAATTTCTGCGCGGTCAAATTCAACCGATGAGGAGCCTTTCGCGAAAATATCCGCGACACTATTGGCAACAGGGACGAATGGAATACACCCTCCGACAGCTGTTTGAGCACTTCTCTCTTAGGGAAGAGATGCCGGTTCGAGATATTGAGGAACGAATTGGAAAGCTTTTGCATGAACTTGATGGAGGCGCCCGATCCGTCGAAGCTCGCGGTGGATGCCCGCCCGTCCGCGAGGCAATTCGACGCGTCAAGAACGATGTGCAACGCAGACTCGAATGCGAAGAATTCCTTAAATCAAGGCTGCATCCTCTTACCACTTAGGTTGACCACCAGAACAAACATTTTGGCCTGAACCCTCGCTAAGTTTTTCTTCCATTTGTGTGAAGAAAAGGAACTCGTCTATCTGTACGGTGGCACATGGTCAGTGGACGTAGTCAGCTTGTATCGCCCATCGGGTAAGCTGCACGCCACCCTTCACTAAGTACACAGGAGATTCTGGCTATGGCGAACGAAGAAATTCACATTGGCAACTTGCTTGTGACGGAGCACGACCGGTATGGGAAAAGTTTGCCGGTCTATTTTCGAATTCCCCCCTCTGTGTCTTATCGTGTTTACAACCTACTGTACTCCGACGTATTTCCCTTTCAGACAAAGGAAGAACTTTCTCGTTGGGCATTCTGTTTGGGCATCCTGTCGTTAGAAAAAGTCGAACGCTTCGATTATTCATCTCCTTTGCTCAATCTGCCTTTGGTCATCTACGGTACGTATGGCCCCGTTGACAAATATAGATTCTTTATAGAAGTGGAAAGGATCGTAGGGGACCTGTCGGCCCTTGGTTATCGCACGCCGGCGCTCCAGAAGTTCATAGCGACTATTGAGGAGCTTATCGAATGCCTACCTTCGAAGTACGACCGTGAAGAGTACTCGAGCATGCTGAAATTACGTCAACGTGGCCTGCTGAATGCCGCCGACTGGCCCGCTCACCCGAGCAGGAAGGGTTACCGTGGACGTTGAGGACGCGGGATATTCAGAAATGATCACCCTTCGAGTCCGCGTCGAAGTCTTGGAACAAGATCTGTCTGAAGCCGTGCACTTGCTCTATTGCTGGCTGGTCTGGGTCGCAACGTCCCCCGATTCCGAATTCAAGCATCAGACTCTTGGGTCATTAAAGGCCAAGTTCCTTCAAATGCCACAAGGCTTTCGGCTCGGTCGAACGCTAATCGAGCTCGACAAACAGTTCGGCAGCCCGCTTGAGAGCCTCGGTGTGAGCCTCGAGCGATGGGTCTTCGAACCCCGGGAGCGTTCAAATGGCTGACACAGAGAGCCCCATCGCGGCGGCCAACAGGGCACGCATCCAGAAGCTGCAATCTTTCAGGAGGACCGATGCCGGTAATGCTGAAGCATTTGAGCTTCTCCACGGCGAGAGCTTCCGTTTCGACCATACAAAAGAGAAGTGGTTGGTTTGGAACGATCGATACTGGATTGAGGACAAGGATGGTGAGGCTGACCGCGCCGCTCTCGAGACGGCACGCGAACGCTTGTCGGCAGCCGCATTGATTCAACACGATGATGACAGAAAGGCTGGCATCGAATGGGCCCTTGCTACTGAGTCGGTTCACCGCCGGAGGACAATGCTGATAAGCGCCCGCAGCGTCAAGTCCCTAGCGACCAGAACCAGTGATTATGACCAAGACGCCTTCCTGTTAACGGTCGGCAATGGCACAGTCGATCTGCGCACCGGTATATTGAGAGAAGCTCGCCGGGAAGATCTCATTACACGGGCCACCGACGTTATCTATGATCCGTCGGCTACTGCACCGCGATGGGGACAATTTCTCAATGAGGTCTTCGGCGGCGAGTCCGAGATCATCGGGTATGTTCAGCGCGCAGTTGGTTACAGCCTGACCGGAAACACGCGAGAACAGTGCTTCTTTCTTCTTTGTGGCTCGGGCGCGAACGGCAAGACGACCTTTCTCGAGACAATAGTAAAGCTGCTCGGCACGCACGCCTCCACCGCCGCATTCTCCGCATTCCTGGTTCAACACAACCAAGGCGGTCCGAGGAATGATCTCGCTGCGTTGTGCGGTGCTCGCTTCGTAAAGGCGGCCGAAGCAGAGCACAAAGCAAGTCTAGATGAATCGATTATGAAGCAGCTCACTGGAGAGGACACGATCTCTGCTCGTTTCCTGTTCCACGAGGGATTCGAGTATCGTCCGCAGTTCAAAATCTGGTTAGCAACCAACCACAAGCCCGCTATCTGGGAAACAAGTGATGCCATCTGGCGCCGGATTAAATTGATCGAGTTCAATCAGCAGTTCACAGGTCGGCGCGCGGATCTTGCGCTGCGCGGGAAGCTTGAAGCCGAGCTTCCCGGAATCCTCGCATGGGCGGTCCAAGGTTGCTTGGCTTGGCAGAAATTTGGATTGGGCGAGCCCCAGAGAATCTTACGCGCGATTCTCGGGTACCGGCAGGAGTCCGACCAGATCGGCCGGTTTGTCAGGGAGCGGTGCGATCTGCAGCCCGACCGCCGAACGTATGGGAAGGAGCTCTACGACGATTACGTTCTGTGGTGCGGCAGAGTGCACGAAATACCGGTAGCCAACAATTTATTTGTCAACAAATTAGCAGAACGGGGAATTGATGGGATTGAGCGGAAGCGCGCCGCTGGTGGTGTGGTCTATCGAGGATTAGGGCTGCTTCCTATCACCACACCCGACGCTTCGGCATCACCCGCGCGAAAGGAGAAGGGCAAATGATTGAAGTCTGTGCGGGCGGACTCTCGACATACTCGCGGTGTATATCTGTACCGCTGTGCAGCCGTCCCCCGAAGATCTCTCTGGGGAAAGTCCTTAGCCTGGATTATTCACGATTTTGCTAGCAAAAAAAGAAAAGGTGCTCTAAAAGATTGATGAACACTGGGTTTTAGCGAACCCAGCATTCTCTTTCGGAGCACCCAGAGATGACATCTTGTATACCACAGCTGTCGTTTTCCTTCTACCGACACCGATCCATTCGAGCTGATTTTTCTGGCGGTCAGATCACTAGTGATGCCGGCCTGCTGCCTTTGCGGGCTTTTGATCAGCGGCATGGACTCACTCGCGGCTTGGCAGAGTGCGTCGGTGATGATCGCGACGATTCGCGTGTGAGTCACCCTGGGTTGTCGTTGCTGCGCCAGCGCCTGTACCAGATCATCGCTGGCTACGAGGACGCCAATGACGCCGACCGGCTACGCCACGATCCGGCGTTTCAAATTCTTGCCGATCAACCACTGGGCGAACCTCTCGGATCACAGCCAACTCTCAGTCGCTGGGAGAACGCACCCTCGCCTCGCGACCTCCTCAAGCTGCAAGATGCTCTGCTCGATGGGTTTGTGAAAATCTGCGGAGAACAGGTTCGCCAGCGGGGAGAGATCCTGCTGGATGTCGATTCCACGGACGATCCAACGTACGGTCAGCAGCAGCTCAGTTTCTTCAACGGTGGTTATGACCAGCATATGTATCACCCCTTGCTGATCTTCGAGCGTCACAGCGGTTGTTTGTTGGCTGCGCGTCTGCGTCGCGGTACCGCGGCGAGTCACGCCCGCATCATTCCTCTGCTGTTACGCATCGTCCCGCGACTCCAGCGAGAGTTTCCCAAGGCCCGCATCAAACTGCGCGCTGACGCCGGTTTTGCTCTGCCACTGCTTTATGAATTCTGCGAGTTTTTCGGCATCCAGTACACCATCGGCATAGCTACTAATCCACGATTGCACGGGCCAGCGCAGCGGCTGCAGCGTCGTCTCGCCAGACGGTATCGTCGCACCGGCAACCCGCAGCGATCTTTTTCCAGCTTTCTCTATCGCGCTCGCAGCTGGTCTCATCAGCGGCGCATCTGTTACAAGGCCGAACACACCGAATCTGGAACCAACGTGCGCTTTCTGGTCACCAACTTAAAAGGCCGCAGCCGTTCCGTCTTTTCCTTTTATAACGATCGCGGGGAATGTGAGAACCGCATTGAAGAATTCAAGAATGGTTTTGCCGCTGACCGCTTGAGCTGCCACCGCTTCCGAGCCAACGCGTTCCGCCTGTTGCTGCACAGTTTCGCTTACAACCTCGTCAACCTGTTTCGTTTGCAGCTACCCTTATCGATGCGCTCCGCACAAATCGAAACGCTGCGCATTCAGCTGTTCAAGATCGGGGCGCGTATCCGCGAAACAGCTCGTTGCATCCGCATTCACCTGGCCAGCGGCTGGCCTTTTCAAGATCTCTTCCAAGCTGTCTGCAACTCCTCTTAGATTGTCTCGCCCGTTCGACAACCCACTCTCTGGGAAGGGCCAGGCGCAGCTATCTCGAAAAACGGTTCCTGAGCTCAAAACAAAGGAAAAACCAACCTATATAAAGGTCGACTTCCGAGCGCGATCCTTTCCTCCTCACCAATGCGCTTTCTGCGCTACGATTCTCGCCTCTGATGAATTAACCAGGTTAGAGGGGTTTTTGGAGAGCCCTACAGATCCTGCACCGGATACACCCTGCGCGGTGTCGACCGATTGTCCCGTTGGCATGGAACCATTGGCCAGGTGTTCTTTTACCTTCAAAGATTTCGTGAGTGATCGGAGCAGGGAATGCGAACACACAAGGAGGGTCTGCGATGAACGAAGCACGAACGCCAACGCAACCTCGATTAACGAACGTCCAGGAGGCCGCGGAATTTTTGCGCATAGCTCCCAAGACGCTGTACGGGCTCGTGAGCCAGCGAAGGATTCCGTACAGAAAGGCTGGCCGTCGATTATTGTTCCTCGAGTCAGAATTGATTGAGTGGACACGGCCGGCCGAAAGAAAGCGGAAGTTATTCGTGTAATTAATTCAATTAAGCAGCGGGATACTTCCGAAGGAATTTGCACTCGTGTTTTACTTGTTAATGAGGGAAGTGAATTGATCGCTGCACTGCTCAATTCAGAAGCACGACGAGGCCGACGTGCAAGTTAGTCGGGGTAGCGTTTATCTGCGCGGCAAAACATGGACGATAGGTTTTACGTGCTCGGGGAAACGTGTGCGCGAGGCCATCGGATCGAATCGTCAAATGGCCGAGGCAATTCTGAAGAAAAGAATTGTTTCGGCTATTGAGGGCCACCACTTCAATGTGCGCAACGAGGGCAGGCTTCCGTTCGCGGATTTCGCAGCCACGTATATTGATCGGTGTATATCCGTTCTCAAGTCGGTCAAGACTGAACGTGACCGCGTAAATTTCTGGGTGCGCGAATTTGGGACTCGCCCGCTCGGGCAAATCACACTTGCCGAGCTTCAGGATTGGCAGGCGCGCAAGCGTCAAGTCAACAAGCCGGCCACCGTGAACCGCATTATGTGTCGCTTGCGGCACATGCTGAACAAGGCTGTGGAGTGGCAGTTGCTCGATGAAAGTCCGATGAGGCGGCTGAAGTTCTTACGGGAGAACAATGCAAGGCTCCGCTATCTTTCGCTCGAGCAATGCGATCAACTCGTTGCAGCCTGCATTGCGCCTCACCTAAAGGCAATCGTCACGGTCGCTCTCCATACCGGTATGATGAGCGGCGAAATCCGCAATCTGAACTGGAGAGATCTGGACTCGACTCGGGCTTCATCATAATTCGAGACTCCAAGAACGGTGAGCCTCGGCACGTTCCGATGGACTCAACTGTTATCAATTTGTTTCGAAATTGGCAACGGACGTCCGAGTCGGACTTCGTATTCACCAACGCCGTGGGCGGCCGGATTGGATGGCTCCAACACGGCTTTCGCAAGGCGTTGAGGCGGGCTGGAATAACTGACCTCCACTTTCACGATCTACGCCATACGTTCGCATCGCAGTGGATGATGGCCGGCGGGGAACTGTATGCACTCAAAGACATTCTGGGGCATAAGACAATCGCGATGACGCAGCGCTACGCTCACCTCTCCCCGGCCTACAAGCGCGCCATGGTGGACCGAATGGAGCAGATCTGGGCGAAGCCCGTGACTCCGGCAACGGAGATTCCGATTACAGAGAGTCGTCGAAGGCTCGTTCGGCGGCACAGCCACGCCACAAAAGCTGCAGTGGCAGTTAGCGCATAGTTCGAAGCCCTTGCGCCGACACGGTTTGCGAATGCTAGCCACAGGGGCACAAACGGATCGAACCGGAACTGGTCGAGGCGAGGAGGCGGGAAGATGCCGAAGCGAACGGCGGCGGAGGTAGAAGCTGAACGGGCGCGGCAACTCGCACTGGAACTGCGGGACATATTCCTCGAAGGCGAAGGCGCACCGGACGCGGAATACCGATTGGACGCAGCAACCGAGCAGATCGAGCGAATCATGAAGGCCAGCAAGAGCGGAAAGCAATAATAAGTCGAAGGCGACCAACGGACCGATCCCACACAGAGCGGAGTGGTGCTCACTTATAGGGAAGTTCGAGACGGCGCAGCAGGTCCTGAAATTGTGGGTCCGCGCGAACGGTGTCGAAAGCCGAGTCCACGGAGATGTAGGGCAGCCACACGTCGCGCTGGATGTAGGCCGTTTCGAGCCACTCTAACGCCTTTTTCTTCTCGCCCAAGCCCATATAAACATACGCAAACGAAGTCGGTGGTATGTACTCCTGCGCGGACCGTTTGATGAGCTCACTCTCGCGTGACATTGCCTCCTCACGGCGGCCGGAAACTGCTAGGGCATAGCCAAGCCAACCTACCATGCGGGGATTACGCTGTGAAAGCTCGACGGACTTGATGTAGTACGCGAGAGCTTCCTCGGGCTTGGCCAGCAGCAGATATGCCTGACCGAACAGCCAATGCGTCACGAAGAAGTCTGGATTGAGCTTCAGCGCCGTTTGCAACTGGCTAATCGCTTCCTGGATCCGACGCGCCGAGACGAGTACCCATCCCAAGTGGGCATTGACAGCGAAGGACAACGAGTCGGCCACCAACGCGCGCCGGTCCTCCTCGATCGCTCTTTCGGGCTGTCCCATCATAAAAAAATACGCGGCATACCACATATGCGCCGATGGATAGTCCGGGTTGAGGGCGATGGCTCGTTCGAATGCCCTGGCGGCTCCGATCCTATCCCTGTCGAAAAACTGGAGTACGAAACCCAAGCTCGCGTAAGCTTCAGGAAGCGCCTCGTCAATTTCCAAGGCCTTTTGTAAAGTGGACTTGGCTTTCGGAAAGACCTGCTGTGGAGGAAACCGGCCCCAGAACCCTAGCTGGCTATAGCAATCAGCTACTCCAGCATAAGCTAGGGCATACTCACTGTCCTTCTCTAGAGCTTGTTCAAACAGAGGGATTGCTTTTATCAGCCCGGCGCCGCGCTGGTTCCAAAAGTGGCGACCCTTGAGATAGAGCTGGTAGGCTTCGAGACTGCGCGTGAATCGACGGGACAGACGCTTCTTTTCTTCGCCAGTAAGCCGGAGCCGCAGCTTTCCAGAGATTTCGGTCGCGATCGCCTCTTGAACCTCGAATACGTCCTGAAGTTTCCGGTTGTAGCGGCCGCCCCAAAGCTGCGCGCCGGTGGCCACGTCGACCAGCTCTGTTCCAATGATCAATTCATTATCTCGTTGCAGGACCCTTCCCGTCAGCACGGTGGTAACGTTGAGCTGCTGCCCGATGGCCCGGGCGTCGGTCTCATGGCCTTTAAATCGAACCACCGTGCTCCACGCCATAACGCGAAGTTTCCGGAGCGGAGAGAGGCTATTGATGATGCTTTCCGTGATCCCGTTGCTAAGGTATTCAGTTTCGGGATTATCGCAAAGATTGACTAGCGGCAATACGGCCAGCGAACGAACGGTTCGGGCGGACTCGGGCGACCGGCTCCGAGTAACTGTTTTCTGTCCAGTTGTAATTCGCCGGCTCTTGGGTGCTACCAATCGCCAGGAAGCGGAATCACGTTTTAGCCTCTCCAAGTCCACCAGGAGGTCCGACGCGGTCTGGTATCGGATGCTGCGGTCTTTCTCAAGTGCCCTGGTGATGATCCGCTCAAGTTGAAGAGGGATTTTCGGGTTCACCTCTGTCAGATGGGCGGGCGCGCGGTTTAAGACCGCGTCGAAAATGATTGCCGGCGTATCGCCCGGGAATGCAGCCCGGCCAACTGCTGCCTCATATAGTAGAGCTCCAACAGAAAATAGGTCGGAACGACCGTCTACTTCCTCGCCCCGTGCCTGCTCGGGCGACATATAACCAAGCGTGCCCACCGCGGCACCGGGCGAAGTTAAGAAGCCCTTATTTTCTGGCGGCGCGCTGGCCGGTGTGGTTGCCAGGACATCCGCGTCGCGACCCAGCAGCTTCGCGATGCCGAAGTCGAGGATCTTGGCAACGCCCCGTTCGGTCAGGAAGATGTTTGCCGGTTTGATATCGCGGTGGATGATTCCTTCTGCATGGGTAGCTGCGAGCGCGTCGGCAATTTGAATGCCCATTCCCAGTAGGACCTCGATGGCCAGGGGGCCCTCCGCGATACGGGATTTCAGCGTCTTGCCCTTCAACAGCTCCATGACGATGAAAGGTCGCCCTTCGTATTCGTCAATCTCATGGATAGTGCAAATGTAGGGATGGTTCAGCGCGGCGGTCACGCGAGCTTCGAGCAGGAAACGATTCAAGGATTCTCGGTCCTGCGAAATTCCTTCAGGCAGGAACTTCAGCGCGACGTGGCGGCCCAGACGAGTGTCTTCCGCCATGTAAACCACTCCCATGCCGCCACGCCCGACCGGTTCGAGGACGTGGTAGTGGGAAATGGTGTGACCGATCACTCGGAGTAACCTGGTCGGATGTTAGGCGTGGGCTTCGAACCAAGTCAAGTGGAGAGTCCAGGACGGAGCGGTGCTTGCATTCGGAAGTTCGCGAGAGCATACTCGCTTTCCTAACCTCACAGTTAACGACCTAGAATATGTTCTTCCGACCCTAAACGTAGACGCCACCGTTAGGGTGACATCTGTGGATGAATAGCCACTTGAACGGCCAAGCCAAATCGGACAGTGGAGTTGTGGAGCGAGAGGGATGTGCGGTCCGCGGATCATTGTCCCGAGCCCTTGAGAGTCCATCCTACACGGCATCGGCGAATGTTTGTCCCCCAGCGGGAGAATACGCCGATCTGAAAGAACTGCTTGAACGAAAGGGCCTATTCGTTCGGCAGCCGGTTTATGACGTGCTTAAAATCATTTTTGCGATCGGGCTGTTGATTCTGAGCGCCGTCTTGCTGGTTGTGATGCGGGATTTCCGCCTTCAGATCTTGGACGCGGCATTGATGGCTATCGTCTGCACGCAATTGGCCTTCTTCTTCCATGACGCGGGCCACGGGCAGATTTTCCAGACAGACCGAATGAATGACGTGCTCGGTTTGATCCTAGCCAACCTGCTGCTCGGCTGGAGCTATGGCAGGTGGGTTAGTAGTCACAATCGGCATCATGCTCATCCTAACCAGCTCGATCTCGACCCGGACATTAGTGACGTCCCAATCGTCGCTTTTACTGAAGCGCAAGCGCGGAAGAAACTTGGGCCAATGAGGCTTCTCACGAAATTTCAAGCCTGCTGCTTCCCTTTACTGACGCTTCTGAGTGCGTTCAGCTGGCGAATCCGCAGTATTCAGTACGTCTGGCAAAAGAAGGTGCGATACCGATCCGCGGAAGCGATGCTGCTAGTGGCGCACTCCGCGCTGTACTTTGGCTCGGTGTTCTTCCTGCTGCCTGTTGAGAAAGCAGTGCTTTTCGTCCTCTGCCATAACGCACTGTTCGGTCTATACATTGGTTCCGTGTTCGCCGCCAGCCACAAGGGCATGCTGTACGTCGGCAGCGAAAGCCGACTGGACTTCCTGCGGCAGCAAATCCTGAGCACCCGTAATATTCGGGCCCATCCGTTATCCGACTTATGGTATGGGCCGATGGCCTGCCACATCGAGCATCATTTGTTTCCGCGTATTCCGCGGAGCAAGTTGGCGAAAGCGCGACGTACGGTGAAAGCTTTCTGCCTGCAGCGTCGGATACCGTATCAGGAGACCGGTGGGCTGCGCTCTTATTGGGATACGCTGCGCCACTTGCACCGAGTTAGCGCACCGTTACGCAGAGCTGTGAGACAGAGGCACGGATGCGCAATCTAGAGTTGAGCCATCTGAGAACCTGGCCCAAGTCGAGGCTCGAGGAGTCATGCACTCCCCCTACCTCGGAGTATGCTGAGCTGCGGCAATTGCTGGACGAGAAAGGGCTCTTCGCCAAGCAGCCGCTCTATTACATCGGCAGAGTGTCGATGACGATGGCCCTACTGGCTGCCAGTTTGATCGTGCTGGCTATCGTGGAAGATTTTGGGGTGCAGCTTCTGAATGCTGTTTTTCTAGCGTTCGTCTTCTGCCAGTTGAGTTATGTCGTCCACGACGCGGGTCACGGCCAGATTTTCCGTACTTCCCGGAGAAACCACGTTCTCGGTACGCTGGTCACTAACTTGGTGCTTGGGATGAGCTACGCCTATTGGCGGGGATCGCACAACAAGCATCACGCAAGTCCCAACCAGGTGGATCTCGACCCAGATATTGACGTTTCACTCATGGCCTTTACCAAAGAACAAGCTCTGGCCAAGACGGGCCTGAGTCGCCTCATCACCAAATACCAGGCATACCTCTTTATCCCCATGCTGTTTTTTGACCCCTTCCGTAGACGGAAAGAATCCATCGAGTTTCTCTGGCGCGAGAAATGCAAAATAGAAATCGTCGTCCTGGGCGCACACTACGCGTTAGTTGGCGCATTCCTGTGCCTGGCGCTAGGGCCTTCGAAAGCGTTGCTGTTTCTCTTTGTTCAACAGGCCAGCTATGGTTTGTTCGTGGCGTCGGTTTTTGCCCCAAATCACAAAGGCATGCCCATCCTTCCAAGAGACGTTCAGATGGACCTTCTGCGCCGCCAAGTGGTCACCACTCGCAACGTCCGCGCGCATCCGTTCACCGATTTCTGGTCTGGAGCACTCAACTACCAAGTTGAGCATCACCTGTTCCCAAACATGCCGCGGAACAAATTAAAAGAATCGCAGAGCATTGTGCGCGCATTCTGTGCAGCACGCGGCATCCCATACACCGAAACCAGTGCACTCGCCTCCTACCGGCAGACGCTGAACTATCTGCACCGCGTGGGTGCGCCACTGCGAGAGAGGGCTCCCGATGCCACCGAATCCTATTGAAGTCGCACCTCCGCAGAAAGCATCGGCTCCCGATTATGCGGAGAAGGGCCAAGCGCCTCCGGCAACAGGATATGATGTTACTTGCTACGACGTGGTCATTGTCGGTGCTGGCCCAGGAGGGCTGGCTGCTGCAATTCTCCTGGCCCGTGCAAATCGGAAAATTGTCTGTATTGAAGCCGAGCCGTTTCCGCGCGAACGAGTCGGCGAGTCACTGGACTGGTCCACGCCGGCGCTGTTACAGACGTTAGGTCTCCCTAGCGAACTGCTCATCGAACAACGCGTCGGTACGCACAAGCGGAAGATCAGGGTGGAGCCCGTCGGAGAGCCCGTGTTCGGCGCCCAACCGGACGAGTACAAGTTTCTGAGCAAAAGACCGTTCGAGTTCGAAGTATCGACCTTGCACGTGGATCGCACGCAGATGGACATGCGGCTCTTTCGAATGGCGCAGGATCTAGGAGTGACTTTCGTCTGGGACCGCATAAAGCGCGTGGAAACCGCAGGCGACCGAGTGTTGGCGTGCTGGACGGCGCGAAGCGGCCAGTTCATAGGCCGCTGGTTCGTCGATGCCTCCGGTCGGGCACAGTTATTCGCGCGAGCCCTACGCATACCTAAGGCGGAATATGGCCGCCTCAAGACATGCTTGTGGACTTACTTCAAGTCACCCTGCATATACGATGGTACAACCTTCTTTACCGATGGTGGCGCTGAGTATCTCTCATGGATCTGGGAGATCCCAATCACACCGGACACGGTCAGCGTCGGCTACGTGGTTTCGGCGGAAGAATTCCGCCAGCTTCGCCTCCCGGAGCAGTCGGTGAAAAATGTCCTGTTGGGCGCGATGGCGCGCTTCCCCCAGTTGCAGCAACTCGCGGTTGAGCACCCCGATTTCCGCGTCCGAACCTGTTCGTGGCGCAGCTACGTACAGCGACGCGTGAGCGGCCTGAACTGGTTAATGGTCGGAGAATCGGCAGCGCTACCCGATCCGCTTACCTCCAATGGCGTCACTGCTGCATTCCGACATGCACAACAGGCGGCCCACGTACTACTGGAAGCAGAGACGGCACGTACGCTCCACCAGCGACAGCGACGCGCATATGAAACGAATGTCCGCCGCATGGGCCACATCTATAACTACTGCATCGAGCGGGTCATTTATGCCCCATCGGTTCGCCGCGGGCTCAGCACCGATGTGGCGCTTCGTGTGTACGCGCATTTCGGTTATTTGATCAATGCTCTGTTTGCGAAGTTCGAGCCGCGTCGTCCGCCCGGTTTGTTTCTTTTCGGCCTCCTGCTGCTCGGTGTTCGGGTTTGGATGGAAATCTGGACAGTGCTCGGCAAACTGGGTATTCTGCTTTGCCGGTTCCGACGCTGGCGCCACTTGTCGGGACCGACTCCACTGTCGGCGCCGAGGGGCGCGCCGCAGGCCTTCTAGAATGAAGTTCCAGTTGCGCGGCAAGGGTCCGGCTGTTCTTCTGTTACACGGGATCCCAACGTGCGGCCGCTTGTGGGACCCCGTCGTCGAGATTCTGCGGCACCACTTCACCTGTGTGATAGTTGACCTACCGGGGATGGGAGAGTCCGCCGCTCTCGCGGATCGCTCGCCGGATCCATCGCAATACGCAAACGAGATCGAATGCTTACGCAGGGAGCTTTCGATTCCGGTGTGGCATGTTGTGGGTCACGACGCTGGCTCTGCCATTGCCGTTCACTACAGCGCTGGATTTCCCGATTGTGTGAAGAAGTTAGTCCTCTGCTCCCCTCCTATTTTCCCGGAGCTTCGTCCTCCACTGGTTTTTCGTCTTCTCCGCGCTCCGCTAGTCGGAGATATTTTGGCGCCGCTCGTGATGCCGATGATCTGGCGAATCGGCCTACCCGCGTCGGTCGAGCGACGCGACGAGCAAACCAACGAAATCCTCGCCGCGTTTCGTCGGCCGTTTGTTGGGGCCGGCGGCACAAGCCGTTTTGTCCAGCTCCTCCGGTGGGGTGATCCCGTTCAAGTGCTGTCACGAACTGCCGGGTTGCTTCCGACGATCGGCGCACCCACACTAGTCATACACGGTCGGCATGATCACACCATCCCAGTCAGCTTTGCGACTCGCGCGGCTGCCCTGATCCCCAACGCGAACGTCCTCCTGCTTGACTCCGGCCATTTCCTGCCGCTGAATTGCCCGGTAATTCTGAGTCACCACTTGGTGCGTTTTTTCGAGGGAGCTTAAACGAATCCGCGGCTTTGAGCTGCTTTGGTGGCAACTCGGTCGTTCTGGCGGGCAAGATCGGTATTTCCGCAGATGTGCGACTCTTTGAGGAACGGTGCACTAAGTATTGGTCGGCGTCACTCGCGCGTCACACCCGGTGTTACGGTGGCGAATCCGGGCCGCAAGACCGTGTCGGGCTTGGGTTTTGACGCAGCTTGGCCAAGGGGACCAACGGACTGACCAGGCACTGCATTAGATTGCCGCGGACATCAATAATCCCCGCTGAATCTCCTGCACAGACCAAGGAGGACCCGAGCGCGTGACTATCAAGGCCCTCACCTTCTCCCACGAGACAACCGACAGTCGCGAGATAAATCCCTTGCTATAAAAGGGTTCTTCACGTACAAGCTGTATTAACATCCCATCACCGTCAGGGCCTGTTCGAAGAGCACAGCGGATCTAATGGGGAATTACTGCCGAATGCATCATCACGCATCCGAAGGAGCCCGCCCATGAGTCGCCCGACGGGTGTGGGTTGGGTTGAGCCGGCCACGCCCATTCGTGGCCTTGACCACCTCGGTGTGCAGGGGCCCTGCATTGCCCAATACGCACAGCTGCTACCTGGAATAACCGAACGTAACCGATCGTGCACGTTACTACAGCTTTCACCCGTGGTTGATTCGTTCGTTCGAGCAACGTTATCGCGATCACTCGGGAGACGAGTTTAGACGTGTGCTGCGGAGGGCGGAGTGTCTATTTACCCTGATAGCGATTCGGCACGCGCGGGTTATCGGCGACGGTGACGACGGACGCCACGGCACCGGAATGGTGGGCCGATTAAGCCTGCTCCGAATTCCTGCGGATGAACAGGCGATAGACCTAGCCGACTACGCCGAGTTCGAGGGGCCAAAGCGTTACTTCAAGAATCGACTGGGAGGCTTGGGCCAGTACTACTTCGGCCCACTACGCGACCTTCAAATCCTTGACTACACGTCCGAACGAGACGGTGGACTTCCCGGCTACGACAAGGTACGAGGAAATGGCCTCGCGAGCGCCTTTGGCGCAGGAGTGCCGGAAGATGCGTTCTTCCGACTGCTCGAAAAATCAAAGTTAGGATGGACCGATCTGGACGCGCTGGCTGATTTCTGTCCGTGCGGGCTGCGCGAACGCGAGGCCGAGCGAACACTGCTCCTCGATCTTTTTCTTGCTAGATCGGAGTTGTATCGGTCGCCCGACTCAGACAATCGGCGGGCGTCGCTCGGATTGGTTTTGGATCTAATCGGTCGCAACCCGAAACTCAACGGCTACAACCTACAGAATGTGTTCCTTGCATCCGCATACACGACAGCTTTAGCGAACGGTGCGTCGTGGGATGTACACCCGTCGTTAGTCAAAGTACAGCGCGGCTGGTCGATTTACCAGCAGAACGAGCTGCTTTCGCTCGCGTTACAGGCCCTTTTTGCTGCTGTGCTTCGAGCCATTGAGCGCGATCGGTCCGGTAGGCTTGAGAATGCGGCCGCGGCCGGTGACATCTGCGTCGGTCTGCTGCCTTCTTCGATGCGGTCTCCCAGACGTCGCGTCGCTGATATCTTGCCGAAACTGAAGTCAAGCCTGCCTGCCTTGAGCGCATGGCAGAATGACGCACACGAGATCCAACGTGGCTGGAAGATTCTCGAGCTAGGTACCGGAGACGCTGCCCTAGAGCCACTCGTAGAGCAGGGTGCCTACCTACTGCAATTGGGTCCTGCGATATCACGAGGATCGGGCTGGCGTAGACGGCCGGGTAAAGCGAGTGCGAACCATGTCAACGCTCGCACCGTTCGCCGAACACCCGTATAAAGGCAGTCCAGCCGATCTAGACAAACTGCGCGAGCTGTTCCACGACAAGATCACGGCTATCCTTGCACCAATCAACCGCGAAAATCCCACGGTCAAAGCTGCGTTCACGCTCGGCGGGTTTATCAAACAGAATTATTTTCTCCGCCTGGAATACCGACTCGGCGTCCCTACGGATAATGAACTGCATATCGAGCCAGCGACCGTTAAGGGCTACCAAGACATTTGGAAGGTCCACGTCGAAGATAGACAGATCTCAAAAATACAACTTCGAAATTTTACAGCTCGGGATGCTCGCAACTTTTTAGAGTCGCTTCCTCAAAACTTGTCGCACAACAGGCACATGAGGATTAAGGCTTTTCTATCGGGCGTATTCAGTTGGGCGATCGCCGATTCAGCCTTTCAAGGAGCCAACCCGTTGGAAGATCAAAAGGCGGGCGGCCGGAAGAAAGGTGAGACGAGTTTTGAAGGATTGACGGAAGGGGAGAGGCGACGGAAAGAAAAGATCAAAGCCTCAAACGAGCACGCATATACGCTTGAGGAAGTCGCTGAGATGCTGGATAAGCTACCTGAACCGGCACGAACGGTGTGTGCGGTCGCGGCATTTACAGGTTTGACTCGGAGCGAGTTGAAAGGGCTGAAGTGGAGTGATTACGACGGAGACACGATTGCTGTAGAACGCAAAGTATGGGGAAACCATATAGGACCTACAAAAACTGAGGCTCGCGAAGCAGGGATTTATGTGACGCCTTTGCTTCGGCGGATTCTGAAGAAATACAAGAAGGCTTTTCCGGAAAGCGGCGAGGGTTGGATTTTTCGAGGAGAGAAACTTCTTAAGCCTTTGGACCTGGATAACCTGTCACGGCGGGAGATCCCGCAACACATCAACGGCGCATGGTTCGGCTGGCACGCCTTTCGGCGAGGATTAGGGACACGCTTAAACGAGGCCGGCGTGGATGATACTGAGATCCAGAGCATTCTGAGACATGCTGACATATCGACAACTCAGGCATACTACATCCTACCGAGTCCTAAACGCGCGAAGGCGGGATTGAAAAAACTCGGCGAAGTTGGCGCGTAAGAAGTATGGTATTAAAGCATAGGGGCTCGTAGCTCAACTGGTTAGAGCAATCGGCTCATAATCGATTGGTTCCAGGTTCAAGTCCTGGCGAGCCCACCAACTAACGCCAAAAAATGATCGCGACATGCGCAGACCTGCCTGCGTTACACTGCGAGCGCTGCGATGCTGGGTTTTATTGAATCTAGTTTCTCCGGTTGCTCACCCTATTTGCGAATTTATGTGGGATGTGTTTGTCAGTTACAGCGTTGCTGACCGTGCCGCCGGCGACTTGGTTGTCGCGGACCTTCGCGCTGCGGGCCTACGTGTATGGTACGACAGGGACTACATAAGCGCCGGTGATCGGATACGCGAAAAGATTAATGAGAGAATCAAGAAATCTACTTCCTTTCTCCTGCTGGCATCGAGACATTCGCTGAAGTCCCGCTGGGTTCTCAATGAACTTGATGTAGCGATGGTTCGAGAGATCGAGGAGCGCCGTAAAGTTGTCATCCCGATGCTGCTCGGAAACATCGCGCCATCCGACCTTCCTGGCGATCTACGCGGTAAAAACTGGCTGGATCTTCGGAGAGGTTTTGCCAAAAAGTATAAGAACTGTCGCCCGTCTTTACTAAGAGCGCTTGTGGTGATCGCTGACGGGCCGCCGAAATACGAGACCGTCATACCAATCGGCAAGGAAAGTACGCGGTATATTCTTTGCTACCAATATTTGGCCCTTGACGAAGAAAGACTTCTGACCGACGAAGTTTTCTTGGCCTTCGCCGAATTATTTCTCAAGACGCCAAGCTCGCTCGAAAGGGCGCATCGGCGAAAGCGCGATTTCATTAAGGAGTGTGGTCACTGGGGCGTCCGCCAACTTCTGAAGTTCTTTCTTGACCATTCGACTGTGAAACTCACAAAGGGATTTACCGAAGCCGAACTCGGTGCGCTCTTTGAACAAATCAATATGTCACTGGCCGCGAGGGCAGGTAATATTCGGCCAGCGTGTCAAGGACGAATAAATCGTGTTAGAGTGTCGCAAACAAGGGAGATCACATGCGACATATCAAATGCATGGCGTCTTGGGCATCGGTGTTCTTCTGCATGTTCATCTTGGTTTCGCAAGTAACTGCTTCCCCCGCGCCTAACCCAGCCGTGTATATAGGGTACTGCGTTTCAGACCCGGTACAGTCGGTGATTTATTTCTCCGACAACGATCTTTCAGCGCTTGCGACAGCACCGGGGAATAAAGCTGTGGCGTCAGTCGAAGGACCGGTGAAAAAGGCCTTTGAAGAATTTCTCAAGCAGAAGTGCTCCTTTAATGGTAATGGCAGCTCGGTCTGCAGCTTTGAACAAGCCAGTCGCACCAGTCCCGCCAACGTGATAGCGGAAGCGAATAGGAAGAGAGCACTATTCAAGAGCCAAAAGAAGAAAATTATCGACACAGGCTGGAAATTCAAATAGTACAAGCCAGGATTTGGCACGGCTTGACAGCACGTGCCGCTTCTGTCCGCATTTGCACGTCTTCCGAACCAAAACTTCGCCGCTCGGCGTAATGACTTTTTTGACTTCCGGTAGATTTGTAAAAAACGGCTTGTCGCTGGGCATGGGAGCCTGAGACTAATCCAGCCGTCGAGTAGATTTCGGGGTGATGCGCCGATTCGCGATGACTGAAATGAAGAAAGGGAGGAAGCCGTCGGCTTCCTCCCTCATTATCAGCCCACCAGCTTACTGGAGCGGGGGCTTGCCAGAGGTCGAGCAAGGATTCATGAGTTCGCCGACCGTTGCCGCTGAGTCGACGCGAACCACGCCCGTCTCATCGATGCAGTACGCTGCCGTTCCGGTTGACAACGAGATCGGAGCCGCAGTGACCGAAAACCCGGTGTCACCAGAAGCGCCGCAAGCTGCCGGAATGCCCGTGGTCAGAGCTGCCACGCCGTTGTTCGCGAAAGTAAACTTGTAACCGCCCTTGGTCGCCGGATCGTTGCCCAACACTTCGTCGATCAAGTGCGCCGCTGCGCAAGTACCGGCCGCGCCAGCCGCGCCGCCCAACTGGGCTTGCGTCAGCGTAAAGCCGTCACTGTACGTGGACGAGAATGTTTCTTCGGCCGATGAAATCGTACGGAGGGTACCGACTGCCGCCGACTGGTTCGCCGCAATCTTCGCGCGAAGCAGGTTCGGAATTGCGATGGCCGCGATGATCAAGATGATCGCCACGACGATCAACAACTCAATTAACGAGAAACCCTTCTGTTTCTTATTCACTTTTTCTCTCCTTGAGCGCATTCCCTGCAAGCTCGCAGAGGTAAGATGCACGCGGCGTGCCATGATGGACCACCGACGTGACTCTCCCGACACATGCCGCCTATTCCGCTTTGAATCAATGTGCTGCGGATGACATTAGCCACAAGCCCTCAGCGTGGCCGCCACCGCTACGCTTGCCGTCTCAACTAACCGCCACAAATTGTCAGTCGGGATTGACTAAACGCGCTATGCAGTGGCGCTCAATGACCTTCTCCAACTTTTTAAGTCAATTTCGGGTAAATGGAGGCGTTGCTAAAACGGATCGGCGTTATGTGAGCGTTTCTGTTTCCGCTAGCCACTTCATTATTCGTGGCTGCTTGCTTTCAGTACCCTACCGTAAAGCGCTGCCGAACATGGGTCGGGCGTTCCAGTTCATCGATCATCGCGACGGCATAATCCTGAACTGAAATCTTACTCTGGCCGGTAGCGTCTACCAAGAGCTGGTCGTTTCCGAGGCGGAACTTTCCCGTATGTTGTCCGGGCTTCAATTCTGCCGAAGGGCTCAGAAAGGACCATTCAAGTTCAGGCTCTTTTCGCAGTTGGTCCAGAGCATTGATAGTCGCCAAAGAACCTGGCTTTACCCAGAGCGGCATATCCGGGCTGTCGATAACACGGACTCCAGGTTTGACCTCCAACCCACCCGCTCCGCTCACCCAGAGCACCCTTTTGATTCCCGCTTTCTTAATCGCGGCGATGATGGATGCTGTTCCTCGAACTTGGTCGTCATAAAGGTTCGGGTTCTTCCATCCAGGATTGAAGGCGCTGATAATTGCTTCGTTTTCTCGGATCAGCGTCGCAAGAGAAGCCGTGTCGTAAACGTCGCCAGCCTTCGCGGTGAGACCATCGCGTTTTTCAAGCTTCTCCGGATGTCGCACAATCGCTGTCACCACGTGCCCTCGGTCGAGCGCCTCCTTAAGCAATGCTGGGCCAACGAAACCTGTGGCACCTAACAGGGCTATGGGGCTCGGGACGTGTTCTGACTCGGCATAATCATAGGCTTTCTAGGAAGGGCAACAGTTTGTCATCCGGCCGGTATCGCGTTGTCTCAAAATCTACTTGACTTCTCCACGATAGCAGCCGGATACTCGGCGCACGTTACTGCCAAGAGTGACGAGTCAAACTCAGGTTCTGTTGGAAACTCTCCAATGCGTTTGGTTAGAGCGCTCAAATTCCTTTTTCTTCTTTTGCTCGCGGTCCTTTTATTTGGCGGCGAGGTCCGCGAATCAGCTTGCCTGGTCGATGATATTTCAAATGATTACATCCTGGCACCGGCTTCTCCGGTCCACCAGTTGGTGCAGAGAGTCCCCGCGCACGTGATTTTTCAAGGCAGCTTTAAGGTCGCGGACGATTTGACTCTAAAACTCGCGGTTATTCCTTCTGGCGAAGCATTGCGCTCCTCAGCCTCAGACCTCCTTCGGTTGCTTTCCATTCAGCGGAAATAAGAGCCCCATCCAGTCAGCGTCGACCGCAATCAGTGTTGTAGCCATTGGAATTGCTGCGGAGTCACGGCTTTCAGTGACCGGCCGTTTCCTCGGCAAAATTCCGTTCGCTTGTATCGGCACGCTGTCCGCTACTGGCACGCACAAAAGAAGAAAGAAGGATGCCTACGCACAGAGAGAAGCAGGAAATGAAAACTAGCGTGTGTCGCTTTTCAACCGCGTTGTTGATTTTTATACTACTGCTTGCCAGCCTGTTCTCGAACAAGCTGAACGCTCAGACAACGAGCAGTGGTGGCCTTACCGGCGTTGTAAGCGACCCGAGTCGTGCTGTAGTGCCGGACGCGATTGTCGAGCTGAAAGACAACGCCAAGGGTGACACTCAATCGACAAGAACGAATGCAGAGGGAGAGTACCTGTATTCATTCCTTCGTCCCGGAAACTTTACACTGACCGTTACACATCCAGGCTTCAAGGTAACGAGCCGCGTCCTAGACATCTCCCTGGGGCCGCCCGCCACCATGAATGTTCAGCTCGCCCTCGAATCTGATCGCACCACGGTTCTAGTAACCGAAGATTCCCCGTTTATCAAAGCGGAAAACGGCGACGTGTCCACGACGATGAACCAATTCCAGGTTTCCCAGGTACCAAATCCGGGCAACGACCTCACGTATATAGCGCAGACTGCCCCGGGCGTGATAATGAACACTGACAATGCTGGGTCCAGCTTCACCAACTTTTCATCCTTAGGCATGCCAGGAGACTCGAATCTTTTCACCTTAAATGGGATGAACGACAACAGCCTCGGCGCAAACGTGAATATTTCCGGGGCCCTTAACCTGCTTCTTGGCCAGAACGAGGTTCAAGAAGCCACCGTGGTGAGCTACGGCTACTCCGGCCAATTCGGCAGCGCCGCTGGCGCAAATGTGAACTACATCACCAAGTCAGGCGGAGACGTGTTTCATGGCAATGCCGAATATTTCTGGAACGGCCGCATCTTGAACGCTAACAATTGGATCAACAACGCAACCGGTTCGCCCCGTCCTTTCAGCAACGCCAACCAGTGGGCAGGGTCGTTTGGAGGCCCGATTAAAAGAGACAAGCTGTTCTTCTTCTTCAACACCGAAGGGATAGGCCTGCTGCTTCCCACTGGGGGATTTGCGATCCAGCTGCCAAGCCGACAGTTTCAAGCGGCCACGCTAGCTAACATCGATGCGCGATTCGGCCCGAGTTCCGCATCCGATACCTTTTATCGGCAGATCTTTAATCTTTACAACGCCACGCCTGGTGCGGGCGCAGCGTTGCCGGGGGCATTCGGCGATCCACTTGGTTGCCCTGGCTTTATTGGTCCCAACGGATTGGGCACAACTGTGCCTTGTGCCGTTAACTTTACGAGCACGCGCAACAGCCCAACGGATGAATCGCTGATATCAGGTCGCATCGATTGGAACCTGCGGAGCAGCGATCGGGCATTTCTGCTGGTCCAATATGACCACGGCCACCAAGCCACGTATATCGACCCCATCAGCTCTTTGTTCGACATCGGGAGCGATCAGCCGTGGTGGCAAGGGCAGTTGAGTGAGATGCACAACTTTGGTGCAAGCGCAGCCAACCAGTTCCTTGCCGCGGGTTGGTGGTTTGGCGCCATCTTCCGGCCAAAGAATCTTTCCCAGACCCTCTCTGCATTCCCAACGACACTGGCCTGGAATGCAAATGATGCGTTCACAAATCTGGGCGGCATAGACAACTTTTTTCCTTTCGGTACTAACACCACGCAGTACCAAATTTCTGATGATTTCGTGAAGACATGGGGCGCCCACAAGCTCGGGTTTGGTGCCAGTTTCGTGCGGACCTATTGGACCAACTTCCCCTACTCATTGAACGCCATTGGGCTGCTAGTCCCACAAACTCTCGACGCATTCTACCAAGGCGGTGTGGATCCTGGCTTTCTGACCGGCACGGATCTGAACTCAGATTACACGCAGCTGAGCCAATCCTTTTCTTCCGAGCACTCACAGCGCATCGCTTTCTATGATCTTGGGGTCTACGGTCAGGATGAGTGGCATGCCCAACCAGCCTTGACGCTGACCCTCGCGTTACGGGGTGAACACCAGTCGAATCCGGTCTGTGAACGCCGCTGCTTCACCCGTTTGATGGGATCATTTGAGTCGGTCAGCCATGATCCGAAACAGCCCTACAATCAGGCAATCCTCATCGATCAGAAACAAGCTTTCGAAAGCATGGATAATGTTCTGTGGTCGCCACGATTCAGCTTCGCGTGGCAGCCCTTCGGCCTATCGCATGGCACCGTGATCCGTGGCGGATTCGGCATCTTCTACAACCGGCTGCCCAGCAGTTTAGCGGCTGAATTCACCTTAAACTCGCCGCTCGTAAACTCTTTCACGGTCCGCGGCGACAACCTCACGCCCAATGAGATGACGAGTCTGTTCAAGACCGCTGCCGCTTCAAATCAAGGATTCCTCAACGGCTTTACGGCTGGGGAAACACTCGCTGAAATTCAGGGCAAGGTTCCAAACTTCTTTCCGCCAGGCCTACAAATCCTCCAGAGCCTGACCCACTCGCCGCAATACCAGAAATGGAGCGTTGAAGTGCAACAGGCGTTCGGTGCCGCCACTTCGCTGAGCGTCGGCTACTACGGCAATCACGGAATCCATGAAGTCATACGGAATCCGTCTGCAAACGCTTTCGGTTTCGGCTCATTCCCTGCCGGACAGTGCGCAAGCCCGCCGGTTCCGCCCTGCGCCGACCCGCGGTTCAGCGAGGTTCTCGAGATCTCCACACAGGGAATTTCCAATTACAACGGAATGGTTGTCTCCTTTCAGCACCGGTTCAGTCGTTGGGGTCAGGGCCTGATCCAGGCCAACTACACCTACGGCCACGCCTTCGACGAAGCTTCAAACGGTGGTTCTGGGAACTTCACTACCGGCAGTTCGTCGTTTCCACAGGATCCGAACAATCTCCGTGGCAGCTACGGACCAGCCGAATATGATGCGCGTCACTCTTTCAATGCCAACTATGTTTGGGAGCTTCCGGTTAAGGCGTTCCTGCGGGGTCACGGCTCGGATTATCTGGTGAAGGGATGGCAGGTTTCAGGAACAATCTTTGCCCGCACTGGTTTTCCCTATACCGTATTCGATAATTTCGAAGCGGCCACTCTAAGTACAAACAATTTTTTCGGTTCTATCTATGCCGTGCCGGTCAGACCATTTATCCCGGGCGGATCGTGCGGGAAAGGAGCAGCCATCCCGTCTGCACCTAACCCCTGTCAACCGCCGCAAGTATTGGCGAAGGGGTTGCCCAGTCCATACGCAAGCTTCGTGCAATCGCGATGTGAGACAGGATTCAACAAAGGGACCGTGCCGAGCGCATCAGATGCCTGTGGCGGCGCTTCGGTGACCTTCGCCCAGGGCCGCAATCACTTCCGTGGGCCAGGTTATTTCAATACTGATTTCGCCATCCTGAAGAACACGAAAATCCCACGCT
>Ga0308309_10000434_pt1 | contig 27191 bp, 26 predicted proteins | sample HubBroMetageWFT5_FD_192491 | JGI IMG/M metagenome (GOLD analysis project Ga0308309, IMG submission 192491) | Warmed and freeze-thawed soil microbial communities from the Hubbard Brook experimental Forest, New Hampshire - Hubbard Brook CCASE Soil... | ecosystem: Environmental > Terrestrial >...
CTCGCAGGCATGCAGCAGCGCCTTCTGCTTCTCCAAAAGCCTGGCGATGGATTTGGCCGCGATGTCCCAGTAGGTGCCGGTGGCGAACGGCAATTTGTACTCGACCGTCAGCTCGCCGATCATGTTCTGCAGCGCCGTGGTGTTGCCGCCGTGGCCGTTCAGCACGAAGATGCGCTTGAAGCCGTGGCGCACCGCCGAGGTCACCACGCAGCGGATCACCGCATACATCGTGGCATAGTCAAGCGTGATCGTGCCGCTAAGCGACATGTGGTGCTCGGACATGCCGTAGGGGATGGTTGGCGCGACCAGCGTCGGTGTCGTCTTGTCCATGATTCGGGCAGCGCGATGCGATACCTCATGCACGCAGCGCCAGTCGACCATGCTGGGCAGGTGCGGCCCGTGCTGCTCGGTGGCGCCGATCGGCACGATGACGATGGCGTTGCGCGCTGCCAGCGCCTTGATCTCCGAGGCTTTAAGCCTCGACCATTCGATCTCGCTCATGATCTTACAGCGAGGGCATCGGCGCCATCGGCATGCCGAGCCACTTCTCGTGCAGACGGTTGAGCTCGCCGTTTATGATGTCGAAGAAAATGAAGCTGTCGAGCCAGCGCACCAGATTGTGCTCACCCATGCGCACGCCCATATGGGCGGGGCTGCGCCGGATCACGAACTTGATCTCGAATTCCTTGCTCGGATTGCGCTTCTGCAGGTCGGGTATGATCAGATTGTTGGTGGCGAACAGCTCGGCCTGGCCGGAGAGATAGGCTGCGGCCGCCGTGGCGTCGTCCTCGGTGCGCATGATGTTGGCCTTGGGCGCCATCGCCGACAGCGCCAGTTCCTGGGTCGTGCCCTTGGCGGCGGCGACCTTCAGGCTGCCGATGTCGGCAGCCGACTTCACGTTGGCGCTCTTGGGGCCGAATACCGCGAGGTTGGTGTCGGCATAGGGTGAGGTGAACATGACCTGCTTGGCGCGCTCGGGCGTGAGCCCCATCACCGAGATTACGATGTCGACCTTGTCGGTCAGCAGGAAGGGGATACGGTTGGCGCCGGTGACCTGCTGCAATTCGAGCTTCACGCCCAGCGCCTTGGCGACCATGCCGGCCAGCTCGACGTCGAAGCCCTCGGCTTCGCGCGCCTGGTTCTGCGAGCCGAACGGCGGCACGTCGAGCGGGACGGCGATGCGCACAACGCCCTTCTTGAGGATGTCCTCCAGACGGTCAGCCTTGGCTGCCTGACCGCCGAAGGCGGCAAGGCTCAGAGCCAGCAGGCCCACGATAAAGCGCTTCATATTGGTTCTCCCTTCTTATCCCCGGCATGGATTTTGAATTACAATGCGCGAGGTCGTCCACAACGCAGTGGCTGGAGGAGCGTGTATGAGCGCCGAATTCGAAATTGCCCGGCCTTTGCCCGGCGCCGCGTTCGGCGCGGCGGTGAAGCTTGCCAAGCCGCTTTCGCAGAAGATGCCCGAGGGATTGCCGGAGGCGCTGGCGGCGGCGGGCGGACTGTTGCTGATTCCGGGCCTGCACGAGATCGTCGCGGAGCCCGAGCTGCTGGTCTGTCTCAGCCGGCTGTTCGGGAGCGAGGTCGAGGACTACCGCTACACGCTGACCTCGGTCACTTCTGTGCATGCGACGGTGCCCGAGATCTTCATGGTCTCGAACATGGCGCCGGTGAACCGCCCACCGCCCAAGCGGCCCGATCCGCCGCTCACCGCCGACGGCGGCCTGCCGGTGCAGTATCCGCACCGCAAGGGTTGGCACACCGACCAAAGCTATCGCCGGCCGCCGCCGGACATCTCGCTGTTCTATGCCGTGACGCCGGTTGCGCGCGACCGAGGCCAGACCCTGTTCGCCGATTGCACCGCGGCCTACGCAGCCCTGCCGTCGCATCTCAAGGCGAAGGTCGAGGGGCTGCAGGGGCTGCACTGCCAGCCCGGCATGAGCCGCTCGCGCGACGCCGTGCTGGCGGGCCGGCAGGTCGAAGAGCAACCGCCGCATGCCCGCTCGCAACGTCAACCCGTTGTGCGTATCCATCCGGTCACGGGCAAGCCGGCGCTGTACATCTGCGAATGGGGCCAGATGGATTGGCATGAGGGTCCGTTCGTCGGCATGCAGCCCGGCCCGCATGGCGACGGCGCCGCTCTGCTGGACGAACTGATGGCCCACATGACGCGCCCCGAGTTCGTCTATGTTCATGAATGGACGGTGGGCGACCTGGTGGTGTGGGACAATCGCTGCCTGGTCCACGCCGCGACCTGGTACGACGCCGACAAGGAACAGCGCATGATGTGGCGCACCACGGTACGCGGCAATCCGGGCGCGATCTATGCCGGCGAAGAGAAAAGCTGGGTGCCGCGCAAGGAGCCGGTGACCGCCTGACGTTCTAGCCGACCGGTGGCGCGACGTGGCTCGCGAAGACGGCGAGGGCGGCGGCGATGACAGGCCGGGTGGCGCGATCGGAGCGGCAGACCAGGACGAGGTCGCGGAACAACGGCGGGTCGAGGCTGAACAGGTCGACCCGTCCGGCGGCGGCGTCCTCGCGGGCGGCAATCTCGGACACGATCGACCAGCCGAGGCCAGCGCGCACGAAGGCCACCTGGGCTTCGGCGCTGCCGATGTCGGTCACCCTGACACGGCGCCGGTCGACGGCAGCGAGCCAGGAGTCGATGGCGCGCCGGATCGATCCGCCGCGATCGTAGAGAATGAGCTGGCGGTTCTTGAGATCGCGCGGCCTGATCGTTCGTAAGGTTGGCGCCTCGGCCGGCGGCGTGATGCACACCAGCCGGTCGCGAAAGAAGAAACGCGACTGCAGGTGGGGGTCGCGGATCGGCGCCGTCAGCAGGCCGAGGTCGATCGAACCGTCGAGCAGACCCGGGATCATGTCCTGGGTGTTGCCGGTCAACACGCGCAGATCGATGCCGGGATGGCGCGCCCGCAGATCGACCATGACCGGGGGAAGCAGGTGTCTCGTCGCGGTCGCCCCCGTGGCCAGGACCAGCGTGCCCGAGATGTCGGAACGCATGCGGGCAATCTCGTCGATTGCCGTTTCCAGTTCGGCGAAAGCGCGCGATGCGGCGGCGACCAGGGCGAGGCCCTCCGGCGTCGGTTTGCTGCCCTTGCCGATCCGTTCGAGAAGGCGCGTCCCAAGCTGCTGTTCGAGCTGGCGGATCTGGTTGCTGACGGCCGGCTGCGTGAGGCCGAGCGTGTCGGCTGCCGCCGAGAAGCCGCCGAGACGCGCCACTTCGCGCAGGGCGCGAAGCCGTTCCAGGCTCGGCAAATGTCGGCGGACCATGATCGCCGATCATAGTTTTGGAAATGATTTTGATCAAAAAGTAAAATTTCCGAAATAGCTTCGATTGTTCCGTAATGGCGGCTGGAACCTGACAGACGGAGACCGGCGATGGACATGTTCGAGACCCCTACCATGCCAGCCCAGCCGATCGGCGGCAGCTTCGCGTGGACCGTGCCGCAGATCATGGAGCGCGACGACTGGATCTGCCGGCTCGGCGAGGCCGATGTCGCCGAAATCGACGAAGCGGTGCGGCTGACGCGAACGCGCGGTCTCGCGATCCAGGAAATCGGCCGCGACGACTTTCCGCTCGGCCGCCTGACGACGCGGCTGGGTGCGCTGCGGGCGCAGATCCGCTCCGGCCTCGGCTTCGGCTACATCAAGGGCCTGCCGGTCGAGCGCTACGATCGCGAGACGCTGATCCGCCTCTATTGGGGGCTCTGCCGCCATGTCGGCGACCCGGTGACGCAGAACCGCAACGGCCATCTGGTGGGCCACGTCATCGATGTCGGCGACGCGGTCGAAGACCATAACAAGCGCATCACCCAGACCAGCGCCGAACTCTGCTTCCACACCGACTCCTGCGATGTCGTGACCCTGCTCTGCCTCAATCGGGCGCTCAGCGGCGGCGAAAGCATGATCGTGAGCGGCATCTCCGTGCATGACGAGCTGTTGCGGCGCCGGCCGGACCTGCTCGCCGAACTCTACAAGCCGATCTACATGGACCGCCGCGGCGAGGTGCCGCCGGGAAAGAAGCCGTGGTTCGGCATGCCGCTCTTCTCCTGGCATCGCGGCCTGTTCACCGGCTACTCCCCGGTCCGCCAGTACATCGATTCGCTGGCGCGCTTTGCCGACGCGCCGCGCATGTCGAACGCCCAGCGCGAGGCGCTCGACCTCTATTACGCGATCTGCGAAGAGGACGCGTTCTGCCTCAGCCTGCACTTCGAGCCAGGCGACATCCAGTTTCTGCAGAACCATGTCGTCTTCCACTCGCGCACTGCCTATGTCGACCGGCCGGCGCCGCAGCGACGCCATCTCATGCGCATCTGGCTGTCGCTGCCCGACGGCCGGCTCCTGCCGCCCGCCCTGGCGGAGAAGTGGATCAACATCGAGGTGGGAACGCGGCGCGGCGGCGTGCCGACCGACAGGCAGCCGGTCATTCCACTAGATCCGTTCACCCCGGCTTATGCCTGATCTCTGGGCTGGGGGCGCATCTTCCTTTCCTCCCCGCGCGAAGCGGGGGGAGGTGTCCGCGCAGCGGACGGAGGGGTCATGACTCGTCGATAAAAACCGTGACCCCTCCGGCCCTTCGGGCCACCTCCCCAACTTCGTTGGGGAGGCAAATAAAAACGTCCTAATGCAGCACAGCACTCAAAAACGTCTCAAGCTCCGGCGTGCGCGGTTGGGCGAGGGTCGCGGCGGCGGGGCCTTGCTCCCAGATCCTGCCCTCGTGCATGAACACGACGCGGTTGGCGACCTTGCGGGCAAAGCCGATCTCATGCGTCACCAGCATCATGGTCATGCCGTCGCGCGCCATCTCCTCCAGCACCTTCAGCACTTCGCCGACCAGCTCGGGGTCGAGCGCCGAGGTGATCTCGTCGAACAGCATGACCACCGGCTGCATGGCGAGCGAGCGGGCGATCGCCACGCGCTGCTGCTGGCCGCCCGAGAGCTGGTCGGGATAGGCGTCGATCTTCTCGGCCAGTCCGACCTTGCGCAGCACCGCCTCGGCGAGCTGGCGCGCCTCGGCGGTTGGCACGTGCTTCACCACCTTGGGCGCCAGTGTGATGTTCTTCTCGACGCTGAGATGCGGGAAGAGATTGAAGCTTTGGAACACGATGCCGACATGCTGGCGGAGCTTGCGCAGGTCGGTGGCGGGATCGTTCACCACAGTGCCGTCGAATGTCACCGTGCCGCCCTGGATCGGCTCGAGGCCATTCACGCAGCGCAGCAGGGTGCTCTTGCCCGAGCCCGAGCGGCCGATGATGGCGATGATCTCGCCTTTCTCGACGTTCAGCGACACGCCGTTCAGCACGGTGTGCGTGCCGTAGCGCTTGACGACGTCTGAAAGTTCAACGAGCGACATGGAGCCTCCGTTCGAGCCGCCGGGCCACTTGCGTCAGCGGGAAGCAGAGCGCGAAGTAGATGGCGGCCACGATCAGGTAGACGGTGAAGGGACGGAAGGTGGTGGCGGTGGTGAGCTGGCCCTCGCGGGTGAGCTCGATGAAGCCGATGACGGCGGCCAGCGAGGTGTTCTTGATGAGCTGGACCAGGAAGCCGACGGTGGGCGGGATGGCCAGCCGGAGCGCCTGCGGCACGATGATGTAGCGGAGCTGCTGGGCGAGGCCGAGGCCCAGCGAGGCGCCGGCCTCCCATTGGGTGCGCGGGATCGCCTGCAGGCAGCCGCGCCAGATCTCGCCTAAAAAGGCACCGGCATAGATCGAGTACGACGCGGCGGCGGCGATCCAGGGCGAGACGGTGAAGCCGAAGATGGACAGGCCGAAGAAGAACACGAACAGCCAGGCGAGCAATGGCGTGCCCTGCACGACCAGCACGTAGACCGTGCCCAGCCAGCGTAGCGGGGCCACGGCGGAGACGCGCAGCAGCGCGATCGTCAGGCCGACCAGGCCGCCGCCCACAAAGGCGATGGCCGTCAGCGCCAGGGTCCAGCGCGTCGCCGCGATGAGGTAAAGCACGTCGATGAAGCTTAGCTCGCGGATCATCGCCGGGCGAACACGAGCTGGTAGAGGCCGGCGAACAGCAGGCGGAAGATCATCGCCAGCGCGAGATAGGCCGCGGCCACCAGGATATAGACCTCGAAGTCGCGGAAGGTGCGCGACTGGATGATCGAGGCCATGTGAAACAGGTCCTGGGCCGAGATCTGCGACACCACGCTGGTGGCCAGCATCAGCAGCACGAACTGGCTGGCCAATGCCGGATATATCAGCTTGAGCGCGGGAAAGACGATGACGTGGCGGAAGACTTGCAGGCCCGACAGGCCGAGCGACTGGCCGGCCTCGATCTGCGAGCGCGGGATCGCCTCCAGCCCGGCACGGATGATCTCTATGGAATAGGCGCCGAGATTGATCGCCAGCGCGATGAACGCCGCCGTGTCGGCGTCGAATTTTATGCCGGCGCTGGGCAGGCCGAAGAAGATCAGGAAAAGCTGGACGATCAGCGGCGTGTTGCGGATCGTCTCGACATAGACCGCGACCGGCCGGCGGATCCAGGACGGGCCGTAGACGCGGCCCGCTGCGCCGGCCAGGCCGATCAGCAGTCCCACGACCATGGTGACCAGCGAAAGCTCGAGGGTCAGGATCAGGCCGTCGAGCAGGAACTCCCACGCGGTGAAGACGTCGCGGAACTGGAAACTGTACGTCATACGCCGTGGTCGCTTCTCCCCGCAGCGAGCCTAGCACGTGGCCCGCGAATCGCATTCACACATCGCGTCAGAGGCCCTCTCCGCCCGCGTCATCGCGGGGGGAGAGGGAGGGGACCCGCGCTTGCGCGGGGAGGGTGAGTGGGCTGCGGCGTCTGCGAACGGAAGCATCCCGCCCCTACCGAGCACCACCTCTCCCTCCCATTGCTTCGCAATGGGCCCCACCCTCTCCCCCGCTGCGCGGCGGAGAGGGACTCTGAGTGAGATGTGCAACTAACGCCTCACCGCCTCTCGCTGCGGGGATCGAGCGCGTCTTGCAGGCCGTCGCCGACGAAATTGAAGGCGATCACCGTGAGGAAGATCAAGAGGCCGGGCCACAGCGCCAGCGCCGGCGCCTGCTGCAAGAGTTCCTGCGCGCCGGTCAGCATGTTGCCCCAGCTCGCCGCCGGCGGCTGCGTGCCCAGCCCGAGGAAGGACAGCGTCGATTCGAGGAGGATCAGCGTGCCAGCCGACAGGGTGGTGGCGACGACCAGCGATCCTGCCGCGTTGGGCAGGATATGGCGGAACATGATGCGTAAGGGCACCGCCCCCAGCGCCTGCGCCGCGCGCGTGAAATCACGCGCCTTGAGGGACAGCGTCTCCGCCCGCACCAACCGCGCCGCCGTCGTCCAGCCGGTCAGCGCCACGATGATCACGATGCGATAGAGCGCGAAGGTCTCGGATTGGGCGATCTCAGCCGGCACGCCGATCTTTCGCGGGTCGATGGCGGCTAGCACGATCAGGAGCGGCAGCAGCGGCAGCGAGATCACGCCGTCGGTGAAGCGCATCAAAAAGCTGTCGAGCCGACCGCCGAGGTAGCCCGCCACGACACCGATCACTGCGCCCAGAACTGCCGACAGAAGCGCGCCCGTGAGGCCGACCAGCAACGACACGCGGCCGCCGTCGAGCAGACGCTGGAAGAGGTCGCGGCCGAGATCGTCGGTGCCCAGCCAATGCTCGGCCGACGGCGCCTCGAGACGGCGGAAGAGGTCGGTCGCGCTGGGATCGACCCCGCGCAGGTCGGCGATCAGGGGGGCTGCCAGCGATAGCACGAGCAGGGCGACCAGGAAGGCCAGCGACGCCAACGCCAGGCGATGACGCACCAGGCGCATCCAGACCAGTTGGCTCGGACTGGCGGTCGTCATGCCTGCCCCGCAATCGACACGCGCGGGTCGACCCAGGCATAGGCGAGATCGGCCAGAAGATTGGCGGCCACGGTGGCGAAGGTCGCGATCAACAGGCCGACCAAGGCCAGGTTGTAGTCGTTGTCCAGGATGGCCTGATAAATCGCCTTGCCCATGCCCGGCCAGGCAAACATCGTCTCGGTGATCAGCGCTCCTGAAAACAGCCCACCGAAGGAGAGCGCCAGGATCGTCAGCACCGGGGCGAGGGCGTTGGCGAAGGCGTGCCGCCATAGCACGCGAGCCTCGGGCGCGCCTTTGGCACGGGCCGTGCGAACGTAGTCCTGACGCAGCGCCTCGATCATCGCGCCGCGCATGAAGCGCGTGTAAGTGCCGAGCTGGACGACGGTCAGCGTGACCACCGGCAGGGCAAGGAACCGCAAGCGTTCGATGAACGCGGCTACCGACGGCGCGTGCGGCCTGATCTCGGCCATGCCGCCGGCCGGCAGCCAACCCAACGTCACCGCGAACAAGGTGATGAGCAGCAGCGCGAGCCAGAAGGGCGGGATCGAAATGCCCGCGAAGCAAAGCAGGTTGATCAGATAGTCGGCCCGGCTGCGCGGCCGGTTGGCGGCCCAGATGCCGAGCGGCAGGGCGATGGCGGTGGCCAGCACGAAGGCGATCCCCGCCAGGACCAGGGTGTTGAGCAGGCGCGGCCACAGCACGGTCAGCACCGGCTGGTTGAACGAGCGCGAGTATCCGAAATTGCCCTGCAGCGCTTGCCCGGCCCAGGCGAGGTAGCGGTCCATCAGGGGCTTGTCGATGCCGTAGACGGCACGCAGCCGCGCGGCGTCCGCGCTGGTCATCTTGGGATCGCCCGCGATCATCAGGTCGATCGGATCGCCCGGCATCAGCCCGATCAGCAGATAGACCACGAAGCTCATCACGGCGAGCGTGACGACGGTCTGAACGGCGCGACTGGCAAGGTAGCGGCTCATGTCATGGGAACCGCGGGCCTCCGGCCTGCATCATGATCATGAGCGGGCCGGAGGCCCGCGGTCCGGATGACCATGATCACGCCGCCAGCCTCTTCTCCAAGCCCGCCTTCACCGCAGGCCAGTCGGTGTCGACGATCGAGAAGTAGACCGAATCGCGGACATGGCCGTCGGCCATGATCATGTGCTTGCGGAAGATGCCTTCCTGGGTGGCGCCGAGCTTCAGGATGGCGGCGCGGCTGCGAGCATTGCGCGCGTCGGTCTTGTATTCGACGCGATGGAACTTCAGCGTCTCGAAGGCATGCCGCATCAGGAGCAGCTTGCACTCCGGATTGACCGGGCCGCCCCAGGTCGAAGGTTCGTACCAGGTCGAGCCGATCTCGAGCTTCTTGTGCGCCTCCTCGATGTTGAGGTAGCGCGTCATGCCGACGTAGCGCTTGTCGGCCTTCAACAGCACGGCAAAGGCGAGGTCGTGCGTGCCGTCACTGCGCTTGAGTGCATTGTCGATGTAGGGATCGTAGAGCGCGCCCAGCGCCGAGGTCGTGACGGTGAAGATCTCGGGATGTTGCGCCGCCGGCCTGATGGCTTCGCGGTGGCGCTCTTCCAGCGGCTCCAGGCGCACGAATTTTCCGTCAAGTGCTGCCTTGGCGAGCGCCATCTAGTCCTCCCAGCGCCATTGCTCGATCCACAGGGTCGAGCTGTTGAGGTGACCGGTCGGCACCACGCCCTTGAGCGCTTTGGGAATCACGAAGGGGTCGACGCGGAAGAACAGCGGCAGGACGGGCAGGTCGTCGGCATGGATGCGCTGGATGTCGGCGAACAGGGCGCGGCGCTTGGTCGAATCGAGTTCACGCTCGGCGGCATCGAGTGCCTTGTCCATGTCGGCACTCCTGTAGCCCGGATAGTTCTGGCCGCTCCAGCCGTTCGCGGCCGAGGGGATCTCCTCCGAATGAAGGGTCGAGCGCGGCACGCCTTCGGGTTGCTCGACCCAGGCATACATCGCGAGCCCGGTGAACTGCCGCCGGTTCAGGGACTCCGAGAAGATGCGCGGGGGTTCGGCCTTGATGCGCACCTCGACCCCGACCTGGCGCAACTGGCTCTGGATCACCTGCGCCACGAGCTCGCGCACGCGATTGCCGGCGGTGGTCGTGATCTCGATCGAGAGGTGCTCGCCCTTGGCATTCTGGCGCGCCCCGTTCTTGCTGTCGGCGAAGCCCGCCTCGTCCAGAAGCTTGCGCGCCGCCGCCGGATCGTAGGGGTATTGGCGCGCCACCGGGCTGTACATCGGGTCGAGCGGGCTGACCGGGCCGTCGGCGACCGGCTGCTTGCCCTCGAACAGCTTGTCGGAGATCGCCTTGCGGTCGATCGCCATCAGGATGGCCTGGCGCACGCGCCGGTCGGCCAAAAGGTCGTTGTCGAGCTTGGTGTCGATGTGCTCGTAGATCAGCGCCGGCTTGTAGATGAAGTCGTACTTGTCCTGGTGGCGCTTCTCGAAGGCCAGCGCCTGGTCGAGCGAGAGCCCGAGCTCGCCCAACACGTAGTCGACATTGCCGGACAGCAAGTTGGCCTCGAGCGCCGCGCTGTTCTCGATGATCTTCACGACGATGCGCTTGAAATGCGGCTTCTCGCCCGTCCAGTGCGCGTTCTGCTCGAGCGCGATGCGGCTGCCGGGAACGATCTCGACGATGCGATAGGGGCCGAAGGCAAGCCCGGGGTTGGTCGAATCGGTGTCGTAGGCGGTCTTGTTGCGATACTCGGCCGGATTGGCGTCGAAGATCGGCTTCTCGATGTGTGCCGGCACGAGGTTGAGGCCGAGGCTGTTGTAGTCGAACGTCACGCGGTCGATCGTCATGGTGAAATGGCGGTCGTCCTTGATGTCGAGCTTGAGGATGCGCTTATAACCTTCGGACGAGGCGACGCCGGACAGCGGATGCTTGCCGACCTCCAGGGTGAAGGCGACATCCTTCGCGGTGACGGGTGTGCCGTCGCCCCACTTCATGTCGCGCATCTCGACATCGACCTCCATGCCTTTCTTGCCGCCCCCTTTCCCGTCATCTGGCAGGTCGATCACGCGCGCCTTGCCGTTCTTGATGGTGGGCAGTTCGGTGCAAACCAGGCAGACGAGTTTGGAGTTGGCGTCGTAGGCCGTCAGCGGCCTGGCCGTCATGTTGCTGATCAGCGACTTGGCCAGCATCGAGCTTATCAGCGGATTCCAGGTGCCCGGCGTCTGCGTCATGCCGAGTACCAGCTCGTCCTTGGCGTAGGCCGGAGCGGCGAGCGTGCAGAGTGCGAGAATAAGGAAAAAAGCGCGGCGAATCATGTCCGCCGCACCGTTGCATTGCGCGGGAAATGCCGCAACACGCACACTGTCATCCCGAGCGCAGCGAGGGACCTTTCCTGCGGCCTTAAAGGTCCCTCGGCCTACGGCCTCGGGATGACAATTTTGCTGTTGTTATCGCCCCATCATCGAGCGCGGCACGGGCGGGCGGCCGCCGTGGTTGGCCGACCATTGCTCGGGCGCCTCGAGGAAGGCCCTGGTCTCGGTGAGGCCGCGCTCGTCGAAGTACTTGTGCTTCTGCGCCGCTTCCAGCGCGTCCCACCAGGTGGCGAGCGAGTGGAGTTTCACGCCGCCTGCCGCCAGCATCTCCACGCTCTGCGGGAAGATGCCGTAGTGGAAGATCACGAAGCAGTCCGTGACCTTGGCCTCGGCCTTCTTCAGCGCCTCGATGAAGACCAGCTTGCTGCCGCCGTCGGTGGCGAGATCCTCGACCAGCAGGACGCGCTTGCCGGGCTTGAGATCACCCTCGATCTGGGCCATGCGGCCGAAGCCCTTGGGCTGCTTGCGGACATAGATCATCGGCTTCTTGGCCAACGCCGCCAGGAACGCCGCGAACGGGATGCCGGCGGTCTCGCCGCCCGCCACGACGTCGATCTTGTTCCAGCCGATTTGCTTGTCGATCGATTTCAGCGCGTGATTCATGATCTTGGCGCGCGCTTCGGGGTAGGAGATCAGCTTGCGGCAGTCGATGTAGACCGGGCTCGCCCGGCCCGACGTGAAAATGTAGGGATTGTCGGGGCGGCAGTGGATGGCTTCGATGTCGAGCAGCAGACGCGCCGTGTCGCGGGCCTCCGGCGTACCGCTGGCTCGCGCCGAAATAGCCTTTCCATTCAACTTGTTGGCCGGGATTTGCACAGCTGCAGCGCCCGGCGATTTGGCCTTCTTCGTCGTCGCCATGCTGCTTTTCCCCCGCGCCGCTTGCGACAATATGACGGTCGTGTGTTTAGCGTTCATCCACAGGAGCGGCAAGGGCGGCAGCGGCAGTTCGGGCTGATCGGCAACCTGAAATTAGTCAGTCTCTTTGGAATACTGACGGTTCAAGCCAGCAACCGGCAGGCGCCACCCCCGGTAGATCGACATCAGCCGCAGGAAAAGGCACAGCGCGGCCCCGAACAGGGCCACCGGCAGGGTCGGCAGCCCCAGCATGAACCCGAGGGAGATCGAGCCGGCGCCGGCCAGGGCGGCCACGGCATAGAGCTCGGCGCGCAGCACCGTGGGCACCTGCAAGGTGAGAAGGTCGCGCGCCACGCCGCCGCCGATGCAGGTAATCATGCCCAGAATCGCCGCCATGACCGGGTTGAGGCCGTAAGCCAGCGCCTTCTGGGTGCCGGTCACGGCGAACAGACAGAGGCCCGCGGCATCGAACAGCAGCACCGGCGTCTTCAGCCGGCCGATCAGGTCGGATGCGAAGAAGCCCAGCAGGCCGGCGGCGACGGCGGCGGCGAGGTAGCGCCAGTCGGCGATGGCCGCCGGCGGCACGGCGCCGATCAGCAGATCGCGGGCAATGCCGCCGGCGACGGCGGCGGCCCAGGCAACCACCAGCACCCCGAACAGGTCGAGGCGGCGGCGCACGCCGCGTGTGGCGCCGCTGATGGCGAACACGAAGGTGGCGCCGAGATCCATCGCATCGAACAGCATCGTTTCGACATTACACCGATTGCGGCGACCCGCCGAGATGGCAGAGTGCGGCAAGGGAGAACACATGGCTAAGAGACCTTTCCGACGCTGGCGTACGGTCCGCTTCGTCGTTGGCCGCCGCCGCCTGCTGCTGTCATTCGCCGCGGGCCTGCTCGTCTTCGCCGTGCTGCCGGACAGGCTCTATCTGGCGACGCGATTCATCTTCGCCTGGGATGTCATGACGGCGCTCTATGTCAGCTTCACCCTCACCATGATGGCGCAGTCGACGGTCGAGACCTGCCATAGCCGCGCCGCGCTCTACGACGAGGGCGACTGGGTCATCCTTGTCCTGGTGGTCGCCAGCGCCGCCGCCAGCTTTGTCGCCATCTTCGCCGAGTTGGCGTCGCTTGCCGGCGAGCGCGAACCGCTGGCGCTCGGACTTGTCATCACGGCGGTAACCGTCGCGCTGTCCTGGACGTTCACCCACGTGGTCTTCACGCTTCACTACGCCAACGTCTACTACAGGCCCGACGACGACGGTCCCGGCGGCCTGCACTTTCCCGGCAACCGGCCACCGGACTACCGGGACTTTCTCTACTATTCCTTCGTCATCGGCTGTGCCTGCCAGACCGGCGATGTCGCGACGATTTCGCCCACCATGCGTCGGCTCACGCTGGTGCACGGCGTCGTTGCCTTCGCCTTCAATACCGCCATCCTCGCGCTGACGATCAATGTCGGCGCCAGCCTGCTTCATTGAGTCCTGCCATGCCCGTCCGCAGCCGTTTGGTCGACCTCGTTGGCGTGGTCCTGTTCGTCGCGCTGTGCCTCGGCGTCGGCGCGCTCGGCGCCTCGATCGCCGCGACCAGCGTCGAGAACTGGTATTCCGGGCTCGTCAAGCCGTCCTTCAATCCGCCCGACGAGGTGTTCGGGCCGGTATGGACCGTGCTCTACATCCTGATGGGTGTGGCGGCGTGGCGCGTGTGGCGCAGCGCCGACCGCGACACCACGCGCGGGCCGTTGACGCTGTTCGCGTTGCAGCTTGCGATCAATCTCGGCTGGAGCGTGGTGTTCTTCGGTCTGCAAAAGATTGCCTCGGCGGTCGCGACCATCGTCGTGCTGGACGTCGCCGTCCTGGTGACCATGCTCGCCTTCCGCGCCGTCGACCGCTTGGCTGCGTTGCTGATGCTGCCGTATGTCGCGTGGATCGCATTCGCGACCGTGCTCAACATCGCGATCTGGCGCCTCAATCCGGCGGTCTGAGCGCAAGCCCGCGGCGACTATTGTTTGGCCGGCAGTCGAGGGCCCGCGGCGTGTCGGCTCATGTCCGCACCGTCGTCGGCCTTCAGCTCGAGGAAGACCGCCGATGACAGGACGGTCAATAGGCCCAGCGCCAGGAAGGCCTGCTGGGCGCCGTGGATGATCGCGTCGGGATGCGAATGCATCTCGGGTGGAACGAAGATGGCGGCGATCAACGCGGCACCCGCCACGCCGAAGCTGATCGCGAGCTGCTGGCCGGTGGAGGCGATCGTGCTGGCGCCGCCGGTCTGTTGGCCCGTGATGTCAGCATACACCAGCGTGTTCATGCTGGTGTATTGCATGGAAGTGAAGAAGCCCAGGACGAAAGCCTGCAGGAGGATCCGCCAGATCGGCGTGTCGGCGCCGACGGTCGAGAACGACATGATCATCAGCCCGACGACGATCGTGTTGCCGACGAGCACGGTGCGGTAGCCTAACCGCGCCAGGATCGCCGGCATCAAGGTCTTCATCCCAAGCGAGGCGATGGCCTGCGGCAGGACCAGCAGGCCCGACTGGATCGGCGAGAAGCCGAGGCCGATCTGGTAGAGCAGGGGGAACAGGAACGGGATGCCGCCCAGCCCCAGACGCGTGACGAAGCCGCCGTCCACCGCCGCGCGGAAGGTGCGGATCTTGAACAGTCCGAGATTGAGCAGCGGAAACGCCGTCCGGGCGGCGCGAATGCCGTAGCCCGTGAGCAAGATGGCGGCGAGCGCGAGCAGGCCCAACATCTCGGACCCGCTCAAGCTGTGGTCGCCGAACACCTCCAGCACGTAGGACAAGAGCGCAATGCCGCCGCCGAACAGCACCAGGCCCACCACATCCAGCGGATGCGTCTCGGCTTCGCGGTAGTCGGGCAGGCGACGATACACGAAGTAGACGCCCAGCAGGCCGACCGGGACGTTGACGTAGAATACCCCGCGCCAGTTGAAATAGGTGACCAGCAGACCGCCGGTGACGGGCCCGATCATCGGGCCGATCAGGCTGGGGACCGCGACGAAGCTCATGACGCGGACCAGATCGGCCTTGCCGTAGGTGCGCGCCAGCGTCATGCGGCCGACCGGCACCATCATGGCCCCACCCACGCCTTGCAGGACGCGGCAGGCCACCAGCATCTCGAGGCTGGTCGAGAGGCCGCACAGCACCGAGCCCAGGGTGAAGACGCCGATCGCCGAGGCGAACACGCGCCGCGTGCCGAACCGGTCGGCCATCCAGCCGCTCACCGGAATGAACACGGCGAGGCTCAGCGTATAGCTCGCCAGCACCGCCTTCACGCTGAGCGGCATCACGTCCATCGCCTGCGCGATGGCCGGCACCGCGGTGTTGAGGATCGTCGTGTCGAGCGACTGCATGAAGAACGCAACAGCGACCAGCCACGGCAACAGCCGCTTGATGGCATCGCTCGGCGGCGCGGTCGTTGCTGCTGCCATCGTCAGTGTTCACGAGCCCGTGACGGACCCGGTGCACGAACGGTGACTTGCAACAGGCTGGCGAGACCGCCCGTGAGAAGAGCGCGGCGCGAGGACATCGCCGTCAGTTTGAACATGCATCGATGCAGGTGCAAATGACGTTGATCGTCCGCTAAGGTTGGACCAGAGGGAGTTGGCATGCAGTGCAGGTCGTTCATCGCTGGTCTCGCCGCCGCGGGCGTGTGTTTGACCGGCGTCTGCACCAGAGCCTCGGCCCAGGTGCAGACGCCGGCGCCTCAACTCGCCAATCCGGCGTCGCAGAACTGCGTGGCGCGGGGCGGGACGCTGCGACTCGAGCGCCGTCCCGATGGCGGCCAATACGGCGTCTGCGTCTTCACCGACAACTACCAGTGCGAGGAGTGGGCGATGTTTCGCGACGAATGCCGGGTCGGCGGACTGCGCGTCACCGGATACATAACGCCGGCTGCGCGCTACTGCGCCATCACGGGCGGGCGCTACACCGTGGTCGCGAAAAGCGGTGCCGCGGACGAGCAGGGCGTCTGCTCCTTGCCGGGCGGCAAGTCATGTGCTGCCGACGCCTACTATGCCGGCATCTGTGGTCGCTGAGGGAGCTCGCCACCATCGCCGCGGCACAACGACTGGCGCTTGGGGTGCTGGTGAAGCTGACAGCATTCTGCTGGCATCGCGGGCGAGCGTGCCCCTGTACGATCGGCGCTTTGCGCTCTCCCGCGCCCTCTATGCCGGTACGCAAGTATTATTCTGCTCGGCTATGACGCCTGGCTCTTGACAGAACTGAGCAATGTTGTGGCGTATGTTTGCCGACCCTCACGACAGGCGATCGGCATCATGAGCACTTTCTTCTCTATCATCGCGCGCGGAGTAACCTCTGCGCTGGAGTGCAGCGACGTTGCACATCTCCTGTCGACGACCAGCGCTTCGCCGCCCGTTCAACCGGCTCGGATCTCGGCTATCGAGCCGTTAAAATAGAACGCCTCGACCGGCCAGTCGTCGTGCAGCCCATCAAGGATCTCGGCGCAACCTTGGAGCGCTTCCGCCAGGCTCACGTAGGAGCCGGGCCGGCCCGTCCAGGGCTCGGCGCAGAAAAAGGGCTGGGCGAAGAAATTCGCCAGCTTGGCGGCGCGCTCGACGGCGAGCGGGTCGGCCGCGGCGGCGAGGCCATCGTCCCACAGCAAGGCGAGGGCCTCGCGCGCGCGTTCCGCTATCGAAGCGTGTCGATCGCCGGTCGCTTTGCTTTCCAGCAGGCGCGAACGCGAGCCTCGCAGGTCGACGCAGGGGTAGATCTTGGCCGCGGCGACCTTGCGCGACAGGTGGATGACGACGTCGACCGTCGCCAGGCCCGCCAGACGATCCTCCGTCCAGGGCCCGTCCTCGGCGCGGAAGAAAAAGGTTTGAACGGCGCCCACGGTGCCTTCGCTGAAACCGTCCTTCTTCAATTCATTGGCGTGCGAGAAGCCCGGCTCGCGCGCTGCCGACCATTGCTGCACCAGCGTGAAAAGAGAAATCCCATCGGTCCCGCCGCCGAGGCGCCGCACCAATTCTTCCATGACCACGGTTGTCCCGGCGCCGAGCTCGCCCGCGATCGCGATTGTGCCGCCGGCAACCAGCGGGCACATGACATCGATGACCTTGATGCCCGTCTCCAGCAGCTTGCCGGCGCCGTCGGCCTTGGGGGACGAACCGGCGAGCTGAGTCACGACGCGTTCGAACGTCGCCTGGTCGATCGGCGTTTCGGCGTGGCGCAGGGAGTTCAGCACTGTCGCGCCGCGCGGTACGATGTCGATCGGCGAGACGGTGACGCCGCGAACGATGCCGCCGCCCGGTCGCTGGACCACCCGGACGGTGACGGCGCGTTTGTTTGCCTCGTCGCTGACGGCGAGTTCGGTCAGCAAATCGGGCAGGGACTGCGGATCGAACAGGGCTTCGACCACATCGCCGCGTGCTTCGACCAACCGGCCGATGCGGTTCGCGAAGTCGTCGGGCAGGCGATGCTCGTGAAGGGTTTTCGTCACCATGGTCAGCATCCTCTCTTTCAACTTGGCGCGGGCCGCATGCAGGCGGTTGTTCACAGTCGTGGCGGAGATGCCGAGGAAGACGGCGATGTCCTGATGCGAGCATTCGTGCACGAAGAACAGTGTTGCCGCTTCGCGCAGTGCCGCCGGCAATTCAGCGACTGCCGAGAGGACGGCCTGTGTCTGATGGCGTTGATCCAGGTGATCATCCGCCGGCAGTTGTTGGCTCGCCACCTGCTCGGCAGCGGCCAACGGCAGAAGCTCCAGGTGCGCGCGCCGCAGCACGCGGGAAGCGTGATGCCGCACGATGCTGCGCAGCCAGCCGGGAAAGGCCGCCGGCTCGGCGAGGCTCGGCAGGGCGGTCCAGGCGGCCACGAAGGCTTCCTGGACCACGTCCTCGGCTTGGTGAAAATCGCCGACCAGCGCCAGCGCCGAGCCGAAGGCGAAGTGCTGAAAGCGCTGCGTGAGCGCCACAAAGGCCTTTACGTCGCCTTGGGCGGCGCGCCGGACGAGTTGCTCGAGATCCATGCCAGTCCCTCACCCTTAAGGTGCCGGATGAGGGCTCCGGCCTTTGGCATCAAGCATTCTTTTTTTGGTGCTTTACCCCTACTGCGCCGCGCCGCCGGCCCACGGCGACATCACCTCGTTCATGCCGGTCAGCTCGCCGGTCGCGGGATCGCGCACGATACAGCACGGGTTGGCAAATCCGAGCGGCGACACCTGGTTGGCGACTTCGACAGTCGGCAACCTGCCGGCAATTGCCTTCTTCACGGCGTCGGGCAGCTCGCGGTTGACGCGGATCGGGCCGACGCCCGAGACGTCGATGCGCGGCTGATGGAACGCCGTCTCGACATCGAGGCCGCGGTCGATCAGCATCAGGGAAAGCTGCGTCACCGCCGGCACGATGCGCCGGCCGCCCGAGGCGCCGATGCAGAACCACGGCTTGCCGTCCTTGGCCACGACCACGGGACAGATGTTGCAAAGCGGCCGCTTGCCCGGCGCGATCGAGTTGGGCCGGTTGGGTTCGGGGTCGAACCACAGCATGCCGTTGTTCATAGTGATGCCGGTCTTAGGCAGCATGACGCCCGAGCCGAACAGCGACATCAGGGTCTGGGTCAACGCTACCATGTTGCCTTCGGAATCGGCGGCGCAGAAATGCGTGGTGCAGGTATTGGTGGGCTTGTCGCCCATGGTCTTGAGTCGTTCCTCGTAGGCCTGGTGCATGCCTTGCGCGATGGCGACGAAGAAGTCGGCGCCGGGCGCGCCTTTGCCTTGAGTGCCGGCGCCGGCCAGCTCGACCGTGCGTCGAAGCGTTGGGCCCGCGGTCAAGCCGCCTGCGACGTTGATCGTGGCACCGCCATGCTCGAACGACAGCGGCTCGACGATCCTCGCCTCATAGGAACTGAGATCGTCGTAATCGATGGCCGAGCCGCCGGCCTGCAAGTCGGCGGCGATGTCGCGCGCCAGCGCGCCTTCATAGTACTCGCGCGGGCCGCCGTCGCTCAGCCGCTGATAGGTGTCGCCGAGAGGACCGAGCTTCAGATAACGCGTCGTACCCTGCCAGTCATTGGTGGGAACGCGGCCGCCGTCGGGCAGGTAGTTGGCCTTGGACGCCGGAAACTTGGAGAGATGCTGCGCCCCGTTGGCAATCATCACCTGCATGTACCAGTCGAGTTCCATGCCGCGCTTGGCGAGCTTGATGGCAGGCGCCATCACGTCCTGCCATTTGAGCGTGCCGAAGCGCTCCAGCGCCTTGGCCATGCCGGCGACCTGGCCGGGTACGGCGATCGAGTGATAGCCGACCTCGTTCCTCTGCTCGAGGATGTCGGGCCACGCGAACGGATTGGCGGGGCCGGGACCGATGATGGGATAGTTCTTGGGATCGAGCTTCTTGGCGGAGAGGGGACCGTAATCGATCGTCCAGGCGCGGCCCTCCTTGGCGCTCCAGATCGTCATGAAGCCCACGCCGCCGATGCCACTCATCCACGGCTCGACCGTACCGATGGCCATGCCGGTGGCGACGGCGGCGTCGATGGCATTGCCGCCCTTGCGCAGGATCTCGGCGCCAACCTCAGCTGCTCTGCAGTTTTGTGCAACCACCACGCCTTTGCCACGAATTGGCTGCTTGGTGACTCTCCATTGACGTGTCAGGGACTCGCTCATCAACTCTCCCACTGTCTAACAGGGACTGTAGCGGGGCCTGATTTCGCCACAAACCCTGTTAAACTGCAGGGCGGACAGGGCAAGAAAGATCGCAGGCGTGACGGAACTGAACCAGATCGACCTGCGGGCACTAGCGGCGGGCAACAAGCGGGCGTGGGACGCCTTCGTGACCGCGGCTGCACCGTTGATCAATGCCGTGGCGCGCCGCACGCTCGCTTCATACCGACTGAGCGAGGAGGATGTCATGGATGCCGCCCAGGACGTGTTCGTCCGCTTGTGCGCCAACGACTTCCGCTTGCTCAAGACCTACGATCCTGCCCGCGCCGGTCTTTCGACCTGGCTGGCGGTGGTCGCCCGTTCGTCGGCCGTGGACCATGCCAGGCGCCGCAGACAGGCCACCCAGCCAATCGACGAGGTGCCCGAGGCCGCTTTGGGGGTGGAAGACCGTCATGTCGAAAAGCTCAGGATTCCTCAAGGATTGCTGACCGAGCGTCAAATCCTGATCCTGAAATGCCTATATGATGAAGAGCGCGACGTGGCGGAGGTCGCCCAACTTCTCAAGATCGACGCCCAAACCGTTCGCAGCACGCATCATAAGGCTCTATTGCGGCTGCGGGCCCATTTTAACGAAGAAACCTCGTGATCGGGGGATAGCTGAATGGTTTCTTACGTATTCTGCAGCAGGAGAACGCGATGAACATGGAGCGTACCCCGCTGAACGATAAGGAGCTGTGGCACAGTCTTGCTGCAGTCCAGGACGACGCGCCTGAAGCCGTGTCGGACCTCGATTTCGCGGCGTGGCTGGAGGGGCGGCTGCCGGAGACGGAAGGTGCCCGCATCGACGCCGCCGTGGCGGCCGACCCTGAGATGCGCCGCGCAGCGCTCGAGCTGGCCGACATCCTGGGCAAGCCCTTGCCGGCAGCGCCGGCGCGCCTGGAAGTGCGGGCCCGGGCCTTGGTGGGTTTCGAGGCTGAGCAGCGCACGAAGCGTGTCGGCCTGTTCGATTGGCTGTTCGCCGGCGACCGGCGCTTTGTCATGCAGCGCGCGGTGGCGCTGACCGCGGCTCTCGTGATCGCGGTCTCGGGCTTCATGCTGGGCGGTGGCCTCGGGACATCGGTCGCCGAGGAGCGTTATGCCTTGAACACCCCGCAGACGACCTCGACGGACACCTCCAACGAATTGACTGAGTTCCTGGTCTCAGACGGGATCTGACATGTCTTCGCGTCTGATCCAGGTGCTGCTGGCCCTGTCGCTGCTGCTGAACACGTTCGTCCTCGTGGGCTTCGTCTACCGTAGCTGGATCGCGCCGCCGGAGTTCGAGCGCCCAATGCCGCCGCCGCCGGGTCAGCGGCCGAGCCCATTGGAGACGATGGCGCACGATCTCAATCTCGACGATGGCCAACGCCAGGCGCTGCGCACGGTGTTTGAGCAGTTTTCGACGACCCGTCGCGAGCGTCTGCGCGAAATCCAGAAGGTGCGCGAACAAATCGCCGCCGAATACAAGCATCCGACCGCCGACATGGCACGCGTCGACACGCTGATCGACCAGCTGACGAAGCTGCGCGCCGCGCAGCAGAAGGAGTACCTGGGCGCGCTCAACCAGCTGGGGGCGCAACTCAAGCCAGAGCAGCGCGACCACATGCACCAGATCCTGGCCGAGCGCCTGGCTGCGCCCTTTGGCCAGCGTCCGCCCGCCGGCGGCTCGGGGCCTGCCGGACGTCCGCCGCAATAGGAGCAATCGCCATGACGCCAAGGATCGGTCGGCGTGGGTTCGTGGGTGGCGCGGCGGCGCTTTCCGCCGGCCTGTGGCTGCCGCTTCCCGGGCGTGCCGCCTCGGCGATGGATTTCGACGAAGCCCGTCACCTCCTGTCGCGCACCTCGTTCGGCGCGACCCCGGCCGAGATTCGCGCGTTGGAGACGGAGGATTACACCAGCGCGGTCGACCGCCTGCTGGCGAGTGTCCGCCGCGACGCCCTGACGCCGGTACCATCCTGGATCAACCAGGGGCCGGCCGAGTTGCGCCGCCAGCAACAGGCCGCGGTGGCCGAGAGCAAGCCCGGCGTCGACGGCAAGAAGCTGCAGGTCGTGCGTCCCGTCCAGGAGGAGGGCCGCGAGCTGCGCAACTGGTGGGTCGAGGAGATGCTGGCGACCGATCAGCCGCTCACCGAGCGCATGGTGCTGTTCTGGCACAACCATTTCACCTCCTCGTTCCTGAAGGTGCGTTATCCGGCGGCGCTGTTGCGGCAGAACGCGTTGTTCCGGCGCGAGGCGCTCGGCAACTTCGCGACGCTCCTGAAGGACGTGGCGCGCGATCCGGCGATGCTGATCTATCTCGACGGCATGCGGAGCGTGGCGCGCCAGCCTAACGAGAATTTCGGCCGCGAGCTTCTGGAGCTCTTCACCCTGGGCGAGGGCCACTACAGCGAGGCCGACATCAAGGCCGCCGCGCGTGCCTTCACCGGCTGGACCGTCGACCGCGAAACCGGAGCGTTCCGCAGCCAAGATCACGAGCACGACGACGGCGAGAAGACCTTCCTCGGCCAGACCGGCCGCTTTGATGGCGATCAGATCATCGCCATCCTGCTGCGCCATCCGCGCACCGCCGAGACGATCGTCGAGAAGCTGTGGCGCGAGTTCGTCTCGCTGCAGCCCGATCCCGCCGAAGTGAAGCGGCTCGCGGCGTTGTTCCGCCAGGGCTACGAGATCAAGCCGCTGATGCGCTCGATCCTGCTGTCGGCCCAGTTCCGCGATCCCGCCAACCGCGGCGCGCTGATCAAATCGCCGATCGAGCTGATCGTCGGCACTGTCCATGTGCTGGGACTGCCGGTGCCGGAGAAGACGCAGCTCGTGCGCATGATGCAGGGGCTCGGCCAGACGCCGTTCGATCCGCCCAACGTCAAAGGCTGGGCCGGCGGCGAGAGCTGGGTCACGACCTACACGCTCCTGCTGCGCCAGCAGTTCCTGCGTCGCATCGTCGAGGCGACGACAGTAGCCTCGATGGACGGCGGCATGATGAGCGACCGACCCAACCGGCGCGCCGATCGCCGCCAGCAATTGCCGGCTGATGCCGGCAGCATGCCGATGGCGGAAGCGCGCCCGATCGAGGGCCGCAGCCTGCGCACGGCCGGCAACGAGGCCCGGCTCGGACCGACGCTCGTCGACGTCGATTCGGCAACCCTGGTCCGCACCCTGCTGCCGCGCGCGCCGATCGACGCGGTCGATCCTGCAGGCACACCCGGTGCTGCCGTGGCGGCGGCGATGCTCGACACCGCCTATCAGTTGAAGTGAGGAGGGCGCCATGAGCCGGATCCTGCTTCTGGTCGAATTGAAGGGCGGCAACGACGGGCTGAACACGCTTGTTCCCTATGCCGATCCGAAGTACCGCGAGTTGCGCCCGGCCATCGGCGTGGCGCGCGAACGCATCCTGCCGCTCGACGAGCGGGTCGGCTTGCACGAGAAGCTCGAGCCCCTGATGGAATCGTGGAAGGCCAAGGACCTCGCGATCCTGCAGGGCGTCGGCTATCCTTATCCCAACCGCTCGCATTTCCGCTCGATCGAGATCTGGGACACCGCTTCGGCCTCGAACCAGACCCTGAGCGAGGGTTGGATCGCCCAGGCGTTCGAAGGGACGAGCCTGCCCAACGGCGCGGGCGTCGACAGCATTGTCGCCGACACCAACGCGCTGCCCAGCACCGGCCCAGGCCTGCGCACCATCGTCATGCAGGACGCCGAGAACTTCCTGCGCCAGGCCGAGGCCCTGAAGGAGCAGGCTGGCATGAAGGACGGTGGCAACTCGGCGCTGCGCCATCTGCTGGCGGTGCGCCGCGAAGTGAATGCCGCGGCCAAGGGCCTGAGCGACAAGCTGCGCGCGGCGCCGGCGCCCGCCCATGCCTACGCGCAGGACCTGCTGCTGGGCCGTCAATTCGACCTCGCCACCCGCGTGCTCGCGGCGCGCGTGCCGGTGGTGGCCATCAAGACGGCGCTGGGCGGCTTCGACACCCACGCCAACCAGGTCCAGCCGCACGAGCGGTTGCTGTCGTTCCTCGCATCGAGCCTGGCCACGCTGCGCAAGAACCTGATCGCGGCCAACCTCTGGAACGACGTGGTGGTGATGACCTATTCGGAGTTCGGCCGGCGCGCCAAGCAGAACGCCAGCGCCGGCACCGACCACGGCACGGCGGCGCCGCTCTTCGTCATGGGCGGCGGCGTGAAGGGCGGTCTCTACGGCGCCTATCCGCCGCTCAACGACCTGCAGGATGGCGACCTCAGGCACATGGTCGATTTCCGCAGCGTCTTCGCCACCGCGGCGCAGGGTTGCTGGGGCCTGCAGCGCGACTTTGGCCTGCGCCAGCCGCACAAGCTCGGCTTCCTCGCCTAGGCGAGGCGGGGTCCCAGCAACTCGTCGCGCACCGAGCCGCGCTCGGCTTCGATGCGGATGAACCAGACGAGCAGCGCGGCGACGATCTTTATCAGCACCGGCAGCACGATGTAGGCGATGATCAGCGCCGTGGTGCCATACAGACCCTTGGCCGGGTTGAAGCCCAGCAACGCCGCAACCGGCAGTGAGCCCGCCGCGCCGACCGCCGTGGCGAGCTTGGTCGCCAGCGCCCACAGGCCGAAATAGGTGCCGGTCTTGCCCTTGCTGTCGCCGCCTTCGGTCGAGTTGATGACGTCGGCCAGGATCGAGGGTGGCAGGCCGTAGTCGGCGCCGATGCCGAGGCCGGTGATGACCGAGATCGCGAGGAACCAGTAGAAGTCGCCGGGGCCGATGAAGATCGCGCAGGCCATGGCGATGGCCGTCATGATCATGCCGACGAACCAGGCTGCGGCCTTGCTCGTTCGCTTAGACAGCATCAGCCATAGCGGCACGCTGGCGGCGCCGGCGATGAAGTAGACGAGCAGGATGATGCCGGCCTGCAGCTTGCCGCCCTTCAGCACGTGTTCGACATAGAACAGCATCACCGTCACCGCGACACCGAGTGCTGCGCCGTTGACGACAAAGACCAGCAGCAGCCGGCGGAACAGGCGGTTCTTGAGCGGCGCGAAGAAGGCGATGAAGGCGTTGCGCTCGGCGTGGATGACCGGCGGATGGACGGATGGCCCAGCCCAGATGAGTGTCGGCATGCTGAATAGCACGAGGATGGGCAGGAACAAGAGGCCGAGCGTCATATAGCCGTCGGAGTCGCCCAACTTGTAGGTGAGAACGGTCGGCAGCACGACGGCCAAGGTCATGCCGAGCAGGCCGAAGACCTCGCGGCCGACCGTGACCTTGGTCCGTTCGTTGTAGTCGTCGGTGAGTTCCGCGCCATGGGAGTGATAACTGATCGAGACGCCGGAATAGCCGAGATGGACCAGCAGGAGGGCGCCGATCAGCCAGACCGCCATCCTCGTCTGGCTGCCGAACCATGCATCGGGCGGATCGAACAGCATGTAGAAGCCGGCGGCCAGCACCGGGATCATGAGCGCCGCGAAGGCGAGCCGGCCTCGCCGGCCGCGGCGCGTGAAGCGGTCGCTGATCAGGCCGATCACCGGATCCTGGATGGCGTCGACCACGCGGGCGAAGATGAAGATCGGCCCCATGATCTGGAGCGACAGCTTCAGCACCTCGCCGTAGAAGTGGCTGACGTTCAGGACAACCGGAAGGGCCGCCATGGCGAGCGGCAATTGCAGGGTCGAATAGGCAATCAGACGGTCGAATTTGACTTTGACGGGCACGCCGCCGCCGGGCCCGATCGATCCTGCATTCACCCGTTGGCCTTCCTGTTAGCGCCGTTTTCGGCGCTCTTGGTTGGCACCCTTATATATGCCGGAAGTGCGCCTGCAAAACGTCCGTGCGTCGGGTCGAGAAGCCGGCGGCGCAATAGGCGAGGTAATAACGCCACATGCGGCGGAATCGCTCGTCGAAACCGAGCTTGGCGACTTGATCAGCGACCGTATCGAAGCGGCCCAGCCAGGCTTCCAGGGTGCGCGCATAGTCCAGCCCGAAACTGTAGAGCTCGGCGATCTTGAGCCCCGCCTGTCTGCACTGTTCGCGCAGACTGGCCGGCGACAGCAGCATGCCGCCGGGGAAGACGTAGGTCTGGATGAAGTCCGGGTGGCGGCGGTAGCCGTCGAACAATTCGTCGGCGATCACGATCGCCTGGACGAGCGCCGAGCCGCCCGGCGCCACATGGCGCTTGAGCACGGCGAAGTAGTCCGGCCAATAGCGCTCGCCCACCGCCTCGACCATCTCGATCGACACGATGTGGTCGTAGCGCCCTTCGATGTCGCGATAGTCGCGGAACTGCAGGTCGACGCGGTCGGCCAGCCCGGCGCGCTCCAGGCGCGCGCAGGCGAACTCGAGCTGCTTGCTGGAGATCGTGACGCCGGTGACGCGCATGCCGCGGCGCGCCGCGGTCTCGGCGAAGCCGCCCCAGCCGCAACCGATCTCGAGGATGCTGTCGCCCTGCTTGGCGCCGATCTGGTCGAGGATACGCTCGTACTTGGCGGTCTGCGCGGCTTCGAGCGGCTTGTTCCGCACGCCGTCGTACAACGCCGAGGAGTAGGTCATCGAGGGATCGAGCCACAGGCCGTAGAACTCGTTGCCGAGGTCGTAATGGGCATGGATGTTCTTCCTCGAGCCTTCGCGCGAATTGTCCCGTTGCCGGTGCAGCAGCTTCAGCAGCATGCCGTGGAACGGATTGGTACGTGCCACGCGGCCCAACGCCTTCTCGTTCTCGGCCAGCAGGGCGATCAAGCCGGGCAGATCGGGCGAATCGCAGAAGCCCTCCATGTAGGCTTCGGCAAAGCCGATATCCCCGTCGAGCAGGATGTGGCGGAAGAAGCGCCAGTCCTTGACCTCGAGGTCGGCCGTCGAGCCTGACCCCTCGCCGCCGAAGACGCGCGTCGAGCCGTCGGGAAGCCGCATGGTCAGGCAACCGACGGACAGCCTGTCGAGGGCTTTGAGAACGAAGCGAGAGGCGAGCGTCATGCGGTCGGCAGGGGGATCAGCGGGTGACGAACTCCGGCGGTGGCGCGGGCTTGCGATAAAATCTCGCCCGCTTCCGCCACAGATGCAAGGCCTGCCAATGAATTCGGACGATGACGGCGAGCGTCATCGTCGGGTTGCCAAGGAAGCGGCGAAGCACGGTACGGTCGTCGAGCGCCTCGCGGCGGCCGCCGACCGAGGTCGCCAGCATCAGGCCGTCGGCATCGTGGTAATTCACATCGACATGGGCGTATTCGTCGTCCAGCCGGAAGCGAAAGCGATAACCGCCTTCGATCGGCAGGAAAGGCGAAACATGGAAGGCCTTGCGGCCTTCCAGCCAGGCGTCGGGCCCGATCGGCCTGTTGTCGTCATGGTGAACGAGATAGCAGTGCGTCTCGCGGAACGTATTGTTGACCTCGCACAGCACGGCGCGCAGCGCGCCCGAGCGGTCGCGGCAGAACCAGAAGCTCACCGGATTGAAGACGTAGCCCAGCATGCGCGGCATGGTCATGAGGACGACATTGCCGTCGC
>Ga0308309_10000435_pt1 | contig 27181 bp, 33 predicted proteins | sample HubBroMetageWFT5_FD_192491 | JGI IMG/M metagenome (GOLD analysis project Ga0308309, IMG submission 192491) | Warmed and freeze-thawed soil microbial communities from the Hubbard Brook experimental Forest, New Hampshire - Hubbard Brook CCASE Soil... | ecosystem: Environmental > Terrestrial >...
GCTTAGTTACTGTATTTGTGCCACTGTTCGTGACCCACACGTTGCTTCCGTCAAAGGCTGCCGCAATGGCACCGTAACCGACCGGGAAAGTGCCCGCAGTCGCACCGTCGGAGGCACGCAACTTTGTCACCATACTATTCGGACTGGTGGGCACCCAGATGTAGGTTCCGTCAAACGCCGTCCAGCCCACCCCGGTACCGACGCCGAATGACCCCAGATTGGTGCCATCGCTAGCACGCAGCTTTGTGACCGCGCCACCCCCCGAAACCCAAATATTTGCTCCGTCGAAGGTCACTCCGAAGGGCTGAATGCCAGCCTTGAAAGTGCCCAATACCTGGCCGTCGTTCGCGCGAACCTTGGTGACGGTGTTAGCTCCATAGTTCGCGGACCAGATATTGGCCCCGTCGAAGGCCAACCCAATGGGCTCGTTACCGACTGGAAAGAGGGTCGTCGCACCCGCCAAATACCATTTCAGCAGCGCAATCTTGAGTGGGTTCAGCCGCGCTCCTGCATCCAAAATGGGAGGCAGTATTTGCAATCCCGGCCCAGCCTGCGCCGGTTGATTGACTACTTTCTGCGCTTGCCCAGCAAACAAATTCGCCATCGCTAGAACTACCACGATCAGAGATACGCCGATAACAATTCGAGTCTTCATGTCTTTCTACTCCTGCGGTCGGTCCAGAAATAAACGGCTAGGTAGGAACGTCGTCTATGGGTGGAGAGAATTGGAACATCAACCAGCGTTGCGAACGCTAGTTAGTGTGGCAGCGCCAGTATAGGGTAGCCCCTCCACTTGTCAAGCTTTAAATTCAGGCCATAGCCGTTGACAATGTGGGGACAGACGGAACGTTACCCGGTTTCTTCACGCCCCTGAGCCGGGGACACAATAACCCGCGGACGGACGGGGCCTCCGTCATCGTGGTTTACCGCCCGGAGCCCGCGCCCGCAATCGCTCCAGCACCTCCTTCAACGGGCAGGATGAACTCGGTCGTGAGGTGGGCCGGATGCTCTCACTCGCCGGGCAACGGTCTATCAATATACGGTTGTCCGCGGCACGTTCCCCGGAACATGCCAACTGACACCAAGCTTCACGAAAAGGCTCGTACTGCCCGGTCGACCCCGGCCTGTGCGGATACACCTCCACTCCCTTACGCGGCGCAAATGCCTGCACCGGGATGATGTACCAAACATCCAAAGGCATCACCCATCCCGCCAGCACATCAATGTTCTCGGCAGAATAAATCTGCCGTCGTCCGCCCACTGCCGCCCGGACAGTATTGAAATAACACGTCTCGTCGATGTGGTAAGTGGACTTCACCTGCACCTTCCACAAGCGATGTCCAGCATTCAGGATGAAATCAAAAGGCTGATTGTCACCCAGAGGCTTCGACACCCCGAAACCCAAGCTGGAGGCCTTGAAACAGAACGCGAGTTCCGCCAATTCACCCAAAGCCTTGGGAGTGCGGCTGCGCATCAAGTCTTCTCCGCTGAGTTCGCCAGCCTCGGCGTAGATGTCTCCAACGTTGTAATTAGTGAAGCAGGGAAGGGAAGAAGAAGCTGACATCAGACACTCTTTCTCACAAAAAAGTAGGGACAACCGTGCGGGACGGTGAGGGTCACAACACAATGTGTCCGGAAACTATATTCTAGAAGAGTGTTCACAACCGAGGTCAAGCCCCATTTTGGGACAGAAACACAAACCCCACCCCTCCTACAATAAACGCGAAGAGATGAGATTCAAGAGCGGAGCAATCACCGCCGGACTGAATGCTGAGTGCTGAGTGCTGAACGCTGAACGCTGTTCCCCTTACTTCTTCTCAGCCTTCTTCTCCGCCGCTTTCTTCTGCTGCTCCACCGTCCACGGCGGAACGATGCCATTTTCTCGCGCGTAAGCCACCACCTGGCCCAGGTGCTCGTGAGCGTCGGCAACCAAAATGTAAATCACGTCGCCGGCATTCGCTTGCGGACCGAGCTTCGGGATCGGCCTGGCGAAATCAGCGTTGGTCATGCCATTGATCGCCTTCTGGGCAAAGTCCCAGGACTTGTTCAGCTCCTCGACGATCCGGGCTTTGTCAGTCGTGGATTTCTCGTAAGTCTTGCCATCGAATCCAGCGGGCATCTCAGTTCCCATCAGATTGAGAATCTGGTAGCGCTCACCGGCCACATGCAGAAAGACTTCCGCAAACGAGCGCGAGTCCGCCGTGGGACGCCAGGTGAGTTTGTCGGCGGGCAGAGCGTTGGCAAGATCGACAAATTTCTTCTGCACCACCTGCAAGTCGGCCAGCGACTGCCCTTTCATGTCGTACGAGGGGGCGGTGTGGTCGGTGGTCGCGTCTGAATTCTGTGCCGATGCTCCGATCGCTCCGGCACCCAGACACGCCATCAGAAACAAGGCTGACAATAACAGTTTCTTCATGTTCACTCCTCCTTAGGAGAGCAAAGCGGCTGGTGTCCTTAGACGAGCCATTTTTGAAAATGACTCTGCCTGGCGCGCGGATTCGCACAAAAAAGCCCGCTTCTCGCGAAGCGGGCCTCAGGACGAAACCCCGACTCTTCTAGGAGCCGTTCTCGCACACCGTCAGGCCCTCACCCTGGAAGGTGAAGAAACCGTTTACCGATGTGCTCGGCGGCGCGCCAAAGTATGGCAGCGTCACCAGGTCTTGCAGATTGTAGGTGAATCCGTTCAACACGTAGTGGTACGCGCCGAAGTTCGCGTTATTCTCCAGCGGATCGCCAACCTCCAGAATCCCGCAAGGAGTATTGTTGCCGTTATAGTTCACCACCAGCGGATCGTCCGCCCACTCCCCCACTTCATGCGACAGAGCGGAAACGTCCTGGGCGAAGTCGCCGGGATGGTCCACATACGTGGCGTGCGCATACGCCTGCAGATTGCTCAGGTTTCCCTCCGAACTGTGGTAGCCGCCGATACAGCAACTCCGGTTCTGGGTCAGGTATACGTCGTAGGTCAGAAAGATCGGCAGCGTATTCTGCGATACTCCCAGCCGGCTCATGATCGCCGGCAGCTGCGAGTCGAACCAGTTGATGTCAACCAGTCCTGCGGTAAAGCCGAACGGCGACCCGGTGGTCCCATCCCGCGTAGGCGGACTCAGGGTCTGCTCCGCCAGTACCGTCGGACCTCCCAGCAGCAAATGGTAATTACTGTCGCTTTGCACCGTTCCCCAGAAGTTGGCGCGCTGGAAGGCGTCGATGTACTGGGTGGTGCCGACGTTGACTCCGCCCTGCACGTAGGTTGTTGTTTTGTCGAAGATTGGCGAGGTCGTGGTGTTGGTGATCACTGTCTTTCCATTCGAAAGCACGTGCGCCGGATCGAAGGTCGTCTTCACCCCTCGCTTGTTGGTGATCACGATCTTCACTGGAATGATGTAAGTCGTGACCGTAGTTGCTGCGTTCGATGACGGCGTGGTGCCGACCATGTTGTAGCTGTAGTTGGTTCCGCTATAGGTGAAGGAACCGTTCCAGGTGGCCAGCGTGGAGGCTGGCGCGATTACGCCCGGCAGCACTCGCGGCGGCAGCGTTACAAATCTCGGTTTCACCGAGTCCTGGTTCCATTGCATGCCATCGTTGTCCTGCGCAACGGCGCCAGTTATCAAACAACTACAGATCACCAGGGTAAGTGCCAGTAAGTAGACATCGCTTTTTCGCATTTGACCTCTCCTCAAGTTTGATTTGGAAGTGGCTGAACCCCGATTGCAAAGACCTCCCCGGCGTCGGAAAAACGAAACACCGGAAGACTAAAGATTCTGACCGGCTCCATTAAGGATGTCAACGCAAAAACGATGGCCGTAGCAGTTGTGGCATTGGGTTCGGCAGTGAGGACCAACCGCGAAACCCAGCGCGTCGTCGACAACGTAGGGGCGTCCAAATAGTTTACAATCTGCGCGATGACCGCCAAAGCCACTGGCCTCATTCCCATGGCCTTCGTCGCCGATGTGCAACGCTCCATCGATTTCTATGCTCTGCTCGGGCTTGAGCTTCGCAACACTTTCAAGAATCCTCAAGGAAAATTGGTTTGGGCACACGTGCGGTGCGAGGGCGCTGAACTCATGTTTTCCCAGGCTTCCGATCCGGTCGTTCCCAGCCAGCAGGCTGTGCTCTTTTATCTTTACTCTCCCGATCTGGTGGCCCTGCGTGAGCACCTGCTGGCTCACGGCTTGAAAGTCTTGCCTATCAGCTATCCTCAGCACATGCCCAAGGGAGAGACTCGTGTGGAAGATCCTGACGGCTACGCCCTGCTGATCGGGCAAGTGGGCTGATTACCGCCGGTTACCGCTCTGGAAGCCGTATTCCGAGGCCCAAACAAAAGTCGGCACTGTTGCACAATCAGAGTATGATGAAGACATGCCGTGCCTTACAGAGCATCTCACCAGCCTTCGCCAGGAAATCACTGATTTACGCAACTTGAATACTCAGTGCTCGGAAAAAAGCGATCACAGCGCTATTGACCAGTCGGCGCTTGAGTTGCGCACCAACCGTTTGCGCGAAATCAAGCTGGAGCTATCCAAGATGCTGAATCCCCCGACCGATCCCAAGATCTGGTGGGATGGCCGCCCCGGTCCCAACCAAGCCTGAGCCTAGGCGGGCTGTCATGATCCCAATTCTGTAAATGCGGGTGCTCCGTTTCTCGCGCTTTTGGCGAGAAGTTGGGGTTCGGCAGGCTGGGATCATCTATCCCTTCAGCACCGTCTTCAGCAGCGCTTCCACACCGTTCCACGTGATCTGCACTCCAATGCAGAGCAGCACGAAGGCAACAATGCGCAGGATTCCATTCGCTGTCTGTGCTGAAATTCGTTTGGTGATCTTCGGGGCATAACGGTAGCTCAGCCAGACGCTCAGGCTCAAAGCCACCACCGCGAGCGAAATTCCAACGTGAGCCATGACATCGTCAAGCACACTGCGCTTTACCGAAGCGTGGGCGCTTAATGTCAACATCACGACGATGCAGCCCGGCCCGACCGTCAGTGGAAACGTGAGCGGGTAGAAAATCTTATCCTTCAGGGATTTGAGGCCAGCGTCGGGGACTCCCGTGGCATCGGGTTTAGTCTCGCTTTCCGCTTGATTCAGCAGGCTCCATCCCATGCTGGCCAGAACCAAGCCTCCGGCAACCTGCACGACGGGAAGCGAAATCCCAAAGAACTCCAGCAGCGCGCTGCCCACCAATTCGATCACCAACAGGAAGAGCGTGGTTCGGATCGCGATGCTGCGCGCCAGATCGCGGAACACAGATGTGGGCGCGCTGCCTACGATCTCAAGCAACAACAATGCCGAACCGAGGGGGTTGATCACGGGCAGGAGTGCGCTGAACGCCAGCGCGAAGAATTTGATGAGAAGGGGCACGCTGCCCATATAGCGGAACAGCATAGCATTTGGGACAGCGACAGGTGAGCGCCGCGGGGCTCAATTCTGCGGCGACGTAGATGGATCACTCAGAACGATTAGTTTTCCCGGCGGATAATCTTCAGCTGTAAGAGGAGTCCCAGGTTGGGGGTTGACGATGGTCAGCACTTCGCCACTGACAAGCCCCCGCACCAGCAAGCGGTCACCCTCGACCGCCACCACCCGGTACTGCTGGTCGAAAATTGACTTCTCAGGCTCTTTCATCGGGTTTTTAGATGCGCAATTTTCCGTTCGCGATTCTCATTGCTCAGCCGCAAAAGCGACGCAAGAACATTCGCCGGCAGCACGTGATGTTTCCAACCTAATCAATTCTAGCGCCGCGCAGTTTTCTGCTCAAGGTGCGGTAGTGGGCTACTTTGACCGTCTGTAGTAATGACTGAGAGGACAGGAGCTTCTATGGTTCAGATTTACGTGTTCAAAATGAGCCGCCGCGCCGTTCGATCCTTTTCGGTGTGGACTAACCTGGCCCTTGCATCGGATGCAGCGGTAGTTAGCTCCTAGACCATTCAGCGCATCCTTAACAGTAATTTCCTTCACCGTGTTGCCCACGTCCGCCATACATCGCGTGCTCTTTGCCATTACGTCCTCCTACGCCGCTCTTTCCGCCCTCCGTTGCTCGTAGGCTTCCCAGAGAGCTACAAGGTCTTCCACGCTCCAAAGTCGATCTGTAACGCCAGCCGCCATCGCCGGACTCATGCGTAGTGTACGGTGAATCTTGATGAAGTTGTAGGCGAAATAGTTGAGAGCCGTCGCAGCCGCATGATTCGCCAGCTTGCGGGAGAATCCATTTGAGAGCGGCGTGTAGCGGCGCATATTGGTGCGGACTGTCCAATTCTGCCTTTCGATAAAAGACGTGGAAACATGGCGTGGGTCTGGCCGTCCGTTCATCTCTTTCATCTCGCAGCCGATGCACTTGGCGGGCGAGTACCGGGTTTCGTTCTCAGTCGGCGCACCACAGATTTTGTGGAGCACCGCATAATCGTAGTCGCCACCGAACGCATCCTCAATCACGTTTAAATCGGTCTTTAGGGCGTCTGTGGTGATTTGCACGCGCCCCTGACCCGTTTCGCAATGTCCTCCACGAAATCTTTTGCGGTCGCTAGCTCACGCTGACCAAGCCGCCAAGACGGAACCAATTTGCTATCCGCGTCCACGCAGACCCAGAGCCAAACGTCGCCAGCGTCAGGATTCATGCGGGCAATCTCCTCTGTCCGATTCTTCTCTTTGCAATAAATCCACGACCACACCTCGTCTAGCTGGAGTCGTTTCGATTGCAGCTTGCGGAAGACGTGGTCTTGATAATCGGCGCAGACTTCTCCGATCTCAAGCAGGAGCCGCAAAACGGTTTTCTTCGCAACCCCGGTCATACGGACTGTGGCGCGAATCGAACATCCCTCGATGAGGCTGTGGATAACCTGTGCTCGTGTTGTGGAATCTAGGCGGTTCATGATGCAATCATTATCCTAAATCGCTTTAGCATTGTCAAGCGTAAACATTGGGCAAGGCTAATGTTTTACGCATAACCATTGGCTACTTTCACTAATCGTGGAACAAATAGCGAAAGAGAATATTTAGCGAAGGAATAGGTTCTGGTTCGCCTTGCATAGAAAAATACGCACATTAACTCTTGACCGCAGAGTTGTTTTGGCGTATCTAAGAATGAGGCTGATTCAGTCTGGAAGGTCGGGCAGCTTCGGGAATTTGGATTGGACACCCATCAACCGAAGCCGCCCGCCGGAACCGAGGTGGTGATAAATATGAGAGTAACAAGGCGACCGCTAGGTCGCGTGGCCCCGTTTTTATACCGCCTCACGCGCAGAATACCACAGGTGCGCACGAACACAAGGAGAATCTTATGGGCACAGAAAACACTGATCTGACAGGCATGTTGGCGAAGCTGGAAGCGATGAAAGGCGCGCTAGAACAGTCGATTGCCGGGCTGCGTAACTTGATCGCGCTGGGTGGTGGCTCAGGCCAGATTGGGGATATTCCAATGGCCAACGGAGTATCTATACCAACCGGATTGCTTTCGTCTGGTGGAGATACTTCCGTTCCTGCCGGAGCATTCCTTGGCAAAAGCATTCCCGAAGCCGCCGAACTCTACCTTGCAATCGTGAAGGGGAAGCGGACCAGCAAAGAGATAGCAGATGCTTTAAGGAAGGGTGGGGTAGAAAGCAAGTCGCAGAACTTCACTCAAAACGTACATTCGGGATTGGATCGTGCCCGCAAGACTCCCAATAGTGGAATCGTCAAGTTGGATCGTTCGCATTGGGGATTGAGGACTTGGTATCCAGCGGGCATTGGTGTCGGGGTCTCTGGGGGGAAGCGTAACCAGAAAAAGAAGGGTGCGCGGAAAGCAAAGACCAGCGGTTCTCCGGCGTTGGCCACGATCGAAGGGCCGACGAAAAAGGCAAACGAACGTGCAATGGACTTCCTGCGCAGCGGAAAGAAAGCTGAGTATGGGTTGATCGATGTGAGCGGGCATTTAGGAATGGGGATGCAGGGTACTAGGCTTATTCTTGGCAAGCTGGTTAAAGCCGGAAAGGTCGAGAAGACCGCCAATCAGTCATATCGAATCGCTCAACCAAAATTAGTAGCGGCTTCTCTTTAAGAAGAATTGATGCCAAAAACGATTGAGGCGAAACTGCTGCTCGGATGGATGGGGCAGCATGAAGCGATAGATGCCCTGAATTCGTGCGTTTTTGACCCTCCGTATACCAAGAAAAGAGCCATTGCACTTTGGAAGGACTATCGAGATAAAGTTTTGGCGCTTCCTCCTAGGAATACGTTGGTTGCTGAGGCGATAGATTTGACCGAGGCGGAAAAAGTGGCCATTGGAACACATGGCAAGAATTTGCAAGGCAACCCGATGGCGCAGTTTTTCTTGCGTGTAGCAAAGGTGGCTCCAGAGAACCTAGTAGCACGTCAATATTACGTTACCGTGGACAGAGCTGCGCAATATGCGGAATTAATGAAAGATGAACAAACTAGAATCAATCACTTCTTAGGATTTGGTATGCAGTTCGCGGGAACATTGCCACCACCACGCGGCTTGGGGAAGCTACTAAAAGTCGATTTGCCGCATGCGGAGTTTGTTCCACTTGCCATTCCTGGCGGCTTCACATTCCGAGAACGAGACAGATATGTAACGGGAGCAGACCTCAACGGAGGCAGAATGATGCTTTGGTCTGGATATCACCGAACCTACGCCATAGAACTCTTACGCCAAGCAGGTGGAGATGCCGCTGGCGCTGCACCGCTGCTCACCGTAATGACAGGCATGCCCGACGTCCAAGGATTCTTAGCATCCCGCACAGCGGTGCGCGATTGCGTCTTGGGTGAACGCCCTGCATTGCTCCGAGATTTCTTGGACCCTGATTTGTGTGTCACTGTAAACCTCCGCAAGACTCGTGCCGAGGGAAGAATCGAGCTATACCGACCGACCAGAATGCGTGCCGGGGTATTTCTCGTGCCGGACGAATCTTAGATGTCAAAAGCCATCCAGGTCAACCCCTATTCTAACGGGATATTCTGGGTATCCCAATAGTGACGAAAGGCTCGTTTATAGTTAGATAACATTACCTTCCGCTGGGTTTCACTATTTATTGCCCACAAATCAGTGCTTTTTTGCCTTTGACCATCGTGCTTTAGCGGCCTGTAAAGCTCTCTCCCTGCGCTCTATTGGCGTCATGGTTACCATGCTCTGCTTACCCCCTATTTTGCCCCCCTTTCGGCCCATCGCAGCCATAACCCGTGAAATTTCCGACTGTGTGGCCCTAGGTAGTTTCTGAGGAATGTCCAGTTTCGGCTCCGCAGTTGAGCGTTCCACCATCAAGTGAGCGGCTTGATTTACATCGGACAGGCGTCTACTAATCCGCTTTGACATACCCGAAGTATGCCACGGTTGCAATTGATTGCAAAATCAAAGTAGCCCACTACCCAAGGTGCACCAACTGGACAACAACTCAGCTCTCATTTCCCAAAACCCGTCCGCCGCAGTGGTCAAAATTGACCATCTTGTGGCCACATAAACCCGCATTATGGAGTCATGAAAGTCACCGAAAAACTAGCACTGGCTGTGCGGTGTCCGACCTGTGGCGCCAAGGTTGGGGAGAAGTGTGAACTCAGTACGGGACAGCCGCGGACCGACCCCCATCGAGATCGGCGCCTGGCCGCGTCGGAAAAGTAACTATTGATTCGAGCGGGCCACTTGGGGCTACAATAGAGGCTGAAATGGGTTCTGTCGCAGCGTCCAAGAAGAACGGCGGGTTCAATCCCATCACCTTTCTCGCCACCATTGGCGATGGCCGGAAGACCCTGACCGTCTCCGGGAAACAAGGCGTCTTCACTCAAGGCGATGCGGCCGATGCTGTCTTCTATATTCAGAAGGGCAAAGTCAGGCTCAGCGTCGTTTCCAAGGTCGGCAAGGAAGCCACAATTGGCATATTGGGCCAGGGGAATTTCTTCGGGGAAGGCTCGCTGGCAGGGCAGGCTCTCCGCATGGGATCCGCGACTGCTATGACGGATTGCCAGCTGCTGCGGATCGAGAAGAAGGCGATGATGGGGGCCCTTCATCGCGAACACGCCTTTTCCGATATGTTCGTCGGCTACCTGCTGGGCCGCAACATTCGCTACGAAGAGGACCTGGTCGACCAGTTGTTCAATTCCAGCGAGAAAAGACTCGCCCGCGTCCTGCTTATGCTGGCTCATTTCGGTAAGGAAGGTATACCGGAAACCGTGGTCCCGAAAATCAGCCAGGAGACTCTGGCGGAAATGGTTGGCACCACCCGCTCCCGCGTCAGCTTTTTCATGAACCGCTTCCGGAAATTGGGCTTCATTCACTACGCCGGAGGCATAGAGGGCGGCTTACAGGTTCATAGCTCTCTGCTCAATATCGTTCTTCACGACTAGCGCCTATCCGCCAAAGCGGCTTTCCAATCTGATCCGCCGTTGCGTACTACTGGTCAGCGCCCGCGCTCTTCAAGGCGTCGGCGCGCCAAACGTACAGGTATTTCTCGTCGCTCGAAGTCACCACGGGGATTTTCTTCTCCCGCGTTACCCGGTTCAGAGCTGACCTGAGATTCTGCATCTTCTCCCCGTTCAGGCTGCTCAGAGGAATCTTGACCGCCTGCTGGTCACTCAGCTTGGAAAGGTCGCCCAGAATGTCCGCCACCGCCTTCCGATGTTTTCCCTTACGACCCTGCGGCACATCGGTCCGATTCACTGACGCATAGTGAGTTCCGTTTTCGTTCCGCCCCATGGGGGATTCTCCTCTTTCCGCCGGGTATCGTACCCGTGCGCGACAAATCATATTGCGAAGAATCGTATTCTGCAACTGAAAATCTACGCGATACCTAAGGACATCACCGATGCAATTGCGTAGGCATACCCTAACATTATTATTTTCAAAGAGATGCATTGCGTTGGTTGCACAAAGACTTGCTAAGAGTTCACCCGTATAACTGGAACCGCGTTACTGTGCTTTGTGGGTGGGTAAAGACGCTCAGAGCTAGCCGATGTAAACGGATCGGTCTGGGCTTCTCCCTGGAGGGGCACCCAACCCACGACGCTTGGCCACAGCGAAGAAAAACCGCGAGTTCGATGCCGACACCTTCCTTGCTACTATCGGCGAGGGCAGGAAATTTCTGGCGGTTGCGAAAAAGCAAATCGTATTCACACAAGGCGACGGGGCGGATGCCGTCTTCTACATCCAGAAAGGAAAAGTTAGGCTCACCGTGGTATCGAAGAGTGGCAAGGAAGCGACCATCGGCATATTGACCGAGAGGAACTTTTTCGGGGAAGGCGCGCTGGCCGGTCAGATTCAACGTATGGGGTCCGCTTCGGCAATGACCGACTGCGAGCTTCTGCGGGTTGAAAAGAACGCAATGATGAGTGCGCTTCACCGTGAACATGCGTTTTCCGATATGTTCGTGGCCTATCTGCTGGCAAGAAATATCCGTTACGAAGAAGATCTGGTGGACCACCTCTTCAACTCCAGCGAAAAGCGGCTGGCTCGCGTTCTGCTATTGCTCGCTCACTTCGGCAAAGAGGGCATTCCGGAGACCGTCGTTCCAAAAATCAGCCAGGAGACTCTAGCCGAAATGATCGGCACCACTCGTTCGCGCGTCAGCTTTTTCATGAACCGGTTCAGGAAGTTGGGTTTCATCCATTACAACGGCGGCCTGCAAGTCCACAGCTCGCTGCTCAATGTTGTTCTCCACGACTAGCGCCCGACCGTGGCAGGTTGATTCGTGGTCGTTCCGCAGTAAACCAAAAAATCTTCCCCATCCGATTTTATTTCAAGCCCAGTTCACCGTTGTACTGTTGGGTGATCCCATAGCACTCGCAGGCGGAGTCTTCAAGACTCTTGCGGTTCACGATCTTTACCGCGCCCCGGGTGTATTCAATGAGCTTCTTCTTCTGCAAAACACCCGCGGCCACACTCACACTAGGCCGGTCTGTCCCGAGCATGGTTGCGAGAAAATCATGAGTAATGGGCAGCGATTCTAAATCCACTCTGTCCTGGGTCATTAGCAACCACCGCGCAAGCCGTTGTTCAACATCGTGCAGCCGGTTACAGGCGGCAGTTTGTGCGACCTGCATGCCCTGAACCACGGCATACCGGCTCAACATCAATTGCAATTGTGGAGTGGATTCCAAAGTGTTTTGCACAGCCGCGACCTCGACTCGAAACCCATCCCCCGTGATCTGTACCACCGCTTGCAGCGGGCTCCGGCTCAGGCCAACCGCCGCTGGCGCCCCGGTAAAGCCCTCATTGCCAACGATGCCGGCTTCGGCGGTCTTTCCATTTTTCATTACCACTACAAGCGAAATCAAACCTCGATTGGGGAAATAAACAAACTGCAGCTTGCCTCCCCCCTCGTGAAGGACTAGATGATTCGGCAAACCGATGTACTCAAGATGAGGACGAAGTGAGCTATAGTCGCGATCGGAGAGCGATAGAAGGATTAAGTTGCTGACTGGCTTTCCTTCAGTATTCGTGCGTTCGCCAGACTGTACGACTTGGAGGCCTTTGTTTTCCATGAACCTTCCTTGACAGGCGAGGATCAGAAATGAAGAGCCTCGCAAATGCGGATGAACTCGAAGACCTGCCAACGCTACGCTGTTTGCGATCCTGATACTGAGCAATACAGATCGCTGCAAACCTTAACCAAGCCTTAAAGCGATTCCGCAACTTCAAACCAAACCGAGATCGGTGTGCGCGGGAGACAAGAAGAATTTTCCATCTATGTAGGATGCCCGACAGACCATCTAGATTGGCGCATGTAAACTTTGTCGCGCGTACGCCTGCGGGCACGGCGACGAGGGGCGCCATGACTCGGAAGTTGATATGGATCGAACAGGAGCGTTTTCGGGGTTTCGGTTGCTCCGAATGTGCCTGGGTCTTCAAGTCTTCCAGCACGCCCGCAGGCAAATCTTTCGACGAAATGATGCAGAACTTTGAGTTGCAGCGCGACCGAGGGTTCTCGTCGCATGTTTGCGCGGCTCGCCCAAGAACCGAGAGCCCTCGAAAAAAAGACACCGAATGATTCAAACCGCCGTCCCAGGCCGCAATAACCGTTCAACGCGGCGGGTGCTCTGATCTTGCTTCGGCAGGAAAGGAAACACCAAACCGATGCCAGACTCCTGTCTTCTCCGGGAGGCGCACCGGACAATGAAAGCTGGGCGGGCGCGAGGGTCGAACGTCGACACAGCCGACACTAACCCAGGCCCGCCCAAACGGGCCGCCGTCTCTAAAGGAGTGCTACGTAGCGGCCTAGTCTGCAACTCGTACGATACGACAACCGTACCCTGGTGCGACTGTTCAAAATTGCACGGTTTCCAAAAAATAATTACATCGATTGCCAGCGACGACGACCGGGCCGCTGGGTTGTGCAATTGTGAACAGATTCCTGGGCCTGGGTGTTGAGAATGGTTCTTGAAGGTGAACCTTGGACCCATCGGTTTATCCCAAACTCCAAAGCGGAGTCCTGCTCTGCATTGACGATGACGAGGATGTATTGGAATGCGAGAAATCGTTCCTGGAGAGCTTCGGCTATACGGTTCTGACCGCTGCCAGCGGCGGCAAGGGACTCGAACTGGCCTCCACGAACCCGGTTGATGTTGTGATCGTTGACTACTTCATGCCCGAAATGAACGGGCAGGAGGTCGCCGTCCAAATAAGGCGCCTTAATCCGAAGGCGCCCATCATCATGCTTTCCGCAACCGTCGATATTCCCCAGCAAGCCTTGAAGTTAGTCGACGTTTTGATTGCCAAGAACCAGTTGGCCAGCGAGTTGTTACCTGCGATTGCGCAATTGCACGGCGGTTGGGTGCCTCCGCCTTCGTGTCACGCATGACCGCCAAGGAGGGTTTATGAGAATGCTGGTGTTTGCAGGCCTACTCTTGATCGTGCTCGGCTTCGCATCCCTGGTCGTGCCCATTCCGCACAGCGAGACCGAGGGCATCAAAATTGGAGACACTAACATCGGGGTGCAGACCAGCCACAACGAACGTGTGTCACCCGTCGTCAGCGCAGTGCTTATTGCTGGCGGCGTCGCGCTGGCCATCGCCGGGGCCCGGACCCGGCTGTTCACCAAGTAGGAAGTCTCTTAGGCGGCGCCCTTCTTCTCGGAAGCGGGTTTCACCAGGCTGTCGCTGTGTTCGGTATGCAGCTTTGCAGCCTCGGCGTCATGATGCATGGCGTGTTGATGGTGTCCGTGGGCGAGGTATGCGTGATGTGCGGCTTTTTCGAACTCCTCGGCTTGGTAGTATTTTGCTGCCTCGTGATAGTGGTAAGCCGCCTGCTCATGATGACGGCCAGCATGATGGTAATGTTCCCAGGTCTTTGACATTCGGTTCTCCTTTATATTCTGGCTACTCGCCACGACCCTCGGACACGTCGGAGTGGCGGCCGATCAGCGAACTATCGTTTCGATCTGCTGGCCCACCTGACTGGTTCTCATCGACAGCTTCCAACAATACCGCCCTTACTCCTTCACAAGTGTTCACTTTTGAACAGATATGTATCGTTGTCGGGCGCGACAACAGGGAAGTGCAAGACTTATAGAGTTGGGCCACACGCAAAAGCCGCCACGGTCAATATTGACCAGTAATCCCCGGCTCAACCTCCGATACTGAACATCGAATCACTCTCGACGGTTTCGAAACGTGCCGGAGTTTCCGGCGATAGATCTCTTGTGAGCCGACAACATAAAGAGTTCTCCCAGAGTAAGCGCGCCGTGCGAGTTAGTCGGAGAAAACTACAGGAGAGAACATGAAATCGTTTAAGACCCTAGCAGCCTTATTCTGTTTGGTTGCGCTCTGCACGTTGCTTGTGCCGACCGCGTCCGCCGATGAATTGAACCGGGAAACCGTCGTCACCTTCAGCGGGCCCGTCGAAGTTCCGGGCACCTATCCTCAAGTCTTGCCGGCCGGTACCTATGTCTTCGAGATTATGTGGAACCAGGGCAACCGTCACATCGTTCGCATTTACAGCCAGGACAAAAGTAAGGTCTTCACCACTGTCATGGCGCTGCCGAATTTACGTCTAAAGGCGACTCACAAAACCGTAATCACGTTTAGTGAGCGGCCCGCCGGACAACCCGAAGCTCTGCGAGCATGGTTCTCTCCCGGACGCGTATGGGGCGAGGAATTTGTATACGCCAAGCCGAGGGCCATCGAATTGGCCAAGGAAATAAATGAACCTGTTCTTGAGACTCCTGTCGAGATGGCAGCTGCGCCGGTCGAAACTCTGCAAAGCGCGCCGATCGAGGCGGTTGCTCCCACCGGAGAACCGGTTGAAGTGGCTCAAGTGGTTGAACCACCGCCGGTGGTTGCTGCTCTCGAACCAATGCCGCAAACCGCCAGTTCATTGCCTCTTATTGGACTGATCGGGATGCTGGCGCTGGGCGCCGGCTTTGCGCTCTCGATCACCGCAAAGCGAACCTAACCTGACCGGGCAACGCATGGCGACGGAGGTGGTACACAAGGGCTGCCTCCGTTCGTCAGGCCCGGAGCACTAGATCGCATGTGAAGCTCACGGCGCAGGTGGCGGGGAAACAGTCAGAAATGAACAAGCCCCAAAGCGAACAGCGATGTGCCTCGACGCTCCGATGTTTGCTGGCGCTTACTGTCCTGCTTCTCCCGACTCTTGCCCGCGCAGCCGACGACTACACCATTGGCGTAAGCGTGGACATGGTGGTTTTGCAGGCAACGGCGCTTGACCACAAAGGCGCCCTGGTTTCCGGACTCACCGAAGACGATTTCCAGATCTACGAAGACGGAGCTCTTCAAACCATCAAGCATTTCAGCCATGAAGACATCCCGGTCACCGTGGGCCTGGTCATCGACAACAGCGGAAGCATGAGACCGAAGCGCCGGGACGTAATTGCCGCTGCTTTGGCCTTTGCTCGATCCAGCAACCCCCAAGACCAGATGTTCGTAGTCAATTTCAATGAAAGGGTTTCGTTTGGCCTTCCCGGCACAATTCCGTTCACCGATCAGGTAACGCAGTTGGAAGTTGCGCTTTCCAGAATCGATGCCGATGGCCAGACCGCGCTCTACGATGCGGTAGCTGCCGCCCTCGAGCACCTGAAAAAAGGCAACCGTGACAAGAAAGTGCTGATCGTAATCAGCGACGGCGGGGACAACACCAGTAAGCACAATCTGGAACAGATCATGGTCATGGCCCGCCAGTCTGACGCCATCATCTACACCATCGGTATTTTTGACGAGCAAGACGAGGACCGCAACCCGCATGTACTGAAGGAGCTTGCGAAAGACACTGGCGGCGAGGCCTTCCTGCCGGAATCATTGAAAGATCTCGCCCCCGCTTGTGAACGCATCGCTCGCGATATCCGTAATCAGTACACCCTGGCGTACGTCCCTGCCAACCGAAGGCGGGACGGAACCTATCGCGCCATACAAGTGAAGGCCAGCGGGCAAGGGCGTGGGCGTTTGTCGGTCCGCACCCGAACTGGCTACTTTGCGCCGCCAGCGATTCCATCGTCCCCGGCAAAGGCGAATCGGCCATGAGCCTCAAGCTGCTTCTTCCGGCGAAAACGCACGGCTTCGTTCGTTGGAGCCGGCGGCTGTTCTTCATTATCGGAATCCTTGCGCTCGGTTACGTAGGCGTCACTCTGATCGAGGCCCGGCTCTACCAGGCATCGGCCGAACGGTCTCTCGAGAGCCAGATTCAGGTGGAAAAACAGCTCAAGGTAAACCAATCCACAGCGGAGGCTGGACCGACAGTTAAACCCGTGGTCAAGAAAGGTGATGTCCTGGGCCTCATGGACATACCACGCCTGGGTCTGTCAGTTGCCGTCTTACAAGGCACCAGCTCGCGTACCCTTCGGCTGGGTGCGGGACACATCGAGGGCACGCCGCTTCCAGGAGAAGCGGGGAACATTGTAATTGCCGGGCACCGTGACACTTTCTTCCGCGACCTGAAAGACATCCGTCCCACAGACGAAATTCAGCTTCAGACGGCGACGACGCTGCTTCGCTATGAGGTGGATTGGGTGAAGGTCGTCGATCCCGATGACCTGAGCGTTTTGGCTCCTTCCACCGAGTCCGCCCTCACGCTGGTCACGTGTTACCCATTTTATTTGGTTGGTCCGGCGCCCAGGCGATTCGTCGTGCACGCGCACCAGAATAAACCGGAGCAAATCAGTCGCATGGGGACTGGCAATCAACCCGAATAACCGCGTTTTCGGAAAAGTGTGCAAATGTGAGCAGACGCTGACGGTACACATCGACGATCATTCAGGTAAGGAGGGCAAGTTATGTCTGATAGTTCAGCAATCAAGACCATCCTTTGCATCGATGATGATGACGGCGTGCTGGAGTACCAAAAAACATTGCTCGAGAGGCGTGGATACACGGTGCTCACTGCCTCCTCCGCCCGGCAAGGTTTACAGATTGCCGCGGACAGCGGAGTGGGTGCCGTGATCGTCGACTACCATATGCCCGAGCTCAATGGGCATGAGGTGGCGTTGGAAATAAAGCGCCTTAACCCGAATACTCCGATCGTCATGGTCTCCAGCGACCAGGAGATACCAAGTCACGTGTTGGATGTGGTCGATGCTTTCGTTCCTAAGGACCAAGCGCCCACCCGTTTGGTGCCTGTGCTCACCCGAATCTGTGATGAAGTTCTCGCCAAAGTTGCCGAAAGAGCCAGGCTCAGCGCCTGAGATGCTCTCGCTGGTATGTCGTTCATTTGCGACGAATCGCTCTGGGCTGAAGTTTGTTATTGACATGGCCAGGCACGACCGCGACAATTGCTGTGCCTGACCGGCTAGCGTTTGCCGCGGTTCCGCAGTGCTGGTCGATCTTCCAATTGCCCACTCTTAAACGATGTTCTTAGCGAGCCATTTATCTGTGGACCGCCCCTGGGGAGTAGAAACACATGAAGACTCGAATTGTTATCGGCGTGTCTCTGATTGTTGTAGTTCTAGCGATGCGAACTTGTTTGCCGGGCAAGCGCAGAAAGCAGCTAGTCAACCGGCGCAGGCTGGGCCGGGATCGCAAATACTGCCTCCCATTTTGGATGCGGGAGCGCGGCTGAACCCGCTCAAGATTGCCCTGCTGCATTGGTACCTGGCCGACACTGAGACTTCGGTGCCCGTGGGCAGCCAGCCCTACGGCCTGTGCTTCGACGGAACCAACATTTGGACCGCGAACTATGGCGATAACACCGTCACCAAGGTGCAGGCCAACACGGGCCAGGTTTTGGGCACATTCAAGGTCGGCGGTCAGCCCTATGGGGTCACCTTCGATGGAGCCGATGTCTGGGTATCGAATCAGGCCGACGGTACCGTTACGAAGCTGCGGGTCTTCGACGGCAAGAACCTCGGGACCTTCGCTGCAGGCACATTTCCAAGTTGGATGGCCTTTGACGGGCAGAACCTTTGGATACCCAACAGTCCAAGTGTGGGTGCAGGCACTGTCACAAAGTTGCGGGCGGGTGATGGAAAGATCTTGGGGACCTTCGGTGTGGGGGTTGGGCCCATTGCTACGGCGTTTGACGGTTCGAGCGTGTGGGTGACGAACTATGGGTCTGCCACCGTGACCAAGCTGCGGGCTTCCGACGGAACAGTTCTGGGGACGTTCGCGGTCGGTAATGGGGCGCTGGGCATCGCTTTCGATGGAGCCAATATGTGGATCGCCAACCGAAACGGCGGCACCGTGACCGAGTTGCGAGCCAGCGATGGCGCGGTGCTGGGCACGTTCCCTACGCCCGACGGCCCATACGGGATTGCTTTCGATGGCACGTATATCTGGGTATCCGGTGATCTCTACACCTTTGTGCTGCGGGCGAGTGATGGTGCGCAGGTGACCTTCCGGACGTTCGATGCAGCCGGAGTCGCCTTTGACGGAGCCCACGTATGGATGGCGAGGACCAACGGGAACCGCGTGTTCAAGTTTTAGTTCAAAGAGTGGTAGCTAGCAAGCAATACAGTACCAACAAGGAGAACACTATGGGACAACGTGCCGTTTCGTCGCTAACCCTTTGCTGTCGCCTGACCCTGTTGCTCGGAGTCGCGTTCATTTGTGCCGAAGCTCAGACGAATGTCAACGTGACCACCTGGCATCAGGACATCCCTGCGATCTGCACAGGCTGTGTTTATCGCACCGGACAGAACCTGAGTGAAGGCACAATCACCAATGTCTCCGACGCTACCTTCGGCCAGTACTGTTACTACGATCAGCTCGACGGCCAGGTGCCCCGGGCCATACGGAGAGTGACTATGCCCCGGGCAAAGCCTAACTTCTCTCAAGATGGGGGTGCCCCGCTCCTTGCGCTTTTTGCAAGGGGCGGGTGCAGGGGATTACACCGCTGGTTGTCTTAAGCGCATCTGCATGACGTCGCAGTCATTGACCCGGACCAGTCCGACGTCGCGATACTTGTAGTAGCGAAAGCTGCTCCATAGCCACTGCTCGGGTTCTTTGACCAGTGCCCGCTTGACCGGGTTGCGGTGCATGTAGCGCAACTTCTCGATTCGCCTACGTTCCGTCCAAACGTTGAAATCGTAGAAGCGCGGCTGCCAGACGGGCATGGGCTGCGGCTCCCGTAGCGATCGCGGAGCTGGATTCCGCTGCCGGCGCCTTGGCATCACGCGCTGCGCGAAACGCTGTTTCACACTCTGCATAGCGGTCGAAGGATCTCCCAGTTGCGGCTCGCTCATGAGCAGGTGAAAGTGCTCGGGCATGATCACGTATCCGAGCACGACGAAGCGATGTTCTTTGCGTACCTCTTCGAGACACTTCAGCAACAGGTCACGGCGCTGTGCGGTGTCGAGCCACGGCTGTCTTTGATAGCAACTGCAAGTAATGAAGTGCAGATCGCCGGTACCGTAGTATCGCTTTAGACCTTTGGGCATGTGGGGAGGCTAAGAGCTCTTCGCCCGAAAAGATGTGATGGTCAACCGCACCCGCCCCTTGCAAAAGCGCAAGGAGCGGGGCACCCCCATCTTGAGAGAGGCTAGGCTTCGCCTGGCCTCCCTAAGGACGCTGGCACAGTACCAAACTATACAACTTCATCCTGAATACCCGATTGAAGCGCTGCTTGGTTAATGACAGAATGGGATTCTACGAATTCAGAGGTGTTCCATGTTCCGCTTCATCCCGAGGCTCGTGGCTTTCCTGCTGGTCTGCGGGATCGCGCCCTACAGCCAAGCGCAAAACATGCTGGTTACCGTGGACGTTCCCGGCGCCACGGAAACCGACTGCAACGCCATCAATAAGGGTGGAATCGTGGTTGGATACTATGTCGACTCCGGCGCAGTGAACCACGGCTTTGCCTTGATCAAGAAATCCTTCCAGTCCTTTGACGTGCCTGGCGCCCAAGCCACCTTTTTCTATGGAATCAATGATCTGAACCAGGCAGTAGGATGGTATACGGACAGCGGCTTCATCACTCATGGCTTTCTGTATATTGCGGGCAAAGTGACGACGCTCGACCCTCCCGGCGCGACGTCGACCAACGCTTGGAGCATCAACAATTCAGGAACCATCGTGGGCACGTTCATTGACAGCGGCGGCCTGCACCATGGCTTCACCTACTCGCGCGGCACCTACACCACCTACAACGCTCCCAACGCAATTCTCACCGCCATCACCGGAATCAACAGTGCCGGCCAAACCGTCGGTTTCTATGATGATTCCAGCGGCACCCTGCACGGCTTCGCCCTGGCCAGCGGAAAGTTCTTTTCCCTCGACTACCCCGGCGCCGCGGATACCGTAGCCACCCGCATTAACGACAGCGGAAAAATCGTGGGCTACGATGGTCTCAGCGGATTGGGTCCGTTCAGCGGTTATATCGAGAGTGGAGGCGTCTTCAACACCGTCAATTTCACTGACGCCTCGGACACCCGGGTACGCGGTATTAACAAAGGTGGAATTGTGGTCGGACGTTACACCGACTTCTCCGGCGTGGTGCACGGCTTCATGGGCACCCCCTAGCTGGGGCAGTGCGATTTCACCTCCCCCGGCAATCCGATCCTCCTGATTTGTCCACCCCGTGAGATGGCCTGTCTGGCAAGGAATTCGGGCATAACAGCCCTTGACAGCGGCCCAACCCGTGAATAGGATAGGTCGCCAAATATCCTAGGAGGCTTTTCAATGCCAAAGAACAGAATCGGAACACTGCTCGCCAGTTTCTTGACGATCGCCGTGTCTCTCACCCTAAGCGCCCTGCCAGCTCGGGCAGCATTAAAGAGTATTGATGCTCCCAATGCGTTCGAGACCGATTGCAACGATATAAACACCGCCGATATCGTCGTAGGGTTCTTCATCGACAATAGCGGTGTCACCCATGGCTACGCGCTGATCAACAAGAAATTCAACATAGTAAACGTCCCCGGCTCGACCGCCACGCTGCTGTACGGGATCAACAACAAGAACCAGGCGGTCGGCTGGTATACCGACAGCTCGGGCGTCACTCACGGCATGATGATCAATGCCAAGCTGACCGTGACCACCATCGATCCTCCAGGAGCAGCTTCGACCAACGCCTGGGGCATCAACGACGCTGGCGAAATCGTGGGCGCTTACACCGACTCCGGTGGGATCTACCACGGCTTCACGCTGGTCAACGGTACCTACACTACCTTTGACGCTCCCAACGGCTCGGTTTTGACCGAACTGACGGGCATCAACAACAAAGGTGTGATGGTGGGAATCTTTGACGACTCCTCCGGTGTCGAGCACGGGTTCGCCCTGGTGGGTACAAAGTTCACTCAGATTGACGATCCCATGGCCAACGGCGTAGTCACCGCAACCGACCGCGTGAATGACGGTGAAGAGTACGTTGGACTCTGGGGCACGAACACCGCTGGCCCGTTCAGCGGATACCATGCAAAGAACAATGTTTTCACCACCATAATGTTTCCGGGATCGTTCGAAACCCGGACTCGTGGTCTCAACAACGCCGGCATCGTTGTGGGCCGATACACCGACAGCACTGGCGTAATCCACGGCTACGCGGGAACTCCGTAGTTAATTGCTTCGATTGGAGGAGCGGAGAATCCGCTCCTCCAGTTGGAACTGTTCTTGCGCCCGAACGCAGGTGACAGGACCCCGCGCTCGCGTAGAGCCCGTGTTACGTCGTCACCATCGACTGCTCAGTGAAGCTGGTGAAGGAAACACTCGACCCCAATCCGCCTTTCTTGATCTCGCTGTCGGCTTCGGTGCAGTAGGGCGGATTTCAAAATAACATCCATTGGAGATAGCCAAGTGACCAAGACTCTCAAGGTATTTCTGCTTCTGGCCGTCGTGGTTGTGGGTGGCTTCGCGCAGCTTGCGAAAGCCCAGGACGCGAAGTCTTCCGGGCCGGCTGTCTACAGCGTGCTAAACGACGATGTTCCCTTGGGCTACGATGGCCATTTCAACAGCGGATCGGTTTTCGTCAATGGCGTGTACAAAACCAAAATCAATACCGGCAGTTACGGCATTGGCGGCGGTTACCTTGGCATCCACAATACAGATATCGACGTCGTGGACAGCAAGAATGAATGCATATTTCTCTCCGACGCCGGCGGAGTCAGTGGCTCCGGGCCGGGTGATATTTTTGCCTACAACGCCGTCACGCGCTCGGGGACGAGAGTCGTCTCCGCTTTTGGTTACAACGGCACTCTGTACGGGATTGGTTTGGCGCACTCGGGAAATATTCTGGTCGCGGCTTGGTCAGGTTCTGGTGAGATCGAGACCTTCACCATCGGCAACGGCTGTTCGCTGACCTCCACGAAAAGCAGCGCCACCGGATTAGGCCTGGGCGGCACCACGGCCGACGGGCTCGCGATTGCACCCAACGGCAAGTACGTCGTCGCAACCTACGATGATGGTTCCTACGGGGTTTATCCCCTGAATGGCGGGACAATCAGCGCACCGGCGCAGTACAACTCAAGCTGCTTCAACAACATTAACTTATTCGGCGTGCCAACAGGCATCGCTATCAGTCCGGACAGCTCAACCGTGTACATGGACTGCCTGGTCGCCGTCAATGGCGCGGTGATTGACGCGTTCACGGCAGCGAATCCCAGCCTGACCGTCACCAACGGCCCGCTGACGGCGGCCGGCGGGACGCCCATCAACGGCTCGATCACGATGGGGCTCAGCGCGAACGGAGCGGTTCTCTACATCTCTGGCACCTTCAGCGGCTCCATTGAATCCACGAACGTGAGCGGGACTTCCGTGACAGCCAATGGCTGCTCGAATCTGCTACCGCCGGGTTACAACACGCAATGGATTTACCCAGGCACAGTCAGCGTGCTTGGTTCCGACGCGGGCAAGGGCCTGGCCATCCCGGAAACGGCCTTTGGGAACACGCCATATTCCTACGTTGAGTTGATCAAGATCGACGCAAATAACTGCCTGACTGCGGTCAAACAGGGCACGGATGCGAACTCCTTGCATGCCCTCTCAGGAGCCAGCTACCTCAAGCCATAATCAGGCCGGAAGACCGACACCTTTTTCATTCCAGGGCACGCGTGGGATTAAACCGGTGCAGTATTGATGATGTTCACAAAATCTGGCGCCGGATCGCTCCGCCATCCGGACAGAAATCTACCACTGGCCAAGGTGCCGTCGGCTCCATGAGGTGGAGTGATGTTTGGGCCCTCCGATCACAATCACCTGGGCATCGACCGTCAGGCTCCCTATCTTTACCTTGTACTTACACCCTGCAAAATGTGAAACCGGGAGTTCATCCGCTATAGGCGCCGGAGTCGATTGGTCAAAATGAATAACTCCGCTAAAGGGCGTGCAGTCATCAAAATCAATTGTAAAATTAGGCTTGTCCGGGGGATTCGGCGTGTCCGTTCGCTTCCAAGAGACCTTGGTGTCGGAATACAAAGCGACATCCGAAGGCGTAACTGTTACGCTGCTGCCCGAGACTTCTAGACCGACCCAGCACTCGTCATAATTTATCTTGCCCTTAATGCACTGGTTGACTTCGCCCCAGGCACCGGTCGCGAGAAGAGATACGGCAGCTGCCGTCAGCAATCCGCCCAAGGCAACTCTCAAGCACCGATCCACAATAGTTGTCTTTATCATCCGTCTATCTCCTTTGAGCGACGCTGAAGGACCGAACAGCAAGAATTTGGTGGAGCTAGTCGGGATCGAACCGACGGCCTCATCGTTGCGAACGATGCGCTCTCCCAGCTGAGCTATAGCCCCACATTGACGAGAACAACTTACCGTCAGGCAATTTTACCAGCCTCCGCAGCCCCAGACCAGACGCTCCTTTAGATCGCAATGCGGAACTCCTTGCCTTTTTGCTCCGGGCGAGGTACAAACATCCCGTTCATGTTGAAGTATCTGTGCCTCTTCGTGCTTGTCTTGACGGCTGCCGCCTCCGCAGCCGCACAGACTTCTCCCCAGCCCGCCGACCCCAAGCGGGACTACTCCAAGGAAGCCTTTGTCGACCAGGAAGACATCACCAAGGTCATATTTGAAAACGACGGCACTGGCACGCGCGAAGCCTCTTTCCGCATGCGCATTCAGTCCGACGCTGGAGTACAGCGCTATAGTGTCCTCTCGCTTCCCTACCAGGAAGCCACAGAAACTATTGAGATCGTTTACATTCGGGTGCGAAAGCCCGATGGCACGGTGATCGTCACTCCAGCAGAGAACATTCTCGACATGCCTTCCGACATTACTCGCCAGGCGCCCTTCTACAGCGATCTGCACGAAAAACATGTAGCCGTCAAAGGTTTGACCGCCGGCGATGTGCTGGAAACTCAAACTCGCTGGCACGTGACGAAGCCACTGATCCCCGGCCAATTTTGGACCGCTTTCAACATTTCCCACGACTTCATCATGCTGCACCAGGAATTCCAGATCAGCGTGCCCCGTGACCGCGCGGTGAAGTGGAAAAGCCCGGCATTCAAACCCGTGATTACCGAGGAGGCCGGACGCCGTATCTTCACCTGGACGAGGTCGCAGCTCGAACACCAATCCGCCGATGAAGACAAGAAAGATCAGGAAGAGAAGGCCTACCAGGCCTCGCGCGGCAAACTGCCGCCGCTAGATATTCAACTTTCCTCGTTTCGAAGCTGGGAAGAGATTGGCGCGTGGTACAGCAACCTGCAACAGGAGCGGGTCAAGCCCAGCCCTGAAATTCGAGCCAAGGCCGCCGAGTTGACCAAGGGCGCAGCTGATGACAACGCCAAGCTCCATGCCATCTACAACTACGTGAGCACCCAGTTCCGCTACATCGGCGTGGGTTTCGGAATCGGCCGTTATCAACCCCATTCCGCCGCCGAGGTGTTGGCCAATCAGTACGGAGATTGCAAAGACAAGCACACGTTGCTGGCTTCCCTGCTCGATGCCGTAGGCATAAAGGCCTATCCTGCGGTCATTAACAGTTCTCGCGAGCTTGATCCGGATGTCCCGTCTCCCATGCAGTTTGACCACGTGATCACCGCGGTTCCGCAGGGGAAAGACTTCCTATGGCTCGACAGCACGGCGGAGGTCGCGCCGTTCGGATATCTGTTCAGCGTCTTGCTCAACAAGCAAGCCCTGGTCATGCCGACCGATCAGTCCGCGCGTCTTGTAACCACTCCGGCGGACTTGCCAGTCAAGCCGCTTCGTACCTTGGACGACACAGGCACTCTGGAGGGTAAAGTTGAACAATCCATCCAGGGCCAGGATGCGGACATCCTGCTTCGGAAAGCATTTCGCAGTACGCCTTTCGAGAAATGGAAAGACCTGGTGCAACAGTTTTCCTACAACACCGGTTTCTCGGGAGATGTGAGCGAAGTTGTTGCCAGCCAGACAGAAAAAACCGATGAGCCCTGGCACGTGAGCTACAACTACAAACGCAAAGACTACCCTGACTGGGCTAATCATCACCTCAGCCCTCCGCTTCCACCCATCGCATTGCCCATATACAGGGCCGACGACACAAAACCCACGGTCCCGGTCTGGTTGGGAGCAGCCAGCGAAACCGACCTTCATTCGCAGGTCGAGCTGCCCAAGGGCTATACGCCCGTGCTCCCCAGCGGGGTAAATCTGAAGGAGGACTTCGCCGAATATCACTCAACTTACAGCATCAAAGATGGCAAACTCACCACTGAACGCCGCTTGATCACCAAGCTTCCCGAAATACCTGTCAGCGAATACGAGCGTTACAAGAAATTCAACAAGGCGATAGCAGACGACCATAGTGCGTACGTGGAGACGTCAAGAGGTGGGACAAACTCTCAAGCCATGGGACTGGATGCCGCGATAGCTAAGATTCGAAGCTTGCCAGACAGCGACAATCCTGCGGCCATGGCTGCAGAGAATGATGCACGTCAGGCTTCAGAACGGGGCGATTTGCCACGTGTGATCACCTCTTTCGAACGTGCTGTCGAGCTTGATCCAAAATTCACACGCGATTGGCTGCTACTTGGAACTCTAGAAATGAATACGCCAAGCCCGGATGCGGGAATAGGAACTCTTCGCAAAGCGGTAGATTCAGACCCGACTCAAATCTTGCCCCTGACCATTCTTGGTTATGCGTTACTTCGGTTGAAGAAATACGATGACGCCGCAGCCACCTTGCGGCAGATTATCAAAATTGCGCCTGGAAATATTGAGGCGGATTGGAATCTCGCTGTTGTTCTATCCGACATGAAGCTCTATTCCGACTCAGCCGTAGCCTACGAAGCGGCCGTTAAACTGGATCCCAGTGAACCTCGCCTCGAAATGGAACTCGGCACTGCTTACCTTAAGGCAGGGGACGAAGTTAAAGCCATGGCGGCATATAAGAGAACCTTGGAGGTGAGCTCCGAGCCAGAAATGTTTAATGCTATCGGCTACGAGCTTGCCGATTCCAACAAACAGCTGCCCCTAGCGCTTGAGTATGCTGAAAAAGCTGTGCGCGAGGAAGAAAGAGTCTCTGCCAAGGTCAGTCTCTCCGAACTGAAGATCGAGGATTTGCGACATACCTACAGTCTCGGTGCGTACTGGGACACGTTGGGGTGGGTTCATTTTCGACTAGGCCACGATGACACGGCGGAGAAATACCTTAAGGCAGGGTGGATCGTTTCTCAAGACCCGGATGAAGCGGACCACCTTGGTCAGGTTTATGAGCGAGAACACAGGCTGGAAGAGGCCGCGCGAATGTATCGACTCGCGTTAGCGTCCCCTGGGCACTCGGACAACGAAAGTACGATACGCGAACATTTAGATCGGTTAACTAGCGGAGAAAAACCCGGTTCTTCCATGAAGGATAGGGGGGATCTTGGCGAGACACGCACTTTCACAATTGAAAGGATCA
>Ga0308309_10000436_pt1 | contig 27178 bp, 19 predicted proteins | sample HubBroMetageWFT5_FD_192491 | JGI IMG/M metagenome (GOLD analysis project Ga0308309, IMG submission 192491) | Warmed and freeze-thawed soil microbial communities from the Hubbard Brook experimental Forest, New Hampshire - Hubbard Brook CCASE Soil... | ecosystem: Environmental > Terrestrial >...
CGGGCGAGTAGGCCGAGCATTCCTACGGTGGCGTACACGTTCAGGCCGGCGGAGAAACTGACGACTACAAGAATCGCGGTTAGTTCAGCGCCGGCGGGTATTAGCGGGGATAAAGACGCCAGGATCATGGATGGGAGAAACGTGCCGCGCGGCGAGCGCCGCACTGTTCGCCGCGAGGTGGATTCTGCTCAGCTCGATGGCATCCAGCACTTGCGCGACGGACTACTTGGCTGCCGGTTGCTTGGCGATGACCAGATTGCTGATTTTGTCGTAGGTGGCCTTGGGGACGATTTTTTTTCGCAGCAGATCGGTCTTGGCGCGATATGGACGGCCGTCGACGATTTTCTGCGCGTAGGCATCGCCGATTCCCGGCAGGGCATCGAGTTGCTCTTTGGTGGCTGAATTCAAATCCACCAGACTGCCGGCAGCGGGGGCCGCGGCCGCGGATTGCGCCGCAGCGGTATGGCTGTGCGGCAAAACCGGGACGGAGAGAACGCACAGCAGCGATGCCGCAAGCAACAAAAATGAAAGACCACGTTTTTGTTTCATGAACGCGCTCCTTTTCGGAAAGCGATGCCAGATATTGCGAGGCAAGGTCGCGAGGCCTGCAGCCAGCGACGTCTGTACGCTTCCCGCGCATACAATAACACTGCGGCCATTTTGATTCTACGGGCGGATCGGGTCTGGCTCTTGCGGTGGACCCGTCTGTACTCGTTCGCCTGCTGAATTGAAACGCTTCAGGCTCACCCGGCGCGCGGTGTCACCTCTCTAAATAGTGACTAAACAACCCCCCGCTGTGTGTATTTTTGGTTACAATAGCGCCCGCTGCGGGGTGGTGAAGCTTGTCGGACCGGGTCAGAAGGGCGGCTGGGGTAGGCGGAGCACTCTCAAAATTTGCAGAAGTAAGCCAAAGCCATCGGCGGGGCCTGCTGAGCGTGGTGTGTGCCGTGGTTCTGAGCGCTGCACTGCTGCCGCTGCTGGCGCAGCAGATTTCCGCGCGGCGATCGCGCGCCGCGGGCGAGCCGGGTTCCGTTGAGCCGGTGCGGCAACGCGCGGAATGGTTTTTTCGCCAGCGCGCTTCCGCGAGCGGGCATATTCCGAATGGCCTCTTGCTGCAGGCCTTCGCGCGGAACCGAAAAATGGTCAGCGGCAGCGGGACTTTTGTTGAACATTTCGCCGCGCTTAAGCCTGCGATTTCTCCTTCACTGCAATTCTGGATGCCGCTGGGTCCGCAACCCACCGCGAACACTCAGTTCTTCGGAAATGTTTCCGGCCGCGTGACGGCGCTGGCCGTGGATCCCTGCGACGCGACGGGAAATACGGTATATGCCGGAGGAGCGGATGGCGGCGTGTGGGTGAGCTTCAACGCGTTGAGCGGCAATCCCGTCACGTGGCAGCCGCTGACGGATAGTGAGCCGTCGCTTTCCACTGGCGCGATCGCGTTGGTTTCGAAGCCGTGCCAAATTGTCAACGGGCACGCGCAGAGTAATTTAATTCTGGTGGGCACGGGCGAATCGAATTACGCGCACGACAGTTTATATGGTGCGGGAGTGCTGCGCTCGTCCGACGGTGGCCAAACCTGGACGCAGGATTCCACTTTTACGAGCAGCGCGTCGCAGGGTCCGGGCGCGAGCGGGCCTTACATTGCGGCGCTGGCCGTGCAGCCGAAGCAGACGAATCCAGTGGTGCTGGCGGCGGTGCAGGGCACGGACTTCGCAGCGGGTGGAGCGTTGCCGTCGGGCGTGTGGCGTTCGACGGATGGCGGGAATACGTGGAGCCGGGTGCAACCTGGCGGCAGCGCGAGCAGTCCGCCATTTAATCCGGCGACGGATGTGAAATTCGATCCAGGCGATTCGTCGGGGCAGACGGTTTACGCTGCGCTAGGCGATCCGAGTGGCGACAGCGACGCGCAAGCTGCGTGTGCGAGCGCGCCTTGCAACGGAGTGTATGTTTCGCAGGATGCCGGAATGACGTGGAATCGAGTGGCGGGACTCGACAGCGCTTCGACTCCATCGCTGTACGGCAATATTTCGCTGGCGATTGCTCCGGGCAGCTCGCCGACGGCTTCCATTTTGTATGTGGCGATTGCCGACGCCAGCACGAATTCCGATAATCTTCTCGGCGTGCTTTCTGGCACGGGAATTCAGCCCAACGGAACCGGCCCTACATTCGGCGCGATCTTTCCTAATGCTTCGAATTTGCCGGACTTCTGCACGCCGCAGTGTTTCTACGACATGAAGCTTGCGGTGGCGCCAGGCAATTCCGGCCAGACGATTTTCGCCGGCGGCTCGGCGCAACCGACGAACGGCAAAGTCGTAATCGGGCATTCGTCGGTGTATCGCTCGCTGGACGGCGGAAATATCTGGGGCGATGTGAGCGCGGATGGCAGCGGCAACGAAACTTCGATTCATGTGGACGCTCATGCGCTGAATTTCGCGGTCGGATCGGGCGGGCAAGTGCTGGCGATGTTCGCGGGCAATGATGGCGGGGTGTGGGCGTCGCAAAATGTGTTCAGTGCCGCGACGGCGCCGGGCGCACAGGTCTGGGCCGACCTAAATACGAATACCGGGAACCCCAACACCTCGCTGAATCTGACGCAATTTTATCCGGGAATTTCGATTCATCCGGCTAGCGATCAAATTATTTACGGTGGAACCTCAGGAAACGATGTGCAACAATTCAGCGGTTCGCTGGTCGCGAGCGGGACCGAGGCTTGTCCTTACGATGGCGGCTACACCGCGATTGATCCGCAAACGCCGAGCACGATTTATGCGGCTTGCAGTTATCTGGGTGGCCCCGGCACGCTGAACAAAAATATTCTGAACGGCGTTCCGGGAATGGATGGCGTCAATTGGGCGGCGATCGATAACAGCGGTATTAATTTTACGGACAACGCCGATTTCATTCCGCCGCTGGTGCTGGATATGAAGAGCAGCCAGAATTTATATTTCGGGACGTTCCGCTTGTACCAGACGATGAATGGCGGGACGAGCTGGGCCGCGATTAGTCCGGACCTGACGAGCGATAGCACGCAGAATTTCGTCACCACAATTACCGTGGCGCCGAGCGCTTCGAACACGATTTATGTGGGGACTTCTGACGGGCTGATTTGGGAGTCGGCGCAGGCGCTCAGCGGCGCTGCGGACATTCACATGGTGAACCAGACGAGTCAGCCGCCGCGCAGCGTCACAGCCATTGCAGTGGATTCGGCGAATCCGAAGGCGGCGTTCGCGGCGTTTTCCGGTTTTTCTTGTCCTGGAGTAAATGGATGCGACGGGTTGGGGCACGTTTTTTTTACAAATAATTCCGGGGCTTCGTGGCTGCAGGTGGATGGCAACCTGCCGGACGTTCCGGTGAACGACATCGTCATTGATCCCAGCGACGCGACAGACAATACTATTTACATCGCCACGGATTCTGGAGTTTACGCCAGCAGGAACGCGACCACTGGAGGCGCGACCGCGTGGAGCGTGCTGCAAACCGGCTTGCCGAATTCGCAGGTGTTGGCGCTGCGGCTGCGCAATACGTCGCGAACGCTGGTGGCGGGGACGCACGGACGCGGTTTGTGGAGTTTGCTGCTGCCGAAGCTTCCGGCTTACGCGCTGACGGAGCTGAGTCCAGTTTCGGCCACCGCAGGTTCGGGATCTTTTCAGCTGACGGCTACTGGCAATGGGTTCACGGCGCAGTCCGTGATTAATTTCAATGGAGCCGCGCTGCCCACTACCTTTGTTAGTGCGACGAGCTTGACGGCAACGGCGCCGGTGAGCGCGGTGATTTGCGGCGGGGGCGTTCCGGTGACAGTTTCCGATCCAACGTTAGGCTCAACGAACACGCTGACTTTCAGTTCGGTGGGCGCGGCGTGCGATTTTTCTTTTGGCGCGACGGTTCCGGCGAGCACAACGGCTGGCGCTGGAGGAACTGCGAGCTTCCAGATGGTTTTGAACGCCATAGGGAGCGCCGGCGGCGTGGTGCAGCTTTCCTGCAGTAATCCGCCCGCGGGCTTCACTTGCAATTTTGCGCCGAATCCGGCGACGACTGCCACGGCTGCGAGCAACGTGACGCTGACGATCTCGGTTCCAGTCACGGCGAGCTTGCCGGTCGCACGTTATACGCTTCCACGGACGCCGAGGATCGAAACTGCGCAGTTCGCCTTTGCAGCAATGCTCGCGAGTTTGATTTTGTTCACTGCAGGGAAGAAAATGCAGCGTGCGCGAATAGCTTTTGCGTGCGCATCGGTTATCGTGTTGCTGGGGCTGATGGCGGCGTGTGGCGGCAGCAGCGGCGGAGGCGTCGGCCCTATGCCGCAGACATTCGAAATCACGATTCAAGGCGTGGCGGGAAACTTCCAGCATTCAACTACGGTGCAAGTCGTGGTAGATTAGCCCCGTCAGTGCCCCAGTCCGGCCGGTGCCTCGGCCGCAGCCACTTTTCGATCGGGAGGAGTTCCGCTATGACCTGCCCGCAATGCAACCAGCGTATTCCCACAAGAGCACTTTGGACCCCTGCGGGGCTTTCGGGCGTGGTGTGCACGCATTGCCAAGCGGCGCTCGCTCCAAAGCCGATCTCCGCGATTTTAGTTTTTGCGGTTTCCTTCGGCCTGGGGGATTTGGCGCTGATGCTCTTGCGGCACAAGGGCGCGGAATTCTGGCAGGCGTGCGCGGGATTTTTCGTGGTGTTTGCGGTGGTGTTTGCGCTGGCGGCGCCGCTGTTACTCCGCATGCGTTTGAAAGATCACGGCGATCCGCATCTGAGCGGGCACCGCGCCTGAGCGTGCTGCGGATTGCTGGCGTGAGCCGAAGCGCGAATTTCTAGAGCATCTGGCGTAGAACGTACTGCAAAATCCCACCGTGCTGGTAGTAAGAAACCTCGAACGGCGTATCAATCCGCGCCAACGCATTGAAGCGAGTTTCCTTGCCGTGCGCGTCACGCGCGGTGACCTTCATTTTCTTGCGCGGCTCGAAATTTCCCGCCAGGCCTTCGATTGCGAAGATTTCCAGCCCCGTCAGGCCCAGTGACGCGAGAGTTTCTCCTGGCAGAAATTCCAGCGGCAGGATGCCCATGCCTACCAGGTTGCTGCGATGAATGCGTTCGAAACTTTCGGCGAGTACTGCGCGGACGCCGAGGAGAATGGTGCCTTTGGCGGCCCAATCGCGCGATGAGCCGGAGCCATATTCTTTTCCGGCGAAAATAATCAGGGGCACGTGCTCGTCGCGATATTTCATGGCGGCGTCGTAGATGGACATCTTCTCGCCGCCGGGTTGATGAATCGTCCAACCGCCTTCGGTTCCGGGCGCGAGCAAATTGCGCAGACGGATGTTGGCGAAGGTGCCGCGCATCATCACTTCATGATTGCCGCGGCGCGCGCCGTAGGAATTGAAATCCTTGGGCGGCACTCCGTGCGCGATCAGGTATTTTCCGGCGGGGGTGTCCGCGGGGATCGAGCCGGCGGGAGAGATGTGGTCGGTGGTGACGCTATCGCCGAGGACGGCGAGCGCGCGCAGGCCGTGCAAATCTTGGAGCGCGTTGGGCTTCAGCGGCATATTTTCGAAATATGGGGGGTGCTTGATGTACGTGGATTTTTCGTCCCAGGCGTAGAGATCGCCTTCGGGAATGGGCAGAGCGCGCCAGTGTTCGTCGCCGGTGAAAACGTCGGCGTATTCTTTGCGGAACATTTCGCTGGTAACGGAGGAACGCATGGTTTTTTCCACTTCGTCCGGTGTCGGCCAGATATCGCGGAGATAAACCGGCTTGCCCGCTTTGTCATTGCCAAGCGATTCGTTGACGATGTCGAAATCCATGCGTCCGGCGAGCGCGTAGGCGACGACCAGCGGCGGCGAGGCCAAATAATTCGCGCGACAGAGCGGATTGATGCGGCCTTCGAAATTTCGATTGCCGCTCAGAACGGAGACGGCTACCAGATTATTGTCCTTGATCGCTTTTCCGATGGCATCGGGCAGCGGGCCGCTATTGCCGATACATGTGGTGCAGCCGTAGCCGACGAGATTGAAGCGCAGGGCATTGAGCGAAGGCCATAGACCGGCTTTTTCGATGTAATCGGTGACGACTTTTGAGCCGGGCGCGAAACTGGTTTTTACCCAGGGCTTGGTTTTCAGGCCGCGTTCGACTGCTTTCTTTGCCAGCAAGCCAGCGCCCAACATCAGCGAAGGATTTGAAGTGTTGGTGCAGCTGGTGATTGCCGCGATGACCACGGAACCATCCGCGAGGTCGAATTTTTCGCCGTTGTTTTGCACGCTGACGTGTTTTGGCTCCGCGGTCAGGGTTTTTTCGAACGATGCTTTGGCTTGCGTCAGAGGAACGCTGTCTTGCGGACGCTTGGGTCCCGCCATGGTCGGCACCACGCTGGCGAGGTCGAGTTCGAGCCGGTCGGAGAAAATCGGATCGGGCGTTTGATCAGTGCGGAACAGGCCCTGTTCTTTCGAGTAGGCTTCGACGAGGCGAACCTGATCTTCGGCGCGCGCGGTGAAGCGAAGGTACGCGAGCGTTTCGGTATCCACGGGGAAGAACCCCATGGTTGCGCCATATTCCGGCGCCATGTTGGCGATCGTTGCGCGGTCGGGCAGCGTGAGGCTGGAAAGTCCAGTGCCGTAGAATTCCACGAATTTTCCGACCACGCCTTTTTTGCGCAGCATCTGCGTGACGGTGAGAACCAGATCGGTGGCCGTCGCACCTTCGGGCAGGCGACCGTGCAATTTGAAGCCGACCACCGCGGGAATCAGCATGGAAAGTGGCTGGCCGAGCATGGCTGCTTCCGCTTCGATGCCGCCGACGCCCCAGCCGAAGACGCCGAGGCCGTTGACCATGGTGGTGTGCGAGTCGGTGCCGACGAGGGAATCCGGGAACGCCAGGCGCGCGCCTTCTTGCTGCTGGCTGAACACAACGCGCGCCAGATATTCCAGATTCACTTGATGGCAAATTCCGGTATCCGGCGGGACTACTTTGAAATTTTGAAATCCTTTTTGGCCCCAGCGCAGGAACGCGTAGCGCTCGATGTTGCGCTGCATTTCCAGGTCGGCGTTGAACGCGAACGCGCCTTCGACGCCGAATTTATCCACTTGTACGGAGTGGTCAATTACCAGTTCGGCGGGCAGCAGAGGATTGATTTTTTTCGGATTGCCGCCGAGATGCCGCATGGCCTCGCGCATCGCGGCCAGGTCCACCACGGCAGGGACGCCAGTGAAATCCTGCAGCAGCACGCGCGCGGGCATGAAGGAAATTTCTTTTTCCGTCGCGCCCGCAGCGCTGGAAGGATCCCAGCCCGCGAGCGCATGAATGTCTTCGGAAAAAACGAACTGGCCATCTTCGTGGCGCAGCAAATTTTCCAGCAGGACTTTCAGGGAAAAGGGCAGCCGCGAAATATTGCCGATTCCGGCCCGCTCCAGCACACTGAGACGATATATATCATAGGAATCGTTGCCGGCGCGTAAGGCAGTGCGCGTGCCGAATGAATTTTTCTTGGCGGAGCTCATGCGGGGATTAATTCTCCTCTCTTCACAACGATTCATTTTAGCGCACTACCGCCTCGGTTCCGGCGCGAATTTCGCGCCGGATCGCGGGAGAGTGCGCATAAGTCGAAGCCGCGCTCGGGCAGGGATCTGCTTGCGATGATTCCTAGTGTTTGGGAGGTACGTAGCTGTCCGGCAGTCTTGCGCCTTCGCCGAAGAAGTAGGTCTCCATCTGCTCTTCCATCACCTGTTGCGATTTCGGGTCCAGAGGATTGAGGCGAAACTCATTCATCAGCATCTTGGAATGTTCCACCCAAAGCTTCCAGGCTTCCTTGGAGACGTTGTCGTAAATCCGCTGGCCGATGGGGCCCTTCCAGGGGATGCGATCGAGGCCCGGCATCTCCCGGCCGAACTTGACGCACTTCACGATGTGTGGAGCTTGGGGCGCGGGCTGCGCAGAAGCGGCTGCGCCCGGATTTCCTGAATTTTTCTCGTCGGCCATTTACGTCTCCTTGCAGAGTGTGCTGCAATTCAAGATACTGCATCAGGGGCGGAAATTCCAGTTAGGGGCGGGCGTCGCGCGCGGCCCGGAAGCGCCGACGTCCTGTAGCAGGGCATTTGCAGAGTTGTGATAGGCTCTTGTGGAAGGGTGGCAGTTTTAATAAAACATGAGGTTGCGTCCGGCACCGCTACGCGGACGGCCAGGAAACTGAACATGAATACCAAGGCAATTATCGAACCCCAGAATTCGCAAATCGGCGCCTATTTCTGCGAAGTGCCATCGGATCCTTGCGCGATCGTGATGTTTGGCGCGTCGGGCGATCTAGCGCGCCGGAAACTCCTGCCTGCGTTGTACGATCTGTCTTACCACGCTTGTCTGGGACCGCGTTTTCGGCTGCTGGGATTCGCGCGCACAGAAATGTCAGATAGCGATTTCACGCAGAAGGCCGGCGAATTTCTGCCCAGCGGAAATCAGGAAGGCGCGGACGACGGTAAGAAGGCAGACTTCCTGAAATGCTTGCGATATTTTTCGGGGAACTACGACGATCCCGAAGCGTTTCGGCGCTTGGCGCAGCGTCTGGATGAACTCGATGGCGAAGGCCAGCTCGGCGGGAACCGCTTGTATTACCTGGCCACGCCGCCGGAAGTTTATTTGCACGTGATCGAACAGCTCAAGAAGGCGGGGCTCAACAAGCCGAAGAGCGAAAAATCCTGGGCGCGCATCATTATCGAGAAACCGTTTGGGCACGATCTGGAATCAGCGAAAGAATTGAATAGAAAAGTGCTGGAGGCGTTCGACGAATCGCAGGTGTATCGCATTGATCATTATCTGGGCAAAGAAACCGTGCAGAACATGCTGGTGTTCCGCTTCGGCAACGGCATCTTCGAGCCGCTTTGGAATCGCAATTATATTGATAGCGTCCAGATCACGGCCGCCGAGTCGCTGGGAGTCGAACGGCGCGCGGCGTTCTATGAATCGGCGGGTGCGCTGCGCGATATGATTCAGAGCCACGTGCTGCAGCTCACATCGCTGACCGCTATGGAAGCGCCGGCGACGTTCGACGCGACCTCGGTGCGCAACGAGAAAATTAAGGTTTTGCAGTCCATCAGGCCATTTACCAAGGACTCGGTGTTTAAATCCGTGATTCGCGGGCAGTACGGCCCCGGCCAGGTGGACGGCAAGCCGGTTCCGGGATATCGCCAGGAGCCGGGAGTGAAGCCGGATTCCGCGACGGACACGTTTGTCGCGTTGAAATTGCATGTAGATAACTGGCGCTGGAGCGGCGTGCCGTTCTACCTGCGGACGGGTAAGCGCCTGGCGCGGCCGCTGACGGAGGTCGCGATACAGTTCAAGAGCGCGCCGCACATGGTGTTTCGCGGCGAAAACCACGAAACCAATTCGCTGGTCATGAATATTCAGCCCGATGAAGGCATTTCACTTTCTTTCGGGGCGAAATCGCCCGGAGCGCAAATGCGCGTTCAGCCGGTGACCATGGATTTTAAATATAAGGATGCGTTTGGCGGCGGCTCGCGGCCCGCGTACGCCACGCTTATTAATGATTGCATTCGCGGGGACGCCACGCTGTTTGACCGCGCCGATGGCGTCGAGGCCGCATGGACATTGGTGGACCCAATCCTGGAAGCATGGAAGAATGCGTCGCCGCCGCCTTTCCCGAATTATCCGGCTGGAAGCGACGGACCGCGGACGGTGGACGATTTGGCGGCTGCCGATGGCCGGCATTGGCGCCCGTTGTGAGGCGATTGCTAGCTCATGCACACCACGCTCGATTCGCAAGCTCGGAGGCCTAAATGATTTTGGCGGGCGACCTGGGAGGGACTAAGGCCAATCTGGGTCTGTTCGATGTGAAGGCAGGCAAGTTGGTCCGCGTCGCCGACCGGCGCTATGCCACGCAAAAACATTCGGGCCTGGAAGAAATCGCCAGCGATTTTCTGAATGGGGCGGGGGCGAAAATCACCGCGGCGTCATTTGGAATTGCCGGCCCGGTGGTAAACAACCGCGTGCAGGCGACGAATTTTCCGTGGGTGGTGGATGGTGCGAGTGTGGCGTCGCACCTGCATCTGAACCACGTGCGCCTGGTGAACGACGTGGAAGCGGCGGCCTACGGTATCGGCGTGCTGGAACCCAGCGAACTGGAAACTTTGCACGCGGGAGTGCCTTCGCCGCGCTCGACGCAAATCGTGATCGCGGCGGGCACGGGCCTGGGCGAAGGAATTTTGTTCTGGGACGGCCACCGGCACGTCCCGATGGCCACGGAAGCTGGGCACGCGGATTTTGCTCCGAACACTTCGCAGCAGGCCGATCTGTGGAGGTTTCTTAAGACGCGCCAGGAATGCGTGAGCGTGGAAACGATTTTGTCCGGTGGGGGATTTCAGCGCGTGCATGAATTTGTGAATCCAGACGTGCGGCATCCGGGGTTCGATGATGACGGCGCGGATCCCGCGCCGGAAATCACGCGCCGGGGGCTGAGCGGGGAATGCCCGGTGTGCGCCGCAACCCTGGACCTGTGGGTGGAAATCTACGGCTCAGAAGCGGGAAATCTGGCGCTGCGTACGATGGCACGCGGCGGGATTTACATTGCTGGTGGAATCGCGGTGAAAGTGCTGCCCAAGCTGAAGAGCGGTAAATTCGTCGCCGCGGTGAGGCACAAGGAAAAGCTCGAATCTTTCCTGGTGCAAATTCCCATTCACGTGGTTTTGAACGAGGAGTGCCCGTTACTCGGCGCGGCCTCTGTGGCCTGGAAAAACCTTTAGTTCGCGACAGCGGGCCACGTTCGGTTAATCAACAAGTTTGCACGCGCGGCTTGACGCACACCAGCCTGCGGCGCCCTCAATCAGGGGCGCCGGTTCCTCGTCGCACCACAAGCCGTAGGTTCCGCTACGCTTACTCGAAGCTTCCAGTTACGCCCTGGAATCCGTGGCTGGCCTGCTTCAGCAGCCACTTCGCTATGCGCGCCGCGTCGTAGCAATACGCCACGTTGTAGCCCAGAGTCGAGAAGCAGTGTGGCTCGCAACCCTGCTTCATTTCGTGCAGTTGCTTCAGATCGAACTTCTGATTTTCGACTCTGCCCCAATCGTAGCCTGCGTTGTACATCGGGAAACAGGGCGCGAGCGTGCCGTCGGTGCGAATGATCAGCCAATTCTGGCCGGCGCGGCAGCCCCAGTGTTCGCCAACGCCGCGCATGAATCCCTTCATATTCTGCAGGCGCGTAATCGAGTCCACCATTTTGTAGCCCTGGCGCTGCTTGTCAATGAGCCAATCGAGCAAATCGTCCACCATCGGAAAATCTTCCGGGCGGATGTACGTGTCGTTGGCGTCCAGATGTTTGAAGTGCGGCTGCTCCATCATGGGCGCTTCGTTGATGTGGAAGGTGAGAGAGATGCCGTTGTCGTGAGCGACCTCGACGAGCTGTTTCACGTCTTCGATATTCGTGCGGCAAATATTCGTGTTGAAGAAGACGGTGTAGCCGTAGCGATACTGACGCCGCACCAGGTAATCGAAGTAGGAGCTCACGTGCTCGAAGGCTTTCGGCAGGCCGGGCTTTTCCTTGATCGTATCCACGGCGAAGTTGATGGTGGCGATGCCCGCGTCGGTGAGGCGGTCAATCACATCCGGCCGCAACAAGCGAGCGTTGGTGGCGAGATAAACCCAAAAATCTTTTTTCGCGGCATAGTAAACGACTTTGTGCACAAAATCCGGACGTACCAGAGGCTCGCCGCCCGTGGGAGCGAGGACGCGGCACGGCGTGTCATGAAGCCAATCAATGGCGCGGCGAGCGGTGTCTTCGGTCATGCCCTTGACGCGATTGTCGTAGGACCAACAGTAGTGGCAATCTAGATTGCATTTCCACTCGGTGAACAGGTACGCGATGATCGGTTGAAAATCACCGGGCATGATGCGGGATTTGAAATAGGGAACCATCCAGCCGCGCATATTCTTAAAAATACGCGATGCGGGCCAGTGGCGGCTGCCGGTCTGCAAAACCTGATCGTGCGCGGCTATGTCGTCGGCGTCCAGGTCGTGGAAAAGTTCGGGTTGGCTTGGGAAAACGGGCGTGGGCAGAGTCTTTTTTTCTTGGGATGATTCCGGAGTATGTTTCTCAGGCGCTTCCTGTAGTAGTTTGTGCAGCGGCACGTCCAGACGGAAGGGATAAGCAGGAACCGTGGGAAGCGCTTGATGATGATCGGACATGAACTCCTCCTTGAACGTCAAGATTTCGCGGAGCTGTCGCGCCCGACAGCATCGCTGTCCAATGCTCCGGTAGTATGCCTCGCATTTTGTCCGCAAGTTTGTACGCTAGCGGACACTGCCTCCTCGCAAGGCCACCCCGGCCTGGAACTTTGCATTCGATTCACTAACACAGCAAAGGGTTACACTTGAAGAGCAAAAATTTGGGCCCTCCGGAAAGACGCAATTAACAAAGATACGCAGGCGCCGCTTCTTTTTTTGCGTTGGGTGCATCTATACTTAGAACAGGGTGGCAACTCTTGGGTGGAGGAAATCCGACCGTGCTTTCTAGACGACTTCCGATAGGCGCTTTTGCTTGTTGGATGCTGTTGATCGGGTTGCTCTGGAGCATGCCATCCGCAGCGCAGGAAATAACGCCGGCTGCTTCCACCTCGCCTGATATCACCTCAAAGGTAATGCTGACTCCTAGTCCGTTCGCGTCGCTGCTAAAGGACGCGCGGGAAAAAGCCAATCCGCAGCAGACGACACTCCAGCAACAACCGGGCCAGCCACCGGGTCAGCAGCCGACGGCAACTCCACAGCCGGCCCAGCAACAACAGGCTCCGGGTCAGCAGAATGGCACGTCGCATGACCGGCTGTTTTGGGCGCTGCCCAATTTTCTGACGGTTGAGAATGCCGAGAACGTTCCGCCGCTGACGGCGGGACAAAAATTCAAATTGGTGGCGCGCGGCATATACGACCCGATGGAATTTGTGCTGGTAGGATTCGTGGCGGCGTTGGGACAGGCCAGCGATAGCGATTCATCGTACGGGCAAGGGGCGCATGGTTACGCCAAGCGGTACGGTACGGTCTACGGGGACACCGCCATCGAAAATTTCATGGCCTCTGCGGTGCTCCCCTCGATACTGCATCAGGATCCGCGTTATTACCAATTGGGCCACGGGGGATTCAAGAAGCGCGCGGGGCATGCCTTGAGCCGCGTGATCATCACCCGCTCCGATTCCGGCCAGAAGCAATTCAACTACTCCGAGATTTTCGGAGCTGGCAGCGCCGCCGCTATTTCGACCTATACTTACCACCCGCAGAACGAGCGCGATTTCGGAAACGTGGCGACCACATGGGTCTCGCAGATGGGATGGGACGCGGCGACGTACATGGTGAAAGAATTCTGGCCGGATCTTCGCAAGAAACCGCACAAGGACAAGCAACAGTAGCGCCTTCTTTTCCAGCCGCGCGAGCGATAAGGGAGCTTCCAAGCGTTGAAATGGCCTGCAGTCAGCGGCTGGGTGAAGGCTACGTTGCCCGCGCTGGGTGGACCAGGAGTTTTCCTCGCGTCTTTTCTGGATTCTTCTTTCGTTCCGCTTCCGTTAGTGACGGATCTGATCGTGATGGAACTCTCGATCCAGCGACCGCTGCGCATGCCGTACTACGCGGCGATGGCGGCGCTGGGTTCGCTCGCGGGTTGCATCTGGATTTACGCGTTGGCGCGCAAGGCCGGCGAAGCGTACTACCGCAAAAAGCAAGGGCACGCGCCGGGGCGGATTCGCAAGTGGGTCGAGCAATATCCATTCACGTCCGTGCTGATGCCGGCCGTTGCACCTTTTCCTGTTCCATTCAAACCGTTCGTGATCGCGCAAGGAGTGTTTCGCGTGCCTTTCGTTCCGTTTGTGCTGGGTACGGTTGTGGGGCGCGGAGCGCTGTTTTTTGCAGAGGGGTTTCTAGCTGTGCGCTACCGAGCAGCCGCGAAAGATTTCGTGTTGCACCAAAAGTGGGCATCCTTCGCGATTCTGGTGGCGTTGATATTGATCGTGCTCGCCATTCGCCGGGTGCAGCTCGATCGCCCCGGCGCGCCATCGCAAACGGACTAGAGTTCCCTCACGCGCCGCTCCAGCTCCTTGGTGATCTCATTCGCGTCTTGGTCGGGGGAGAAGAGCACCGGTTTTCCGATCGTCACTTGCACGTGTCCTGGGCTCGTAACGATGCGATTTTTCTGCCTGAGATCGAAAAGTCCCGCTAAGCGCATGGGAACTACTGGGATATTCAGCTGTTTCGTGAGCAGGCCGACGCCCGCGCGGAAGGGAGCGATGTGGCCGTCCTCGGTGGTGTGGCCTTCGGGAAATATCAGAATATTCCAGTTGCGGTCCGCGAGGTCGCCGGCGAACGAAAAGCTTTTCAGGAAGCCGGACCGTTGTGGGAGAGGAAATACGTTAAACAGCGACAGTGCCAGGAAGTAGTCGAGCCGCTCGCGAAGGCGGTTGAACAGATTCATGTTTTTCGGTGGGCGTCGCATTTCGACGAGGCGTTCGGCGCGCATGGCGGTGGCCAGGCGATTGCGCAACCGCGCGGGCAATGCCGGCAGGACCCACGCGATATCCAGATAGGTGATGTGGTTTGCAATTACCAGAACAGGGCCGCGCAGCTCGCGGAGATTTTCGCGGCCGCGGATGCGCGGGGCTGCGAGAATATACGTGGCAGGCCACGCGAGCAGGTAATAGACGCCGAGGCGCACGGCGGTGGTAAGCCAATTTTGCGGCCAGCGCGGATAGAGATGTTGTGTAGGCGCGGCGGGAGATTCCGTGAGAAGTTTTTCCAGCTGGCCAACAGTCGAGGCTTCGCTGAAGCGCACATCGCTGAGGTCGGTCTGATAGCGACTTTCGAGAGCGCTCATGAGTTCGACGCGATCGAGCGACGTCATGTGCAAGTCGGCGTCGAGCGTGGCGTTGCGTGAATCGGCGCCGAGCGGGCGGCCGGTGATTTGCTCGATCAGCGTCTCCAGAGGGCTGTTGCCGTCTTGTGAAGTGACCGCTGTGTCGAGTCTTGCGTTGACGAGCTCGCGAATGCGCGGGAGCAGCGGCTTCAGAGTCGGCGTGCGCGGGAAATCCGGATCGGGCCAGGGAAACCAGTGGCGGATTTTTTGATATTCCGCGAGAGAGCGATTGGCGTTTTCGATTATGGCCGTTTGGTTCGCGTGCGGCGGGTCTTCGAGTAACAACACCGCGCACGGCTCCGCATTGCCGTCGCGTTCGATGCCGATCACCGCGCAATCGCGCACCCCGGGCTGGCTGCGCACCGCTTTTTCCAGATCTTCGGGATAGACGTTCATCCCAGCCGGCGTGACGATTACATTTTTGCGGCGGCCTTTGAAATACAGGCGGCCTTCCGCGTCGGCCTCACCCATGTCTCCGGTATGGAACCAGCCATCGGATTCCGAGACGGATTGCATTTGATCGTGCTGGCGGTACGCGGCGGCGACATTTTCGCCGCGCACCAGGATTTCGCCCTGCTCGTCCACGCGAACTTCCATGCCGGGAAAAACTTTGCCGATGGAGCCTTTCGCGGAACGGAACGGATGATTCAGGCTGATGAGCGAAGTGGTTTCGGTCATGCCGTAGCCCTGAATGACGGAGTAACCTAGGCGATTCCAGAACGATTCGACGTGTTCGGGCAGCGCGGCGCCACCGGAAATGAACGCCCAGAATTTCCAGCCGAGCAGCGAATGGATTTTGCGGAATCGCCACCAACGCAGGAGGAAATGCTCCTTCTCGGCGCGCGTGAAAGTTTCGTTAAATTGCTGTGTGCCTCCGTCCCGTTCCATTTGGCGCAGGATTTCGCGTTGCAGCGATTCGATAAATCGCGGAACCGCTACTAGTACGGAGATGCGCTCATCGCGAATCACGTCAATCAGGCCGGAAGGCTTTAGCGAATCAATGAAGACCACAGTGCCGGCGGGGAACGGCGGGATGAAGATTCCCAGCATCTGGCCGAAGACGTGGCTTAGCGGAAGCAGATTCAGGAATCGCAGCGGGTGAAAGATGCGCTCGCAGCGAAGATATTTCTGGATTTCATGCTCGACGGGTTCGATGTTGGCAAGGACGTTGCCGTGGGAGATGACCACGCCGCGCGGTTCCGCCGTGGTGCCGGACGTGAAGATGATTTCCAGAGTATCCTGGCGCGAGAGCGGGGGCGCGGGGTAGGGCGAAGAATCCCGGTGCTCCGCAAGCTCGGACAGCGATTCCAGGATGATGGAATTTTCCGCCAGCCCGGCACCAGCAAGCGCGCGACTTTGAAAAATTAATTTGGCATTCACTTCGCGAGCTACGCGCGCGGCGAATTCGGCTGTTGAGCCATGGTCTATGGGAACGGTGACGGCGCCGCGCAGCAGGCATCCGAAGAAAGCCACGATCCATTCTGGAGAGTTTTCGCCCCACAACAGGACGGCGTGGCCTTTGCCAATTCCGCGGGATTCGAGTTCGCGCGCCACGCAATTCGCTTCTTCCGCGATCCGGGCGTACGTCCAGGATTCCATGCGATAGCCGCGCCGGTAACGCACGGCGATTTCATTTCCGCGCGCGGCGTACAGCTCGACGAAATCTACGAGCGATTGCACGTTCGCTCTTGAACGGGATTTTTCAGATGCTCGGGCATCGCGATGCGGCGGCCTCCCGCGCGTTCACGTTCCATTGCGTTTGATACAATTTACAGGTTGTGGGGCACATATACAAAACGGTGGTGATCGGCGGCGGGCTGAGCGGCCTGGCATGCGCGTTTCGCCTGCGGCAATTGGGAATTCAGGCGCTCGTGCTGGAGGCTTCCGGGCGCGCCGGCGGCATGGTTTCCACTGTGAGACGAAACGGATTTGTCTTTGAAGCCGGGCCGCAATGCCCGCGGTTCCCGGCGGCGGTGTGGAACCTGGTGCGCGAGCTGAACCTGGAAAACGAATTTGTAGCAGGCGATCCGAAGGCCAAGCGGTACATCCTGCGCGACGGGCGCTTGCACCTGGCGCCATTTTCTGCCGGCGGGGTGCTGACGACGCAATTGGTCGGGCCGCAATCGAAATACCGGTTGCTGAGCGAAGTGTTACGAAATTCACAGCCTCCCGCCGAAGAAGAATCGCTGGCGGAATTCGTGGAACGCAAGTTTGGCGCAGAGGTGTTGGATTATTTGGTTGATCCATTTGTGTCGACGGTATTTTTTGGTGACGCGCAGAAGATGGGCATGCAGGGCGCGTTTCCTGACCTGGTGGAATGGGAACGAAGCCGCGGCAGCGTAGTGCGCGGCGCATTGCGCGCGTATCGGTTGAAGCGAGATGCACGTGCGTCAAATGCTGGCAGTGCTCGAGGTGATTCGAGTGGCGCAAAGCATGGCGGACTGTACATCACGGACGCGCTCCCGACGCTGGGGTCGTTCAAGGGAGGGATGGGGACGCTCGTGGAGCGGCTCGCGGAAAAATTGGGTGAGGATGTTCATTTTGGCGCGCAGGTGGAATCCATCGCGGCCGCAGGCAACGGAACTGCGGGTAGGGAATCCGGCTGGCAGATCCGCGTGAGCGGCCGTGGGGAATTTTCGGCCGAGGCAGTTGTGCTTGCGGCTCCGGCCTATACTACGGCCTCCTTATTGCAACAAAGCGCGCCGAAATTGGCAGCGTTGCTGGCGCGGATCGAACATGCGCCGATGGGCGTAGTTTCTTCGGCGTACGATCGCAAACAGGTGCAACATGCGCTGGACGGTTTTGGATTCATGGTTCCGCGCCGGGAAGGCCTGCACACGGTTTGTACGTTCTGGAATTCGTCGTTATTTCCCGGCCATGCACAGCGGGGCAGTGTATTGATGACGAGCTTTGTGCGCACCGATACTGGCGGCCTGATGACAGCTGCGTACGACGTGTTTGCGCAAATGGTGGAAGCGGAAAATTCCAAAATTTTAGGAATCACTGGCGCGCCGATCGAGCGCACGGTTTGGAGATATCCGCGGGCGCTGCCGCAGTACAATGTGGGCCACACGCAACGAGTGAAGGAAATTCGCGAAGCGGAAAGCGCGATGCCGAGACTGCGTCTCGCGGGAAATTATCTGACGGGACGCTCCATTGGCGCTTGCGCCGAGTCGGGTTTTCAGGCGGCGGAGAAGTTGCGTAGCCAAATGCGCAGCTGAAGCATCGAGTGTTTTGCGGCAGGAGAGGGAAGTTGTTCATCCACACTCTCATTTGGATTTTTGGCGTTGCGCTGCTCGGCGCGGCGGCGGGCGCGATCTACCAGAAACTCGGTCTGCGCTGGGACGGCGAACTCCATCCGCCTCCGGGCAGGCTCATAGATCTCGGGACGCATCGTTTACACGTGTTGGAAAAAGGGCATTCCAGCCCAACGATTATTCTGGAAGCGGGGCTGATGTCCACGGTGCTCAGCTGGAGCGAAATTCAGAACACACTGGCGCAATCGTTCCGTGCGGTGAGCTACGACCGCGCCGGATTGGGTTGGAGCGATTTGGGTCCAATGCCGCGAACCGCCGAGCGCATGGTGGAAGAACTGCATACTTTGCTGGAGCGCGCGGCGATTCCTGCGCCGTACGTTCTGGTGGGACATTCTTTTGGCGGGCTCACGATGCCGTTATTTGCAGCGCGCTATCCGCAGGAGACGGCGGGTGTGGTGCTGGTGGATCCGGTGGCTCCGGCCGAATGGAATCCTCCTTCGGAACAGGACCGCAAGCGCGCTGAGATTGGCGCGACGGTGAGTCGGCGTGCCGCGCTGCTTTGCCGCATCGGCGTGATTCGTTTCGTGGCGTTCCTGCTCACTTCCGGCGCAACGAAACTGGCAGGCCGCTTGGTGCGATTGATCAGCCAGGAAGCGCCCGCTGAATCCGGTTCGGTTTCCAGTCCCTGGTTTTGGAACTTGCCCACCGAAGAGCGGAGGATGGCGGCGGTATTTTGGATACAAGAAAAATTCTGCCGAACGATCGCGAGCCAGCTGGAAAATCTGCCGGGTTCGGCTGTGAGCATCGCCGAATTGGGAGAATTTTGCAGCAAGCCCGTGGTGATCTTATCTGCAAAATCAACGCCGCCGAAGAGGCGCGAGCAGCACGCAGCCATCGCGGAGCGTTTGCCGCGAGGACGGTATGTGCTGGCGGAAGAGAGCAGCCACTGGATCATGCAGGATCAGCCCGAATTGGTGCTCGATGCAATCCACGAGGTGGCGCGCTCCGTTCTGGAACCTGAAGCGGAAGCTGCGGCTGCGCGCGCCGATTCGTCCGCACCTTCTGGCCGAATCGCATCGTAACTGCCCGCTTCAGACGATCGCACGTGACTCGCGCATTCAGCTAGATTGACGAGATTTCTGCATCGTGCGTGTCCCTCTCTGAATCTAAGCGGCTGAAGCAACGACCAGTCCACGGCGGAGCAATGACAGGTTCCAATCGTGACCGGAACCCGGCGTCGCGGAGCCTCGACACTCTTGCGGAGAAGTGTTAGATTTTTCTCGCGTTGTCAGTGGATTGCGGTCTCACAAGATGGCGGTCTTCTGTGCGCAGTTCCTAACCGCAGTTTTGACGAGAAGCCGTCTTCGGCAGTCGCGGTGAAGTCGCTTGTCTGTAGTGCGCTGGCTGCTTGGAGAGCACAGGCACGTTGAATTATAAAATCAGAAGAATTTCAGAGAGAGAGCCGATGAGTGGTTCCGTGAGACGTACTGTCGTAATAGTGGTGGCGCTCGTCGTGATCGTCATAGCTGCGATCGCGGTAGCGTTGCGCCCGAAACCAGCGGCCAGTGCCGGACCGCCACCTGACGTCATGGTGGCGCCGGTGGTGCAGAAGGATGTAGCCATATACAGCGAATGGATTGGCACGCTATACGGTTTGGTAACCGCCGACGTCAAAGCGCAAGTCACCGGCTACTTGCTGCAGCAGAATTATCAGGAGGGCGCGCTCGTTCAGAAGGACCAACTCCTGTTCCAGATTGACCCACGGCCTTTCCAGGCTGTCCTCGACCAAGCTGAAGGACAATTGGCGCAAGCCAACGCGCAACTTGTAAACGCAGAAGCTGTGCAGCTGCGCAACCAACTCGATGTGGATCGCTACACTCCGCTGGCGAAAGAGCAGGCAGCCAGCCAGCAGGATCTCGACAACGCCGTTCAAAATAATTTGGCGGCGAAAGCCACGGTAGCCACCGCCAAAGCGCAAATTCAGTCGGCGCAGGCCGCGGTGGAAACCGCGAGGCTCAACCTCGGATTTACCAGGCTGGTCGCGCCGATCAGCGGCATTGCAGGAATCGCGCAGTTGCAGGTGGGAGCGTTGGTTAATACAAGCAGCGCTCCGGTGACCACCGTCTCGACGGTGGACCCCATCAAAGTTTATTTCACCGTCAGCGAAAGTGAATACCTCGATTTCAACCGGCGATTTCCCACCGAATCCGGCAGGCAAGCGGAACTGAAGCGCATGCCGCTCTATCTGGTGCTTGCTGATGGCACCACTTACGAGCATACAGGAACCGTTGACTACGCGGATCGCGCGGTCAATCAAGGGACCGGCGCCATCCTGATCGCGGGGCTGTTCCCGAATCCCGGAAATATTTTGCGTCCGGGCGGTTACGGAAAGGTTCGCGCCGCAACCAGCACGCAGCCTGGCGCGCTGGTGATACCGCAACGCGCAGTGTCTGAGCTGCAAGGCAGCTATCAGGTCGCTGTGGTGGACAGCGAAAATAAAGTGAGCATCCGCACGGTGACGCCGGGGGATCGCACCGGCAGCGACTGGATCATCGCCCAGGGACTGAAGGCCGGGGAGCGCGTGGTGGCCGAAGGAGCGCAGAAGGTGCGTCCCGGATCGCAAGTAAACCCGAAGCCGTACGTGGTGAAGAGCGCGACGGCGGAGGGAAACTAAGGCCCGTGTCCAAATTTTTCATCAACCGTCCCATCGTCGCGATCGTGATTGCGATCGTGACAGTGATTCTCGGCATCATTTCCATCGTGAGCTTGCCCGTCGCGCAATTTCCGAACATCGCTCCGCCCGAAGTGCAAATTCAAGCCACCTACGTGGGAGCGGACGCGCAAACGTTGGAACAATCCGTCGCCACGCCCATCGAACAGCAAATGAGCGGCGTGGACAACATGAACTACATGTATTCGTTGAACGCCACGGCCAACGGGCAAATGACCATGATCGTGGATTTCGACGTCAAGACAGACCCGAACACCGATCAAATTCTGGCGCAGATGCGCGAGACGCAAGCGGCTTCGCAGCTTCCGGCGGACGTCAACAACTACGGTATTACGGTGCAAAAGTCGGTGACCTCTCCGCTGATGCTGCTGACGTTGTACTCGCCGAAAGGCACCTACGACGCGGCGTTCCTCTCCAACTTCGCGTACATCAACATCCACGATCCGCTGACGCGTTCTTACGGAATCGGCAACGTGCAGATCTTCGGCGCCGGACAATACGCGATGCGCTTGTGGGTGAAGCCGGATCAATTAGGCAAACTCGGCATCACTGTCACTGACATCATCAACGCGATCCAGTCGCAGAACACCGTGAATCCTGCCGGACAAGTGGGCGGCGAGCCCGTGCCTCCGGGGCAGGAGTTCACCTACTCGGTGCGCGCGCAAGGCCGATTGATTAACGAGGCAGAGTTCGGACGGATCGTGGTGCGCGAGACACCCGATGGCGGAGTGGTCCGCGTAAAAGATGTGGCGCGCGTGGAATTGGGCTCCCAGGACTACAGCACGGTAGGCCGGTTGAACGGCAAACCCGGCGCGATTATCGCCGTTTACCAATTGCCGGGTTCAAATGCCGTGGACGCGGCGGTCGCCGTGAACAAACTGATGTCCGGATTGAAGCAGACGTTTCCGCAAGACGTCGATTACGTGACTTCCCTTGATACCACCAAGGCGGTGACGTCCGGGATCAAGGAAATTGTCGAGACGCTGCTGATTGCCATCCTGCTGGTGATCCTGGTGGTGTACATCTTCCTGCAAAGCTGGCGCGCCACATTGATTCCCATGCTGGCCGTGCCGGTGGCGCTGATCGGGACATTCGTCTTTTTCCCGCTTTTCGGATTTTCCATCAACACGCTTTCATTATTAGGACTGGTGCTGGCGATTGGATTGGTGGTGGACGACGCGATCGTGGTCGTGGAGGGCGTCGGGCGGCATATTGAAGACGGCCTTTCGCCGAAAGAAGCGGCCTTGAAGGCGATGGACGAATTGACTGGACCGGTCGTCGGTATCGCGCTGGTGCTTTCTGCCGTATTCGTTCCGACCGCATTCATTCCGGGAATCACCGGACGCCTTTATCAGCAATTTGCGGTGACCATCGCGATTTCCGTGATTCTTTCCGCATTCAATGCGCTGACGCTGAGTCCAGCCCTGGCGGCTCTTTTGCTGCGTCCTCGAGAAGAGAGCAAAGGCGTGCTGAGGAAGTTGTTCGGATGGTTCAATCGGACGTTCGAGCGGGCGACGGAGGACTACGTGTCCGTTTCCGGCGCGCTGATTCGCAAGAGCGCCATCGCTATCGTATTGTTGGCGGTATTCGCGGCGGGAGCGGCATTTTTCGCCGGCCGCGTGCCCTCCAGCTTCCTGCCAGATGAAGACCAAGGTTATCTATTCATCAACCTGCAGCTTCCCGACGCAGCCTCGCTACAACGGACGGACCGCGCCGCGCGCGACGTGGAAAAGATTCTGGTGGACACTCCCGGAGTGAAATACACCACCAGCGTAATCGGCTTCAGCCTGCTGAGCTTTGTGCGCACCAGTTACAACGCGTTTTTCTTCGTCACGCTGGACGATTGGGACCAGCGCAAATCCCGCGCCGAACAGTTCCAGGAAATTAAGGCACGTCTGAATCAGAAATTGAGCCAGATGCCCGAAGCCATCGCGTTCAACTTTTCACCTCCGGCGATTCCCGGTGTCGGCACCTCGGGCGGTTTCACATTTGTTCTTGAGGACCGCGCCGGGAAGGACGTCGAATTTCTCACGCAGAATTTGAACGCGTTCATGGCTGCGGCGCGTAAACGCCCCGAGATCGGTTTTCTGGCCACCACCTATATACCCAGCGTGCCACAGCAATTCGTGACGGTGGACCGCGACAAGGTGATCAAGCAGGGAGTGAACATCTCCGATGTTTACAAAACTCTGCAATCGTTCATGGGTGGATTTTTCATCAACTATTTTAACCGCTTCGGCCGCCAATGGCAGGTGTACATCGAGGCGGAAGGCGAATACCGCACGCGTGCCGAAAACGTGGGGCAATTCTACGTGCGCAATAACAATGGCGACAACGTGCCGCTTTCCGCGCTGACGAAATTCGATCCGCGCATCGGTCCCGAATACACCATGCGCTTCAACGAATATCGCAGCGCGCAGATCGTGGGGAGCGCGGCGCCGGGCTACAGTTCCGCGCAGGCGATGCAAGCGCTCGAAGAGGTGTTCGCGCAAACGATGCCGCGGGACATGGGCTACGACTACAAGGACATGTCCTTTCAGGAAAAATTGGCGCAGAAGGGAGTTTCTCCCACGGTCGTTTTTGCATTTTCGCTTTTGTTTGTGTTCCTGATTCTGGCGGCGCTCTATGAAAGCTGGTCGCTGCCGTTTAGCGTGCTGCTCAGCACGCCAGTAGCAGTGTTCGGCGCGTTCGCCACGTTGTGGTTGCGGCGCACGGTCGCAGGATGGTTCTATCCGGCATACATGGTGCAGATCGAAAGCGACGTGTATTCCCAGATCGGGCTGGTGATGCTGATTGGCCTCGCGGCGAAAAACGCGATTCTGATCGTGGAGTTCGCGAAAGACGAATATGAGCAAGGCAAACCTTTGGTGGACGCTGCGCTGGCCGGTGCGCGGATCCGGCTGCGGCCCATCTTGATGACTTCTTTCGCATTCATTCTCGGCAGCGTGCCTTTGTGGATCGCCACCGGGGCCGGCTCCGTGGCGCGCCAGATTATCGGCACGACGGTGATCGGCGGAATGCTCGCGGCCAGCTTCCTCGCCATATTTTTGGTGCCGGCAATTTTCTATCTGATTGAGAAATGGTCGGGCGCCGGCAAGAAGGATGCCGCCGCTGCAGCGCCGGCAACGCCCGCGCCGGCGCCGGGAGACTGACATCAGCCGCCGATCGATGAATGACGCTGGCACGCGGTGGAGCGAGTCATGACATCGAATTTCGTGAGCATGAAATTCATGAGAACTCTGCGGGCATTGTTTGCCGCTCTGCTGGCTGCAAATCTCGTCGCCGGCTGCGCAGTGGGCCCGAATTACCATAAGCCCGACGTGTACGCTCCAAGCACGTTCCGTAATATGCCCGAGAATTCGCAGGCCGCGGCGCAGGCGGCTTCCTATGCCGATCTGCCCTGGTGGGAAGTGTTTCCAGACACCGTTCTGCAGGACTTGATCCGCACAGCGCTGAAGCAGAATTACGATTTGCTGATCGCCACCGAGCGCATCAACGCCGCGCGTGGACAACTGGCGGTAACGCGCTCCAGTCTTTTCCCGCAAGTGCAGGGTGAAGGCAATTTCACGGGCGGCAAAGAGCAGAATTTTCAGTCGAAATCAAATTTCCTGGCGCTCACGGCAGACGCGGCCTTTCAAGTGGACTTATTTGGCGGGCTGCGACGCGCCACCCAAGCCTCGCGCGCCCAGTTGCTAGCGACCGAGGCGGCGCGGCAAACCGTGGTGCTGACGTTGGTGAGCGACGTGGCCAGCGATTATTTTGCGCTGCTGGAGCTCGACCTGGAATTGCAGATTTCGCGCAACACGGTGAAGACGCAGGAAGATTCCGTCAAGTTAACCTCGCTGCGCCTGGACCACGGCGTCGCCACCAAGCTCGATGTTCTGCAAGCGCAGCAAGTGTTGGACACGGCCAACGCGCAGATTCCGGATCTCGAAAGGCGAATTGCGCAGGAAGAAGATGCCATCAGCATCCTCCTCGGCAATTATCCGCAAGCGGTGCCGCGCGGGCGCGTACTCGAGGAACAGGCGCTTCCTCCGGACATTCCGGCGGGTCTGCCGTCGTCATTGCTCGAGCGACGGCCCGATATTCGCCAAGCGGAACAACTGCTGATCGCCGCGAACGCGCAGATTGGCGTGGCCAAGGCGCAATTCTTCCCGCAAATTTCGCTGACTGGCGCTGGCGGCGGCGCATTCGGGCGCAGCAATATCTTCTCCAGCATGATGAGCTCGCAAACGAGCATCTGGTCGTACGGTGTGTCGGTAAGCCAGCCGATTTTCACGGGCGGCGCGCTGCGCGGGAACTTGCACGTGGCCGAAGCGCAGCACGAAGAGGCTTTGATCTCTTACAAAGAGGCGATTCAGTATGCGTTCCGGGATGTGTCTGACGCGCTGATTGGATATCAGAAATTTCACGAAGTGCGTCTTCGCCAGGAAGATTCCGTGCGAGATTTGGCGGAGTCGGTGCGCCTCTCCATCATGCGCTATCAGCACGGCACGGCGGCATATCTGGAAGTGCTCGACGGCCAGCGGTCGCTCTTCGAAGCGGAAATCACCTTGGCCCAGGCGCGGGGTGCTGAATATCAGAGCCTCGTGCAATTGTACAAGGCGCTCGGCGGCGGCTGGAAACAGTAAACGGCGCTACTGCGCGTCGCTACTTTTCTAAGATCTCCTTCAGTTTTTTCATCTCGCTATCCATTTCCTTCATGGCTTCGTCGAACCGCCGATCGCTCATCACTGCGGGCTGAAAAAGCGTCATCATCACAGTTGCGCCTTCGCTATTGGGCACTACCCGAGAATAAACTTGCCAGGTCGCTTGCGGATCTTTCCAAACGTGATCGAATACGCCGAGTTCCTTCACGGTGTTCACTTTCAGCGCGCCTTCTCCGAAGTTGGTGACGGCATGGAACCACCCGTCCTGCCCGGGACTGACGGAGCGCAAATTCACGACGGCGTATTGCGGGCAATTCAGCGGATTTGCAAGGAAGGCGAAGACCTTGTCTGAACTGGCCTGGACATCCACCGATTTTATTGCCGAGCGCGCAATTTTGTTCATGATGTCCTCTTCCGTTTTGAAGCGTTCTTACCTCGAACCTGGAAAATGCTGCACGTGCTCTCCGCCGTCGCGTCCGAAGTAACGCACCTTCTCTCCGTTCAGATAGACGATGTAGAAAGCGCAGCCGGCCGCTGCGCCTTCTGCTACGAAATCGGAATATGAGGCTTGTCCAGCTTGAGCTCGCTTATTGATGTGTTCGATCTTTTCCGCTGAGAATTCAGCCGCGACGCCGCCGTGCAGCAGCGCCGCAGCCGTGACGGGAGATTCGCCGTTTGTTGCGTAATAGCGGAATTAGTTTCGCAAGAAATCAACGTGATGAGACTCCACTCCCTCTTTTCCCAAAGTTGCCAAGATCCCGCGGAAGGTGATTTCTTTCGCCATGGCCTTGTGGATTAATTCTTGAACGACTGCCTGATTCATCGCGTTCTCCCTGCTAGTCAACTTTAGTCAACGGGCACTTTCGTCACTTTATGCAGCGCCGCCGTTTTCTTCAGTAGGTTGGTTAGAAGCCTGCGATCGGATTTGGCAAGAACGCCGAAGAACTCTTCATCATTTACGTCCGCGAGCTCTGCCAGCTTGGGGACAATCGCGATCGCGGCGGGTGTCAGCTCGATATCCTGGTAGCGGCGATCGCCACTGGATTCCTTGCGAGTCACCAGACCCTTTTCCAAGAGCCGGCTGACGAGCTTGGAAACCGCGCCGCGCGTCAGGCCGGTCAACTCCGCCACGACGCTGGGCGCAGTGGTGTCGTCGCCGCCGTACATTTCTCGTAATACCACCCACTCGGCGACGGTCACGCCGCTGGATTCTAGCTTGCGGGCGAAGGCGTAGGAGACATGGTTGGAAACGAGGCGCATCCAGAACCCGATATGCATGGTGAGTCGGCTAGCCGTGATTTTCCCGGACTTCTTCGTGGCCACGGCGGCGTTCCTCACCAGGGAATAGTAGTATCCTAGGAAACTGTTGTCAAGGAAATAAGTGTGCGGGCGTGCCCCCGCAATCAGGCACCGCGGATCGTGTTTCGTGGTTTCCATCTCCCGCACATCTCTCTTACAATGTGGGCAGTCCCTGCGTCGCGCCCGTAGCTCAGTTGGAAAGAGCGTCTGCCTTCTAAGCAGAGGGTCGGGGGTTCGAATCCCTCCGGGCGCGCCACTCTAATCACTGCCCCACGTTGGATTTACGCTGCTTTTTGAGAAGCAGCGTGTACCGCATTTCGTAGCCCAAGTGGCCAACTAAAGAGAAACCTAGCCCTGCACGCTC
>Ga0308309_10000437_pt1 | contig 26979 bp, 19 predicted proteins | sample HubBroMetageWFT5_FD_192491 | JGI IMG/M metagenome (GOLD analysis project Ga0308309, IMG submission 192491) | Warmed and freeze-thawed soil microbial communities from the Hubbard Brook experimental Forest, New Hampshire - Hubbard Brook CCASE Soil... | ecosystem: Environmental > Terrestrial >...
GAAAGACTCTGTTTCTGGAATCGGCGCGTGCTGGCAAGGAACCAATGGTCATCGTCTTCGACAGGAAGTGATGAGCGTGGACGAAGCGATTCCATTGGCGGGCACAGCTCACGGCGTCGGAGTTGAAGCATCGAGGAAACGGTTGTGGCGAGTGCTCGGACTCATCGTCGTAATCGTGCTTGCAGGTGGGGCGGTGGCCGGGTATTTGATTCAAAAGCAGCCGCACAGTGAGGGAAACTTCGCGGCTGCCTCCACCATTTCTCCCGAAATGAGGGAGATCGATTCGACCGTCACAACGAGCGGAACCGTGCGGTTGAGGACCGGCGCGCAAGTACGCGTCGGTTCGCAAGTATCAGGAATCGTGCGGAAGCTGAACGTAACCGTTGGCTCGCATATTCAGAAGGGCGACATCATCGCGGAAATCGATCCGCGGCCTTTGCAGGCGCGCGTGGAGCAGTCGCGCACGCAAGCGGCCATGGACGAAGTGGGCGTCGGGAAGGCAGAGAGGGATTTGAAGCGGGGGAAGCAGCTATTCGCGGAGGGAGTTTTGCCGGCGCAGCAGAAGGAGGATCTGGAATGGCAGCTGAAAAGCGCACAAGCGAAGCTGGATAAATCGAAAAGCGATTTGGCCGCGGCGGAGATTGATTTGTCCTACGCGGTGATCCGCGCTCCGATTTCAGGAACGGTGGCTTCGGTTTCGACGCAGGAGGGGGAAACGGTAGCGGCGTCGTTCGCAGCTCCGACTTTTGTGACGATCATCGAAGATAACGCGCTGGAATTGGTGGCGATGGTGGATGAGACGGATATCGCCAACGTGCGGCCCGACGACACGGTGAACTTTACGGTGGAGGCTTATCCGTCGCGAGAAATGCCGGCGATCGTGAAGCGGATCGATCCGGTGGCGACGATTATTTCAGGCGTAGTGAACTATCCGGTGGTGGCAGCGATACAGAAGGATGGACGGCTGTTGAAGCCGGATATGACCGCAAATATCACGATCAAGACGGCAGAGCGGAAAGCGTTGGTCCTGCCGAATAGTGCCGTGCAGCGCGATGGAGAGGAACGATACGTTTTGCTTCTACGGGATGGAAAGCAGGAGAAGAGAAGCGTGACGATTGGGACGCGCGACGCGGGATTCACGGAGATAAAAAAAGGTCTGACTGTAGGCGACCGTGTGGTCGTGAATCGCGTGGCGACACCAGAGAAAAAAGGCGAGTAGCCATGATCGATGTGACACATCTTGGAAAAACGTACCGGCGAGGCGATGGAACGCCGGTCGAGGCATTGAAAGACATTTCGTTTCTTATCGAACGAGGAGAGTTTGTGACTATTCGCGGGCCTTCGGGCTCGGGAAAGTCTTCGATGCTGAATATCGTTGGGTGTCTGGACAAGCCGACGTCCGGAACTTATCGGTTAAATGGAGAGGAATTGTCGGGTTATTCCGACAAACAACTTTCGCATGTCCGCGCGTGGAAAATTGGATTTGTGTTTCAGTCGTTTAATCTGATGCCGCGGACGACGGCTCTGGAAAACGTGGAGATTCCTATGATTTATGGTCCGGGGCGTGTTGACCGGAAGCGCGCGCTGGCGGCGCTGGAGCGCGTGGGGCTTGGCGAACGCACGCATCATTACGGGACGGAACTTTCCGGCGGAGAGCAGCAGCGCGTGGCGATTGCACGAGCGTTGATTAATGATCCCCCGCTGATTCTGGCCGATGAGCCGACGGGGAATCTGGATTCCGCGGCGGGAGTGGAAGTGATGGGCATCCTCCGTCAACTGCATCAAGAAGGGCGAACCGTGGTGCTTGTCACGCACGACGATGCGGTGGCGGCTTGTGCGGAGCGCGAGATTCTGTTCAGAGACGGAGTGCTAACGTCAGATCGAAAGATAGCCGTGCTCGCGACGGAGTAAATTGGGCGACGGCTAGGAGAACAAACCATGCGAATCACTTCGGGAATAGGAATAGCGTGGCGCAGCATGTCGCGGAACCGGCTTCGTACATTCTTCATGATGGCGGGAGTGATGATTGGGATTTGTTCGCTGACGATTCTGGATTCCGTGGGCGAAAACACCAAGCGCGAGACGATGAAGCGGTTTAAGAACATGATCGGGACGTTCGATACGGTCATCATTCGTCCCGGCGCAGGGAAGACGCGTGGGATGGTGTCGCTGACGAATGTTCCTCCCACGCTGAAGTTCGAAGACGCGGCGGCCATCGCGGCGGAACTTCCGGAAGTGAAACAAGTCGCTATGCTGCAAAACGCGTTCGATATCGATGTGAAATATAAGGACAAAAACGTCAGTCCCGCGATTTTTGGCGTATCCGCGAACTGGCTTGATTTGCGCGGAGACGAAGTCGCGCAGGGGAATTTCATCAGCGAGGAAGACATGCAGTCGCTAGCGCGCGTGGCGATTCTGGGCTCGGATGTGTTGCCCGTTCTTTTTCCAGAAGGTGACGCCATCGAGAAGACGATTCGAATTGGTGATGTGCCGTTTCAGGTGAAAGGAGCATTGGCGTCCCGAGGCGCAGGGCCGGGCGGAGGGAGTCTCGATAACCTTATTCTGATTCCGGTGACGACGGCGGCGAAACGCTTATTTAACCGGGATTTTTTGACGATGTTGATCGCGCAAGTTCGAGAGCCGGAGAAGAGCGATGCCGCGGTGGTGAAGATCACGGCGCTGCTGCGGCAGCGTCACCACATCGCAGCATCTGCGCTCGACGATTTCACGCTTACAAGCCCGCAGGCGGTGATGGCCCAAGTCACTCAGATGGGTTCCACGCTCTCGACGATATTGAAGGGGATTGCGACGATCGCGATGTTTATTGGCGGAGCAGTGATCATGAGCTTGATGCTGATCAGCGTATCCGAGAGAAGAAAAGAGATTGGGCTGCGGCGGTCCGTCGGCGCAAGCCGGCGGGATATATTGCTGCAATTCATCCTGGAAGCGTCGCTCGTCTCGACCATTGGAGGACTGATCGGGATCGCGCTTGGCCTGGGCGGGACAAATTTGGTTGCGCAAATGCAACACCTTCCGCCCATCCTTGCTTTGCAAGCCTTGGAATGGACGGCGGGGCTTTCCGTCGGACTAGGTCTGGTCTTCGGCATCTATCCGGCGTGGAGAGCGACGCAGGTTGATCCCGTAAAAGCCTTGCGAACCTGACGCCGTTTTTTTGAGGCTTCCGGAAACTTCATGCGCACCGGCAAAGCACGTCTATTGATGGCTGGGTCGCTACGGTTAATCTGGCGATTCCGTTTGCGCTCCGAGCTGATCTTTATGAGCGCGCTGCTGGGAGTAGGCGGGGTGATAGCCGCAATCAACTATGCTGCCGAAGGGCGGTTGAAAGTTCTGAACCGGATACAACGGTTAGGGACCAATGTGCTTGTCGTCAGTCCGCGGCTGAGCCGCAATGTAGGCGGGCGCGCGAAGACGGGAACGATTGTGACGACGCTGGTCGCCGCGGATTACTCCGAGATTCTGCGCGAGATTCCTGATATCGAGAAATCGTCCGCGACGGTGACCACATCTTTTCTGGTCAAGGCCGGCGACCTTTCGAAAAGCAATTGCCTTGTGATGGGAACCGAGCCCGACTACGCGCGCATCCGCCACTGGCAAACTACCGAGGGCGAGTTCTACGAAAATCCAGAAATGAGGAGGTCGGCGCGAGTGGCCGTTCTAGGTGCCATTGTGCGGCGCGATCTCTTCGGAAGTGAATCGCCGATTGGCAAGCGGATGTTCATCAATCGAGTGCCGTTTGAGGTGATAGGCGTATTGGAGGAGCGAGGCCAGGGACTTGATGCAACAAACGAAGACAATCAGATCTACGTTCCGCTGAGCATGGCGATGCGCCGGCTCGCGAACGTCGACTATTTCAGCTCGATTCTCTTTGAGGTGACGAGATGGGACAAGATGGATGAAACGACGGAAGCGATCCATCAGGTTCTCAGCAAGCGGCACCGCACTCCGGGAAATTTGCCCGAAGATTTTCAGATTCAGAACCAAAAAACGTTGATCGACACAGAGATCACTTCGTCGAATCGGCTGACATTTCTCGTAAGGTGGGTGGGATTGAGCGGTCTCGTCGTATCGGGCCTCGGCATTCTCGCCATCTGCTGGATTGCTGTAGGGGAAAGAGTCGTAGAAATTGGAATACGAAGAGCCCTTGGAGCGACGAAGTCAGACATCTTCTTTCAATTCTTATTCGAAGCGCTAGCGATCAGCGTCCTCGGCTGCTCGGCCGGACTCATGGCAGGCTGGCGAGGGACCGAGAGTATCGCGCAGCGAGCGGAGCTTCAGTTTTTCTTTGATTGGATAAACGCGAAACTTGTAGTCGGTTTTGCCGTGTCAATGAATCTGGTTTTTGCGCTGATACCGTCCAGAAGGGCGGCGCTCCTCGATCCTATACGAGCGCTCAAATCGGAGTGAGCTCACGTTACTTTCCGGGTGGCCGCCAGTTGTTCTAGCCTTGAAGATTGCTGATGGTTAAGCAACAATGAAGGTCCCTTCCAGGGATTCTCCCTTTCATTGATCCATTTTCATGTCCCCGATTTCGGGGATGTGGTTTGCATGCGGGACGAGACCTCTCCTCTTTCTCAACGAATGAGTGCTTAAGGCGAATGGCTCGGCGATGCCACGGTCCGCCTCTGGAGGAGGGGCATGAATTTCTTGAAGTGGTTGTTCACTTCCGGCGAATTTCAGCCGCACGGTTTCTGTTACCAGTGGAATTCCGGGCTTGTGTGGCTCAACGTTCTGTCGGACTTCCTTATTGCGCTCGCCTATTTCACCATTCCGATCACACTTGTGTGGTTTATCCGCAAGCGCCGCGACGTTCCATTTGGCTGGATGTTTGGACTCTTCGGAGTGTTTATCGTCGCGTGCGGCATGACGCACCTTATGGAAGTGTGGAATCTGTGGCACGCACAATACTGGCTCGCAGGGGCCATCAAGGCTATCACCGCGGCGGCATCCCTACCCACCGCCATCCTGCTGGGCCGCATCGTACCGCAAGCGCTGGAGCTGCCAAGCAACAGGCAGTGGATACAAGCGAATGCCGCGCTGCAGAAGGAAGTCCACGACGGCCGGGAACTGGAACTCGAACTCCGCATCAGCGAAGCGAATTACCGCGAAAACGCCGGCCTGCTGGATTTGACTCACGACGCGATCTTTGTCCGAAATTTGAAGGGCGAGATCGTGTTTTGGAATAGAGCGGCGGAAAGACTATATGGCTGGCAAAAAGAAGAAGTTCGCGGCAGAACGACTCACGAATTGCTGCAGACAGTGTTCCCCAAACCTGTCGCGGAGATCGAAGCCGAGGTTGCCAAAACGGGGTATTGGGAAGGGGAGCTGACCCAGCGGCGCCGCGATGGAAATACGGTGGTTGTTTCCAGCAGGTGGGCAGTGCGGACGGACGCAGGTGGCAAGCCCACTGCCGTTTTAGAGAGCATCCGTGACGTCACGCAACGCAAGAAGCAAGAGGAGAAATTCCGGAATCTGCTGGAAGCGGCGCCGGACGCGATGGTGATCGTCAACCACGAGGGGGAGATCGTCCTGGTCAACTCTCAAACGGAAAAGATGTTTGGGTACAAGCGGAGCGAACTGCTGAACCAGCAGGTTGAGATTCTGCTGCCGGAGAAATTCCGCGGAAAGCACGCCGGGCACCAGCTAGGGTTTTTCAGGGATCCAAAGGTTCGATCCATGGGAGCGGCTCCTGAGCTGTACGCGCTTCGGAAAGATGGCACGGAATTCCCCGTGGAGATTAGCCTCAGTCCTTTAGAAACGGAGGAAGGGGTTCTAGTCTCGGGCGCGATTCGAGATATCACCGAACGCAGGCTAACGGAAGAGGCTTTGCGACAGAGCGACGAAAAATTACGGCTGATGCTACATGGAGTCAAGGACTACGCAATTCTGATGCTCGATCCGGAAGGCCGGATAACCACTTGGAACGAGGGGGCAGAGCGCATCAAGGGCTATCGCGCGGAGGAGATCATCGGCGAGCACTTCTCGAAGTTTTACCCGCCGGAAGCTTTGGCAGAAAACAAGCCTTTGCTGGAATTGAAGATCGCAGCAGAAGAAGGACACTTCGAAGAGGAAGGCTGGCGCGTGCGGAAGGACGGTTCCAGATTTTGGGCCAACGTGGCAATCACCGCGCTGCGTGATAAAACAGGCCAACTGCGTGGTTTCGGCAAGATGACGCGAGATATCTCCAGCCGAAAACGTGCCGAAGACAAATTCAAAGGCCTGCTGGAGTCGGCTCCTGACGCCATCGTGATCGTGGACCGAAAGGGAGAAATTGTCCTGGTCAATTCCCAGACGGAACGGGCTTTTGGGTACCCGCGAGAGGAATTGCTGGGACGCAAGGTCGAGATGCTCGTCCCCGAGCGCTATCGCGGCCACCATACGCAGCACCGGCAAGGCTTTTTCTCCCAGCCACGCGCGCGCACCATGGGAGCGGGTTTGGAACTGTACGGGTTGCGCAAGAACGGGGCGGAGTTCCCGGTGGAAATCAGTCTCAGCCCGCTGCAGACAGAAGAAGGTGTGCTCGTCTCCAGCGCGATACGTGACATCACCCAACGTAAGAAAGCCGAAGAAGCGCTGGAATTACAGAGAATAGAGCTGGCGCGATCCAATGTTGAGATGACCGCGGCGAACAAGGAGCTGGAGGCCTTCAGCTATTCCGTCTCGCATGACTTGCGCGCTCCGCTGCGGAGCATCGATGGATTCAGCCTGGCATTGCTGGAGGATTACTCCGAGAAACTCGATGACGAGGGGAAGAAGCACTTGCAGCGTGTCCGCGCGGCCACGCAGCGCATGGGAGACCTGATCGACGACATGCTGAATCTTTCGCGGGTCACACGCGCAAGCATGCGTCTGGAAAACGTAAACGTGAGCGGCTTGGCTGGCGAAGTGACGGAAGAATTAAAAAAGACTCAGCCGGAACGGCGAGTCGAATTCCGGATTGAAAAGCGCCTCGAAGCGAAAGCGGATTCTCATTTGCTGCGGATTGTTCTGGAAAACTTGTTGGACAATGCCTGGAAATTCACCTCGAAGCGCACTGAAGCTCAGATTGAGTTTGGGAAGACGTTTAACAACGGAACCTCGGCCTTTTTCGTTCGCGACGACGGCGCGGGATTCGACCCCGCCTGCGCCGACCGCCTGTTCGGCGCTTTCCAGCGGCTGCATGCGACGAGCGAATTCCCTGGAACGGGAGTGGGACGTGCGGCGGTGCAGCGAATCGTCCACCGGCATGGCGGGCGTATCTGGGCGGAAAGCTCGGTCGGACATGGGGCCACATTCTATTTCACGCTGGCGAATGCAAGTTCGTAAAGGAGACGAATCATGGGTGGAAAGGTAATTCTTCTGGTGGAAGACAATGCAGACGATGAAGCGCTCGCCGTGCGAGCGCTCAAGAAGAACAACATTTTGAATGAGATTGCCGTGGCTAGAGACGGGGTGGAGGCGCTCGAGTACCTATTTGGGGAAGGCGCTTACGCCGGGCGCGACATGAAACTGGTTCCCCAGCTGATTCTTCTTGATTTGAAGCTTCCCAAACTAGACGGCCTTGGCGTCCTGCGACGATTGCGTGCAGACCCGCGGACCAAACTTCTTCCCGTCGTGCTTCTGACTTCTTCGAATGAAGAAGAAGACATGCTCAACGGTTACGATCTCGGCGCCAATAGCTACGTACGTAAGCCAGTAGACTTCGACCAATTCAAGGAGGCGATTCGCCAGCTCAGCCTGTATTGGCTGGTGCTGAACGAGGCGCCGCCGGCCAGGAGAATGTAGATGGGTGTGCCGATTCGGTTGTTGATCGCCGAAGATTCCGAGGAGGACAGCGACCTGATTGTCCGCGAGTTGCGGCGCGGCGGATACGATGTGAAGTATCAGCGGGTGGATACTGCCGCGGGTCTGGAGTCCGCTTGCGACTCGGAGGAATGGGATCTGGTTATTTCCGATTTTTCCATGCCGCGGTTTTCGGGAGTAGACGCGCTGGCTATCGTCAGGAAAAAACGCTCCGACGTACCGTTCATTTTTGTCTCCGGGTCGATGGGAGAGGAAACGGCAGTGGCCGCGATGAGAAACGGCGCGCAGGACTATTTGATGAAGAACAACCTGAAGAGGCTCGTCCCGGCCGTGCAGCGCGAACTCCGCGACGCGGAGGAACGCCAGGAACGCAAAAAGCTGGAACAGCATGTGCAACAACTGAGGAAGTTCGAAGCGATCGGGAGATTGGCCGGTGGAATAGCGCATGACTTCAACAATATGATCGGCGCCATCATGGGGTGGGCGGAGATGGGTTACGAAGAAACGCAGGAGGGCAGCCGCCTGCGCGAGCGTTTCCGAAAAATTCGCGACCAATCTCAACGGGCCGCGAAACTCACGGCCCAGTTGCTGGCGTTTGGACGGCGCCAAATCCTGCAATCCAGGAAGGTCAATCTGAACGTTCTGGTCCAGGAGGAAATGAACTTTCTTGGAAAAGTGATCGGAGCGGATGTGGAGATACGAGTTCTTGGTGATCCGGATCTCCGCGTAACCATGGCGGATCCCACGCAGATCGACCAAGTGCTGATGAATCTGTGCCTGAACGGGCGGGATGCCATGCCGGCGGGCGGACAGCTAATCATTGAAACGCACAATGTGGAAATTGGAGATGAGTATTGCCGCACGCATGCCTACGGGCGGCCGGGAAGTTACGTTTTGCTCTCGGTGTCTGATAACGGTACTGGGATGGACGCGGCGACACTCGAGCGCATCTTTGAGCCGTTTTTCACCACAAAAGAAATGGGCAGCGGTACGGGGCTCGGGCTCGCGACGGTGTACGGGATCGTGAAACAGCACGGGGGATTTATCTACGTATATAGCGAGCCGGGAAAGGGGACATCGTTTCGAGTCTATCTGCGGGCCGAAACTGGCGTTCACGAGCCCCGCGAAGCACCGCGAGAAGAACAGCCGCTGAGAGGCACGGAGACGATTTTGGTGGCGGACGACCACGAAGGGTTGCGGGATTCCGCCAACGAAATGTTGCAAGCGCTGGGCTACCGGACGATCCTGGCGCGCAATGGAGCGGAAGCTCTCGAGCTTTTCAAGGCAAACCGCGACCAGATAGATCTGGTGTTAATGGACGTCGTGATGCCCCATCTGAGTGGTCCAGATGCGTACTCGAAGATGGCAGAGCTGCGGCCAGGCTCCAAAGTGATCTTTACGACGGGTTACACGCCCGAAGCGGCATCCCTGATTTCTTTGCTGGAAAAAGGTGCGGCCATCTTGCAGAAGCCTTTTGGGCTGACGAGCCTAAGCCAGATGATTCGGAACACACTCGGCCGCGAACCGCCTGCAGGACGCCTTCCCATACCGTAAGCGGCCGCGAGCCGTTTAGAATCAGGCGTCAACTACCGAGTCGCCGCGGTTCAAAAAAGCGAGCGCCTGCACGGGGCAAACCGCACGTGAACCTGCTCATTACAGAGTAGAGTTTGATGGTGCCCGAGAGAGGACTCGAACCTCCACGACCTTGCGATCACTAGCTCCTGAAGCTAGCGCGTCTGCCAGTTCCGCCACTCGGGCACGAGTGCTGTGGGTGAAACCCCGGCTAGGCCAGGGCCGCAGTTCCAACGAGGCTTTTTTATTGTGCCCGCCGCTTCCAGCTTTGTCAACGAAAGGGCCGCGACACCTGACCGGAGTTCCAAAGTCGAGGGAGGGAGTAAAGTGATCGATGAGCCGCAGCACATGCAAACTTCGCTAAACACAGAGTTTGCACCCAAACGCCGGCCTTTTGTTCTGTGGGCAATCCAGCGGCGTGCAGAGGCCTTGCGGACATCAGTTTGTATGATGGCAAGTAGTTGAATTTCAAATGGTTAGTGCTATACTCGCCCTCAGAACGCGGTCCTTTACCTTCCTGACCAACCCCAAATAAGGGCCGCGCACCGGTTCCAGTGGGAGGTCACTATGGAGAGACTAACGGGCCCCATCCTTTACGTTCTGATTGCCTGGGGGATCGTTACCGCCGTATTTATGCTCCTTTTGATTCGGCGGAGCCTTCTGGCCAGTCACGAAGATGATCAAATCTTTCTCGATGCCGCACAAGAGCACATGGCTCGGGAACAACGGGAGCTGGTGGCAAAGATCGAGACACTCTCGCGGCCGCTCATGACCAGCGGCATTGCTTCAGGTGCGCTGCTGCTGGTTCTTGCCGGCCTGTGGCTTTACAACGGATTAAAGAATTTTTAGCCCGTTTTGTAGTCCCTTAATGAGGGCTGGCGCGGCGGCCTGATTCTCTAGTGCGCCGGTGGGCTGCTTGGCTGAGGCTGCGCAATTTGCGGCGTGTTCACGGGCGTCACAGGTTGAGTTGCTTGCGCCAGCGATGTGTGGTTGTGCACGATCACCCAGCGATCATTCCTCTTTTCCAAGATCAGCGTAGTTTGACCCCGGGCCGCGGAAGGCTGGCCATCCACCACGGCTGAAAAATCCCATTGATAGCATGCCCACGCAAAGTTTCCAGTGAGCTTGATAAAGGTGTTGGACCTGTCCATGCGCACCTGCTGCATGCGGGCATGCTGTTGCTGATAGACGGCGAGATAGTTCGTCCAGGTGAACACGGGCGGCGCCCAGATGCCATTGACCATGGAGACGTCATCGGCGTAGTCCTTGTGCAGCCTCTCGATGTCGCCAAGCTGCCAGGCTCCCAGCATTTCCGAAATTGTGTAGTCGATTGCCTGCTCATCGCCCATGGGAACGACGGGTTTGTTGTCCGTGGGCGGCGGTTCATTTTTCTTTTTCTTTTGCGCCGCGGCCGGTGAGGCGCAGGCCAGGAAGAGAGCCGCTCCCAGAAAGAGGGAAACAGCTGCCTGGATCGTCCGGCCGGCAAAAGGAGCGGGAAAATAGTTTTTCATGCGAGTTCGACCCCTGGTGGAAAAGGATAGCATGTCGATATGCGCGCGGCAGCGCTGTATCCAGTTGATTTACTCAGGCCAGTTCTATTCCCTGAGAACCCGGCGGGCGCTAATAGTTGCGCACCGCTAGTTTGACTGTGCAGCGCTGAGCAGATTTACGAAAAGCCGGTACGCGCCAGGGACACCTTCGGGAATTTGGCGGAAAAACGCGATGCCTGTGTAAATGTACATGCCTTTGCCATAGCGAGCGTAGACCAGCGCGCCGTTGAGGTCAGGCTCGCCGGGATCATTCATGCCCAGGACAGGCGTGTATTTTGGATCATACTGAGTCCAGTAATAGAGGCCGCGCTCCTGCACCCAGCCTTTGAAGTCGTCCTGAGTGATTTTGTTCGGACGGTTCAATAGCGGGTCGCCAGGCCTAAGAAATTTCACGGGAGAATTCTCGTCGGTGATGCGCGGCAGCGCGCCTCCTTGGGCAGTCACGATTTTCGCAGGATACGGTGCGTATTGCTCCTTGTTCCACGCGAAGTCCCGGTTATATTGCACGACGAGCGTGCCGCCCTTCGAGACGTAGTCGAGGAGCCGCTGGTTGGCGCCGGGAAGCTCAGGGCGCAACTCGTAAGCGCGCACTCCGACCACAATGGCATTGAATTTCGAGAGATCGCCAAAGGCCAGCGCCTGCGCATCCAGCGGTTCGACCTGAATCCCCAACATGTGCAGCGCCTGGGGGATTGGCTCGCTCTCCGCAGTGATGTATCCGACACGCAGATTTTCCGGAACTGTGATCGCTAGTGCGTGCACGAGGCATTGCGCCGGCTCGCTCCAGAACTGTGTCGGCAGGGTGGGCAGCGGCTCGAGCGAAGTGGAAAATTTCTCGTCCCCGCGCTTCGCGTATGCGGTGATGGGGTAATTTCCGGGGGCCAGGGCATTGGGCGCGGTCACAGTCAGTTTCACGTAGCGATCACCCGTGCCATCGAAAGAAATTTCCTCTGGAGCGGTGGCAGAGAAACCCTGTAGCGAGTCGAGCCCTACAGTGAGCTTGGCGGACTGCGTAGCGTAGGAATGCACGCGGAGGAGCACGTCAAACGGCTTGGCCTGTTTTCCGAGGATGGCGATGGCCTGATTTGGGTCTACCGCAAGTGTATACGCCGGAACAATCCGCAGTGGCACGCGATCGAGCCGAGTGGAGTTTGCCTCGATGCGAGTCACCGGAACTTCGGTCTTAAATTTGTAACCGCCGATCGTCACTTCTTGTTTCACGAATAGGAGCGGCGGGGGTTCCGGCAGGAGCTTGTCCCAGGCGGTTGGCCGAGGCGGAGGCTGAGTCAGGGCGACCGTGAATTGGAATCCTTTCTCAGCATCTCCCTCGCGTTTGGTCTCTTTGAATCCCTCCGTCAGATTCAACTTCAAGCTGCCGAGTTCGCATCCGTCCTCTTTACGGCAATGCGCTTCTGCGTGCAGACCAAAAGATTCGCCTGCAACTAGTGTGCTGCGGTCTGCCTCGGCCTTGACCTCAAGTCCGGCGACTAACGCAAGAGCCCGTTCGAGGCGCTCCTTTGTTTCCCTGAGATCGAACGCTTGGTCACGCGTGTAGCCCAAGAACGAGTCGGCAGAATCGGGAGGAGAGATGCCTGCAAGTAGATTTCCGCTCTCTGCCAATTGGCGCATGGCATTTTTCCAGTCAAGGGCGAGGGCAGCCGTCCGTGCCGCCGCAAGCTTCTTGTCCACATCGGCCAAAGCCAGCGCTTTGCAGTCGCCCTTCGGCGCCCCACCGCACATTGCGCGAGCGACTGTGGCAGACCACTGCTCCAAATTCACGGCAAGGCTCGCAGCGTCAAATTTTCCGCCATTCTCGAGAATCAGAACCAGCGGCCGCCGGAGAAATGGCGAGCCGAGAAAACCCGTAATTCCCTGCGAACGGTGGTTGGCGAACGCATCGAGTCCGATTTCTCGCCAGCTCTTCCCCCAAAGCGGCGATATTTCATCGACGGGAAGCGAGGCGCCATTCGAGCCGGCAGTTGCCCCGCCGCGCTCCGTATCGAGGAGTTGTACGGGGTTCGATGAGCCGCCCCACGGATGAAGGCCTTCGCGAAGTAGTTCGGGAAACGCTTTGGGATCAGCCGCCAGTTCCACAGCGCGCGGAGTCCACAGCCCCGATGTTTGGTGGTGTCCATGGCCGCCGTGCACGCCGCCCCAGCCGTTGACAACAATATTCGGCCGGAATGTGCGAATCACGCGCACCATTTCTCCGAGCACCGCATCGCCCCACACTTTTTCCGTTTCCTCCGCCGTTTTCGAGAATCCGAAATCGGGCGCGTTTGCGAAAAAGAGTTTCACACCGTAGCCGCGGCACGCCGCCAGGAGTTCCTGCGTGCGGATCAAGCCAAGCTGAGGCGCTTGCTCCGGCCCCAGGTCGTTTTGTCCGCCTTCGCCGCGCGTCAGCGTCAACAGTGCGACGTCGGCATGAAGTCCGCGCGCGAGATACGTGAGCAAAGTTGCGGATTCGTCGTCGGGATGCGCGGTCACATAGAGAATGCGTGTGGTGACGCGCGCGCTGTCTATGGCCTCGATGGTTTCCGGCAGGCCGGGGCCTGTTCCCGGAGCGGGGGGAAGCTGCGGCGACGTCGGCTGCCCGGACAAACTTATAACCACGATACCGAAACAAATGGATCCAGCCATTCTGTTGAAGAGACGATTCACGCAGCCTCCGGTTCATTCACTTTTTGAAACGGCCACTTCAGCAAACGGCCATTGTCGCATTTTACGGGCCCAGATAAGAAATGCGAGCGCTCCCAGCGCGATCTCCGCCAAGCCCCATTTTCTTGCTGTGCCAGTCTGCCAGAAGAGCCACGCCCACCCGAACATGGTCAGGACCGCGGGCAAAGGGTAGAGCCACATCTTGAAAGGCAAGCGGGCCGTGCCCCAGCGTCGCCGCAACAAGATTACTCCGACAGCTTGTCCAATGAATTGAACGAGCAGGCGCATCGCCAGGATGCCGGCGATGGCCGTCTCGAGCTTCAAGGTCACACTGAAAAGGAACGCGAGCCCGCCGAGAACGAGAAGCGAAATGTAGGGGAAATGTTTGGTAGGGTGTAGGCGTCCAAATACGGGGAAGAAATTGCCGTCCAGCGCAGCGGAGTATGGAACGCGCGAATATCCCAGCAGCACTGAGAACACCGAGGCAAGCGCAATCCACAGAACCATCCATGTGGCCGCTTGCGCCGCGTGCTGCCCGTACAATCTCTCGACGAACGTGCTCACAATAAATTTCGAGTTCTGCGCTTCCCGCCACGGCACGACGCCCAAAATGCTGGTCTGCATCGCCAGGTACAACACCGTGATTCCGAGGATGGATAGAAAAATCCCGCGCGGAATGTTCCGTTCCGGATCGCGAATTTCTCCGCCCAAGTGGCAGATGTTGTAGTAACCCCAGTAGCTGTAAACCGTGTTCACCATCGCCGCTCCAAGGCCCGCGAACCACACCCAGGAAAGCGAAAACGCTCCGGGAGGAAAATCGAACGCTATTTCCGCATTGAAATGGGTCGCGCCTCCCCAGATCAACCAGAGAAGAGTGCCCACCACGCCAGCCCAAAGCAGGACGGAGATTTTTCCGATGGTCGTGATGCGCCGGTAGAGCAATACCACGAGGAAGAGAACGAGGCCGCCCGAGACGGCTTTGGCTTCGAGCGTCGAGAGCGGGTGAAGATACCCAGCATAACGCGCAAATCCGATGGAGGCGGACGCGATCGAAAGCGGCGCCTGAACAAACGTTTGCCAAACAAACAGAAAAGACATCAAGCGGCCCCAGCGCCCTGGCCCGTACGCTTCTCGCAGAAACACGTACGTCCCGCCGGCGCGTGGCATGGCCGCGCCAAGCTCCGACCAGACGAAAGCATCGAGGGTCGCCAGCGCAGCGCCCGCAATCCAGGCGATCAGAGCTTGTGGCCCGCCCATCGCTTTGATCACCAGCGACGTGACGACGAACGGGCCGATGCCCACGATCTCGATCATATTAAGCGCGACGGCCTCTTTCAGGCCCAGGCCGCGCTCGAGGCCTGAGGGCTGCTCTGCCGGAATGCCCTCGGCCTTGCCCGTAGCTGCATTGTCGCTCGTTTTCAGCACGCCGCCGAGAATAGCAAATGCCTCGCGTTGCGGCTAACGCGCAATTTTCAAAAAGGTTCCAGGGTTTCTATTTGGGCCGGAGGCATTTCGGTTTGCAACCATCGCCGAACAGCTTAAACTCGTGCGGCGCGGGGGCCGTCCGCGCGTCAATGACGGATCGCGGCTTTTTCAGAGATTCACCAGGTGCCGGCATGAACTCAATCCGTGTCCTGACATGGGGTGCGAAACTTCTCTGCACAATGCTTTGCGCGGTGGCATTGCCTGTGACCTGTTTTGCAGCGGAAGCGCCCGAAGAAAAGCTGACTTTGCCGCCCGGAACGTCCGCCGCGCTCGACAAAATCTATTCGTTCGATACGGATGGAGCGATCGCCGACGTGCAACGCCTGCAAAAAGAACAGCCTGACCACCCGCTAGGCTATTTGCTCGAAGCGGAAGCCCTATGGTGGAAAATCTTTTGTACCTCGGCGGAATTCAAGTTTGGCATGACCGACGCGCGGCACCGGCCAAAACTTGCATCGGACCAGCACTACCAGGAGCTGGCCGCAAAAGCCTCCTCGATTGCACTGGCAGCGTTCAAGCATCATGAAACCGCGGAAATGCAATTTTACGCGGGAATGGGGGACGCCTTTTCCTCGCGGCTTTTCGGGCTTCGCGGCGAGAATCGCGCGGCGGCTCGCGCCGGAGTCCACGCCCGCGAGCATTTCCTCCGCGCTATTCAGTTGGACCCCAAACTCGTCGATGCTGAGTTCGGGTTGGGCCTCTACAATTATTATGCGGACACGCTCAGCGCCATCGCGAAGCTATTGAGCTTCTTCATGGGCATTCCCGGCGGCAACAAGCAAGAAGGCATCCGCCAACTGGAGCACGACATTGCCCAAGGCGTCCTCACTCCAGCCGCCGCGCGGTTTTATCTGGCTCTCAACCTGCACCGTTATGACCAGCAATATGAAAAAGCGCTAGGGATAATCGGTCCATTGCTCGAAAAATATCCCTCCAATCCTTTGTTTCAGCTTGCCCGAGGTGATCTGTACGCCAAGCTGGGCCGCAAGGCGAAAGCCTTGGAGTGTTACCGTGCTGCCGCGGGCCTGCCGGTTCAGGATGCGGCGTGCCGCGCTCGAATCCAGGAACTTGTGCGGGCGTCGCTGGCCGCTCAGGGCGTTGCCAACGATTCCGAGACCCGCTGAAAATGGAGGGGTTGCCGGGTCAATTGGCTGCTAAGCGGAGGGAAGAATTGCGCATTGACCTGTCTTCGAGGACAATGATAAGCATGTAGGGTTGACCGGGCCCGTCCACACAGGGCATGCGGCGTAAGCGCCGCAAGGGGCGGGCAAAGTTTGCGTAGTCCCGGCCAGGCCGGGTCAACGCGCCGCGCGAATTGCGCATCTCACACGAAAAGCATACTGGCGCCGGAGGTTCCCCGCCGTTTGACCAGTCCGGTTGAACCCGACCGAGTCGGGGTAACCAGTGAAGGTGAAGGAGTCTCGATGATGCGGTCTTTGACAGCCATAGCTGTCGCGATTGTGGCCATTTTTGCCACAACAAGTTGCAACGATTACGGCAACACGTTTCAAGGCAACACGGGCGCATTCCTCGCGTTCATTGCGCCTTCCAACGTAACCGCCGCGGGAGGATCGGATTTGACGATCACCTTGACGGGCAACGGCTTTGTGGTGCAAACCATTGCGACTTGGGACCAGAAGAATCTCAAAACATGCGTCGTGACAACTACCGCCGCGAACACATGCGCCCCCTCGAATGATAAGGGAAACGTGGTTTCGGTAACCGCAGTGGTCCCTGCCGCGCTGACCGCCACGGCCGGCACGCACTTCATCCAGACCGTCCAGCCCCACTCCGGCACAGGTACCAACGGGCTTTCCAATCCAGTGGCTTTCGAAGTTTTTCCTCCTCCCAATCCCGTTCCAACGGTCACGAGCGTCAGCCCCAACACGGCCACGGCTGGCAGTGCGGCTCAAAGCGTGACCATCACAGGCACACACTTTCTTCTAACCTCGGACCCTTCGGGAGGCTCTCAGGTGCGTTGGAACACGACGACGCAAGCGAATCTTTCGGTAACGAATATCACTGCGACACAGATTCAAGCGACCGTGCCCGCTACACTTCTTACCGCGGCGGGTACCGCGACCGTAACCGTTTACAATGCCCCGGCTCCAGCCCTTGGTCCTCCGTGCGTGGTCAACTGCAGCGGTAACGGAGGCGGCGGCACAAGCAACGGGACAACATTCACGATCACCGGCCCAGGAGGAGCTGCTGCTAGTGCAAACGCCGCGATGGTGGCGGAAGAAACGCCCTCCCTGAGCCTCGATGGACGCTATGTCGCGTACACGGCTTCGCAAAACGGCCACGCCCAGATTTTCGCACGCGATACTTGCCAAGGAGCGGATGCTTCCTGCCAACCGCGCACCATTCTCGTTTCTTCCGCGCTGGATGGCACCGCCGCGAGTGATGAAAGCCATTCGCCTTCCATGAGTTCCGATGGCCGCTACGTGGCCTTTAGCTCCGCGGCGACAAATCTGGTTGCCGAGACTAATACAGGCCGGCAAGTCTATCTACGCGATACGTGTTTCGGCGTAAGTGACTCTTGCACGCCTGCGACTCATCTGATTTCCGTTGATCCCAACGGAGCACTCGTGGGAACGGAAGGCATCCTGCCTTCCGTCAGTGCTTCCGGCCGGTTCATCGCGTTCTTGGCCGTGACGCCGAGCCAGTCCGCCCAGGCATCCACTCCAACGAGTAAGTCCGCGACGAGCGCGAACAATAGTGGGTACCGCCAGGTTTTCGTTCGTGACACCTGCCTCGGCGCGGCGAATTGCACTCCGAAGACGACGCGTATCTCTCTGCAACCCGGCGACGGCTCAGGGACTGGGACAAGCAAGCCAGCGGGTCCAGCGATTAGCGGCGGCGCCAATCACGTGGGGCTTACGGGCGGTACCATGGCAACTCTGTTCACGCACTCCGTTGCAATCGACGACGGCGTTTTTCTGGCCCTCACCAAGAATCAGCAGTAATCGTTGAAGATCAAAACGTGGGAATAACCTGCAGGGACCACCCTGCCCTTCGAGCAGGAGTTTCCGCTACGGTGTTGCGGCCGGTTGTACGGGAGCAGGCTGGGCAGCAGGTGACTCCGGTGAGGCGGGCGAGGTTTTACTGAATCGAATGAGAGAAATTTTTGTGCCTCCGGAATCGAGCGAAAGCGCCACGATGCGAACCATCTGCTCGCGCTCGGCCACAAACGCGATGTCGTTGTCGGAAACCCGCGTGTCGCTGAAAATCGCCGGCACAGGCTTGTCGCCCGCGTCTCGGCGCGTGAACTCCGGACTCAAATGCTTGGTGTACCAGCTATCGACAAAATCCCGAGTGTCGGTCGTGTGATAGGTTGAAGTCTCGATGCCGTTCTGCGCTTGTTTAATGGCAGCCCCGGCCGCGTCGTCGTCCGGCACGACCAGCGAGGACCGCGGATAGACTGGCAAGCCCGGACCAACTTCCGTTTCTCTTTCCAGACGGAAACTTCCTCCCGGAGTTCGCACCGTATCTTTGGCGCTGGCTGCCGAAAGTCCCATCGAGCGGACCACCCGGCTCGCGAGGAACAAGCCGCCCGCCAGCAGGACTGCGAGGCCCGTGAAAAGCCCGACCATCATCCACATGAGCGACTTGGATGAAGACGAATTGCCCGATGAAGATCCTTCTGCCATAACCTGTTTCTCCCAAGCGGGCACAATTCGCCCAACTTTCAGTTTGGCAGATGTGCGGCTAGAGCCTGCAGGAAAGCCGCCAGGATGTGCTCTAAGCGTCCCTGTTCCTACGTTCAGGCCGCATTTTTCGCGGACAGGTGAGTTTTGCTAGTTGAACCGCACCTTAATATCCGGCCGCTTATCAAGGTGCACCGAATCGACAAACCGCACTTGCCGGTCGTCCAGAGTAAGAATCATCGACGAAGTTCGCACGCCTTCGCCGAAAAACCGCACGCCCTTCAACAGGTTGCCGTCCGTAACTCCCGTGCAAGCAAAAATCATTTTCTTCCCCGGCGCCAAATCCTCCGTGTCGTAAATCCTCTTCGGATCTTTCACGCCCATTTTTTCAAGCCGTATCTGATCTTCCGGCTTTCCAATCACCAATCGCGCCAGAATCTGCCCGTTCAAGCAGCGCAACGCCGCCGCCGTCAGCACCCCTTCCGGCGCCCCTCCGATGCCCATCACCGCATGCACCCCCGTACCCACCACGGCCGCCGAAATGCCCGCGGACAAATCGCCGTCCCCGATCAATCGTATCCGTGCCCCAGCTCTGCGAATCTCTTCGATTAGCTTTTCGTGCCGTGGCCTATCCAGCACGATAACCACAAGGTCTTCCACATCGCGGTCCAGCCTCTTGGCGATCGATTTCAAATTGTCGGTAACGGGAGCATCCAAATCCACCGCGCCCTTGCACGATGGCCCCACGACAATTTTTTCCATGTACAAATCCGGCGCGTGCAGCAGTCCGCCGCGCTCGCTAGCCGCCAGCACCGCGATGGAATTCCCAGCGCCTGTCGCGCACAGATTTGTTCCCTCCAGTGGATCGACCGCAATATCCACTTCCGGAAAAAGCGCTTTCGGCGCATGCGTCGCCAACCCCACCTTTTCGCCAATGTACAGCATCGGCGCTTCGTCGCGTTCACCCTCGCCGATGACGATCGTGCCGTCCATCTGCACGGCATCCATCGTCTTGCGCATCGCTTCCACGGCGACTTCGTCCGCCTTGTGACGGTCGCCGAAACCCATCGTGCGGGCTGCCGCAACCGCCCCATTTTCCACGACGCGCAGAAATTCCAGGCTAAGTTGTTCTTCCATAGGCGAACATTCCCCCGGCGGGACGCTATCCTAGACTAAACAAGGTGTGCCAGTCGACACGAGAGAACTTCTCCGGCGTGTCGCGAATGAGATAGTTCCTTCGATTCTTCAGAGCCGTCGCAAAAGTAGCCCGGGTGAACTCAAGGATGAAGATAAGCCAGGTTGTCAAACCGCAGCGCCTGCGCGTTTGTGAAGTCGAAGGACACTCGCGAGCTTACGTCGCGCCAACCGGTCCTCAAACGGCGAAGTTCCTTGGGCTTGATGGTAAACGACATTTCGCGAATTTCGGGCGAGCGAATCGTGACCATCGCATCGCCCTCTCCATCGTTGTAAATATCCACCCCTGCAAAAATGTGTGGCGTGTGGAACTGAAATTCCGCGTGCCGCGCTTTTGGATCGGCCAGCGCTAGCGTAAACGTTCCGAATTTTCCAAATGGCGTGCCAATCTGCCATTCGCCTTTGCCCCATTCAATCACGCCGGAAGGATACTGGCCTGTCAAAGGCGTCCCCGCGGGAAGATGCGGATCGTCGAAGGTGATATAGGAGGGCGGTACCTGATCATTCTTTCCTTGAATGTCCACGTCTCTCGAACTTGTGTGGCGGATGGAAAGCGTGTGCGTTGCGTCGTCGAATGTGTATCCCTCCTGTTCCAGATCCTTGCGGCGTTTAATGGTTTTTCCGCCAACCGTCACGAACTCAGGAACAAAATCCAGGCGTAGTACATCGGTGGACTCCGAATCGAAAGTTGAATAAGTCACTGCGCCAGCGCCATAGGCGATTTTTGTAACCGCCGAAAGCGATCCCAATAAGTGCGATTCATCCGCCGGAGCCCACTCAGGCACGGCCCAAAACGCATCCATCATTCTTCGCGGCCCATCGGCAAATTCGTCGGTGAACCACCACTGAGTGCTATAGGGAGCGTGCGCCGCCCCGGAAAGTCCCTGAAAATACGTAACCCAATTGTAGGTCCGGTACGCCGCCTCTTTGTACGCAACGTCACTGGTCTTCGCGTAGTACAACGCTTCCACGGCAGCAAGTCTCGCGCTATGGCTATCGCAACACTGATTCGGCAAATTGCAACAAAACTCCTTCCCATTCCCCTGCTCGGTCGTCACCAATGCGCCGTGCACAGCGTACTTCGGCCACTTCGGCGTGGTTTTCACCCACTCGATCAGCTTTCTCGAATGCTCGCGCCACTCGGCGTCTTTCTCCGGATGCAGCAGCACGTAACGCGCAAATTCCAGCGGAATGACCTGGTTCATATTTCCCATACTGGCCTGCACATCCTCGAAATATCCCACCCACACGTTGTTCTGCATCGGGTATTTCATCAGCCAGGCCCACGCGCCTTCGCGAACTCTTTTATAGTAAGCCGTGTCGCCCTGCTCCAACCGGATCAGTTCATCCAGCAGCATGATCGGCTCAACGACATTCGCCGAGTAAGGAAACATTCCCTTCCCGCCATCGAGGCTGCCGTCTCGCGCGAAACACCGGTAAGGCCACGGCGAATGCAGTTCATCGCCAGCCTTGAAATTCTTCACCAGCGCTTCGGCGCACCGAATCGCTGCGCGCAAATACTTTGTATTGCCTGTCATCTCATAAAGCCGCAGATACGCGTATCCATCTTCCCCGACCACGTGCGGCTCCACGAAATCTTCCCCGTGCTCGCTCCAGCCCGTGTAGCGTCGGCTTCCCGGATTCGCCGAAGGATACGGCACGCGAGCCCACGCATACCCTTCCGGCGTCAAACCATTTTCCAGTTCGTAGTCCACAAAATTCTCAAGGAATTCCAAAGTACGCGGATCGCCTGTGTAGGGATATAGCCGCTCCACAAAACCCTGCATCATCGCGCGCAAATAACCCGTCGAATTCACCCAATGCCACTCCGGAATCAATTCAAACGTCGTGCGGTCAAAATCAAAGCAGCAAAAGTAGTAAGGCAGCCGCTGCCGATTGTACTGGTCCCACACAATGGTCCATTGCGAAAGAAAATAGCCTGAGTAGGAATATCCCGTGTTGTTCGGCATCGGCCACGGCAGCAGCTTGCCCTGGCTGTCCAGTTCTACAGGCCGTCCAGCGATGGAAGATTCGTTCACCGTGGAAGTAACGGGAAAAGGCTGCTGCGCGGCAACTCCGGAAACCCCCGTAACCATTCCCGCACTCAAACAGATGACAATCAGAATTCCCGCCAACTCACCAGCTCGCGTCATATCGCTCCCATCAGAATGTTGGAAAAGAGAACTGTCCTATTCGTGCGCTGTCATCCCGAGTCGAGCGAGGTATCTGCTTTTCTCTTCCCGGCGTCTGGAAAGTCCAGCCAGTCTTCCTAAATCACTTTGACTCTGCGGCCGGCTCGAACAACAGCGGAAAAAACTGTCCTTCCATCTTGCTCCCGCGCGAAATCACGGGAACGCCCGCGAGCAACGGCTCATCCGCATTCGACATCACCCCGTCGTGAAACACATTGATCACCGTGGCCCGCCGCGGCTTCGGCGTATCGTTCGCCCCCGAGCCGTGCATCGTTCGCGCATGATGAAACGCGCTCTCGCCCTTCTTCAATTCAATTGCCACCGGCTCGAATTTATCCTTCAGCTCACTCGGCAAGCTGCTGCGAATGCCGTCCATCTCCCCTGCCAACACCGGCTTCGGCAAGTCCGGCCACTTGTGGCTGCCCGGCACATAATTCAGACAGCCGTTCTCGCGAGTGGAATCGTCCAGCTCGATCCAGCACGTCAGATGAGCCAGCGGTGTCGTTCTGGTCCAGTACGAATAATCCTGGTGCCACGCTACCACTCCGCCGTGCCGCGCTGGCTTGCAGAAAAGCTGATCGTGCCAAAAGCGCACCGGCCCTTCGAGTAGTTGCGACGCCGGCACGAGAAACGCCGGGTTCCACAGCAGATCGTGAAAGCCGGGCATAACACGCCACGCCCCCAGCGCGTGAAACACCACCCGGTTCGGATCGGTCGACTCATTCGAATGATATTCGTGGAAAAGCTCCCGCCCCGCATGCACCGGATCCATCAAATGCTCCAGCTCCCCGTGCAAAGCATCCACCTGCTCATCCGTCAAAATCCGCACGCCTTTCAAATACCCGTTTTCGCGGAAAAACTCGATCTGCTCCTCGCTCAGCCGGTACTGCGCGTACTCCTCTGTCGAGCGCGGCCGCGCAAACAGCTTTCCTACCGGATAATGGTATCGAGAGAGGTCTTCCACCATCGTCAATCTCGCGAAGAAAACATTCCGCTGCAACGACCCGCGCTCTAAGCAAAGCAAGGCTTTGCCGCGCCCGTGAATTCTAATCGAGCCTTCTCGAAAAACCAAAGCTCAGCACCAATCGGCCTTCGCTCAACGCACGGAATCCAGACGAAGTTGTCCTTCTATTAGTGAACATTCCCCTGGCGGGACGGTATCCTGGCCCAAACAGGAGAAGGCACCGGAAAAATGCCGGTGCCTTCTCTCCGCAAGGGGTTTTGCAATGAGCTACTTTGGACAGGGTACTGCGGACTGAGGTAGCGCGGTCGTGTCCGGATAGCTAAACGCTCCGCCGATCGCATCCGACGTCGTCCCCATTTCAAACCACTGCAACAAAGCTTCGGTCTGGGGGTGATAAGTAAAGACTTCGTGCCGCTCCTTCAGCGTTATGTTGACGGTAGCGTTCGGCAATACCTCCACGGGATCGCCCGTCTCCAGGTTCCCCTGGCAAACCTTGGAAGTCGCCGGCTGGCCCGGGAACTGCCAACGTGGCACCGCAGTGTTTCCAAAGGGATCGTTGAGGGCTTCCGAAGTTTCGTGCGACAGCGCGGTGACGTCCTCGAATCCGGCGCCAAACAATCCAGGAGAGATCCAGCTGGAAAAAGCAAAAATCCACCGCGGCTGAGGCGTTTGGGAGGGATCGTAAATGTAGTTGTGGAAACCGAGCACGCAGCAGCCTGCGAATTTACCGGTCTTGTCGATCGAAAACAAAAACGTATTGGGCCAGGCCTGCATATTGAAGGCATCCGTTGTGTAATTGCTGGCGTTAATGTCGTTCACGGCTTGGTTGAAATAGAGGGAGTTGAACACCAAGTCCAGCAACTCGACGAACTCCGTGCCGTCCGGGGCGTGGCCAACAAAGTACGATTGGACCGTCACGATGCTCTTGTCCGGCAACTGCACCTGGACGTGCCGCGGTATGTCGATGGTAACGCGGTTGATGATATTCGGGTCCAATATGGTGTGCCAGTTTTCTCCCATCGTGTTGAAGAACTCCGCGCGCTGAACGGCGTCGCCGAACTGAATGTGGTGGCCCGACGTGTAGTTTGCTTCCTCGAAGTTCGGAGAATCCGTGAAGAGATCCTCGAAACTAAATGGGACGCTTGCGGAAAAACCCGCAGGCACATTGAGAAGATTGAGCGAAACCGTAGTGATCTTCGCTGGAATCTCCGTCTTCCCACCGAGGAGAGGATCGTTTCCGATCATAATGTACGGGAAGACCCCGCCGAGAGAAGGGCCTCCCTGAGCGGCAAACGCGCCTGCAAAGGTGGGTACGGTGAAGAGACCAGGGATGTTTCCACCTGGGTTGTGCGGAACGCCCCCCGAGTGGTTGCCGTTGTTTCCCGCCGCGCCATTTGGACCGGCGTTTGTGCTCGCTGCGTTACCGCCCGCAGCGCTATTGCTTGTCGTGAAGATTTCCCTCGAAGTCGCTGCGTCCGGCGGGAACATCAGGATAAGCCCTGAAGCCGCTGAATTTGCTGCCGGCGCCGAGCCCAACGCGATAGGCGCCGCTTTTGTGTAGCCCGGAGTGGCTTGGGCTGAGAATGGAGAGGGTTCACTTGAAGCGGTCTGGCCAGCCGCATGTGTGGCAAGGCCGGCTGACAAAACCGATCCCAAAAACAGGGCCGTAAATCGTAGGGGATTTCGCATTAGTTTTCTCCTGAGACTACTCAGAGCTGGGAAGCTACGGGACAATACTCTCGCGGCGATGTGAATGCAAGAATAACTACATGCAAAAGCAAGTAAACATCGGTAGCCGTGGTTTTCCTCGGTTATGTACATGCAAATGCTTGGATCACGTGGGCGAAATATTGATTTCTGTATTTTCCAGCTTGCTGGAACGCCAATAGACGTTGGTACTAATGCTACTATGAATCCTCCATCCGTCGTCATGCTGAGTCGCAATTTCGGCGCCGCGTGGGGATTCTATTCCTCGCATCTGGTAAACGCGATTGCTTGAACTCCCCCTCGCCGATAGTTGACGGTTTTTGCTCTAATCCCTACACTCCAGTAATGTTTGACTCTCACCGTTTTCTCGTCTTCTTTGCTGCTGCGGTCGTTCTCGCCGTGACTCCGGGGCCTGGGATTTTTTATGTGTTGGCTCGCAGTTTGGCTGGTGGACGCCGGGAAGGTGTCCATTCCTCGGTAGGAACATTTGCGGGAGGGCTCTTTCACGTTTTCGCTGCTGCCCTTGGAGTCTCCGCGATTCTGGCAGCTTCGGCAGTAGCCTTCCACACTGTGAAATATGCCGGCGCGGCTTACTTGGTATGGCTGGGCATTCGCATGATCCGCAGCCGCAACGTCGAAATCACCGCCGCCCCGTCCACTCCATCCCAAGGCGCATTTCGCCAAGGCATCATCACGGAAGTTCTCAATCCCAAGACCGCCCTCTTTTTCCTATCCTTCATTCCCCAATTCATCACGCCGGAGCGCAGCCACGTCTTTCTCCAATTCATCGTTCTCGGCATTCTTTCCGTATCCCTGAACACCGCCGCTGATCTGGTGGTCGTAACACTCGCCATCCCCATCGAACGCAAACTAAAAAACAGTGCCTCCTTCCGCCGCCGTCAACGCGTCGCCTCCGGCCTGGGCATGATCGGCCTCGGAGCCTACGTCGCCCTCAGCGACGCCAAGTGATTCGCATATTGTGCGCATCTATTGACAGAGTTATGCCTGCCGTGGCATTATTTTTTTCGGAGAATCAGACCCAATCCACTTTTGCCGCCGCCTTTCCGGGCGGCTATTTTTTGCCCGTTCGTACCTTAACGCACCCCTTCCCCTGAGCCAGGCTCCCCCGGAGAAAACTGACCATTCATTTTTGACAGTTTCCGAGTCAAGCGCGGAAAATCACAATCCCATTACTGTGCAGGTGGACCGCTCTCGCTCCACGTTCAAGCTGCGGATACCTGATCCGGCAGGCTTCCGGAGGCGCGCAGCGAGGTTAATGGGGAGTTCTTGAGAGTGGGCAGCGCGAGAAATTTTCACTCTGGATTGCCTTTTCTGAGCATCGAAGTGTACGAAGGCGGAGGGCGAATGAGATACGAGGCGACCGCGGTTGGCGACAGAATTGTGGCACTGAAGGAGGCCTGGCACTTGAACGCTATATTGGCGGGCGCGCTCATCGTGTCTCTTGTGCTTCTTGCTTGCCCTTTGCTTCTTTCCGCGCAGACGCTCCACTATGCGAAAAGTCCGGATGTGAAGAACGGAGAGAAGGTCTACAAGGGCGGCTGCATTGCCTGTCACGGGAGCGAGGGGAAGGGTGCTCCCATGGAGAATACGGTTTTCCAGCGGGCAGATACGTTTCCGGACTTTACGGACTGCGCTGGGACGACGCCGGAGCCGGACGGCAATTGGAAGGCTGTGATCGTGCATGGCGGGCCATCGCGCGGGCTCTCCCAGATTATGCCTGCGTTTGGGGATCTGCTGACGGAACAGGAGATCAACGATGTGATCGCGTTCATGCGGGGATTCTGCAAGAACGTCCATCACGACCCGCTGGGCGAGCTAAATCTGCCACGGGCATTGGTAACAGAGAAGGCGTTTCCCGAGAACGAGACTGTGATTTCTACGGCCGCGAGCGCTTCGGGAGCCCCGGCGTGGACTACAGACATCATTGATGAACGTACGATCATTGACGCCCGGACCCAGCTTGAAACCGATGTTCCCGTGAACTACGCCGACCAGGCGCACAACTGGACGGCGGGTTTTGGAGACATTACGCTGGCGGTCAAGCGCGAGATGTTCTCCAGCCTGCGGACGGGTTCGATCCTGAGTCTGCAGGGCGGCATCTTGTTGCCGACAGGGGACAGCAAGCGAGGGTTCGGTGCGGGGACGACGCAGTTCGAGCCCTTTGCGGCATTCGATCAGCTGTTCAAGGA
>Ga0308309_10000438_pt1 | contig 26930 bp, 21 predicted proteins | sample HubBroMetageWFT5_FD_192491 | JGI IMG/M metagenome (GOLD analysis project Ga0308309, IMG submission 192491) | Warmed and freeze-thawed soil microbial communities from the Hubbard Brook experimental Forest, New Hampshire - Hubbard Brook CCASE Soil... | ecosystem: Environmental > Terrestrial >...
CCAGCCAGGAGGCCGCTATGACAATGGCTGCGATGGCAATCGTACGAACCCAAACATTGTCGAGGGATCCTTCGCGCGGAAGTTGGAACGGATAGATCAAGGCGTAGGCCCCGAGCCACACGACGACCCACCAGCCAAACCATTTCAGCGCGAGCCATGGGTCGCCGGCGTTGTGCGCATCAACGCTCAGTAGGTGGAAATAATAACGAACGCCGACCACCACGGTGATCATCGCCGACCAGCGAAACCAAGCCATCGCGCGCAACATCATCACCGGATAGACTTTGCCGCGCACCGAGGCGTCCAGCTGCTTCATGGTGGGAAACCCGACAAGATTGAAAAAATAGAGCAAGCCGATCCAGATGATTCCGAAAACGAAATGAAGCCAGCGAAGGATGATGAACTCGGCCGCTCCCGCACCTTCGGGGAAACTGAAGTGGGGTGTAAGGAAATGGAGGACGATTGCCAACGAGGAGAAAGTCATCCAGACCTCCCGGTTCGAACCAAGGGCGTAGCTACGCTATCGGAAGCCCAAGCGGCAAGTCAATCAGATCGTGGCGTCGTCACGCGCTGGCGATTTCAATCGCGCGAGCGCCCAGCGCGCATGCTCGGCAATGAACGCATCCTCCCCGCCTGCAAGACGCTCGAGTAAGTTCACAACGCGTTCATGCGCTTCTGAGCAGCGTTCGATGCGAGAGTTTCCCAGCGCGACGCACGCATTGCGAACGAGGCCGCGCCATTTCGCCCGCTTTACCGCACTGCTGCGAAAAATCTGACTAAACTGCTGGCGCGTCAACGAAGCGAGCTTTTCGAGTTCCGGCGCGAACAGGGACTCCCGATTCCCTCCCTCGCGTCCGCTATTTTCTTCCATTGGCGCAAGTTGCCGCGGTTGAAATGCCGGAAGCTGACTCACTGGAGACTTGCGATTCCAAGGACACACGTCCTGGCAAATATCGCAGCCGATGACCGCGCGCCCCAGCGCGGGACGCAACTCCTCTGGAATCGCTCCGCGCAATTCAATTGTGAGATAGGAAATGCAGCGCGTTGCGTCGAGAACGTAAGGCGCCGGAAATGCTTGCGTGGGGCAAGCGTCGAGGCACAGCCGGCAATTCCCGCAGAGATCGGCTGGCGGCAGTTCTCCTGGCGGAATCGATGGCGCGAGTTCCAACGTCGTTACAATCACGCCGAGAAACAACCAGGAGCCCAGCCCCTCGTTAATGAAACAGGTATTTTTCGCCAGCCAACCGAGCCCCGCGTATTTTGCCGCGATTCGTTCGATGACCGGCCCGGTGTCAACGTAAGCACGCGCTTCAAACGGCTCGGGAAATTGCGCGCGCGCGGCCGCTACGAGCGAATCGAGCTTTTCGCCAACCACTTCATGGTAGTCGTCGCCCCAGGCATAACGCGAAATCCAGCCTCGCGGCGAATCGTCGGCGTGCGTGACGGGCAATTCCGTGGAGTACGGCAGCGGCGAGTTGTAGTTTAACGCGACGACAATCAAACTTCGCGCGCCGGTCAAAACCAGGCGCGGGTCTGCACGCCGGGGGTCGCACAGGTAATTCATCTCACCCGCATAGCCGCGCGCCAGCCATTCCGGCAAACGCGCCAGCTCTTTGAATGTTCCATTCACTGCCGGCGTGGCTAGAACGGATGCAACACCGCACAAATCGAACCCAACGGCGCGCGCCTGCTCGCAAATCCATTGGGTTCCCTCCGCCGCGTTCATGGTCTGATGATGCATTATCGGCGCCATCATCGTCCAACCGACAAAGCCTTCCCGGCATTGGACTATGTCTCCGCGCGGCTGCTACAATGCCCGCCATGGCAGATTGGCGCCAAATTCAGGCACGCATCCGCAAAGCCAAGAACAGCCCCGACGCTCACGCAAAGCTTTCTGAACTTTACCAACGTACACACGACGCGATGGTGGCTTGGGAGCTCGCTTTAATCCAGGAAAAAGCGGAGCTCAAAGACGACGCCGTGAAGTGGTACACCATCGCCGCCGAGCGATTCCGCCGCGCGGAATGGAAGAAAAAAGCGGAGGAAGCGCTCACCAGGTTGGGAGTAGCTCTTCCTGTCGGAAGCGCGATACCCATGGATGCCGGAGTAGACGCCGAAGAACGTCTAAATTCTGTCTCGGACCTTCCCGATCAAGAACAGCAGAGCTGGCCCTTAGCTCAGGGCGAAATACCTGAAGCCACGAACGAAGCACCGGCGAGCACCGCCGAACGATCGAAGGCCGCGCCGGAAGCCAGCGAGGCGGAAAAAAAGAAGCGGCGCCGCGGCCGCCGTGGAGGCCGTGGCCGGCGGCGCAAAGGCGCGGCAGCCGCCCCGGGACTTCCATCGCAAGCCTTTGCTGCTTCCAGTGCAGCGCCACCGGCAGCGCCTGTGCAATCGCGGCAACCAACTCCGCGCAGTCCCGCTCCGCGAACTGAAACTTCTGAACGAGCGACGATTCCCTCCGCGCCGCCAGCCAGCTCGAGTGAATCTTCTGAGCGCGCCTTGGCGGAACTCGCCGCGCCGATGCTGCCCTCCGAGCGCACCGCCCACGGCCGCGCAGGCGACCCAGCGCTAGCTTCGCGCATGTCGCATCTCGAATCGATGCTGCGCCGCCTGGTAGCGAGTCCGCTGCATCGTCTCGACACAGAAGAAGCTCCCGCCGGCCCCGGCGTATTCTTGCTCTCTGATTCCGATCAGATCACTTCCTATTATGTGGAAGCCTGCCAGACACTCCGCGTCGGGGTAGGAAACCTAGCTCGTGGTTTGCGTGGCAGCGCCGCCAAATCCACGCGCGGTACCCGCACCTCATTCGACAGCGGTCTGAAATCCAAACTTGCCGAACATCTGGGAATCACCGAAGCAAAAGTTTCGCAATATCTGAAGGACCACTGCGTCGTCCGCTGGATTCAACTCGACGACGACGCCCCGCACCTAGCCCATTTCGCCATCGGCGTTCTGCGCACCCCGCTAAACCTCGACTGACAAGCTTTTTCTGGATGGCTCTTTCAGAACGTGTATCGGAACGCAAATTGGAACGTGCGTGGGCCGTTCAATTGGTTAATCTCACCAGGTACTCCAAAAGGAGGCGCGCCAACGGAAGTGTCTGGCACGAGCATGCACTGTTGGCCTGCGGTTGTTACGCCGTCGCCGCAGGTCGGGCCCGTCGCCGCAAACCGCGCGGAATTGTTGATGCCTCCGCCGTTCTGCACGAAGTAATTCGGATGGTTGAACAGGTTGAAAACTTGAGCGGTTACCGTGACCATCTGCCTCTCGGTGATGTGAATCCCCCGGGAAAGCCCCATGTCAATCTCCTGAATCCACGGTCCGTAGAAGGTGTTAAATCCTACGAAAGGATCCGGGCCACAAGGAGCGCTGCTCCCGCCAATACCCGCGGCGGTGTTCCCCGTGGACTCGTTGGCTGCGCTGTTGTTCACATAGTCGCTTATCTGCGAGCAGTCTAGAAGCGCGGTGTATGGCCGACCGGAACTGAATTGCATCACCGTACTGATTGTCCAGTTCGACAGCAGCCCCCGGGCAAATTGGCTCTTCAAATCCGGAACGCCCGGCGCGTATGCACCGGCAATCGAAAGACGGTGATGCTGGTCGAGCAGGCTGGGCCCATGCGTGTCGCTGAAATCGAACTGATTGTTGAAATCCGCGCCATTCGATTGAAAGTTCTTCGAATAGGTATAGGAAACCAGTGAAGAAAGCCCATGGAAGGAGCGCTGCTGGAATTTCACGTAGAACGAATTGTAGTTATTGTTGCCGGGGCTGATCAGCGCATTAATTTGGCCAGTATAACCCGGGATCAGCGCGCCCTCTGTCAGCAGGCCGCTGTCCAAATTCGGAAGGGTCACCGAGGCGCCGGACGGCAGAGTGTAGGTCGTGGTGCCAAGCGGCAGGCAAACACTGCTACCTGCGATGCCCTGAGGAGGGCAGAGGTTCAGATCGTCGGCGCTCGAGGCGATCAAATGCGTGCCATGCGTCCACATGGTGCCGATCGTCAACGTCGAGCTTGGCAGTACCTCGCGCTGGATCTCCAGGCTCGATTCCAAAACGTGTGGAGTCTTAAACGCAGGGGAAACAATCGAGAGGTTCGAGGAGGAGGAAAAAACGGGCGATGTGCTCGGCAGAGCCGTTGGGAAGGCGGGCATTTGCGCATCGGGTGAAGTACCGGAGTCGTATCGAAGGAATGTGCTTGCCACCCGGCTAGGCAAACCGTTCCCGGTGACGGAGTTTTCATAGTTGATGGCGTCGAAAATCTCGCGAAAGATCCCGAAGCCGCCTCGCACTACGGTTTTTGACAATGGCTGCCAGGCAAAGCCGAATCGGGGCGCCAAGCGTTGGTACTGGTTAGGGAACTGCCCGGTCAACTGCGCGATCTGGGGGCCAAGTGTGGTATTGGCCTGCGGCTGAGGATAGACCTGAAAATCTTCCCGCAGGCCGAAATCGAGCGTCAGACGCTTGGTGGCCTGGAATTTATCCTGAACGTAAAAACCATAATAGGGGAAGGTGAAAGGGAACAGAGGATTCCCAACGTTCTGCGTGAATGTGCCGTACTGGCCGAGCGCAAAGTTAGTGGGCGAAGAAAATGTATAGGTTCCGTCGAAGTTTCCAGCATAGAAATCGGTTACGTGAGTCCGGTCGAAATCGAAACCGAAATCGAGGGTATGCCTGCCGATAGCGTAGCTCATGCGCTCGTTGATCTGCCATTGATATTCCCTGGTATCGGCGACGGCATAGTTCGCATTTCCGAGAAACATGAACTGGGGCGAGAAAAGCTCAATCTCCGGCAGATTGCTCGGAATCAGTTGGGAAGGCGTGGTGAGCTGCTCGTCCCGTGTGAAGCTGACGTGGAAATCGCTCAGCAGCGTGGGGCTGAAGGTGTGTGTCCAATGTATCGTGGCGTGGTGGTCACGCACAAAGTTGTTCGCCAGGTAGGAGTCACCCGCATAGTTGATGGGGTTAAACGTATACTCGCCTCCCGGTGAGTCAAACTTGCTGTAGTTGTAAACAAAGCTCAGACGATCCGCATTGGTGGCCTGCCAGTCCACCTTTGGGAACAGAGTCAGATTGTTGGCCAGGCGCTTGCGCTGATTGAGGTTGGAGTTGATGGCAAAAAGCGCGTTCGCGACACCCTGGAGATACACGGTCTGCTGGGGCGGCGTAAGGGCAGAATAGTTGAACGGCGACGGTGGTATAAAGTTTGCTGCGGCTGGGAGCACTCCGTCTGAAGCAGGTAGGGTGGTTCCCGCCGGGACTCCAAAGTCCGTCTCGGAAAGTCCAGTGTCCCCTGGGATAATGATCGAAATTGGCTCTTTACGCCGTTGCTGCTCGTAGTCGAAATAAAACCATGCCTTATGATGGATGATCGGGCCGCCCAGGTCAGCGCCGAACTGCTGGAGGATGTCGAGCGGTCGCGGAACGCCTGCGGCTTTGTCCACAGCGTCATCGGCATTGCCCACTCCCGAATTACGATTGTAATAGAAAGCGTTGCCGTGATATGCATCCGCGCCTGACTTCGTAACAGTGTTGACGAACCCCGAGCCCCCGCCGCCGTATGCTGCGTTGTAAGGATTATCGGCGACTTGAAATTCCTGGATCGACTGCTCGCCGAAAACATAAGGGACGCGAGTGCGGCCGCGCGCTTCACCAAAATAATTGCTGCTTGCCGTGGCACCGTCCACGGTGAAGGAATTCGAGCCATTGCCATTGGCGTATCCAGAGTCTGCACCGCCCTGCTGCCCCCCGATGCTGACCAACCCGAATTCGCCGTCGGCGTTTGCGTTCGGCGTGAGCAGAACGAAATCCGTATACCGGCGGCCGCTCAGAGGTAAATCTTCAATCAAGTTCTGGCCAACCACGGTGCCGACACTGGTTTCTGTCGGTTGCAGCAGTGACGAAGTCGCCGTCACCGTTACCGACTGGGTGATCTCGCCGACCTGTAGCACTGCGTTCGCGGCCGTATCTTGTCCAATGCTCACTACCACGCCGGTAATCTCTGTTTTCGAAAAGCCCGCGTGGGATAGTGAGATGTCATAGGTTCCGACATCAAGTACCGGAAATCGATATAAACCCGAGCCGTTCGTGCGCGCCGTGGATTGCACACCGGTGCTTACGCTGGTGAGCGTAACCGTTACGTCGGGTACGGCTCCGCCGCTCTTATCGATTACCTGCCCTGAAATGGACCCTCCCGAAACGGCATTTTGACTCCACGCAGTTGCTGATAGAAGACAAATGAAAAAAATACTAACGAACCCCAAAAACATCTTTTTCATAGCTTCACCTCAAATGAGAGAGTTCCGAGCGAGAAGGAGCAAGGGTTTGTGCCCGAGGATGGTCATGGCGCGCTCCGCAAAGATTCCAGGCTTTTACTCCGCAAACGGATCGCTGTCAAGAATAACCCCTGTGGAATTCGGCGCTCTGCTGTGCAATTCGTGCCTTTGAATGGTGAGGAACTCCGCCACCCAAAACTTTGTAGTAACGAAATGTGAGTGTAATGAGAACCCAATTTGAACAAGGTGTGAAAGTCCGTGCCTCTGAGCCTTTGGCGAGCCGGGGGATCATGTATGCGCCCGGCTATCGACCTCCTGCGCGGGGTCATAGTACAAGGCTTCCAGCTGGCAAATCGTCCCTTCGGTGTGCCGTTCGGTGCCGCTCGCTGCCGTTTAAGCCGCCAATTGCGCGTTTGGATGCACTCCCCTGGACCTTCCCTCCCATTCCGGGCAAACTTTGCTAGGGTAACAAGTTACGGGTGTGGCTCACCCGTTGGGGTCATAGGGCATTACGGGGCTTCGCCACTTACAAGAATATTCGCACCTCAAAAGGAAAGGTGGAGGATTATGCCGAAAACAGTAGGCAATCAACTGTGGAAATCGTTCGATTGGGCGCTGTGCAAAACAGCGGGGGTAACCTTCGACACGATTCAATTCTTTAATAAGTACCGCCCAAATCCTTCCTTCATTCCCAAGTGGTCTGATAAGCCGATGCTGAAATCGTGGGAGAAGTCCAAGCCCACGCTCGGCTGGCCGCGTACCACCGACTCTCTGTGTCCGTCCTGCGTGCACGAAGCGCGCGAAGCGATCATGAACGGCACGAAAGACTGGACCGACTTGGTCCACGAAAAAGTCGGCGAGATCAAAGCTCAAATCATCGAGCGCGACGGCCAGGTTTGGATGGTGAAAGAATGTCCCATCCACGGCAAGTGCGAAGATTTGATGGCCGCCGATTCCAAGTTCCTCGAATGGATTGAAAAAAATTTCCCCGGCCGCGATATTCCAGCACACAACGACGAAGACCTACACCGCCACGGTTCCAGCACGATTCGCCACGGCCGCGGCTCCGTTCTTACCGTTGACCTCACCAACCGCTGCAACATGATGTGCGACCCTTGCTTCATGGACGCCAACCAAGTCGGTTACGTCCACGAACTGAACTGGGAAGAAATTCAGGAAATCCTGGAGAACGCCACCAAGATCAAGCCGCGCCGCCAAATGTCGGTACAGTTTTCCGGCGGCGAGCCAACCATGCATCCGCGCTTCCTCGACGCGGTTCGCTTCGCCCGCAAAGTCGGCTACAACAGCGTGCAAGCTGCCACCAACGGAATCGAGTTCGCCAAGAGCAAGGAATTCTGCGCCAAGGCTTTCGAGGCGGGCTTGCGTTATGCCTACCTTCAATTTGATGGCATCGGCAATGATGCGAACAGCCATCGCCAAGTCGGCAACCTGTTCGACGTGAAGCTCCGCGCCATTGAAAACATGCACGCGGCAGGCATCGACATCGTACTGGTCACCACCATCGTCAACAATGTAAACAACGATCAAGTTGGACCGATCGTGAAGTTCGCCATGGAAAACCCCAAGAAAATCTCCTTCGTTTCGTTCCAGCCCGTATCCTTCACTGGGCGCGACGAAGAAATCACTCCCGAACGCCGCCTGCGCCAGCGCTATACGCTGTCTCACTTAGCGCAGGACGTGAGCAAGCAGGTCGGAAGAATCGAACCCACTCGCGACTGGTTCCCGATATCGCTCATCAGCCCGTTCTCTGATTTCGCTGACTTGGCACACGGCCCCGAGGCCATGTGGGGACAGATGAGCTGCGGCTGCCACCCGAATTGCGGCGTGGGAACTGCGGTGATGATCAACAAAGAAAATAAGGAATGGGCACCGGTGCCGAAGTTCCTGAACGTTCCGGGGCTGGTCGCTGATATCAGCAAAGTTACCGACGCTTCGCGCGGCAAGAAATTCTCCGCTTACATGGCCGCCATGGCGCTGCTCAAGAATTATCATCCCTTCCAGGCCCCGCCAAGTTTGCGCCTCAAGGATCTGTGGAAGAAGTTCGATAAGACCTTCGGCGTGCGTGGTCAGGACACGGCGGAAAAGGTTTACGGTAAGGTCGGTCCTGATCGCACCCTAGACGACTCCATGAAGCGCCGCCAGGATCCCTGGAATTTCCTCTTCCTCGCGGGCATGTGGTTTCAGGATCTGTTCAACTACGATTTCCGCCGTACCGAAATGTGCATCATTCCTTACGCCACGCAGCAGGGCGAAATTTCCTTCTGCGCTTACAACACCGGCATCGGCTGGCGCAAAATTATCGAGAACATGTACAAGAACGCGACCGTCGCTCAGTGGTACAAAGAGCACGGGAAGCACGAGATTTTCGCCAAGGGCAAAAAGGTTGACCTCCAGAGCTACGAGCACACCCTCCGCATCGACGAAGAAGATGCAGCGCGTGTTCGTCACCTCGAGCACGACATTCCTCTGACCGCGGCCGAAGAAGACCGCGCGCGCCGCCGCAAGGCCAACGAGGAAGCTGCCAAAGTCCGCCGGATTTACGAAGAGCTGGTGCTGAAGAAGTCCACCGAAACCGTTGTCCAAATCGGCTCGATTCAGCAGATCCAAATGGCAGTTCCGGGCGCAACCGTGAAGCCGGTGCAGATTGCCGGAGCCAATAGTAACGGCCACACCAACGGAAACGGCCACAGGAATGGAGACGCCCTAAACGTAGAAAAAACCAATGCCGAAGAGGCCACCGTCGCCGGCGACTAGAGTTCATTAATCCCTGGCAGAATTGCACAGCAGCCCCGGCTCTGGCCGGGGCTGTTTTTTGTTTCCACCTCCGCCATACCCGGGTTGGGTTCGGCGGTGTCCTAGTTCCCCTTCCGGCGCTGCGCAAATAGCCAGGGCACCAAATCCGGCTCGCTGAACGCCACATCCCACACAGCATGGCCGATCCCGGGATATTCGGTGTACTTCGGATTTCCTCCCGCCTGTTTCAACGAAGCCATCCACGCGTGAGCCTTTTCAACCGGCACGACAAGATCGGCTTGCCCCTGAAAAATCCAAACCGGTACTTTCGCTACGCGCGGAATCATGTCGGCATCGCCATAGCCGCACAACACAATTGCCGCGGCGAAACGCCCGGACGAGTTGGATAGCGCAGCCCAGACACCTTCCCCTCCCATGGACTGGCCAGCCAGGTACACTTGATCCAGATCGATGCTGTATTCCTTCTCCACCGCATCCAGAATCTCAAGCGCGAGCCGAATCGAAACAGGCGGGGCATTCGCATGCGGCCGCGCCCACCCCTTTGTGATGTCCACCTGGGGGGCCAGCATAAACGCTTGATACCTGGCCTGATTTTCAGTCGTAGTCCACACGTGCGAACCGAGGAGATTACCACCCGAGATTTGCTTCAAATTGTCCGAGCCGCGTCCGCCAGCGTCGTGCAGCCACAGGACGATCGGATATTTTTTCGAGCCATCGTAGCCAGGCGGCACGAACAAACGATACTGCATGCTCTCGCCGGTTGAACTGTGGTAGGACCGCGCGAGAAATCCTTTGGCCGCAGATTCCTTCGATTGTGGCGCCGCCGCTAGAACCGCGACAAACACGAACAGAAGTGCTGCTAGAGCGGCGCGGATTCGAAGTCGCAAGAACACGGTTGCAGATTACCTTTTCACGTTGGATTGCACATCGGAAACAAAATCTGTGGAATCCAGCCCATGAAGGGTGGGACGTGAAGGGTCAGCGCGAATACTTCTTGGCATATGCCGGAGGCTGCGGGCCCGCAATTAATCGGGGATCGCTAACCGGAGCGCTTGAGGTAATCCGAAGCGGAACCACCCCGGCCCAAATCGGCAGTGGATAGTCTGCTTCATCGTCTTTCGGCGGTCCCTGGCGGATTTTTGCGGAAACTTCGGCGAGTGGCAGCGCCAGCACGCTGGTCGCCTTCAGTTCCGATTCCGTCGGCAGCCGCACGTCATTCCAACGCCCGCGCACAATGTGTTCAGTGAACGCTTCCAGCGCCTTAATTTTTTCCGCGGGATCGGAAACCAGCGTCGCGCGTCCGAGCATCACCACCGACCGGTAATTCATCGAGTGATGAAACGCCGATCGCGCCAGCACCAATCCATCCAGCAGCGTAACCGTCACGCAAACTTGAACGCCTTCCGCCAAGGTCTTCAACATCCGGCTCGCGGCCGACCCATGGATGTACACCGTGTCTTGCACGCGCGCGTAGCCCGTGGGGATCACGATTGGCTGGTCGTCAACTGAAAATCCGACATGGCAGATCAATCCCTCGTCAAGAATCTTAAACACGGTTTCGGAATCGTAAGCACCGCGATCGGGCAATCGCTTGACTTGCGTACGCTGTGTCGGCTTGAATTCGTTCATCCCCTCAGACTAGGCTGCCCGCCAAAAGGCCACAAGAGCCAATCTGGCCTCCCCGCCGGTTAGCCGCGGCTTATTTCCGGCTCAGTCTGAACTGGGAAATTTACCGAGTTCGCGATGAAGCATTTCGCGTGAGCCGCATGATGCAATTCCCGCGCTTTCTCCATATCAGCGCCAGGCGCGAGCGTTACGCGTGGATGCAGCACCACTCGCACGAAGCGGCCGGATCCGTCCGGCGTTTCTTCCATCACCCCTTCGGCATGATCGAGGTAAGACACCACAGCAATTCCAGCCGCCGAGCACAAGTGCAGATACCAGAGCTTGTGGCATGCCGATAACGAAGCCACCAACAATTCTTCAGGATTCCAACGCGTTGCATCGCCTCGGAAATTCGGGTCCGACGACCCAGCTATCGTCGGCTTCTGGGCGCCCGCCGATATTTCGTGTCGCCGCTCGTAATCTCGATAGCCGGACGTGCCGCTCCCGGTGTTGCCAGTCCATTCGACGGTCACCTGGTAATGATGGGTCTTAGCCATTCGGTCTTCCTCTGGCGCGAACGACCATGCAGCGCATCTCAAGCCAGCGCTTGCCGCAAGTCCTCAATCAAGTCTTGGGCATCTTCCAGCCCCACCGAGATTCGCACCGTTCCCGGCTCCACGCTCGCTGCACGCAATTCCGCGAGCGACATATTGTAGTGAGATGTATAAATCGGCAGAACAACCAGCGACTCCACTCCGCCCAGACTGGCCGCTAACAGGAAGATGCGCGCGCGATCGCAAAACCTTCGCGCCGCCGTCAGGCCGTCTTTCAGATCGAACGCTAGCATCGCTCCGAATCCGCGCATCTGCCGCTTCGCCAAACGGTGGTCCGGGTGCGACTCCAATCCGGGATAATGAACGCGCGCAATTTTTGGATGTTTTTCCAGATATTTTGCGAGCGTGAGCGCCGTGGCACACTGCCGCCGCACGCGCACTTCAAGCGTTTTCATTCCACGGATCAGCAAAAAGGCCGCCTCTGGATCCAGGGAGCCCCCTAGATGGATAATCATGTGACGGATTTCTTTAATCAGCGCCTCTCTGCCAGCCGCCGCGCCTGCAATCACATCGGAATGCCCCGCCAGATACTTGGTCGCGCTATGCAGCACGACGTCGAACCCCATCTCGATGGGCTTTTGCAGCACGGGACTGGCAAACGTGTTGTCGATCAGCGAAATCAGGTCCCATTCTTTCGCAAACGCCACTGCTTGGCGCAAATCAACCAGCCGCAGCGTGGGGTTCGTCGGGGTCTCGACATAAAGCACTTTGGTGCGGGGATTCACCAGACGCTCAATCCCCGCCAGGTCTGCCTCCACATGCCGCACAACGATGCCCATCCGCGGGAACACATCGCGCATCATGCGGTAAGTCCCTCCGTAAACCTGCCGCGTGGCGATCATCTCGTCTCCGGCCTTCAACACGGAAAGAAGCGCGCTTGAAATCGCGGCCATACCCGAAGCTGCAACGATCGCGGCTTCCGCGCCTTCCAGCGCTGCAATCTTTTTTTCAGCGATAGTCAGTGTGGGGTTTCCGTAGCGCGTGTAGATGTAAGCCGGACTCTTTCCCTCCGCCCAGCGCTTCATCTCCTCCGTGCTGGCAAATGTGAAATTAGCGGTGCGCGCGATCTCCACGCCGACGGCGGCGCTCTTGTGAAACTTGTCTTGGCCCACGTGGATGGCCAGCGTGGCATCGCCCGTCACCTTAATAGTCTTCTTGGTTTTCTTCATAGCCTCGCAGGATTACGCATCTGGACGCCCTATCGCAAGCGCCAATTTGTTCACCCCCGGGCGAACTACCTTTTCAACGGCGCATAGAATACTTGACCCATTCAAAGTTAATAGTACAATAATGACACAGTCATGAATGATCTAATAGTCCTAGCAATTCTGGCGGAAGGCTCCCAACACGGATACGCCTTGAAAAAACAAGCGGGCCTGGCTTTGGGCCAGCCCGATATGCACAACAATCTCGTGTACCCCTTGCTGCGGAGATTTGTAGCGCAGAAATGGGTTACCCAGCGGAAGACGCCCGGTGAGCGGGGTCAGACCCGGCAGGTATATTCACTCACCCCCCTGGGTCGCAACGCCTTGGTGGATCGCCTCCGGCGATTTGACCGAGCATCTTCCGCCGAAGCCTTCCGCTTGCGCATCGGTCTATTCGAATTGCTGGATCCGTCCACGCGCGCACAAATTCTCGCGGCGCGAGAAGATTACCTGCAAGGTCGCGAACGACGATTGGCGCTTCTCCAAAACCAAATGCATCTCGGCCGCTATGGAAGCCAAGTCACAAAGTTTCTGCGCCAACAAATTCGTACCGAGCTCGCCTGGATTTCTCGCCTTCGCCGAATGAATGGAGCACGCTAAGCGAGAGTGTGAAGGGGAATGGGCATGGAGTTTACGCCGCAACAAATCGTCTACGGTTCATGGATCTTGTTCGGCCTTTACTGGCTCGTTTCCGCCTTCCGCGTGAAAATAACTGAAAAGAGAGAACTCCCGGCGGAACGTCTCGCCCACATGATCATGATGGCGGCAGGCTACATCTTTTTATTTCAACCTAACGATGCTTGGGGAGTTCTCAACCAACGCTTCCTCCCCCATGCTTCCTGGATCGCTCGGCTAGGCGCCGGGATAACTCTCGCCGGGGTTTTATTCGCCATCTGGGCGCGCTGGAACTTAGGAAAAAATTGGAGCGCGGCAGTTACCATCAAGCAAGGACATCAAATCATCCGCGCAGGCCCCTACGCGCACATCCGCCACCCGATTTATACCGGTATGCTGACCGCCGTAATGGGATCGGCACTCACAGCAGGCGAGTATCGCGGGGTGCTCGGGTTCGCCATCATTCTCTTCGGTTTTTATCGAAAGGCGCGCAAAGAAGAAGCCATCCTGGCCAATTTCGGTGAACCGTTTATGGCGCACAAACGACGCACTGGGTTTTTCCTGCCGCGTTTCTCGTGGAATTAGCTGTCCGAAGGTACAGGCTTGTTCTCCACAAAGCACTTACGCCATGATTTTCATCTGAATGGACAGCAGCTTTGCCTTTCATTCGCTGACGGATAGGTGGCAAGCCCATCCAGAAGTCCAAGGCATTGAGCAAATTCATGCCAAGATTAGAGGAATCGAGTTCCACCAGGTTTGCTGTTCCTTATGAAGCCTTCGACGAGGGCACCCATGAAGAAAAAGACCTCGAAACTGCCGCTTTGCGCGGCTTCCCTAATATTGCTTTCGACCTTTTCTCTGGCAGGCTGCTACTTGCTCCAGCCTACCGGCCCCTGCTTTGGCGTCGGCTGTCCGGCTCACACGGTCGGCCAAAACGGACAGTACAAGAAGGGCCAGGGCCCACAACCTCAACCCGCAAACGCTCAGAACAAAGATTCACAACCTGTCCAGCCTGCGCCAAAAGAAGGCAACTTCTTTAGCAACGCTTGGGCCAAAATTACCAAATCACGCTGACGCCGCTTCGCCTTCCTGTTCTCCCGCGTGATGCGGCTTATGCGCGGCGATCACTTTTTCCGCAATTTCCGTCGGCACAAAATCGTAGTGAGAAAACTCCATGGAGTAGCTTCCGCGTCCCTGCGTCATCGATATCAATTCGTTCGCGTAGCTCAGCATTTCAGAAAAGGGAACCTGCGCCTTCACCACCACGCTGTTCCCGCGCGTTTCGCTCCCGCTGATTTTTCCGCGACGCCCGCTCAGATGTCCCATCAAATCGCCCGAATACTGATCCGGCGCATACACTTCCACATGCATGATGGGCTCCAGCAGAGCCGGCCGCGCCTGCTTCATGGCTTCCTTGAACGCCAACGAACCTGCAATCTTGAACGCCATGTCGCTTGAGTCCACGTCGTGATACTTCCCGTCGTAAAGGCTCACGCGAAAATCGGTAACTGGAAATCCCGCCAGAAATCCGCGTTCCGCTGAATCGCGAACGCCCTTTTCCACCGACGGAATCCAGTTTTTCGGAATCGCGCCGCCGAAAACATCGTCCACAAACTCGATTCCCTTTCCTCGCGGCAACGGCTCCATCTTGATGCGGCACAATCCAAACTGACCGTGGCCACCGGTCTGCTTTTTGTGTTTCCCCTCGGCGTCCGCCTTTCCGCGAATCGTTTCACGGTAAGGAACCTTCGGTGGATGCAGTTTCAATTCCACGTGATAGCGTTTGCGTAATTTCGCCACCACCACTTCGATGTGCTGCTGCCCTGCGCCGCTCAGCAAAAATTCTTTCGTTTGCGGATCGCGCGCAAAACGCAGCGCCAGATCTTCCTCCAGAATCTTGTGTATGGCCACTCCGATGCGATCCTCGTCGGCTCGCGTCTTGGGTTCCACGGCAAACGTGATCGAAGGTTCCGGGATGCGCGCCGGCGGATAGAACACGGGCGCGGTTTTCTCGCCCATGGTCTCCCCGGTGGTGGTCTCCTTTAGTTTCGCCACCGTGCCGATGTCGCCCGCGTGAAGGTCGTTCACTGCCGTGGCCGTCTTGCCCTGCATCACTTGGATATGCTGCAACCGCTCCTGCGAATTGCGGTTGAAATTCGCCAGTGTGGCATCGTTTTTGAGCACGCCGGACATTACTTTGAAATAGGTGATACGTCCGGCAAACGGATCGGCCAGCGTTTTAAAAACGAAAATCGAGAGCGGCTCGGAATCGGCGACCTTACGCTCCACCGTATCGCCTTTGTGATCCGGCGTCTTGTGCCCCGCCACTTTTCCACGCACGGCCGGTGACGGGAAAATCTCCGTGATGAAATTAAGAATCGCGTCGCTTCCCACATTATGCAGCGCCGAACTCAGCAAAATCGGAAAAATTCTTTTGGCCACTACCGCTTGGCGCAAACCTTTCTTCAAGTCCTCAGCCGGCAGCGTCCCTTCATCGAAAAATTCCTGCATCAACGCGTCGTCACCTTCGGCGACCATCTCTACCAATGCTTCATGCGCAGCCTTGGCTTCTTCCGCAAGTTCCGCGGGGATTTCGTCGATCTTCGCTTTCCCGTCCCCGTCCGGCGCGTACAACAGCGCCTTCATCGCGATCAAATCCAGCACGCCTCTAAAAGATTTTTCCTGCCCGATCGGCAGTTGGATAGGAATTGCGCCGCGCCCAAAAATATGCTGCACAGAATCGAGCGCGCGCTCAAAGCTAGCCAGCTCGCGGTCCATCCAGTTCAGCACAAACGCACGCGGCTGGTCATACTCCGTGGCGTAGTCCCAAACTCTTTCCGTGCACACTTGCACGCCTGTCGCCGCGTCCACCAGAATCAAACAAGCGTCGGTCGCGATTAGCGAGGATTTCGTTTCGTTGATGAATGTGGAGTAGCCCGGCGTATCGAGGAAATTTATTTTTGCTTTTTCCAGATGGCCCGGCGCCTGCCATTCGGCGAACGCCAGGCCGGTATTGATGGAAATCTTTCGTGCAATCTCTTCTTCATCCCAATCGGTTGTGGTCGAGCCTTCCGCCACCTTGCCCAGGCGCGGAGTCATCCCCGCGGTGAACAACAACGACGAGACGAGCTGGGTTTTGCCCGTGTCGCCGTGGCCTACAATGCCAACGTTGCGTATCCATTCGGTGTTATACGATTTCATAAATCACCTCACATAAATTGATTCATTTTTGAAACAGTCTTCCGGACAGGCATTTCGTTGCGGATTCGTGCGCAGAGCTTCTTCGAGTTGTAAAAAAGGACCGACATCACGGCGCCGTCCCCGACGGCCACGCGCATGACCCTGCGGAACCGGGATGCTAGCACACGCCGCGCTTCCGGTTCAATACCTGGCAGTTGGCCTAAACCAACCGGCCAGGTGTACAATGTGCTCGTTTCCAAGTCGAACTAGACACTCAACTTCGGCCAAATTCCCCGGAGCTCCGGCAGCAGAGAAACATTTTCGGTTTTGCCTCGTCTTACTTTCGGAGTTTCGCGTTTCCGGCTCTCGCGTCAAAGCAGATCGAAAGCTAGACGGAGTAGGGATCATGATTACGCCTCTGAATACCCGGCCCGCACGTTTCCCCTGTCAACGCTTCGACGCCGCCCTTGCGAGCGGCTCGGGCATGACTCGGGGCCAATGTGGGTCGCCATCCACTACTTTTCAATTCACTACACCTCGCCGGTTTAGCCGGCGCACAAGGAGAAACCCATGAATCACGAACAAGCAGCATTTACCGCCCACATGTTTACCGACGGCCTCGAAAGAGAATATGCCATCACCCGAAGAGTTCTTGCCGCGGTCCCGGAAGGCAAGAAAGACTATCGTCCGGACCCCGACGCCCGCACTGCATTCGCACTCGCTTCGCACATCGCCAGCTCCGATGTCTGGTTTTTGCATGCAATTTTGAAGGGGGAGTTTGTCCCCGAGCCCGACAAGGAGTTCCGCAGCGTGGCCGAAATCGTGGCCTATTACGAAAGAGAGTTCCCCGCCGCGCTGGCCAAAGTGAAAGCTCTCTCGCCAGACAAGCTGGCGAAGACGATACCTTTCTTCGGTATGTTCGACTTGCCGGCAGCCGCCTATCTCTCCTTTCTGACGAATCACTGCGTCCATCACCGCGGACAGCTCGCTACCTATCTTCGGCCGATGGGATCGAAAGTCCCCAATATTTATGGTGGCAGCTTCGATGAGCCTATGCAAATGCCTGCCGGAGCCAGTTAAAATCTTTCCCCGAAGAGATTGGGGGCGAGCCCGCCTCGCCCCCATCCAGCCATCGGAATGCCAAGACCTAAATTCCCCGCGTCCGGCTAATGCTGTAGGATCATTTCGTGACGGCTCCTCACCCAGGACGAATCTTGACGATGAATAGAGGGTCTTCCACTCTAAAATCGGCCCTCTACGAAACCGGAGATCATGACAATCTTCTCCTGTCGATACAAATCGACCGGGCCGACGCGTCAAACAGCCGCTTGACGATTGAAGATCCCGGTGGAACCAAGTTGTTGGATTCTTCCTTCGATCCTGAGGAATCAACCGCCGCTTTAGAACAGATGATTTCGTGGCTGTCCGAACACGGCTTTCTCGCGCAACTGGGAGCCGCGGGCCACCGACTGGTCCACGGCGGCCCTCGATACAAGGACCCGCAACGGATCACTCCGGAATTCCTAACGGAGATCGGGCAGCTTGTACCGCTCGATCCCGACCACCTACCCGCGGCGATCCGCGGAATTCAATTCATCGCCAGGAAATTTCCTGAACTTCCGCAAGTGGCGTGTTTCGATACGGCCTTCCACGGCGGGCTTCCAAAAGTTGCGCGCATGTATGCATTGCCTGGTGACCTCTATGACCGGGGAATCCTTCGCTACGGCTTTCACGGACTTTCCTACGAATACATCGCGGGTGAGCTGCGCACGCTCGAAGGAAAACTAGCCAATGGACGCGTGATCATTGCCCACCTCGGCAGCGGCGCCAGCATGGTCGCGGTCAAAGACGGAAAAAGCATGGACACCTCCATGGGCTTCACCCCACTCGAAGGACTTGTGATGGCGACCCGCTCTGGGGACGTCGATCCTGGCGCGCTGCTATATCTCCTCGAGCAAGAGAAAATCTCCGCAAAAGAACTCGATGTAATCTTGAATAAAAAATCCGGACTTCTGGGAGTCTCGGCCAAATCCGGAGACATGAGGGCTTTGCTGAACGAAATGCAAACCGACGTCGGCGCCGAAGAAGCTGTAAATCTCTTCTGTTATCGAGCGAAGAAATACATCGGAGCGTATGCCGCAGTTCTCGGTGGTCTGGACCTGCTCGTCTTTGCGGGGGGAATCGGAGAGCGTGCTCCATTCGTTCGCAAACGCATCTGCGACGGCTTGGATTTTCTCGGTATTCGTTTAGATGCAGCGCTTAATGGAGCTAACGCGCCGCTGATATCCTCATCGGAAAGCCGTGTAAAAATCCGCGTGATAAAGACCAACGAAGATCTGATGATCGTGCGCCACGTCCGCCACGTTCTCGGATGGGCAACGGACTAACCATTTCGCAGCCGACGATTTCTTTTGCTGTTCACATTCGCTACGACCCGCTCGGTATAAACTTATAGGTGGTGCCCCAGCTGTGTTGCCGAAATCTCCTTTGTCGCCTAAGGAGCAACCATGCTCGAATTCAACGCCGCTCTATCCACGGTAGAGGAAGTCAGCGAAAAATCTCCGCGCACCGAAAATGTGGCTGCTCGTGCGGAGCCCAAAGGCCCGCTCTCCGCTGAGCTGTTGGACAAAATGAATCGCTATTGGTGCGCCGCGAATTATCTTTGCGTCGGACAAATCTATCTTCTCGATAATGCCTTGCTCCGCGAGCCGCTCGCAAAAGAAAACATTAAACCGCGCTTGCTGGGCCACTGGGGCACTTCCGCCGGACAGAATTTTATCTACGTGCATCTGAACCGGCTGATCCGTGAAACACTCGGAAATATTATTTACATCTCGGGACCCGGCCACGGAGGCCCCACGCTCAATGCCTGCGCGTACCTGGAAGGTACTTACACCGATGTCCATCCTGAAATCACTCAGGACCTCCCCGGCATGCGCCTTCTCTTTCGTTCCTTTTCAACGCCCGGAGGAATTCCTAGCCATTGTGGGCCGCATACGCCGAACTCCATGCATGAAGGCGGAGAACTGGGCTATTCGCTGGTCCACGCTTTGGGAGCGGCGTTCGACAATCCTGATTTGATCGTGGCTTGCGTCGTCGGCGATGGCGAAGCTGAGACTTGCCCGCTCGAAGGAAGTTGGAAGGGCATCAAGTTTCTGAATCCGTCGAGAGATGGGGCCGTGCTCCCCATCCTGCACTTGAACGGTTACAAAATCTCCGGCCCCACAGTCCAAGCGCGCACCAGCGACGAAGAACTTGTCTCCCTGTATAAAGGTCTTGGCTACGCCCCCGATTTCGTTGAAGGCGACGACCCGGAAATCGTGCACCAGCTTTTCGCGGGCGCTCTGGATCGCTGCTACAGCCGCATACGAGAAATCCAAAAAAAATCTCGAGCGAAAAACGCTCCAGCTTATACGCGACCATGCTGGCCCATGATCATTCTGCGCACTCCGAAGGGCTGGACTTGCCCGAAAGAAGTGGATGGTTTGCCCATCGAAGGCACCTTCCGCGCGCATCAAGTTCCACTCTCAACCGTCTCGGAGAATCCGGAACACCTAAAAATGCTCGAAGCCTGGATGCGTAAATATCGGCCCGACGAGTTATTTGACACGCAAGGACATTTGATCGCGGAGCTTGCCGCTTTGGCTCCGGATGGAAATCTGCGCATGGGCGCAAACCCCCATGTAAACGGCGGGCGATTGCTGAAAGCGCTCGATCTGCCCGACTTCGCGCAATACGCATTGTCCATACCCGGGCCCGGCGAAGTGGTGGCCGAAGCGCCGCGCAAGCTGGGAGAATATTTTCGCGACGTCATCAAGCTTAATCCAGCAAATTTTAGGCTGTTCTGTCCCGACGAAACAAACTCGAACCGCCTGAACGCTGCGTTTGAGGCAACCGACCGTTGCACCATGGAACCGATCGTTTCCATCGACGATCATTTATCTCCCGATGGCCGCGTGATGGAAGTGCTCAGCGAACATCTTTGCGAAGGCTGGCTCGAAGGCTACCTGCTCACTGGCAGACATGGTGTGTGGTCATCTTACGAGGCGTTCGCTCAGGTGGTTGACTCCATGGTCACGCAGCACGCGAAGTGGATGGAGCAATGCCTGGAATATCCCTGGCGCAGGCCGCTCGCTTCTTTGAATGTCTTGCTCACTAGCCACGCTTGGAGAAATGACCACAACGGTTTCAGCCACCAGGCACCCGGCTTCGTCGATAACCTGCTGCAACGCCGCAGCGAAGTAGTTCGAGTTTACTATCCGCCCGATTCTAACTGTTTGCTCAACGTGTTTGATCACTGCTTGCGCAGCCGCAATTACGTCAACCTGGTCACCTGCGGAAAACAGCCGGAATTGCAATGGCTCACTTTTGATGAAGCGCTCGCACATTGCTCCCAGGGAGCATCGATCTGGAAATTTGCCACCAACGACGGCGGCTCTGACCCCGACATCGTCCTAGCCTGCGCCGGCGATGTCCCCACCATCGAAGCCTGCGCCACGTCCTGGCTGCTCCAAAAATACGTGCCTGGCATAAAAGTGCGCGTGGTAAACGTTGTCGATCTCACCGCGCTAATGAATCCCGACGATCACCCTCACGGCCTGGACAATATCTCTTTCAACTCGCTGTTCACGCGCGATGTTGACGTTATCTTCGCGTTCCATGGCTATCGCTGGCTGATTCACAGCATGGTGCACGGCCGCGCGAACGAAGGCAGGTTCCATGTGCGCGGGTTTAACGACGTGGGCACAACCACCACTCCTTTCGACATGGTTGTGCTCAACAAGATGAGCCGTTTCCATCTGGCCATCGATGCGCTCAAGCATGTCCCGCGATTGCGTTCGCAAGCTTCCGACGCGATCGATATGTTCAACCGCAAATTGTACGAGCACAGCGTTTATATCCGCGAGCATTTTCAAGACCTGCCCGAAATTCGCAATTGGCAGTGGACCAAGGATTTCAGCGAAACCAGCGCTCCAGCGCCTTTGGCCAAAGGACAGCCTCGCGCCCAGCTTTTTACAGACTCCTAATGGGAAACTCCCGCCGCAGTGGGCGCATGCTTCCTCGCGTAGCGGTTGGGTTTAGAAACTCTCTATCAGGGGGAGAATTGATGGAGACGGAGGCCGCAACCTTTGCACGTTCGATCTTTCTCGGTCTTACCGCCCGGCCATTCGCTGTGACATCGCGGGCACTTCCAATGAAGAAATCGATTCTTGCCGATCGACTGGTAAAAGAGTTCGGCCGCACCAGCCGCGCCCCAACATATAACTAGCAGCAGCTTGGAGCCTTTGGCTAGATGAAAACCATAAATCCCTACGGCAGCCATCGAGACTTCGAAACCCCACATCACCCACCGGAGCGGACCGCCTCCCCGGACTACCTTTTGTAACTTGTCAAAATCCTTCCATGCGCTTTCATAAGGAAAATATTGCTGCGTAGCGAATGGCGCGGAGGAGGCTCTCGGCGTCCGCTCAAAAGAGAACAGATCCGTGGCGGAATCCTTTTCAAACATGCGCCCTCAGTTCTGCCCGGTCGTGGCGATGGCTTTCGGTGTTTCCGCGTTGTACGGCTTCTTCAGGGCTTTGTTGATTGCATCTTCGAGTTCCAATCCAGTTGCGTTGTCCAGGCCGGACTGGCGCATTTGAATGATGCCGTTGCGGTCGATGACGATGTAGGTTGGAAATTCGTGAACCTCAAACAGCGCCTCCATCGAACCGGACAAGTCTATATATTCGGACCAGTTCATCTTTTGTGTCGCGATGAACGCTTTCCATTTTCCCTCGTCCGTGTCCGAGCTCACTCCCACCATTTGGAACGGACGATCCGCAAATTTCTTATGCAAGTTTATCAGCGTCGGCACGGATGCGCGACAAGGAGGGCACCAGGTACCCCAGAAATCCAGCAGCACCACTTTTCCGCGGAGCGCGTCGTTGGAAATCGTCTCTCCCTCCAGAGTTACAAACGAAAAATCCGGAGCGAAAGGTTCTCGCGCGCGGATGGGGTCGGCGATGATCGCTCGCGCCTTCTGGACTATCTTTGCCTCTGCTCCCGGCGACGCAATGTAAACGTTTAGCTCCGCAATCCCTTCCGCATCGCGCTCCTGCCTCAGCAAAACAAATCCAAGCGAATAGTGACCGTTCGGCTGCGTGGGGTCCAACGTGAGCGCCTGCCTGAATTCATCTTCCGCTTCCTTGAGCTTCTTATCTTTCGGTTTCCCGGCCATCTGCGCCAACAGCGTGCCGCGAACCATGTGCGCCTTGGCCGCCTCCTTCTTATCATCTCCCGCCGCCTTCACCGCATGCTTTGCATCGTCCAGCGCCTCCGATAAATCGCCAATGTACTTGTTTACGCGGACCATGCGGAGAAAACACTCTGCGCAAGTGTGGTTTGAAACTTTGTCCGCTTTCTTGAAGGCCTCCATAGCCTTTTCGAACTGTTTCTTCGCCACCAGACGGTCCCCTTCCGCAATTAGCTGCGACACGGCAGCGGGGTCGTTCTTGTCACCGGCTGCCTGAGCAGTGGGGACAACCAGGAAGAAAATCAAAACCCACACAAAAGGAAAGCGGAGGGGTTTGTGCATGTAGCACCGTCCTATGGGCCATCTAGGTCTGGCCCTAAGTCCCAGACGCTCAGTGGCGCTGATGTTATGTTGCTTCGAAAAACAAGTCAACGAATCGATAGCCGGCTGTTCCAGGGGTCCGCTTGAAACGCGGCAGCCCAAGCTTGTAGGCCTCGACTCAGTCCCTAATGCTTTGCTATTTTTGTCTGTTAGAACCGAAGTTATTAGAAAATGACCGAGAACTGTTGGCGGACTGCATTCTCCGCTATCCAGTGTCATGCTGACACCCTTGACCGAAGGCGCGCGATTCCAACCCGCGAGCGACCAATCGCTTTTAATCTACTTTGGCCAAGAGATCTCTATCGATGCCCATCAGCAAGTTAGGCGACTGTTGCACCTTCTTGAATCGCAACCCGTAACCGGCATCCGAAATCTTCATCCTGCCTATTGCTCTCTTCTGGTCGATTTTGACGCGGTCCAGCTGAGCCATAACGACCTGGAAATAATTCTGCGAGGCTATCTCGATCGACTGCAGGACGTGCGTCTCACAGAGGGACGACGGGTGGAAATTCCAGTTTCCTACGGCGGTGAATTTGGTCCGGATTTGGACGAGGTCGCTTCGATCTGCGCAATCACCTCCGCTCAGGCGATCGAATTGCATTCCTCGGTCACCTACGTCGTGTACTTTCTTGGCTTCGTGCCCGGCTTCGCGTATCTCGGTGAATTGCCCGAGGCACTCGTCACGCCTCGTCTGGCCAGGCCTCGCCAAAACGTGCCGCCCGGAAGCGTCGGGATCGCGGGTAAACAAACCGGAGTGTATCCATTCGCCACGCCGGGGGGCTGGCGATTGATCGGGCGCAGTCCCATCGCGATGTTTCGCCCCGACCGAAACAACAAAAACCTCCTCTCCATCGGGGATCGCGTGCGCTTTATGCCGATTTCGAAAGCTCAGTTCGCGGCGCTGGAGAGCGCATGAGCGTCATTCAGGTTCAAGCCGCGGGGCTGCTCACCATTGTGCAGGATCTGGGGCGAGAAGGCTTCGGTCCCCTGGGCATTTCACCGTCGGGAGCCGCCGATCCGATATCGCTGCGCCTCGGAAATCGCCTGGTCGCGAATCCGGAGGGCTCGGCGGGACTGGAGATGACTCTTCTCGGCGGAATATTCTCGTTTCCCGATGGCGCCGTTCTCGCGCTGGCAGGCGCTGATTTCGCCACCACTCTCGACGACCGAACCGTCGATCCATGGACTTCGTTTGAAGTTCGGCCGGGCCAAACGCTTCGTGTGGGTTCCGCGCGTTGGGGAGCGCGCTGTTACTTATGCGTCCAGGGCGGAATCGCCGTGAAGCCCTTTCTGGGAAGCGCATCGACGCACCTCCAGAGTGGCCTCGGCGGCTTCGATGGCCGCCCGTTGCGAAAAGGAGATGTGGTGCACACCGGGTCCGCGATCAGGACTCTCCGCAAAAGAAAGCTCGCTCCACAACTACAAGCTCGTTTGTCGGCGCGTCAGGTCCTGCGCGTCACCGCAGGCCCGCAATCGAATTGGTTTGCGGAATCTTCGCTGCGCACCTTCTATGCCGGCACCTATCGCGTCGGTGAGCAATCTAATCGCATGGGCCTTCGACTCGAAGGCGCGCCGGTGACACAGAGTTCCAGCGGAGAGATGATTACCGAAGGCGTTTCACTGGGCGCCGTTCAGGCGCCTCACGGAGGCTCGCCCATCATACTCTTTGTGGAGCAACAGACTACCGGTGGCTATCCGAAGATCTGCAATGTCATCTCCGCCGATTTGCACTGCATCGGGCAGCTTCGCCCTCGCGATGAGATTCGATTCGAACAAGTCACCCTGGAAACCGCGCGAGCCTTGCTCATCGAACAAGAAAAACTGCTGGCGTCCGAGGAGTCGATTCTGGAATGAAGCGCATCGATCTGAATTGTGATATGGGCGAATTACCGGAGGCCATAGACGACGGCTCCCAGGAATTGTTGATGCCCTCGCTCACCTCGGTCAACATCGCCTGCGGAGGACATGCGGGCGACGCGCGCATCATGAAAGCAACCATGGAACGGGCGTTTCGTTGGAAGCTGGCCATCGGAGCCCATCCCGGCTATCCGGATCGCGCCAATTTCGGCCGGCTGGAACTAAACCTGCCGCCGGAAGCAATCGCCGATTCTGTGTTCGAGCAATTGACAGTTCTCGCTGAAGTTGCGGCCGGTTGCGGAGTTCGTGTCACGCAGGTTAAGCCACACGGCGCTCTTTACAATCAAGCGGTAGCCAATCGCGTGCTGGCCCAGGCCATTGCAGCTGGAGTTGCTCGCTGGAGCCGGGATGTCATCCTGGTGGGCCTGGCCGGCTCGTCGATGCTGGATGTCTTTCGAGAAGCTGGATTCCCGGTCGCCGCCGAAGCTTTTGCCGACCGCCGTTACGAGCCTAATGGAACTCTGCGTTCGCGCAAATTTGACGACGCGCTGATACGCGATCCCGTCGAAGCCGGACGCCAAGCTTTGCAAATCGTCGAACACGGTACCGTAATTGCCCGCGGCGGCGCCGAAGTCGCGGTAAACGCCCAGACCATCTGTATTCATGGCGACACTCCGGGCGCTCCGAAGATAGCCGCAGCAGTGGCGCAGAATCTAAAGCGAGCTGGCATCGAACTCACAGCGCTGCCCTAATCGAAATGCAATGGGTGAGACTCTAGAATTGGCCATCCCGACGCCTTCGCAAATCTGCGCTTTGCGATTTCTGCCACAGCCAGTAAACCGGCACCCCCGACAAGATGATCGCCAATCCCGGCCAAGTGTACTGCGGCTTGTACCGCAACAATTGCACTTCGATGAACAATGCGAGCAGCAGATAGAACCCCGGTAGCGCCGGATAGCCAAAGACCCGATAAGGTCGTTCCATGTCCGGCCGTCGCAAGCGCAGGAGAAAAAGACCCAGTACCGTCAGGATGTAAAACATCACCACAGCGAAAACCAAAAACTCGAGCAATTGCCCGTAGGTGCCCGAGAGGCACAAAACGCAGGCCCACACACATTGAACCCAGAGCGCTACCCAAGGAGTATTGTGCCGGTTCACGGCTCCGACACTTCTGAAAAACAAGCCATCCTTGGCCATCGCATAGTAAACGCGCGGTCCCGCCAGGATCAGGCCGTTGTTGCACCCAAAAGTGGAGATCATCACGGCTATGGCTACCAGGGCCGCGCCGCTTGAGCCGATGATCGCCTCGGCGACGGCCGTGCCCACGCGATCTTCGGAGGCAAATTGAATCCCGCGCTCCAGAACCGATGCTGCGCCCGCCGTGCCAACCAGTGGCAGCACCTTCAAATATGCAAGATTCGCCAGAACGTAGAGCAGCGTCACAATTCCAGTTCCTAGTGCCAGCGCCAGCGGAAGATTGCGCTTCGGTTTTTTCACTTCAGCCGCGACGTAAGTCACGTTGGTCCAAGCGCTTGACGAAAACAAAGCGCCCACCATGGCCAGCACAACCAATGTCAGGGTATTGACCCACACAGTATGTTGGCCGGCTTGATAGGCATGCAGTTCGAAGGCGTTGGCGTTCCGCCAAAAATTTGTGAAATTTGCATTGTGTGCTGCCTTGGTGGCAAACACAAAACCGAGCAGCGTCAGCCCTCCCAGAGCTGCGATTTTTGCAGCCGTAAAAATGTTCTGCAGGATGGATCCAATGCGCAGGCCACGCGTGTTCGTCCAGGTAAGAAACGCGATCGAAGAGATCGCCAGGAGGTTTTGGGAGTTCAACCCAACCTGGTAAGGACCTAAGAAACCGAACCACGTTTCATAGGGCCCGAAATCACCCAATTTCCAAATCCATGCGGACGATGAAAACCACGGAATCAGCACCCCAGTGAAGTTTGCGAACGCGATGGCCACCGCCGCAATCGTGGCAGTTTGGATCACCAGCAACGTGGCCCAGCCGTACAAAAAGCCCCACATCGGCCCGAGAGATTCGCGCAAGAAAATATATTCGCCACCCGCAAGAGGCATGGCGGCGGCAAGCTCGGCGTAGCAAAGGGCCGCCAGGATGGTCATCAGCCCGGTCGCCAGCCACACCATCAGAAGCAAGCCAGGGCTGCGGCCTTGCCTGGCA
>Ga0308309_10000439_pt1 | contig 26889 bp, 18 predicted proteins | sample HubBroMetageWFT5_FD_192491 | JGI IMG/M metagenome (GOLD analysis project Ga0308309, IMG submission 192491) | Warmed and freeze-thawed soil microbial communities from the Hubbard Brook experimental Forest, New Hampshire - Hubbard Brook CCASE Soil... | ecosystem: Environmental > Terrestrial >...
TAATGCCGACGGATCTTTTGCAGGGTATATCGGTTCGAGTATCGACGTTACTGACCACAAGCTTGCGGAAGAAGCGCTTTCCAACGTGAGCCGCAAATTGATCGAGGCCCAGGAACGGGAGCGCACGCGGATCGCCAGAGAACTTCACGACGATGTGAACCAGCGTCTTGCGCTATTGGCCATTGAGCTGGAATTATTGAAACAAAATCTTCCTGATTCGCCAGATGAGATTCGCGGTCGCATTCAACATGCAGGGAAGAGCGTCACGGATATCGGAATGGACATTCAGGCCATATCGCACCGCCTCCACTCCTCGAAGCTGGAATACCTCGGAATTATGCCGGCGATTGCGGGCTTCTGCAGGGAGCTGTCGGAGTACCAAAAAGTCGAGATTGACTTTCGCCATACCAACGTTCCGCCGGTTCTGCCGCAGGAAGTTTCGCTTTGTCTTTTCCGGGTTTTGCAGCAAGCCTTGCAAAATGGGGTCAAGCACAGCGGTGCGCGGAGCTTCAAAGTGGAACTGCGCGGAGTATCGGATGAAATTCAACTAACCGTCAGCGATGGAGGGGTTGGGTTCGAATCCAAATTGGCAATGAATGGCGAGGGCCTGGGTCTCATCAGCATGCGGGAGAGACTCCACCTGGTAAAGGGCGAGATTTCAATCGAATCGCAGCCGAACCGTGGCACCACGGTTGTCGCTCGCGTGCCTCTCAGATCGGAGGCAGAGAAACGCTATGGATCATAGATCCACCGTTTCGAAATACTGGAAGGAAGGCGGCGAGTTTCGGCTTCACTGTTCGCGTAGGAAGCAACTCAAAGAGTCTGACACCCCGATGAAGAAACTGCCCGGCCAAAACCCTGCCGTATCTATGGGTACATAGTGAATCCCTCGGCACGCAGTGAGCATCTTTCATGCTACCGAGGGTTTTAGCTGGTGGCCTACCTGACAAAACTCGCGTTCATCCCTTTGGTTTCGTTGTTACCCCACGGTTTTGATGAGTTGCGGGTTCAGTACTGTTGATTTCGTTATTGGCAAAAAAGCATCAAAAGGCAAAGGAGTTGGTAAGCGTCTGTGAGGAAAAGTTGACCGGTTTCATTCTGATGAGAATAGGGTGATTGATGTTTGAGAGCATTCTTTGCCAGGTAACTGAATACGATCCCGAGGTTCTGGACTCTCTTATCGAGCTTGCGGTCGAGATCGCTCGCGAAGGCCGAGAGGGACGCCGCATCGGTACTCTGTTCACGCTTGGAGATGAGGAGGCAGTGTTGGCAAGGTCGAGGTCTCTGATTCTCGATCCGCTGGTCGGGCATCCGGAGTTGTCGCGCCACGTGAGTGATCTCAATCTTCGGGGGACGATTAAGGAACTGGCGCAACTGGATGGTGGCTTTGTGGTCAGTCGCAGCGGAATCTTTCTTTCTGCTTGCCGTTACCTCGACGCGGTGGTTTCGAGCGCGGACGTGCCGCTGGGACTCGGCAGCCGTCACATCGCCGTCGCCAATATGAGTGCGGTAACCAACGCAGTTGGGATCGTGGTTTCCGAGAGTTCGGTGGTTCGACTCTTTTGCCACGGCAAACTGGTCGGAGAAATCATTCCGGAGTTGTGGATGATCGATCACGCGACGCATCTTCGGGGGCCGCTCAATAGAGAAAAGGTCGGCGATGTGACCGTATTCACGCCGAATTTGCAATCCGTTTCTACGCGAACCTAGGATCCAGGCCTTGATTCGGGTTACGGCTGCGAATTAACCTGAAATTCATCTGTCCTTTCTCCGCCAGACGGAATCTAAGAACCCAGCCTAACTATAAGGAGAACTGTCATGTCTCCCCTAGCTCCCGTGGAAACGAAGCTGGCGACGTCGAACCAACCACTTTCGCCGGATGAGGTGCGAAAGATCGATGCCTACTGGCGCGCAGCCAACTATCTTTCCGTCGGCCAAATTTATCTCTTGAAGAATCCGCTGCTTCGTGAACCGTTGACAATCGAGCATGTGAAACCCCGACTCCTCGGTCACTGGGGCACGACTCCTGGGCTGAATTTCATCTACGTCCATTTCAACCGGATCATCAAGAAATACGACTTGAATGTGATCAACATCACGGGACCAGGTCACGGCGGGCCGGGAATCGTAGCCAATGCTTATCTCGAGGGTACCTACACCGAGTTCTATCCTCACATTCGGCAAAACGAAGACGGGATGCGGAAACTCTTCAAGCAATTTTCTTTTCCGGGTGGAATCCCAAGCCATGCCGCCCCCGAAACTCCTGGCTCGATTAACGAGGGAGGAGAGTTAGGGTACTCCATCGCGCACGCCTATGGGGCGGTCTTTGACAACCCCGATCTGCTGGCCTGTTGTGTTGTCGGAGACGGAGAGGCCGAAACCGGCGCGCTTGCGACCAGTTGGCATGCCAATAAATTTCTTAATCCCGCGCGAGACGGAGCGGTGTTGCCCATTCTTCATTTGAATGGCTATAAGATCGCAAATCCTACGGTGCTTGGGCGTTTGAGCGATGAGGAACTCACGCACCTGTTCACCGGATACGGTTACAAACCATACTTCGTGGAAGGCCATGAACCCGAGCGCATGCACCAGCTCATGGCTGCCACTTTGGATTCGGTACTCGCCGAAATTAAGAGTATTCAAAAGACTGCGCGCTCTGAAAGCGCACCGCATCGCCCGGCGTGGCCCATGATTATTCTGCGCAGCCTGAAAGGGTGGACCGGTCCGAAGTTTGTGGATGGCAAACCCGTCGAGGGTACGTGGCGCGCTCATCAAGTTCCGGTAACGGACCTGGCAACGAAACCGGGGCATCTGAAAATTCTGGAAGACTGGATGAGGAGCTACCGGCCCGAAGAACTTTTCGACGAAGTCGGAAAGTTTATTTCAGAACTTGCTGAACTCGCGCCAAAGGGAAATCGCCGCATGGGAGCGAATCCTCACGCAAATGGTGGCCTGCTGCTCAAAGATCTGCTGCTTCCCAATTTCCGCGACTACGCGGTTAAGGTAACTGGTCCGGGTAGGGAAATGGGGGAAGCCACCAGGGTTTTCGGGACCTTTCTGCGCGATGTGATGAAGTTGAACCTGGAATCGAAGAATTTTCGCGTATTCGGCCCGGACGAAACCGCTTCCAACCGTCTGGATGCGTTGTATGAAGTGACGGACAAGGTCTTCATGGAGCCGCTCTTACCTACTGATGAACACGAATCGACTGACGGCCGAGTCGTCGAAATGCTCAGCGAGCATATGTGCCAGGGTTGGCTCGAAGGTTACCTGCTTACCGGGCGTCACGGCTTTTTCTCCTGCTACGAAGCATTCATCCATATCGTGGATTCGATGTTCAATCAGCATGCCAAATGGTTGAAAGTTTCAAACGACATCCCCTGGCGCCGTCCGATCTCGTCGTTGAATTATCTGCTTACCTCGCACGTGTGGCGTCAGGATCACAATGGGTTCAGCCATCAGGACCCCGGCTTCATCGACTACGTGGTGAACAAGAAGGCGGATGTTGTGCGTGTATATCTGCCGCCCGACACAAACTGTTTGTTGTCGGTTGGAGATCACTGCTTGCGAAGCCGCAACTACGTAAATGTCATTGTGGCGGGAAAGCAACCTGCGCCGCAGTGGCTCAACATGGAAGCGGCCATTGAACACTGTACAAACGGAATCGGAATCTGGTCGTGGGCGAGCACCGATCAGGGCAGTGAGCCCGACGCAATCATGGCCTGCGCCGGCGATGTGCCAACTCTCGAAACGCTGGCCGCCGTGGATTTGCTTCGGCAGCATTTCTCGGACATCAAGATTCGCGTCGTCAATGTAGTCGATCTCATGACGCTGCAACCTCCATCGGAGCATCCGCACGGAATCTCGGACCTTGACTTTGATTCGATGTTCAGTATCGATAAGCCGGTCATTTTCGCCTATCACGGCTATCCCTGGCTGATTCACCGGCTCACCTACCGTCGGCACAATCATGACAATATGCACGTCCGCGGATACAAGGAGGAGGGAACCACTACAACTCCTTTCGACATGACCGTGATGAACGAGATTGATCGTTTTCATCTGGCCGGGGATGTGGTGGACCGCGTGCCTCGATTACAGCGGGTGGGAGCGCACTTCAAGGAATTCCTGCGAGATAAGCTCGTCGACCACAAACAGTACATCGACGAACATGGCGACGATATGCCGGAAATCGAAAATTGGACTTGGCCGTACTGATGAAGATTCTCGTCCTCAATTCTGGTTCGAGCAGCCAGAAGAGCAGTCTCTATGAGATCGGCGACTCAGTTCCTGACGACCCACCTCCTTGCCGCTGGGAAGGCAAGATCGAGTGGGATGGCGAGGTTGCTGAAGTCTCGGTCAAAAATGCGAAAGGGACTGTCCGGAAAGAGCGCACAAAGGCCGGCTCTCGCGCCGAGGCCGTTGAGCAATTGCTCAGTACGCTTTGGAACGGCGATACCCGAGCGGTTTCTGCCCCTTCTGGAATTGATGTTGTCGGACACCGCGTCGTCCACGGCGGTCCTCACTACGAAGATCCCGTACCGATCACGCCCGAGGTCAAAGCTGCCATCGCCAAGGTTTCCGCCTTTGCTCCACTTCACAATCGAGCCGAATTGGAAGGGATGGAAATTGTCGAACAAATGCTTGGACCGGTGCCACAGATTGCGGTTTTCGATACCGGATTCCATCGCAAAATGCCGCTGGCGGCCGCAGTTTATCCTGGCCCCTATGAGTGGTTTTCGAACGGGATTCACCGCTACGGATTTCACGGCATCAATCATCAGTACTGCGCCGGCCGCGCCGCGCGATTGCTGGGCAGGGAATTGAGTTCCGTGAGGCTCGTGAGTTGTCACCTGGGAAACGGTTGCTCTGTTGCGGCCATTCGAGATGGCCGTAGCGTTGACACGACGATGGGTTTTACGCCCCTCGAAGGTTTAATGATGGGGACACGTTCAGGGTCGGTCGATCCGGGCGTTCTCACGTACCTCATGAAGCAGAAGGGAATATCGGCCCAGCGACTCGATGAGATCTTGAACACGGAATCGGGGCTGCTCGGAATCTCGGGAATCTCCGGCAATATGCGGCAAATTCTCGCCGCGGTCAAGGATGGTCACGAACGGGCCAAGCTTGCGCTCGACATTTATATTCATCGCCTGCAATCCGCGATCGGCGCGATGATCGCCGTGCTCGGCGGCGTGGACGCAATCATTTTTACCGCCGGAGTTGGAGAAAACTCTCCCGAAGTGCGCGTTGCGACCTGTGAGAAGTTTGGGTATGTCCACCTAAAGCTCGATCCTGAAATGAACCTCAGTGCTCCTTCCGATCAGGACATCGCCGCCGCTGATTCGTCCGTTCGCGTGTTAGTAATACGCGCTCAGGAAGACTGGGCAATTGCTCGAAGCTGCTGGAAACTCACGGGGGCCGAGCGACCGAGTTCCGCGGAGGTCAAACTTCCCTGAATCTTCAGCGAAGACTAACCCTTTCCTGAGTCGCGGACAACACGATGGCGGTCGAACCACCATGCCCAGGGAATGAGGATAATCATGGCGATGATACCGGTCCATGCAATGTCGGTGACACTTGGGGGTGGGTCGCTAAAGCGGTCGCCAATGTACGCCACAAGGAGGAACCCCACATAGACGACAAATGCTTAATGGCCGATACGGTCGCGGGCGCGGGTGCTGCGTACATATAGCCAGACGCCGGTCGCGAACATGAGAATCTCAACAACAAGGGTACCGGCGATCGAGTTCCACAGTCCGAGACCGAAGCGAGCCCCGCCTGGATAAAGCGGCATATCGGGACGGTGGGTTTACCCAATCCAGGATCCAGTGGCTTACGACGCCGATCCAGATGGCAATCGTGCCGGGCAGATAGCCCGCGATCCAGTAATAGATCAACGCGAAAGTGCTAGCCCAAACGATGCACATGAGCAAGCTGTGTGACCACGGGTAATACGTAAGATCAATCGGCGTGAAACGCGTGTTGCCGGGATCGATGCGCGCGCGCTCCCAACCGAGCAGCAATAACACCGGCCACAGCATGTCGGACAATAGGGGCGCGGCGAGCAGCGCCGCCAAGGAAGTGCGCGGCGCGAACTTCTTGGCAGCAAAACCGATGGCGAAGTGGCCGATGAACATTCAGAGCCGCCTACATGCTGCGGTGGCCGCAGCCTATGCCGTTTCTATCGCTCGAATCGCAGGTTCGTTATATCCTATCGATAGGTGGTTTATGTGGGGCTCTGACTTTCTTAAGGCAATCCGCCCTCCGGAGCACCGCTTGGCTTGGCTGGTTGCCATGGCCGCGGATGCCATTCAGATCTTCGCATTGCCGTTGTTTGCCGGCGGGGGTCTGTCGCCGGCGGACACGCTCCTCGACGTGGCTACGGCGGCGATTCTTATCCGATGTCTCGGCTGGCACTGGGCGTTTTTGCCTACGCTTCTCGCAGAAATGATTCCTGGCCTTGATCTGTTTCCTACTTGGACTGCTGCGGTGTTCTACGTAACCTATCAGCGGGTCCGCGCCGGGGAGCCTGAAATTCTTCCTCCCGGCCCGGCGCCCGCGCGTCGGCCTTAGAATTGATGACTGCGATAGCCGCGGAAATAGAACTCATCCACTTAACTCCGGGCTGTATCATTTGACTTGCTTGAACAAGCAACGTAACATTTTTCGCCAGTGATCGGGCGAACCATTTCGCACTACCGCATCCTCGAAAAGCTCGGTGGTGGCGGGATGGGCATCGTATGGAAGGCTGAAGATACAACCCTTCACCGCTTTGTCGCGCTAAAATTTCTGCCCGAAGACTTGGCCAAGGATCGTCAGGCGCTGGACCGGTTCGAACGGGAAGCCCAGTCAGCCTCGGCGTTAAATCATCCGAATATCTGCACCATTTACGAGATCGGACAGCACGACAATCAGCCGTTCATCGCCATGGAATTCCTCGACGGCCAGACCCTGAAACATCTGATCGTCGGGCGGCCATTGGATCTTGACCAACTGTTGGACATCGGCATTTCAGTTGCGGATGCGCTCGACAACGCTCACGGCGAAGGCATTATTCACCGCGACATCAAGCCTGCCAACATTTTTGTCACCCGGCGCGGCCTGGCCAAGGTGCTGGATTTCGGCCTCGCCAAGGTCGTTGCCCGTAAAACCGAAGCCGCTGAGACCAGCGCTACGGCATTCAGCGAACCGCACCTCACCAGCCCGGGCAGCACGCTGGGCACGGTAGCCTATATGTCGCCGGAACAGGCACGGGCCAAGGACCTGGACGCGCGCACGGATTTGTTTTCCTTTGGCGTCGTTCTTTACGAAATGGCCACAGGTACGCTCCCGTTTCGCGGTGACAGTACCGCGGCGATATTCGAGTCCATTCTGCGCAAAGTGCCGGTGCCTCCGGTGCGGCTTAATCCTGATCTTCCTCCGAAGCTGGAAGAGATAGTCAGTAAGGCCCTCGAGAAGGACCGCAACCTTCGCTACCAACATGCCGCAGACATGCGGGCTGATCTTCAGAGGTTGAAGCGGGATACAGAATCCGGCAGGAGTGCGATCGTCGAGGCTGCGCCGCCTGCCCCACCAGTCGCCACTCCGCCGCCAGCCGAATCGGCAGCTCTTCCCGCCAGCGCGGCAGGATCGTCTTCACGCACCGCAGCCGCATCGGGACAGGTGAGCCCGGGAGCGACCACCGCCACGGCACGCAAACGCACGTGGTTGTTCATCTCTGCGGTAGCCGCGTTGATTGTTGCCGCGCTTGCTAGTTTCTGGTTCTTCCGAGGTCGGGCCGCTCATCCTGCCGGCATTGCGGGCCACAAGGCGATTGCGGTCCTGTATTTCTCAAATCTCTCTCAGGACCAGTCGCTCAACTGGCTCGACAATGGCCTTACCGACATGCTGACCACGAACCTGGCCCAGGTAAAAGGCCTGGACGTGCTCTCCACCGAGCGCGTGATGAGCGCGGTGCAGCGGGCGAGCAAGGACGGCAAGTCGATGGATCCTGCGCAGGCGCAGAATGTCGCGCGCGATGCCGGCGCGGATGCCTATATTACCGGCGCGTTATTGAAGATTGGACCGACACAACTGCGGCTTGACGTGCGCGCGCAGGATACGGGCACTGGCCAGATACTGTTCTCAGACAAGCTGGAAGGGCAGGATGTGCAGAGCATCTTCGGCATGGTCGACCGCCTTACCGCGAACATCGCCAGCAGTTTTTTGCCCGCTTCTGAGGTGCCGCAAAAAGCGCCGGAGATCGAGCAGGCTTCCACTTCGAACGTCGAAGCCTATCGTCATTACCAGTTGGGCGTCGACTATGGCCGACGCTTCCTTACTACGGACGCCATCCGGGAACTAGAAGAGGCGGTTCGCCTGGATCCCCAGTTTGCTCTGGCGTACCTGCGTCTGACCGATCAGTACAATCTTGAGGGCGATGTGCGTCGAGGCACGGAGACGGCTGTCAAGGTGGAGCAGTTGCAATCGCGCCTGCCGCGTTACGAGCAACTGTCGTTGCAGAGGCTCAAAACCGCACGGACGCGGGACCCGGAGGCTGAGTTGGCTGCGCGCGAGGCAATCGTGTCGGAATTTCCGCGGTCCACCATAGACCGTGGCATCCTGGGAACCTTTCTGTCCGGCATGGGAAAACGTGACCAGGCTGTCGAGCTATTCCAACAGGGACTCGCGCTCGATCCGAAGAACGAAGACCTGCTGAACTTTCAGTCGTACGAACTGGCGCGTTGGGGCGATATCAACGGCGCACTGGCTGCAAGTGATGCCTACATTGCAGTCCGCCCGGGCGATCCCAATCCGTTCGACAGCCGCGGCGACGTGCTCTTCATGGCTGGCCGGGATGACGAAGCTGTCGCCTCCTACCGCAAAGTGCTCGAGCTGAAACCGGACTTCAGTGATTACGGAGAGTACCTGAAACTGGCCATCGTTTACACCGACCAGAAGAAACCCGACGTGGCCAACGCGGCCTTCCAGCAATATGCGCAGCGCACGTCTCCTCTCTCTCGCCTCTATGTTCCGGGCTTCCAGGCCCAGTTCAAGCAGACGGCGGGTGACTTTGAAGGCGCGCTTGCCAGTTATCGGGAGGCGGTGCTGCAACTGGGAAAGGCGAAACAAAGCGAGGTTGCCGAGATTTTCCTGCGGCCATTCGCTGTCCTCTCTCTTCTGCTGGGCGAGGGTTCCTCTGCTCTCTCGTTCGTTCAGCAGCAAAAGCTCAATGACGAGGAACAGCAGATGGTCGCATTCCTGCAAACCATGGCGGGAAACAAATCTGCGGCGCAGCAGAGTCTACAACGCTACGCCTCCAGCCATCCTTGGATCTCGCCTCGGGCTCTTGAAATTGACCGCGCCTACGCTGAAGTCTCCGCCGCAGTGCACAACGGGGATGGGCAGACCGCTTTGAGCCGCGCAGCTAGCATCCCCGATTTTCGAGAACCCTATCTGCTTTATCTCAAAGCCCGCGCCCATCTGCTCACCAACGACTATTCCTCGGCCGAAACTGAGTTTCGCGATGTATTGCGAGTTGAGCGCAGCTTGGAGAACGGCCAGGTTATGGCGGGACGTTTTCCCGCAATTGGAATCCTGGCTCACTATTACTTGGGCCAACTTTACGAGCGAACCGGCAAACGCGATCAGGCGATCAACGAATATCAGGAGTTTCTCTCTTACTTCACAAGTACTCAACCCCGGCTCGCTCAGCTCGGCGATGCTCGGGCCGCACTCAAGCGGCTGATGCAGTGAGGTCGGGCCCCCGTCTCCCTCTCTGCTCGCTCACTAAACTGCTCGGGTGTGTTCCCCCAACCCTTCTCTCAACTCTATTGCTACAGGAACCGCAGAAAATATTGTCTGACGGCCAGGTTCGCTGTACTCTTTTGTCAGGCAAATCTGCCTTCGTGAGGCGCTACATGCAGCGAATTCGGCTTGCAGTTGGCTGTTTCTTTCTGATCGCGTGTCTGGTTTCAGGGCTCAGCTTTGCCGACGATAGCCAGGCTGTCCGCGTCGGTGTGACGGTAGTTGGCGCTGCGAGCGGGATTACGGGCGTTGCTGGCCGCGATCGGCTGGTAAAAGCCTTCAGCAAGCAGAAGAAGTCTCCAGTGCAAGCGGTGCCAATAGACGCCGCCGGTGATCAAGTTACGGCCGAGGCGAAGGCGAAAAATTGTACGTTCGTGTTATTCACGACGGTGACGGAGGCCCATAACGAAGGAGGGGCGTCTGGCAAGCCGGGACAGACCACGAATATCCCGGAATACCACACGACTGTCGAATACAAGTTATACCGCGTCTCGGATGCAACCGTTGCCGCAACCGGTTCAGCGGTTGCACAAGATATAGGTTCACTGGGGGAAGTTGTGCTGCAGGCACTGGACCACGTCGCCCCCAAGGTTGTTAACGACATCAAGAACATGGGAACGCCCAAGTAGCTGCACGGGACTCGTTTCTTCCGCTGGGTTTCTGTAGCCCTACGATGGGCATCCTTAGGCTGCAAGTCGGCATTCGACTGGCAAGCTTAGGAACACACGTTCGTGACAGTAGGTTCCGCCAGTAGCGTTATTCAGCCTCATCAAGACCGCCGCAAGTGCAAAACTTTGCGGTCCGTCTGTACAGTTCGCCCGCACTGATCGAAGCTCGCCATTCGCCATAGCCGGAGCATAAATTGTGTTGACATGTTCAGTCCCAAGCCACACTATATGGACGGCTTTCCTGCGCGGCATCCTGTGATGTTAACTCTCGGATGCGCGCCTCGGCATCCCCCTCCGAGGTTCAGTGTCGCCCTAGGGCGCAATCTCAATTTGTTCGCTGTGTCAACGCGAACTTACAAAAGGACAAGGGTACCGATTATGAAGATCTCCGCGCTAGCAGCGGTTGTAGCACTGAGTGTGTTCATTCCAACCATGGTTTTTGCACAGAGTCTCGAAAGTGGAGCACTGCTCTCAATCCAAAGCTCCGATGGCTCTTTGCGACTGGGCGTTTACGACAGTCAGATTCACTCTGGCGTTATCCAAACCAGCCCATGCGATACGGCCGAAACGGATGCCTACGTGGTGCAAGGAGGTTCGCCGACCGGTTGCGACCCCGGAGATAGTTACGAGACTTCCCAGACGCCAGGAACATTTAAGTTCGTGGGTACGGGATATGAATTTGACGTGAAGACTTTCTATCAGTTCGGCGGCTGCAATTCCAGCGGCAACACCGGCCCGATCGAGCCGATTTGTGCCAGCCCTGACAGTGGATTTCTGACGGTTACCAACAACGGGAGCTCGAGCTTCACCGGAACCATCACTCTGTCGGGGAACTCGCCCTTGGCGGGACCGCCGTATTGCGCGCCGAATGGCCAGGCCTCTGACAGCTTTACCGGGACTCTGGCTCCAGGACAGTCGCGAACCTTTGGGCTAGCGCCAGACAGCAGCAACTGCGGCGGCTACAATGCCCCGCAGACACAAACTATAACGGCCGGCGCGACTGCCATATTCCCGATCGGGACTGACGACTACGAACTAGCCGCGCTTGATAATTTGGGAGGCGAGCAGATTACCGTCCTCCCGATTCCAGTGCTGCAGTCAACGTCCAATCCGGGCTCGACCCCCGCGAACACGTTTAATCCGGGTTCCTTGTTCTCCACTTTCAGCTGCTCTCCATACGGCGATTTCAGCGAAGCTGGGAATCCAGAATGTACGGAGTTTCAACTGACTTGTTCAGGGGCGTCGGATTGCGAGACTTTCCTCTACACGGCGACCACCCACTACAGTTTCCCGCCCAACTTTCCGGGGCTTGGTGGACCCGGCTTCCTGAAGGCGAGCGGGCAAAGTTGTCCTTCCACCAACTTCGACAAGAATATTTTTGAATTCTACTCGCAGGACACGACGCACAAGGGCGGAGGCGGCGGGTTGTCCTGCTTTGTCGCGGCATATACTCTGGGTGCTCCCCCGGTTGTGACAGCATCGTCTTTCGAGGGATTTGAGTGGCCAGTGTCGGACACTCAGCTGAATCCCATTATCGGGGGATTGCCCGTGCCCCTTTCGTGGGACTATGACGTTCCGAATCTCACCGTGTGCCCCAATGCTTCTGGAACGGGTTGCACTCCTCCTTGGGTATATCCGTCGTCGATTCAGATCGCTTGTCCGCATGGTTCACCTGTACCGCCGAACCCGACTCCTATCTCGGTGAGCCGGTTGCTGAACTTCGGACAAGGAGAGAATGGTCTCACGGAGTACTTCTTCTTCTGGCTCACTCAGAGACATTCCAAGGGCTGCACCAGCGCCGTGCTGACGTTCGACAACGGCCTGTCGGTAGTGCCCGCGCAGTTCAAATATATCTTCTGAGCGTTTCAAAGTGCAGGCTGCGATCGTCGCAGCCTGCACCCTCTTTTTTTGTCCTGTAGCGATTAGATTCGGTCCAAGACTCAATTCACCTGTAAGAAGAACGTCGTCATGCGTGGGACGCTGGAGTGTTACTGACTTTGGAGAGCCCTGCTGCGGTCAGTTTTTGACCGATTGTGACCAGCGGGTTGATTCTTCGTACATGGTCTTGAAGTCAGAGCGTTGAAGGAGTTTGTCGGCGCCCGGATCATCGTGCATGGCGTCGATCAACTGAAGAGCGTCTTGATAGTGCTGCTGCGCTTCGAGTTGATTGTCAGAAGTCCGAAACATGCCGGCCAGCAGGTAGTGCGCTTTGGCGCTCAGAGGCTTCAATCCAAGTTTGTCGGCCCGCAGAAGGGCTCGCTCCAATTCCTGCTGGGCTCGTGCGTTGTCCTTAATTTGCAACATCGCTTCCGCCAGGGACACCGAGCAGTCAACGGTCGTGTACTTCAATCCGAGATTCTCGGCTTGCTGCAGCAGCGGCTGCAGTTTGGTGATGGCCTGCTGCGCATGTCCTTCCTGTATAGCAACCTTTGCCAGATTGATCTTGGCGATGAGGATTTTGTCGGGCTCTTTACTCTGGTTGGCGGCCTGCAGCGCCTGTTCATACAACGCTTCCGCAGCTTTTGAATTACCGCGATAATACGCCGCGTCGCCCTGGAATGAGAGAGCCTGCGACAGCATTCCATCGTTCTTCAGCTCGCGGGAAAGATTGAGCGTGTCATCGAGGTAGCTCTTCGCCTCATCGTCGCGACCGGCGAGAATGAGTGCCTGAGCATAACCACTCAGGATCTCTGCCATCCAGTAGGTTTTGTCTTTCAAGTCCTGGAAGGTCTTCAGTGCAGCCTGCTTGGAATTAATGGCGGCGCCGAACCGCCCTTGATAGTCCAAAATCATGCCAAGCGTATAAGACTCAATGGCTGCGCCGCGAGTGTCATTCATGCTGCGCCGCAGTTCGAGCGCCCGCATGTATTGCGAAAAAGCCTGGTCGTAATCGCCCATCTTGACCGAGGTTTCGGCCAGGTTATGGATGGTCTCCACGATGTCATCCGGCACCTTGGACTTTTCGCGCAATTGCAGTGCCTGCAGATAATAAGTTCGAGCGTCTTCGTATTCGCCTTTTGCAAAATAGACGCCCGCGATGTTGTTCAGGCAACCTGCCTGTAAATTTTCATTGCCGATATCGCGCTCGATTTGCAGCGATTCCTTATACATTTTGAGCGCTTGATCATGGTCGCCACGATCGTCGTAGAAATTACCCAGGTCAATCAGAGTGTCGCCCAGACCGCGCTTGTCCCCGATATCACGCCGAATCTGCAACGCTTCCTGAAAGTTGTCGAGGGCTTCCTTATTTCTGCCCAATAAGACTTGAGTTCTCGCAATTTCGTTCAGGCTCGAGGCAATCCCACGTTTCTGCCCGATGCTTCGCCAGATGGCGAGTGCTTCCTGGTCATTGCGCAGGCCATCCTGCGGACTGTTCAGCATCCGGTAAGCCACGGCCATCGCATGCAAGGTGGCAGCCTTTTGTTCCTGATTATTCAATTGAACGGAAAGGCTCAAAGCTCGGTTCAGAGGATCAAGGGCGCCTTGCGCGTTGTCGCTCTTGATGGCAAGACGGCCCATGGCCAGGGTTGCGTTGATGTCCTTCGGATTCGCTTTGAGAATCTTTTGGTTATATTCGCCAGCTTTGGCAAAATCTCCAGATTGCTCGTAGAGAGCCGCCAATGCCGCCTGCGCGTCCGTATTCCCGGGCGAAGTCTTGGCGATGGTCTCATAAGCTTTGATCGCGGCGGGGAAATTCTTGGCGATCTGGGCCTGAATCGCAAGCACCAGATACTTCTCTGCCTCCGGCAGACTCTGGCTCACACCTACGGCTCTTTGAGCCGCCCGCTCGGCCTCGGCATCGTAACCCAAATTACTGTAAGTTTGCGCCAGCTTGGAAAAAGCCAAAGCAAAAGCGCCATCTTTCTTAGTGGCAGCCTCCAACTGCTTTTCTGCCTCGAGATTCTTGCCTTCTCGCAGCAGCTCGTTCCCCTGGTTGTAGTCGCGCAATGCTTCAATCGAGGTCGAGGTCGGCTGATAGGAACTCGCCTTCAATTCCTTTAACACATCCTTGGACAGAGCGAGGTTCTGCCGGACGGAATCGGCGAGCTTATCGAACGCGGCTGGAATATCCTTTTCGCTCAGCGCATCCGCTTTCATGGAGATCGTGCGGTTGTTTTTCAGGTCCTGTAGAGTGGCATCGATGCGAACCTGATCACCGAAGCGCGCGTACTGACCAAATACAACCACATCGGCGCTGCTGAACTCAGCAATGCGGCGGAGCATGGTCGGATCGAACGAAGTGTTCGGCGCGATGTGCAGATCCTGAAGGACCTGGTGCAGTCGGTCGGGAGAAACCGTTCGCAACTGGGCGGACTGGCCGACGTCGGTGCTCAGCATGTCCGCCAGGCTCGGTCCTAGCCAGTCGAAATTCGGGTCTCCGGAAGCGTTTCTAAAAGGCAGGATTGCCAGCGACACGGCCGGAGCTGCACTGGTTTGCGCGGGTGCGGGCTGAAACAATTTGTCGCGGAAGCGGTATCCGCTGATCGCAAGTGCGATAACGATTATGCCCACGGTGATCGACGGCCACGGGATCGTGCGGCCCCACGGACCAATCTTGGGCTCGAAGCTCAGCGTAGCGCCGGCACGCTTACCTTGCCACGTCTCCAAGTCAGCCAAAAGCTCTGCGGCGGTTTTGTACCGCAGTTCGAGATCACGCTCCAGGCACTTGGTGACGATATCGCTGAGCGACTTGGGAATAGTGTCATCGTGGTCGGAAACCGGCGAAACCCGCTCCTGGGTGCGCCTGATCAGGCTGGCGATCGTGCTGTCCGCCTTGAACGGCATCTGCCCGGTGAGCATTTCGTAAAATATGAGTCCAAGGGCAAAGATGTCGGAGCGTTGATCCAGAGGCTTGCCGAGCGCTTGTTCTGGAGACATGTACTCCATTGTCCCAACCAGAGCCCCGCTCTGGGTCATTCCATCGCCTTCGAGGGTGCGAGCCAGGCCAAAATCCATTACCAGGATCCGGCCGGTCTTGTCGCGCATGATGTTCTGCGGTTTCAAGTCGCGGTGGATCACTTCCACGCTGTGCGCCGCTTCCAACGCCCGGCAAACCTGCTGCATAATCTCTACCGACTCTTCGGGCGTGAATTTCTTCTTTTGATGGAGGAGGGTCAGCAGGTTGTCGCCCTCGACGTACTCCATGGTGATGAACTTCATTCCATCGGCTTCACTCAGGTCGTAAATGCGGATTACGTTGCGGTGCGTCACCTGGTGGGCGAGCAGCAACTCCTGCTTGAAGCGATCCACTATGGCTCTATCGCGAGCTAAGTCAGGTCTGATTACTTTGAGAGCGACGGTGCGGTTCAGTTCGAGGTCGGTCGCCTTATAGACGGCGCCCATGCCGCCCTGGCCGAGAATCTGAACGATCTCATAGCGCTGCGCAAGCACAGTCCCTGGCTGCAGTGTGGTCAGGTCCGAGTGCGGGACCGGCCTGGGTCTTTGCTTTGCCTTCTCGGTCGCCGGTGTCGCCGGAGAACCCAGGTTAATGTCGATCACCGTGGGGGCATCCGGTGAGTAATCCACGAAGGTCGGAGCATCGGAGGGTAGATTTGCGTCGGAAGACGAAGGGGCTCCCTCTGATGGCGTGCGTACGCCCGCAATGTCGTTGCCCGGCGCGTCTCGCTGCTGGCCCGGTCTGAGGTCCCGTTTCATCAAAATTGCCACAGCAATGGTAGCTTAAGCGAGGCTAGGCTGGCGGGAATTCTTGGGGAGACGCCCTATACTGGTTACCGCCCGGGGGAGACGGCTAGCCGCTGCTAAAGGCAACGATAACACACTTCTTCCCTCATCCAGGATACGGATATCCCCGCGCCAGGACCTTGTCCAGGTCGGCGTCGTATCCGTAGATATCGTCAAAGAAGTGAACCTCGTTCTGCTGATCCACCACGGCTGTTCCGTAGATGATCAGCACGGGCACGGGATTCGTGAGATTGACCTGCACGTTGTCTTTGCCGGTCTGCATGGCGGCACGCACCCGCTCCAGCGACCACTCCGGTTTGTCACGTAGGACCCAGGCTGCGAGTTCGGCTGGTTTTTCAACCCGGATGCAGCCATGGCTGAAGTCACGGCGCGATTGCGAAAACAACTGCTGGGACGGCGTGCTATGCAGGTAGACGTTATATTCATTGGGAAACATCAGCTTGACCAGCCCCAGTGCGTTGGTAGGGCCCGGCTTTTGCCGCACCATCAGCTTTCCTGCGCTGAGCTGCTGGAGAATGTCATCGGTGATCGTGCCCGAAGTTACGACGGTACCCAGCGTTGTAACCACCTCATAATTCTTTTTGGTGATGTAGTCGCGGTCTTTTCTAATCGCTGGGACGATTTCTGATCGCAGGATGCTCGGCGGTACGTTCCAATACGGACAGAACACCACGTACTTCATGTCTCTTTCGAAGACCGGAGTTTCGTGGCGATAAGCTTTGCCCACGATCACGTTCATCATCAGGTCGATGGTGCCGTCCTGGTTGTAGGTTCGCAAGCGAAACTCGGGGATATTGACCACGATCGGTGGCCGGGGAAATTGATACGGCACCCAGCGCCAACGTTCCAGCGTCAAACGCAGCTGTTCGACTCGAAAGCTCAACGGCGTGTTCAGTTGCTTCAGAGTCTGGGTACCGAGCCGCCCATCCGGACCAAGGCCATGTCGCGCCTGAAAATGTTTAACGGCATCGACTAGCGGGCCGGCGTAGACAGTTGAGCTTTCGGATGTGGCGCCGTCCGGCAGGTCGCCTAGCAGACGTAGCAAGCGCGTCAAGCGTGGAACTCCGTCATAAGTGCCACCGGGATCGACTGGCTTGGCAGGAACAGGCAGTTGTTCTCCGTTGTCCTGTCGCGATAATTCCGTGTATTGTTGCAACGCCCTTAAGGTGCGCTTGTAACCAGCGAATGGTGGCTCTACCTGATCCAGTTCGGCGCGAACGTCGGCCCCTTGCATCAACTTATCCCGCAGGAACGCAGGCAGATCGTATTTCTTCGCCGAGACGTCAAGATTGAACTTGAAATGCTGGGGATTAACTCGGCCAATATGCAAATCCGAAACGTAGCGCATTACGCAAACCGTTAAGGCCGCATCGAAGTGTGCCCGGTCAGCCGGAGATGCCGGAGATGGAGACTGACGCAGGCGCGCCAGCCGATCCGCCCAGCGTGAACCGTCGTAATCTTCAGCATTCAGCCCCTTGGCGTCAGCCTGCTTCAGCACTTCGATCAGCGTTTGCGCTTGTTGGGTTGGCTCATCGTTGTTCAGCCAGGCCGGGGCGTAATTCGCTGCTTCGTAAAAGTTGGTTACATGAATTCGGTAGTCAGAAAAATCAGACCAGCGAAGATCCGATAGCTGGCCGGCCGCGGCGATCTGGCGGAGCGTGGCGGCGAATTCGGACGAGGCATCGACTGTAGCGGGGCCTCGAGATCCAAGAGCTGCGGCTACCGCGACCAGGCAGCCGACCGTCAGTAGGAGCAACGGTTTGGATTTCGTTGCCCACCGATGTTTCATCGATATCCCTCCCCGACAGCGGCGCGGGAATCTTTGGCGGCGCTGGTGCGTGTGTTGCAAATGCGTACGACGATGCCACAGCCTAGAACGTCTCCGCAAGATGTGCAAGCACGTGCAGCATATTTGCAAACCTGATACGTTGTAAGCCGGTCGGACCGAAGGGTTACGATCCGTCGCTCTTAGCGAGATTGAGGCCTGATTGAATCGAAAAGCGCTGACCATCGTGATCGTTGTCGCGGCAGTCACTCTGGCTTTCTCCAAGCCCAAGCTGGTGATGAGTTGGAAGAATCCCAGCTACGTAACGGACAAGAAGTTCCAGCGGGTGCTGGCGTTGGGGCTAAGCGAGAAGACGGAGGTTCGCGCCGATTTCGAGGACGCGCTTGCGGGACAGCTGTCGCAAACCGGCGTGACGGCGGTTCCCGGTCACTCTATTCTGCTAAGGCCCGAGTCCACACAACTCGACCTAAATTACCTGAAGACGCAGATTCGGGAGAACAAGATCGACGCAGTCGTGGTGTCGCGCCTGATCAAAGTAGAAAACAAGGTGACCTATATTCCCGGAGGGCCTTCCGTCTCGCCCTTTCCTTACTACACCACGTTTTATGGGTATTACCGGGTCGTCTATCCGGTGGTTTACTCGCCCGACTATCTGCGGGAAGAGAAGAAAGTGCGCATCGAGACTAATCTCTATAGCACGGCTTCGCCCGACGGCGATCTGGTGTGGACGGGGGTCACCGACACCTTTAATCCTTCGAGTGTCCATAAGACGATCAACGGATTGGTTAAGCTCGTAGTGAAAGAAATGCAGAGCGAAGGCGTGCTCTAGCTTGGCACATATGCGAGTCCGCCGGTCGTGAAGTCTGCGAATAAGGCAACGAGGAACAAACGTGGATGGGAGAAAGTTGCTGCGCAGGATCGGTGTAGGTCTCGGGGCTCTGATCGTGGTGGTGCTCACGTTCTGGGCGACAACCGCGCTGTATTTTGATCTGCCATCGGCCCCGCTTCGCAAGCCGGCCGCCGCGATCTATCTGGTTGGGATCTCCGCGGGCGCGCTTTTCTATCGTCGCTTTGCACTTCTGATCACGTTCGCTGGGTTTGTTCTCGTTCTGGCTTGGTGGTTGTCGCTCAAGCCATCTAGCACACGTAATTGGCAAGCCGACGTGGCTGAAACACCCTGGGCCGAGATCGCCGGCGATCGTGTAACTATCCACAACGTCCGCAACTGCGATTATCGGGCGGAGTTCGACTACGACTGCAAGTGGGAAACGAGGACCTTCAATCTTTCGAACTTGAGAGGGCTGGACATCGCGCTGACGTATTGGGGCTCGCCGTGGATCGCGCATCCGATCGCCAGCTTCGATTTTGGCGATCAAGGCCATGTTCCCATTTCCATTGAGACTCGCAAGGTCGTCGGACAGGGGTATTCCGCGATTCTTGGATTCTTCCGGCAGTACGAGCTAACCTACATTGTCAGTGATGAACGGGACCTGATCCGGCTGCGTACAAACTACCGAACTGGAGAGGAAGTCTATCTGTTTCGCACGGTTGCCAACCCCCAGCAGGCGCGCGGGTTGTTTCTGCAATACCTGGACCACATCAACAGACTGCACAACACGCCGGAGTGGTACAACGCTCTGACCAACAATTGCACTACGAATATTGCAGTTGCCGAAGCTGCAAGAGAAGGTAGGCGGACACGTTGGGATTGGCGCATTCTGCTCAACGGACACTCCGACGAAATGATGTACGAGCGGCAACAATTAGTGACAGAAGGCTTGTCACTCAAGGACTTGAAAGAGCGAGTCCACATCAATGCTGCCGCCCGCCTGGCCGACAAAGATCCAGCTTTTTCGGCGCGAATCCGGGAGGGGCGTCCCGGATTTTCGAGCCAGCGCTGACCCGGCTGACAAACGCGCCGACCGCTATCAATAAAATATGCCGTAACAAAGAAAATACTAGTTTCGCCCGACGCTGAAAGGGACTAGAAACATAGAAGGCTGTTCCGCATCCTTCCGCCGCGCCACGACGGTTCCTTGCGACGCCCGATTACTCGCAGTGCAAGGGTGCCGATGGCCACGACATCTTCTACTAAAACAAACGCATTCTCGCCGCCGGTGGAATCAATTCGCATTCTCGTCGTCGATGATTTCGAACCCTTTCGGGTTTTTGTGTTGTCAGTTTTCTCCAAAACACCGGAATTCCAAATCATTTGCGAAGCTTCCGATGGATTAGAAGCTGTGCAGAAGGCCGAAGAACTGAAGCCAGACTTAATCTTGCTCGACATCGGCCTTCCAAAACTGAATGGAATCCAAGCCGCTCGACAAATCCGCAAGCTTGCGCCGAGTTCCAAAATACTCTTTCTGAGCCAGGAATCTTCTGCCGACGTTGTGCAAGAAGCGCTCGACCTGGGCGCAATGGGATATGTGGTTAAAGCCTATGCTGGAAGCGAACTACTTGCTGCTGTGGAAGCGGTTTGCCAAGGCAGACGGTTTGTGAGTGTTGAATTGTCGGGCAGCCGCCTCGCCAACAGTACGAATTCGCAACCCCTTGATTGCCTGGACGACAAGGACGTTGCAGCACCGGTTGCACCTCTCGTGCTGTAACCGGGCAGATCCTCGCAATCGAGAGGCGCACTCCTCGCTATACGATCGATCCTCGCCCTCAATGCCTCGCGTCATGTGGTGACCCCAGGCTTTTTCGCGATCTTCAACATCTCGGGAGCCTTTCGTCATCGAGATGCATCCTTACTTCCGTGAGGTTACCTTGCGATGAAACCGTAATCCGATCAGCTGGTGTCGAAGTTCCGAATAGAGCACAGGCCGGACGTTGGATTCTGGCGGCGACTATTCTTGCTTCCAGCATGGCTTTTATTGACAGCACGGCTGTAAATGTCGCTCTGCCCTCGCTCCAGGCATCCCTCCGGGCAACGGTTGTAGATGTGCAATGGGTAATCGAGTCATACGGATTGTTTCTGGGAGCCTTGATTCTCGTCGGCGGTTCTCTCGGCGACCTGTTCGGACGCCGCCTGATCTTCATAATCGGAACCGCCGTCTTCGCGCTGGCTTCGGCTGGTTGCGGGGTTGCGTTGAACATTCATCAGTTGATCATCGCCCGAAGCATTCAGGGTGCGGGAGCTGCACTGCTCGTTCCGGGCAGCCTTGCGATCATCGGCGCATCGTTCGACGAGGAAAGCCGCGGAAAGGCAATCGGCACCTGGTCCGGGTTCACCACGATCACCACCGCTGTTGGTCCGGTGCTCGGGGGGTGGCTGGTCGAGCATGCTTCGTGGCGCTGGGTGTTCTTCATCAATCTCCCGATTGCGGCGGCCGTGATCGCCATTTCGCTTCGCCATATTCCCGAGAGCCGCAGTGCCATTACAGGCCGCATCGATTGGATTGGAGCTTTTTTGGTGACGCTTGGACTGGGAGATTTGGTTTACGGGTTCATCGAATCGGTCAACTTGGGTTGGACACATCCTCTGGTGCTGGGAAGTCTGATCGCTGGCTTCGCCTCGTTAATTGGCTTTCTGTTCGTTGAATCTAGCGTGACTTCACCGATGGTACCACTGTCGTTATTTGCATCCTCCATCTTTAGTGGCACGAACTTGCTCACACTGTTTCTGTATGCAGCGGTTGGAATTTTCTTCTTCCTATTTCCGCTGAACCTGATACAGGTCCAGCAATACTCCGCAACCTCCGCAGGTGCTGCTATCCTGCCCTTGATTTTGCTGATGTTCTTTCTCTCCCGCTGGTCCGGTGGACTGGTCGCGCACTATGGCGCCCGAGGTCCGCTGATCGTTGGTCCTCTGATCGCCGCATTAGGTTTCGCTTTGTTTGCCGTGCCCTCGGTTGGAGATAGCTACTGGAAAGCATTTTTCCCCGCGATGCTAGTCCTGGGGTTCGGGATGGCGCTCACTGTAGCTCCGCTCACTACCGTCGTGATGAATTCAGTAGAGCAGGACCGAGTAGGAACCGCTTCCGGCATCAACAACGCAGTGGCTCGTGTGGCTGGCGTGCTCGCGATTGCGGTCCTGGGCATTGTCATGGTGCAAGCTTTTAGTGCTCGATTAAAGGAGGGCCTTGGTCATCTTGTTCTGCCGCCAGGAATCTTGCACCAAGTTCAAGCGGATGAAATCAAACTCGCGGGTTTGCAGGTGCCGACCGGCCTCGATCCCGGTACGGCCGCCGCCGTTCAACAGTTGATTGGTCATGCATTTGTCTTTGGATTCCGAATTGTTATGCTGATCTGCGCAGGGCTGTCCGTAGCAAGCGCAGCAGTCGCGGGGTTAAAGATTCCGAAGAGCACGTGAGACCTCCTATTGCCCGCCGTAGATTGTGATCGTTATAAATGTATCGAAGTAGACACGGGTAAGATCTAGCTTGGAAGCAGGCTGCCACTTTGCACATTGGAGATCAACATGTCGATTCGACCGGTTAAGCGTCTCATTCAATCGAAGCCCACGCTCGAGGGTGCGGGCGTGCATCTTCGACGGGCCTTCGGCTTCGGAAACACCAAGGAATTCGATCCGTTCCTTTTGCTGGATGACTTCCGCAACGACGTTCCGGAGGATTATCTCGCTGGTTTTCCCTGGCATCCCCATCGCGGCATCGAGACTATCACCTACGTGTTGGCGGGAACTGTGGAGCACGGCGACAGCATGGGAAATCAGGGTGCCATCGCCGCTGGTGACGTGCAATGGATGACGGCGGGCAGTGGAATCATCCATCAGGAGATGCCCAAGGGCGACCAGTCTGGCCGGATGCACGGTTTTCAGTTGTGGGCAAACCTGCCGTCATCGCTCAAAATGACTGCGCCGCGTTATCAGGAAGTGAAGGCGCTCGACATTCCCGAGGTCAAGGATGACGATGGCACGCACGTGCGAGTCGTCTGCGGAAGCTTTTGGGGAAAGACTGGCCCAGTCGACGGCATTGCCGCCGATCCCATCTACCTCGATGTGTCGGTTTCTCCGGGTAAGCGAAAGACCTTACCGGTCGAAACGACTCGCCACGCGTTCGCTTACGTTTTCGGTGGAGGGGGAAAGTTCTGCAACGCATCGGGTCCACTCGCGGTGCCGACCGAAGCGATCAAATGGGCGGACACGACGCCTCCCGTGGAAGCGGATAACCGCTCACTCGTGCTATTTGATCGCGGCGACGAGGTTACCGTGCAAGCCGGGGAGGACGGAATCCGGTTCTTGCTGGTCTCGGGAAAGCCGCTCGAAGAGCCCGTCGCATGGTACGGCCCGATCGTGATGAACACGCAGGCGCAGCTACAACAGGCATTCGCAGAACTCCAGGAGGGAACCTTCTTGAAAGAGAAAGAGCGCAAGTAGGTCACAGTCAGCCGAGGTCGTATTCCAGACTCCACGATGGAGCACAGTTGATCGATCCGACCAGTCGCTCTCTCCGTTCTCATCAATCGCTGCGGCGCAGCTTCGCCACGTTGGTGCTAATCGCAATCGCGGTGCTGACCGTGATTTTCCTCCTGAACGTCGGTGGTTGGAAGACCCGCATTCGAGCGAGGTTGTTTCCCACGGGGAACTGGCCGGTGGTGGTGTCGCCGCCGGCAAACTTTCAGCCGCAGGTTCCTCCTGGATTCAAGGTTTCGGTTTTTGCCAGAGGCTTTACCCAGCCGCGGTGGCTGGCGGTAGCCCCCAACCGTGATGTGTTTGTGGCGGACTCCGCAATCGGAGAAGTAGTTGTGTTGCACGATCCGCAAAGCCGGGGTAGTGTTCAATCGCGCGAGATCTTTGCCGGCCGCTTAAACCTGCCTTTCGGAATCGCCTTTCATGACGACTATGTTTACGTCGCCAATACCAATGAAGTCGTGCGTTTTCGCTATGACCCCAAAACGTCGCAGCGGCTCGGTGACGCGGAGCACGTACTCGATCTCCCAGGCATGGGCTACAACCAGCATTGGACCCGCTCGCTGGCTTTCAGTCCGGATGGCGAGAAGTTATTTATCTCGGTGGGATCGAAGGACAATATCTCAATCGAGTCCGATTCTCGAAGGGCTGCGATTCTAATTGCCGATCCTGATGGCAAAAACTTGCGAGTGTTCTCCAGCGGTTTGCGAAATGCCGTCGGGATCGCTTTCAACCCAGAGTCCGCGAACTTATGGGCCGCTGTGAATGAGAGGGACGATCTTGGCGATGACGTTCCATCTGACTTTTTCACCCATGTTGTCGACAGCGGTTTTTACGGTTTTCCTTATTCCTACATTGGCAACCATGTGGACGATCGGGTGGCGTCTAGGCCGGACTTGGTCGCGAAGGCCATAATTCCTGACGTGCTCCTTGGCGCACACGTTGCTCCGTTGCAGTTTGTGTTCTACGAGGGGCAGCAATTTCCGTCCTTCTACCGGCACGGCGCTTTAATCGCGGAACACGGTTCGTGGAACCGGCGCATCAGGAGCGGTTATCAGGTTGTCTTTATCCCCTTCCGCAATGGCCTCCCAGCCGGAGATCCAACTCCTTTCTTCTCCGGATTTGTGCCTGATCCCGCCACCAAGAATGTCTATGGGCGATTGGTGGGCGTGGCAGCGGCACGGGACGGTTCCGTGCTGATTTCGGATGATGGTGGAAATTTGATCTGGCGAGTGTCCTACCAACCAGAGCCATAAACCAACTCGATAACACCCCAGTACGGCGATGAGTCAAGCCGGTGCATTACCATGGTTGGAGAAACCATGCACATACTTCATGTCGTAGGAGCGAGGCCCAAGTCATGAAAGCGGTGCCCGCCAAACCTGCCCTCGTGGGACGGTTAAGCAGGTGAGCGGATTGTGGAAGCTTTGCGTGATTATTTTGCTTTCTTAAACTGATTCTTGAAGGTCGCCCAATCGCAGATGAGCAGATTGTCACCACAGTTGAAGTTTAGTCTTGCGGTTGCGATCTCCCTCTTAGTCGGATGGCGTCCGTTGTTGGGAACCGTCGCACTCGCGCTCCGTCGCGATGAATATACCCACATTCTCCTGATTGTTCCGATCAGCCTGGCTCTCATCTATACGGAATGGCCTTCCCTCAGAACCGATCGTCAACCGAGCAATCGCATTAGTGCAGCCTTGTTGGTCGCGGCAGTATTACTCGGACTGGGTGGCAAGTTGACGGCACCATCCGACACGCAACTGACGTGGGGCATGCTCGCGCTGGTGACTTGGTGGCTGGGCGCGTTTATTGGGTGCTTCGGAGCCCGGACTTTTCGATCATTGCTGTTTCCTCTCTGCTTTTTGTTCTGTCTGGTTCCACTTCCAGAGTTCACGTTGAACAAGATTGTGGCTTTCTGGCAACACGGATCCGCCCTCTCAGCCAGTTTCCTGTTTTCAGCTCTGGGCATTCCGGTTACGCAAGATGGCGTCATGCTAACGATCCCCGGATTGAGCCTGGAGGTCGCCCAGGAGTGCAGCAGTCTGCGCTCCAGCCTTATGTTGATCGTCACAAGTATGGTGCTGGCGCATCTGTTTCTCCGGTCCTTTTGGCGGAAAGCTATTGTCGTGCTGGTCGCGATTCCTCTTTCGATTTTTAAGAATGGGATTCGAATCTTTACCATCTCCATGCTCGGAATCCACGTCGATCCTGGATTCTTGCATGGCAACTTCCACCGGCATGGTGGCATTGTCTTTTACCTGTTGGCGCTATTTGTTCTGCTGCTCCTGCTTTGGATATTGAACCGCACTCAAGGCGCATCATCCGAAGATCACAGCCAAGGGCAAAAGCCAGTGCGCGTGGGGCAACAGGTCGGTTGAAGTATTTACATCCGCGCGTCATTGCCGGGGAGCAACCATAGGGAATTCGACGGCGCGGATTCTGCCGTCTGTGTCGCGCGCGAGGGTTGGCGCGTATAGTCCCAGGAACTCACGATGCCACCAGAAGCCTGTCTTGCGTTTTTCGGCCGCGGTCGTGAACCAGTACTGCCAGAGAACCGCGCGCACCTGATGCGGCGGCTCTTGCCGAAAAGGATTCCCCGCGAAAAGCGCAAGCACATCAGGGTCGGTCGAAAGCAAACGTACTTCGGTGTTGATTACGATGGGATACTCGCGCCACGATCCGAGAGAAGCGAACCACAGGTTCCAGTCAAAACGTGGCTGATAGGGTGCGTAAATGCCCGGTGGCTGGCTCGGGTCCTGCGGTTTATAGCGAAATGGATATGCCTGCCAATTTTGTCCGTTCTCCGAGCCTTGAAACTCGATCTCATAGCGGCCGCGAGTCATGACGGCAAAAAGGCCATATCGATTGGCGATGCGAAACGGTTCCAGCGCCTCGATCGGCGTAGTTGGCAGTTTCAGGGTGGGGAAGGCAATCCAGAGCAATTCCACCGCGGTTGCGTAGAAAATCCAAGCTAGCATAAGGCCGGTTAATGAGCGCTTCAGCGCGGTCAGTTGCTGGCGGAAGAGGTCGCGCCAATTTTCTTCGCGACCATGCTCGGATTGCCTCTCTTCCGCGGATCGCGTCACAAGATCTCGCAGCGCGGAGGAGGAATCGGGTTCTGTCGGACTCGCTGTGGTGGGTCGTGTCACGTCCGCACGGTCCATGGTTGTGCGATCGAGCAGAGGCCTTTTCCATCGCTGCGGTAGGCAGTGCAGCAGCACGCGGTCATCCAATAGCAGGAAGCCCAACGCAAGGACCAGGTAGTTCAAAAACGTATAGTTGGCGGTGAGGATGATGCCGATCTGCCATGCGGTTGCGATGAAGAAGCACACGATCCGCCAGCGTCGCGGTAGAAACAGCATCCAGACTAAGCCCAGTTCGAGCGCAAGCGTACTGTATGCCGTCGCGGCATGAAACCAGTGCGGCAGATGCTGTACGTACCAACCGACCCAAGTGGGTAGTGGTCCGTTCTGGTAGTACTCGTCCATGGCGGTCATGTTCCGCCATTGCGGCTCGCCGCTTGCGATCTTGACCATGCCGGATTCGAAGTAAATGCGGAACCACTCCCACTGCAA
>Ga0308309_10000440_pt1 | contig 26878 bp, 21 predicted proteins | sample HubBroMetageWFT5_FD_192491 | JGI IMG/M metagenome (GOLD analysis project Ga0308309, IMG submission 192491) | Warmed and freeze-thawed soil microbial communities from the Hubbard Brook experimental Forest, New Hampshire - Hubbard Brook CCASE Soil... | ecosystem: Environmental > Terrestrial >...
GGATTTTTGTGAACGAAGACGAAACTAAAATGCTGAAAATCGCGAGCGCCGCAGGCCTGGGATATCTTCAATTGCATGGTGACGAATCGCCTGCAGCTGTTGTCCGGCTAAGCCGCGCTCTGCCCGTCTTGAAAGCCGTGCGCGTGCAGCGTTCATTCCGCGCGGCGCAACTTGCACAATTCGATCGGGCATCCGCAATTTTACTGGACGGCTTTGACCGCCAACGCCGAGGCGGAACTGGCAAAACATTCAATTGGAAGGTGGCAGGGCGCGCGAATAAATATTTCCACATTTTTCTGGCAGGTGGCCTGACGCCTGAGAATATCGGCGAGGCGATTCGCGTGGCGAAGCCGTACGCGGTGGATGTGTGCAGCGGCGTGGAATCAAGACCCGGCAAGAAAGATCCGAAAAAACTCAAACTATTGGCGCGCGCGATTCGTGGCGCGCAGAAAAGAAAACGATGAGCTCCATCGCACAACGGGTTCCCGATTCGCGCGGCCGCTTTGGGGACTACGGTGGCCGCTACGTACCGGAAACACTGATGGCCCCGCTCGAAGAGCTCGAGATTGCCTACTCGCAAGCGTGCAATGATTCGGCGTTTCGAGCGCAGCTCGACGACCTGCTCAAAAATTTTGCCGGTCGCCCGACTCCCCTGCAATTCGCATCGCGGCTTACCGAAAAACTTGGCGGCCCTCGCATTTACATCAAGCGCGAAGACCTGCTCCACACCGGTGCGCACAAAATCAACAACTGCATCGGCCAGGGGCTGCTCGCGGTGCGCATGGGCAAAAAGCGAGTGATCGCCGAAACGGGCGCCGGGCAGCACGGCGTTGCGACGGCGACGATTGCGGCCCGCCTTGGGCTTTCCTGCACGGTTTATATGGGCACGGAAGACATGGAACGGCAGCGACTCAACGTGTTTCGCATGAAGCTGCTTGGCGCTGAAGTGATCGGCGTAAATTCGGGCAGCTGCACGCTGAAGGACGCGATCAACGAAGCCATGCGCGATTGGGTGACGAATGTGCGCACGTCGCACTATCTTCTCGGCTCCGTTCTTGGCGCGCATCCTTATCCTCAAATGGTCCGCGATTTTCACAAGATCATCGGCGAAGAAGCGCGCGAGCAGATTTTGCGTGCCGAGGGCCGCTTGCCGGACCAACTGGTTGCCTGCGTCGGCGGCGGCTCAAATGCCATCGGCCTTTTCAATGCGTTTCTCGGCGATGCGAGCGTGAAACTCCTCGGCGTCGAAGCCGGCGGCCGCGGGAAATCGTTGGGTGAACATGCGGCGCGGCTTGCAGCGGCTGAGGGTTTTTCAGGCGCGCGTCCCGGAGTGCTGCAGGGGACTTTCACATATGTATTGCAGACGACGGACGGGCAAATCGCCACTACGCATTCCGTTTCTGCGGGGCTCGACTACCCAGCGATCGGTCCGCAGCACGCATGGCTGGCCGACCTTGGCCGCGCCGAATACACAGCCGTGAGCGACGAACAGGCTGTCGAAGCTGCACGCACCCTCGCGCGAGTCGAGGGAATTATTCCGGCGCTGGAATCCGCGCACGCACTGGCCGAACTGATTCGTCGAGCGCCGACAATGCGCAAGGACGAAATTGTGATCCTGAATCTTTCCGGGCGCGGAGATAAAGACATGGAGATTCTCTCGCGGTATGTCTGACCCGGTTCCGGCTTCGACTCTTGCCGCGCCGGTCAGCCCAGGCTGGAAAGACAAACTGCTCTCCTTTCTTCCCATCCTGGCGATTTATTACGGGATCCAGGGATTCACGATAGTTCTTCGCGTCACGAAGCTGATTTTCACCGCCGATCAATTGCAGCGAAATCCGTGGATAGCGCTCGATGAACATCACGTTTGGCAAATGGTGTTCGCTTTGGCTCTTATTTACTTATTCAGCCGCGGGAATTATTCTGCTTGGGGATTAAATTTCGAAAATCTGCGCATCTCGTGGCGGCTTTTTGTGTGGTTCGTGCCGGTTTGCCTGGCAATCCTCTTCGGCGTCGTGGCGCTTCCTTTGCTGATCAAGCATCAGGCGCCCATGTTCGACTATCCGCTCACGCGCGCGAACGTGATCGGCTGGCTTTCATTCGAATGGATACTTCCGGGCCCATCCGAGGAAATCCTCTTTCGGGGGCTGATTCAAACGTATCTGGCGCAAACGTGGAAAGGGATGTGGCAAATTGGCAAAGTTTCCATTCCTGCCGCCGGAATTCTTTCGACTCTGATTTTCTGCCTCGCCCACGTAAACTTCGCACAATCGCCGCACGTTTCCTGGTCGCAGCAATTCTTTGCTTTTGGGCTTGGGATTTATTACAGCGCGGCATATTACCGGACGCGAAGCCTGCTGGCACCCATGCTGGCGCATAATTTCTGGGACGGAATGGTGTTCGTCATGTGGTACGTTTTGTATTGGCGGTTCCACTGAGCAAGTTGCGCTGGTTTTCATTCCGACGGACAAGGTGATTGCGAAAGTTCGAAATGCCTGAACCAACCGCACAGGTCAACACCCGAATAGCCGGTCAATTTCGCAAACTTGCGAAGGCCGGTGAATTGGGCATCGTCGCTTACGTCACGGCCGGCGATCCCACGCTTGACGCGACGGAAAAAATTGTCCTGGCGGCCGCCGAAGCAGGCGCGGACGTCATCGAGCTCGGCGTCCCGTTCAGCGATCCGGTTGCGGACGGGCCTACGATTCAACGCGCCAGCGAACGCGCGCTGCGCGGCGGGACTACTCTTGCAGGCGTGCTTGACCTTGTGCGGCGACTTCGGGCCTACACGCAGGTGCCGCTGATTCTATTTAGTTACTTCAATCCGCTGCTGCAAATGGGACTGGAAAAATTTGCGGAAGCGGCCTCTGGCGCGGGCGCTGATGGAGTGCTGGCAACGGATTTGACGCCGGAAGAAGCGGACGAATATCGCGCGGCGATGCATGCCCGCGGGCTTGACACGGTTTTTCTCGGCGCGCCAACTTCTACCGATGTTCGCCTAAAGCAAATCGCCGCTGTGTCCACGGGCTTTCTCTATTTGATCTCGCGCACAGGCGTCACCGGCGCGCGGGAATCGCTGCCGGAAGAGTTGCCCGCGCTAGTGCGCCGCGCACGCCAATTCACAAAACTACCAATCGCCGTCGGCTTCGGCATTTCGCTGCCCACGCATGTCACGGTTCTCGGCGGAATTGCGGACGCCGCGGTCGTTGGTTCAGCACTGGTGGCCGAAATTGAGAAGGCCACATCGCCGGAGGCGGCCGCAACCGCCGTCGGCGACCGCATTCGCCTGCTGAAACAAGCGGCCCGCGCTGGCGTCAGCCATCGTAGCGCCGAATAGCGCGCCAGCTTTCAGGAGCAAGGAATGGACAAACGCATAGCCGATGCCGATGCAGCCGTCGCGGGAATTCAGGATGGCGCGACGATCTTGCTTGGCGGCTTCGGGCTTTGCGGCATACCAGAAAATTTGATAGCCGCACTGGTCCGCAAGGGCACAAAGGAGCTGACGCTCGTCTCGAACAACGCCGGAATTGACGATTTCGGAATCGGCCTCCTGCTCCGCGCGAAGCGAGTGAAAAAAATGATTGCCAGCTACGTAGGCGAAAACAAAACCTTCGAACAGCTTGCCCTGAAAAAGGAAATTGACGTCGAGCTGAACCCGCAGGGCACTCTGGCGGAAAGAATTCGCTGCGGCGGCGCAGGCATTCCTGCGTTCTTCACGCCCACCGGTTATGGCACTCTCGCCGCCGAAGGAAAAGAAGTTCGCGAATTCGACGGCCGCCCTCACATTCTGGTGCCGTCGCTGCGCGGGGATTTCGCTTTCATCAAGGCGTGGAAAGGCGATCGCTGGGGCAATCTCGTCTATCGCAAGACGGCGCGGAACTACAACGCCGTAATGGCCACCGCCGCGAATCATACGATCGCGGAAGTGGAGCACATCGTCGAGTTGGGCCAACTCGATCCAGACGGCGTACACACGCCCGGAATTTATGTGGATGCAATTTTTCAGGGCACAAATTATCTGAAGCGCATCGAGAAGCGCACCACGCGAAAGCGTTAGTTGCTCGAGGAGCTACCATGGCACCCGAAATAGATAAGCGCGAAATCATCGCCCGCCGTGTGGCCCTGGAGCTGCATGACGGCTACTACGTCAATCTCGGCATCGGCCTTCCCACGCTGATCCCCAATTATCTTCCTGCCGGCGTGGAAGTCGTCCTGCAATCCGAAAACGGGATGCTCGGCATCGGCCCCTATCCCTACGAAGGCGAAGAGGACGCCGACCTGATCAATGCGGGGAAGGAAACCATCACGGAAATCCCCGGCTGCTGCTATTTCTCGAGCGCGGAATCCTTCGGCATGATTCGCGGGGGCCGCGTCAACGTCACCGTTTTGGGTGCGCTGCAAGTGGACGAAAAAGGCAACCTGGCCAACTGGGCCATCCCCGGCAAAATGCTGAAAGGAATGGGCGGCGCGATGGACCTTGTTGCGGGCGCGAAGCGCGTGATCATCGCGATGGAGCACACCACAAAAGACGGCGAACCAAAAGTCGTGAAGAGCTGCACGCTGCCTCTGACCGGCGTCGGCGTGGTGAAATTAATCGTCACCGAACTTGGCGTCATCGAAATTACTTCGCACGGCCTCGTGCTGCGCGAGGTTGCTCCCGGCGTCACGCCCCAGGAAGTCCAGAAAGCCACCGAGCCTGCGCTTCAGCTCGCGTCTGAGTTGAAGACGATGCTCGTGTAACCAGCTTTCCCCGACAGCACATTTGTATGCGCCAGCCCCATCCTGCGATACCATAGCCGCCAAGGGGTGGACTGGAATAACCCTCAGGGAGAGAGAATGCATCCGCACTCAATCGTGGTGGTGAGCCTGCACACACCGAAAGAAAAACTCTGGGGCGAATTGATTGATGTGTCGAACGCAGGCGTAACGGTCCGCGGCATTGACCTGGGCTCCTTCGATGATTTCATCATCCAGGTGCTGCACCCCGAAGGCGACCGCATGGGGCTTCCCACATTATTTTTTCCTATGCTGCGCATCGAACGCATCGCGTTGGACGAAGCCCGCGGCTCGGTGCCTTCCCTTGCGGAAGTGTTTGAGAGGAAAGTGGGCCGCTCGCTTTTGGACTATCTCGGGCAGTTCGCCTGATCGCGCCCGGTCCGGATCTCGCATATCACGCTCATGAAAAACCGCATCCTCACCGTTCCGAACCAGCTCACCTTCCTCCGGCTCGCCTTTCTTCCGTTCTTCATCATCGCCATCAAGTATGATCGCTACGACTGGGCCATCGGCATCCTGATCGCTGCGGGCATAAGCGACGGCCTCGATGGTGTGCTCGCGCGCGGCTTGAATCAAAAAACGCCCCTCGGGGCCTATCTGGATCCGATCGCGGACAAACTATTACTCTCGAGTTCGTATTTCGTGCTGGCCTGGAAAGGGAAAATCGCCTGGTGGCTGACGATTCTGGTGATGGGCCGCGACGTTCTTCTGCTGGTCGCCTGCGCGGTGATTCTGATTACAGTCGGTTACCGCGCGTTTCCTCCCAGCCTGTTCGGCAAGGCCAACACGTTCTTCCAGATTCTGCTGGTCGTTCTCGTCCTACTATTGGCTGTGTGGGATGACCATGCGTTGTATATCTTGCGTGAGGTTTGCGGCTATTGCGTTGCGGCCTTCGTGACTCTTTCGGGTCTGCATTACAGTATCGTCGTATCGCGCCAGCTCAGCGCTGGTGGATAGTGAAGAATTGCCTTTTTGCTTCCCGTTCAAATCAAGATTGAATGAGACCATCATCACAAGACTTGCTGCCACAGCCAGCGCCGATCCCCATCCCATAATGTTTGCTCGGGTCCGTTCTTCAGGCGATCCCGGTTCCCGATCAGACAGGATCTTGCCCAGTCCAAACCCGCACACAAAGCCCCCAAAGTGCGCGTAATTATCAATCCCTGACATTACGAATCCCATGATGGCTATATAAACCAACCAGCGTATGAGCTGGCTTTGAAGCATCTGCATAGTCGCTGTCTTCCGGCCCATCGTGAGTGAAAGCATCACCCCGATCAATCCCAGCAAGGCTCCTGATCCTCCAACGCTGTGATTGCCAAAGAAACTGCTCAGCACGTATCCACCAATTCCCGTCACCACGTAGATGAACAGATAGCGCGCCGATCCATACAACTCCTCAAGGATTGGCCCGACATCCATCAACACCCACATGTTGAAAGCGAGATGCAAAAGGCTCCCGTGAAGAAATACGGCCATCACGAGCCGCCAGGGCTGCACCAAGTTGTAGGGCAATGGATACGACATGCCCAGCCGAGTCAGCACGTCAAAGTTGACTCCGCCAAGGTTAAAAATTGCCGTGAACCCGCCACCGCTGGGCGGCTGCAATCCGCTTTCGCGCGCAGTCCAAAGCAAACTCATCGCATAGAGTAAGCAACTTAGAGTGACAATTCCGTACGTGACGGGAGAGCTCGTCGGCATCAGCCGCGAAAGTGTTTTGCTCGCAGCAGCCAGAGAAAACGTCATGCTCGCGCCGCATTGATGGCATCGCGTTGCAGTCGAGCCTACCAGCGTCCCGCATGCGGGACACAGCTTCGGACGCGCGTTTTCGCGCTTTTCACCGAAGAGCGCGTCCCACTTTTCCCGGAATCGGTCCAGCTTCCAGCGCAGACGGGGCGAGAGAGGCAATAGGTTTCCTTGCGAGAATGTAATTGCGTTCCTATAATACCGAAAATGAGCTCAAACAAGTGAATCGGGATACGGCGTGAGCGCCTGCCTTCTTCAGGAGGATTTTTCGCGACAATCGAATCCGGCCCTCAGCCGCAGACGCTTCCCGTTCTCAGGCCTCGCGCTCGCTTCGGCCTTCGCGGTTCTCGCGGCCGCCGGCTGCTCGCACCGCACTTACTCTCCGCCGCCTCCAGCGCAAACTCCCACTCAACAGCCACTCCCTGCACCGGGCGCTCAAACTCCGCCGGTCCAACCGCAGCCCTCGCCACCATCCGGCCCTCCACCAGCCATCGAGCGCCGCCCTGCCGTGCCCGGCGAATACGTCGAAGAGGGCGTCGCGTCATGGTATGGAATCCCGTTCAATGGGCACCGCACGTCGAATGGGGAAATCTACGATATGCATCAGATGACCGCCGCGCACCGCACGCTTCCCTTTGGCGCCGTCGTGCGGGTCACAAATCTTAACAATGGCAAGCAGACCCAGGTCCGCATCAACGATCGTGGCCCCTTCGTCGCCAACCGCGTGATTGATCTCTCTCTTGCCGCGGCTCAGGCCATCGAAATGATCGGCACCGGCACAGCGCATGTCCGCCTGGAAATCCTTGCCGGACCGAACCCACTAGTGGGTACCTTCGGCGTACAGGTGGGAGCATTTCTTGTGGAGGCAAACGCGCAAAAACTAAGGGCGCAACTTTCCGCGACCTATTCCTCCATCAGCATCGCCGAATACGATTTGCCGAACGGCACTTTCTATCGCGTCCGCGTCGGCCGAGTTCCCACAGAGGAAGCCGCGCAACAGCTCGCGTCCCAGCTCCGCGCCGCCGGCCAGCAAACAACCTTCGTCGTTCGCCTCGACGAATAAATTCGCAGCCCCTATTTGTGCTTCATCGTGTACACACCGTCCCAATCGGCATCCGGCTCTTCGATCAAGTAATCCTCGCATCGCGCCAGAAATACCTTCGACGGCCCGTCGTCGGGCCATTCGTGCAGCGTCTCTTCAAACGCAATCTTCGCCGCGCGCCATTCGCGGATTTTGTAGGCCTCGCGACCGCGGGCAAACAATTGCACCAGGTCTCGCCCGCCTTCATTCGCCACCTTCGCGCTTAAGATTTCGTAGATGGTCACGGGCAGCAGCTTTCCCTTCACGCGAATCAGGTCCAGCTCGCGCATCACGAATTTTTCCAAGTGCACGGCAATGTAGGAGGCTTCGCTGATGATGATCCGCGTCCCATATTCCTTGTTCAATCCCTCAAGCCTTGCAGACAGGTTCACGGTATCGCCCATCGCTGTGTAGCCATGGCGTAGCGCCGATCCCATATTTCCCACGGAAGCGATGCCTGTGTTGATGCCGATTCCGATATCGAGCACGGGCTGGCCCTTCGCGCGCCAATCCTGCTGCATTTCTGCCAGCTTCGAGAGCATTTGCAACGCGGCCGCGCAGCCACGCTCCGCATGATTCGGTTCCTCGAATGGCGCGCCCCACAGAGCCATCACCGCATCGCCGATATATTTATCGAGCGTTCCGCGATTTCTGAAAACAATACGCGTCATCTCCGTCAAGTAGCCATTCAACAGGTCGGCCAGCTCCTGGGCGTCCAGCGATTCCGAAATCGTCGTAAACCCGCGAATGTCGCTGAACAGCACCGTCACGGAAGTCTTCCGCGGCTTCACGCGCTCCGGATCCGTCAGCAACCGCCGGATGACTTCCGGGCTGACGTATTGCTGAAACGCGCCACGCACTTTTCGCTTTTCCTGCTCCTCTACAAGCACGCGATACATCGCCACCAGCACCACATTCGGCACCAGCGTGAATCCCGCCGGCACGATGAAATTCAGCAGCCAGCCATGGAGGAACGCCCAATACACGGCCCCGGCGAACGGCAAGAGCAGCAGCAGTCCAAGGACCATCCACTTCGGCTGGACAGTCGCCAGCCAAATCCCCAGCGGCAGGCCAAACAGGAGAATGAATCCGATGTCTGTCAGCGCCTGCTTTCCACCGAATTCCAGAAAATGTTGGTTCAGGATGTTGTCGATGACGTTCGCGTGAATCTCAACGCCGGGAAAATCGAGTCCTCCAAACGGCGTCGAGCGCAGATCACCGATGCCGGTCGCGGATGCGCCCACCAGGACGATTCGATCCTTGAACGTTCCAGGAGTGAATTTCTTGAGTGCCGCGTTCGCAAAAGAAACGTGCGGATAGGTCCGCGCAGGGCCGTTGTAATTCACCATGAGCCGCCCGAGCGGGTCTGGACGAACCGTGACGTTTGATCCGAACTCAACGCTCGCAATTCCCCCATCCCCGAAGTTCAAAACGGTTTTTGAATCGGGCAGGTGGTAATACAGCCGCAGAGTCTGCACGTCGATCGACGCATACAAATCCCATGTCGTTCGATCCGGGTCGCGTCCGTAAGGAATCGCCATCGGCGTGCGGCGCACCACACCGCCAGGATCGGGCCACACATTGAAAAATCCGCTTCCGCCTTTTTCTGAATCAATCGCGCCGGCCAAGGTCTGGGTGTTCGCTTCCGTCCCCAGCGGCAGCAAACCCTGGTTCTCGAATTGCCGGATCAGATTGAGACGTCCCTGCTCCCCTCCCGCGGACGGCAGGGCATGAACCTGCGGGAATGGGAAAAAAGCCAGAAGGTTCGCGTAATTGTCCAGCGACTCCTTGGACACGCCTTCCATGTCTGCCTGCGTATACAGGAAATAATCCCCCAGCACGACGTTGCCAAATTTTTGAATGGCATCCGCGAATTGCTGGTCGTAGTCGTACTTTTTTTCGTCGCTCTGAATCGTTGCGAAGACGCCGTCGCCCACCGCTTTCCCTTGCTTTTGTTGCTGTTGCAAATCAGTGAGAAGGCCTTGCAGCGGCGCAGCCGTGGCATCCGCCTGGCTGAACGTGATGTCAAATGTGACCACGCGCGCGCCATCTTCCCGCAGCGCGTCCACGAGCTTGGCAAAATATATCCGTGGGAACGGCCAGTGCCCCAGCGCTTCCTGCGATTGCTGATCGATGTCAACGATGATGAGGCGAGGGTCCGGCTGAATACGTCCACGAATTTGGAAGCGAGCGTCGAGAGTGTCGAGTTCCAGACGTTTTACAAATTCAAACGTCGGTACTGGCCGCTCGCCCAGAAAAGTCACGTAATAAATCCCGACCGCTGCCAGCGTCACTACAACGCTGATGGCCAGCGACCACTTATGCCGCCACCATGCCCGAAAAATCCCCGCAAACCACGCGCCCACGCCTTTTGCCATTGCCGCGAAAGTGTATCCCCACGCCGCACCTCGCACAACTCCCGCACGGGCATTCAGATGGGGCGCGTCTCAGACGCGTATGCTGCGTCGGCCCAGTCGGACCCACCCTGCTTTTGCTTCGGCAGCGGTGGCGGACCCGAGAATTTATTTCACAAGGGAATCAGCCGATGAGGTCGCCCCGGGCCCAAATCGCGCCATCAGGACTGACTTGATGATTGGCGTCCAAATCGCGTAACCCCGTGCATTCATGTGCAGATGATCCCAGCGGAAAAGCTCTCGCCGCGGCTTCCCGTTCGGCCCCAGCATGGGCGTCGCCACGTCAATGTATTGCACGCGTTCCTGCGTGCGGCAAACCTGCTCGATCAACCGGTTGGTCGCTCTCATTTGTTCGCGGTTACCCCATCGCAGGGGCGCAGACTTCATGGAAATGTAGTAGATCCACGTCTCTGGAAGTGGCGTGTGAACGATAGTCACGAATCTTTTGAAATCTTCCGTCACGCTTTCCGGCGTATTCGGCCGCCCCCACGAAAGATCATTCTCTCCCGCGTAGAGCACCACGGCGCGTGGCCGGTACGGAATCACGATTCGGCCGGCGTATTCGTTCACGTGCGCCAGTTGGGAGCCGCCAAATCCCCGGCCGATCACGTCCAGCGGTTTCATGTCCCCTACCAGCGTGCTCCACTTCCGTATGCTCGAGCTGCCCGTAAACACGATGACGCCAGGCCTCGGCGGATTCGCGCGGTCCTCCGCCTCGAAGCGTGCAATCTCCGTTTCCCACAATCCCGTCTTCTTCTTGGACCAAAACACTATTTCACCACCCCGCAAAGAACCCCACGAAGTTCAGCAGCGTGACAACGCACCATCCAGCAGCATCCCGCCCTTCCCGCTTTTTTTGTATTCCGTTTGTCCGTTGAATTCGCGCTCGTACGCCGCAGCCTACCCGGACAATCGCGCGCAGTCAAATTCCACCTTAGGCGTGCCTTGCAATTCCCGCTCACGATGCGGGATGATTCGGCTGGATTTTGCCAGGAATTGCGACCATGCCAAGGCGGGAAAAAGTGACCACGCTGGAACAACGAGGCGCTCTGATTGTGACGGGAGCGAGCCGCGGGATTGGAGCGGCGATCGCGAAGCTTGCAGGGAAACAGGGATTCCAGGTAATCGTAAATTTTGACCAGAGCGAAGAGGCGGCCGAAGGAACGGTTCGGGAAATTGTGGCCTCGGGAGCTCGAGCACGCGCAGTTCAGGCAAACGTGGGCCGCGAAGACGATGTGCTGCGGTTGTTTGAAGCGGCCGACCGTGAATTCGGATTCGTCGAAGGTCTGGTGAACAACGCGGGCATCACGGGCGGCTTTGCGCGCGTGGAAGCACTCCGCGCGGCCGAAGTCACGGAAATGCTGCGCGTGAACGTTCTTGGCACCATGCTCAGCTGCCGCGAAGCTGTGAAGCGGATGTCTACCGCGCGAGGCGGACGAGGCGGAGCGATCGTAAATATTTCATCGCTTGTCGCGCGAACGGGCGGCAGCAATGAATGGGTTCATTATGCGGCGTCGAAAGGCGCTGTAAATAGCTTCACGATCGGTCTGGCACGCGAAGTTGCAGCGGAAGGAATTCGCGTCAATGCTGTTTCGCCCGGGCTGATTGCCACAGAACTCCATGCTGCCAATGGCGCGCCAGACCGGTTGGAGCGGCTCAAAGGCACAATTCCGATGCACCGCCCGGGCACTGCCGAGGAGGTTGCCGTCGGTGTCCTTTGGCTCATGTCGCCTGCCGCATCTTATATAACCGGGACCATTCTCGAAATTGGCGGCGGTCGCTGACCCAATTCATTAACAACTTTTTGCAGTTGTGAGCTTGTCGCATCGCTTCACGATTCCAACCGCAGACGAGTGTGTTTTTCCAATGCCCAGCGTCGTACCCGCACACCCTACCTCCGCCCCGCTCCTTGCTCTCCCGCCCGCTTCCGATATACTTGCGCACGTCCCAGCGCTGGGGTCCGAATGCCCTCTAAGAAACGCGTCCGCGCGCTAACAAACGCGGAGGCTCAAAAACTGATTGAGCGCGAACGCGCCGCCCGCGGCGCCCTGAAAATCGCCGAACGCGAGCGCGAGGAGCTCAATCAGATCGGCGTTGCGCTTTCCTCCCAGCGCGATATTGATGCCCTGCTCGCCTTGATTCTCGCCAAGGCGCGCCATATCACCGCCGCGGATGCCGGCTCGCTCTACCTCATCGAGGAAGATGTCGAAGGCCGACGCCACCTGCGCTTCGTCCTGACGCAAAACGACAGCCTCGATTTTCCCTTTCAGGCGTTCGTCCTTCCGCTCTCCGAAGATTCCATGGCGGGCTACACCGCCTTGCGTGGCGAAGTCCTGAATTTTCCCGATGCGTACAAAATTCCCCGCACTCTTCCCTACCGTTTCAACGACCGCTACGACCGCGATTCGGGCTACCGCACTCGTTCTCTGCTGACTCTTCCCATGCGGAATGCGCGCGGCGAAACGCTGGGTGTCCTCCAGCTGATCAATTGCAAACGGAATCCCGGGGCAACTCTAAAAAGTCCGGCGGATGCCGCAAGAAAAGTGCAGCCCTTCCGCAAACGCGCGGTGCGCCTGGCTCTTTCGCTCGCTTCGCAGGCCGCGGTCGCCTATGAAAACAGCAAGCTCACGAAGGAAATCGAGTTGATGCTCGACGGCTTCGTGAACGCCGCTGTGACCGCGATCGAGCAGCGCGACCCCACCACCTCCGGCCACTCGCTACGCGTGGCCGCGTACACGCAAGGCCTTGCGGAAATCGTGGATGGCGCATCCACAGGCGATTACGCCGCCTCGCATTTCAATGCGGGACAATTAAAAGAAATCCGCTACGCCGCTTTGCTCCATGACTTCGGCAAGGTCGGCGTCCGCGAGGAAGTGCTCGTCAAAGCCAAGAAGCTTTACCCGCTGCAGCTTGAGGTCGTCCGCCAGCGCTTCGATTACATTCGCAAAGAAATCGAAGGCAGCATGGTTCGCCGCAAACTGCAAGCCTTCATGGAACGCGACCGCGGCGACGCCCTCTCCGAAATCGCGCGCATCTCCGAAGATTTCGACCAGCGCATGAAGTCAATCGACGAGTATCTTGCCTTCGTCCTCCAGGCGAATGAACCCACACTGATGGAGCAGGGGAAATTCCAGCGCCTTCGCGAAATTACGTCTCAATATTTCCTGGATCCCAAGGGCATCGAGCGGCCTTTCCTGAGTCCAGAGGAGGCGCGCCTCCTGTCCATTCCCAAAGGCAGCCTCGATGCTTCGGAACGCGCGCAGATCGAATCGCACGTGGTGCACACGTTCGCTTTCCTCTCGCAAATTCCCTGGACGAAAGAACTGAAGCAGATTCCGGAGATCGCGCGCGCACATCACGAAAAATTGAACGGGAAGGGCTATCCCTATAAATTGACCCGCGATGAAATTCCCTTGCCCACGAAAATGATGACCATCTGCGACATCTATGATGCCTTGACCGCTTCGGACCGCCCCTACAAAAAAGCCGTCCCCACCGCGCGCGCGCTTTCGATTCTCGAAGATTGCGTGAAAGCCGGCGAAATTGACGGAGAGCTTTTCAGGCTGTTCCATGAAGCTCGCGTCTACGACCGCGCCAAAGCCTCCAGTTGAGCTGTCATGAAAATTATGCCACTTGAGAATTTCGAGTCACGCGGCAATCGGCGCCCGATTCGACAACGATGGAACCATCGGGCGATCGCGATTTTTTTCATTGCGGCTTTAGTCCCCGCGGCCGGATGCTCCGCGCGCGCCCAAGCGACAGCTTCCACCACCTGGAACGTCACACTCGTGCTTCCCCGAAATTTGGTCGCAGGCCAGCCTGCCACCCTCGCTGCCTTTGGCGTGGATGGAAAGCTCGCCCCGGGCGTGAGCGTTGACTTGGGCGGAGTGCAGCGCGTGCAAACGGACAAAACGGGCCGCGCGTATTTTATTACGCCCGCCACGGGAAACGTCTTGATCGCGAGAGCGGCTGGAAATTCCACCGCGGCGCTGGTGAACCCGGCTCCGCCGGAAAGCGTTGCGCCACCGACTGCAGGGGCGCGTACCGCAATTCCCGTGGCGCCATTTGTTTCACTTCGCGACGCCTTCACGATTTGCGGCCCCGGGCTTCGTGGCGACGCGGATGCGAATCGCGTGAAAATCAATGGCGAGCCTTCCCTGATTGTCGCGGCTTCGCCGTATTGCCTGGCCGTTCTGCCGGGTCAAGACGCAACAGCGGGACCAGCAAGGATTTCCGTCGAGTCCAAGGGGACGGAATGGGCTGCGTCAACCACGCTGGTCTCGCTCGAATTCGAGCAGCCAAATCCTGCGCTTGTTCCGGAAAGAAAGAGCACGCTGGTAATGCGCGCTCTCGGATCGGACCAGCGCCTTCGCGTCATCGTAGTCAATGAAACTCCCGGGGTGCTGCGTTTCATGCGTGGCGATGCGGAGGAAGTGTTAACCAGCGGCGGATCGCAGAACTTCGCCGCGCTGAAAGTGGAGGCCATTCGCTCGGGAGATTTTTCTTTTCACGCGCGGCTTGTGCCCGCCCCGGATACCGAAACCGCCCGGCGGTTTCTGGAGGCTGCAGCGCCGCTGGCGGAGAAGGACGTGCAATCCCAGATTAAGAGTCTTGCGAAGAGGCTCGCGCATCCTCCACACGACTTGGGACAAATTCAGGCCCAGCTCAATCAAATTGTTTCAGAGACGATTGCGGGAGACCTCCGCACGCTGCTCGACGCGGCACGAAGCGCACTTTAGCGAGGCCGGAAGGAAATATCGTTACTCTTGCGGGGTGGCTTCGAGCGTTTTCTGCGCCGATTCGGGCAGCGCTCCCTGCGACATCTGCTCGAGCGAATTCTGCGCTTTCGTCAGGCGGCTTTCGGCGTCCTCGTAACTCTGCTGCGCGTGCCGCAGATGAGTCCCTACCTTGTCGAACACGTCGGAGAATGTATCGAATTGCTTTTTGAGGCCGGCGAGGTTTCCCAGAAGGCGCCGCGCGTTTTCTTCGATCTGGATTCCACGCAACCCCATCAGGATCGCGCTCAGGTAGGCATACAGAGTGTTCGGCGAAACGGGAATCACGGATTTGTTGCGGCAATACGCATCGAGGCGTCCGTTCTTCGCGTCCTCCGTCATCAGCAATTCGTAGTAAACAGTTTCGGAGGGAACGAACATCAGCGCAATATCGAGCGTGTGCTCCGCCTGCAGAATGTACTTCGACGCGATGGCGTCAGCATGTTTGCGAACGGCCTGCGCGAATTCCTTCCGCGAATCCTCTCCGGTTTCCACCAGCCGCCGGTAGGATTCAAGCGGAAATTTCGAATCAATCGAGACGATGCGATCGCCGCTCCGCACGATCGCGTCTACGATGTCGCCGGTCGAAAAGCGATGCTGGATTTCGTAGCTCGTTTGCGGCAACGAATCCTGCAGCATGCGTTCCAGGCCGATTTCTCCGAGTGTGCCGCGTGATTTCACGCCGCCAAGAACCTGCTGCAGATCCTGCGATACTTTTGTGAGATCGTCGCCGGCTTTCTGGACCGCGCCGAGTTGCAGGCTGATTTTCTGAACTGCTTCCGTCGCGGATTGAAGTTGGCGCGATACGCCTTGCTGCGCGTCAACTGCCATCTTTCCAGAGCCTGCAATTCCGGTCTGCATTTCCTGGCGGACCTGGCCGAGCTGCTGCGTCACGGAATTCATCAGGTTCGCAAGCTGGGCGGTGACGCTCTGGCTTTGCGTGGCGAGCGAAGCCTGCATTTCCTGGCGCGCTGCGGAAATCTGAGCTTCGGCGCGGCGGCCGGCGGACCACACGATCCACGCGGCCACTCCAATAGTCACCACGCCGATCGCCAGCCAAATCTCGGAAGTCATCGAGGGCCCGCTTCGCGTGAAGGCGGCAGGGATTTCCGCGCGGCATGTGACTTTTGTTCGGTCATTGAAAATACTGTATCGCGAAGGGCGAACGCGGAGAAGATGTTTCGCGCAGCGCGGGCTCCACAAAAATGATAAAGGGAGTTCCCGCGCAGCTCGCGCGAAAACTCCCTCTGCAAATTCAGGATTGAGTCTAGAAGTTGAGTTTCAGCGCAAACTGAAACGTCCTCGGGTCGAATGCCGCCGTCGGCTGCCCGGCCAAGCAAGTGGTCACTCCCGCTGTCGGATCGCAAACGGGATTCACGTCGCTGACGTTGAAGCGATTCAGCATGTTGAATCCGTCAGCGATGACTTGCAGGTTGACGTGTTCATTGATCGCAATCTTGCGCGCGATGCGCAGGTCAATGTCAAAGTAGCTGGGCCTGGTGAACGCATTTCTTCCCAGATCTCCGGTGCAGCCGAAGGGCGGCGACGGAACATCCGGGTAAGGTCCAAACGCCACCAATGCATTGTTCAAACAGTTGGTGGGAAGAATGAATTGGACGCCTGAAATGTAAGGGGAGACCGTAGCCGGAGGAAATCCCGGGGGAAGCGTACTGCCCGAGGTCTGCACCGACGGGCGGCCAGTGGACGATCCGAAGTCCAGGTTCGTATCGTCGCCGATGAGAACGTTGAATGGCCTTCCCGAAGCCACTTCGAGGACGGGCGCGACCGTGAAATCGGCGAGTAGTTTCTTCCAGAAGGTGTCATCCGAAGTGTGGTAAGGGCTCAGATAGACGGCGCTGGTAATCCAGCGATGGCGCTGGTCGAAATCGGAATTGCCGCGTTCGCCATTCGGGTTGCTGTTGTCCTGCGGATTCAGAAGGGTGGAAAGGTCGGTCGAGTCGTCGATCGTGTGAGAATAAGTCCAGCTCGAGAGTAATTCCAAGTTGTTGGAAAAGCGTTTCGTCACGGTCAGAGTGAACGCGTTATAGATCGAATTGCCAGTTGAGGTTTGCGGGTTCACGTCGCTCCAGGGAACCTGTACGTTTGGAAAACCTTGAGGGAACCCGGCCAGCTGCGCCAATCCCACCAGCGTTGAGTATCCGCCCACGAGGCCGCCGAATGTAGGATTCGGCCCCGAAGGACGGAAACTATTGAATGCCGCCGCCGTCCCAATGTAGCCCACAGTGGTAACTGGATTGCAGCCAGGTGTTGCGAAACCGAGACCCAGAATTGTCGGCGCGATTACTTCCACGCTACCAGTCGAAGTGCCGACGCATCCGGAGCCGGACGGAGCTTCGACCGTCAAAGGATTCGTCCCAGGCGTGACGAGTCCGGAGAGCACCGCATTGTTGTCGTTCGTGATCAGCAATCCGGGATCAGCCACGTTGATATTGATCGTCCGATCCAGGTGAAGGCCGTGGGTGAAGTTGTAGCCCATGCTGACCTTCCAATCCTTGGTGATTTCCCTTTCCAAAGTGAAGTTGGCTTGCTGCGCATAGCCATACTTGAAATTTTTGTCAACGGGAATCGTGTAGGGAATGATGGCCAGCGGGTAGCCGGTGGCGCCGGAAACGTAAGGATTCGGGACGGTCATGAAATTCTGACCCGTGAAAAGAGAATTCGGCTGGAGCGCGTTGAACCGCTGCTGATTCGGCTGGTAGCACATCATCGGCGTGGATGTATCGCAACCCATGTCGGGCACATTCAGGATGCCCTGAAAGATCGAGGATGCATTCAGGCTTCCGTCCGGACTGCCGCCAGCAGCTTCGAGCAGCGCGGAGGTGGCGCCATCTTCGGCAGTGGAAAGGAAAGCGAGAGCAAGCGCCGGGTGGTCGTAGAAAATTCCGTAGCCGGCGCGGATCACCGTCTTGCCATCACCCAGGGGATCCCAGGCAAGTCCGATCCGGGGTGCAAAATTTTTCTTGGATTCGGGGATACCTTCGATCACCCCGAAGGCTTGTTCGGCGGCGGCGTTGAGCGCCGTGCCCGGCTTGAAGGTGGGAAGGAATTCGACGTCATATCGGAGACCATAATTGAGTGTCAGCTTGCGGGACACTTTCCAGCTATCCTGCGCGAATACGCCAAGAGTCTTGTTGTCAAAGGGACGATCCGACGACCCGATTCCCTGATAAAAGATCGTGGGAATGCCTAAACCGTATGCCTGCACCGGACTCAGACTGGGAATGGGAACTCCGCCTATGTCGCAGGTGGGGTCGGGACAAACGCCGGGGATGTCGCTGGGCCCAAGGCTTCCGAAATCATAGACGCCGCCGTAGTTCAGCGTGAAAATCTGCGACTGCGAAGATTGCAACTGAATCAGGTTGGAATCCACTCCGAACTTGAAAGTGTGAACGCCTTTCGTCCAGGTGAGATTGTCAGTGAATTCGTAGCGTTTCTCGATGCGGTCCTCAGTGGAAAAAGGTTCGCGTCCGATGAACGCGGCCCCGGCGATGTTTACCGCCGGGTCGCTACCTCCGGGAAGATCAGAGAATCCGTAGTGCAGGCCCCGCCGCGCGTATTGGAAGCGAAATTCGTTAAATAGATTGTTGGAAATTGTGGTGGTGTGCTGGCCGACGATAGCTAAATCGCGCGTCTGCTGGTTAGAGGTGCGCGATCCGGCGTTTTGTCCGAAATTCTGGTTTTGCGCGTTCACCTGAATGCCATTCACGGTGGAAGGCGAAACGTTCGCGCGGATGAAGGATGTGTTGCCGGAATTCCAGATATGGTCGAGCTTCAGCGACCACAGGCTCGTGCCTTCGGAGATGGGATAGTTTCCAATCGTGGAAACAAGTCCTACATAGGATGTGGGAAGCGGAGCTCCGTCTGGAAATGCGCTAAAGCCGAATCCCGGAGTATTGCCAAACAGTGCGACCGCCGAACTATCAATGCCTGCCCCAAAGTAACTGGCCCGGCTCACGAAAGGGTTAGAAGTGTTCGTTACAAAAGCGGATTGCCCGGGCGTGAGGAAGCCGCCGGGCACTCCCGGGAACGATGACGCAAGATCAGCCGGAGTGGGAGTGAAGACGAAGCCGAAATTGTTCGCGCCGATATTCGTGAAACCAGTTTCCTGGCGGCGCGTAATTTCATAGCTGAAAAAATAGAAAGTCTTGTCCTTCTGTATGGGGCCCCCGATTGTCGCGCCGCTTTGCACACGCGTGTACGATTGCTTTACCGGGATTGTGCTGAAGGATTCCGTCGTTGGATCGAATACGGCATCTACAGAAAATGGGTTGCGTGCCTGGATGGCGCTATCGCGCAAGTATCCGAAGAGATCGCCATGGACCTGGTTGGAGCCGGATTTCGTCACAATGTTGACCACACCACCCATGGCGCGGCCGTACTCCGGCATGTAGTTGCTGGTGATGACCTGGAATTCCTGCACGGCCTCCTGGGAAACTGTGGCGCGCACTCCATTCACGGAGTTGTCCACGGCATCAGCCCCGTCCACGGAAACTTCATTGGACCTTCCGCGCTGCCCGCCGAAGTTGAGACCGCTGGTCGGGGCCGCGCCGATGCTCGGCGTGTCGTCGCGCGCGGCCTGCGAATTCAGCAAAGTGAAATTGATGTAGTTGCGGCCGTTGATCGGCAGGTTGTCGATTTGCAGCGAAGTGATGGTGCTCGAGGTATCGGTTTTGGAGGTGTCCACTACATCCGGTGAGGCTTCGACGCTGACCGTTTGCGCGGAAGACTTCAATTGCAATTTGGGGTTGTACTCAGCGGCAGCTCCCAGCGTGAGGACGAGCAAAGAATTCGTGAAAGGCGCGAACGCGCCTGATTCGACGGCCATCGAATACCGTCCGGGGGTAAGGCCAACGATGTCGTAGCGGCCGTTGGCGTCGGCGGTCGCCGTGCGCTCTGCGCCGGTCGCCAGGTTCTTGACGGTGATCCGGGCATCCTTGACGGCGAGGCTCTGCGGATCCACCACCGTGCCGAAGAGGTTGACGGTGTTGACCTGCGCCCACGCTCCTCTGGAAACTGCCAGAACAAACCCGCCAAAGACCAAAGCAAGGATTACAAGCTTGCGCAGACGCATGACTAGACCCTCCCAAGTTGTTGCTTTGCTTTTACAGCTGGCCGACTGGCCGATTTTCCCGCCCCACCGCGGAAGCCCGAGTTGCAGCCGATTCGTACACTAAAAGACACAAATCGGCTGATGAGCGACTTCTACTCCCCCACCTAAGCCATTGCAATAAGTTTCTTGAATGGGTTGGATTCGCATTGCCCAAGTCATTAGCAGGGGGATTCGTTCGTGCAAAAGTGGGGTCAATGGAGGAAGACTGCCGGGCCGAAGGCCCCGGCGCTACATTCAAAACTTCGGCGAGCTAGTCGCGCGATGACGTGCCGGTGAGTTGAACGAGGGAGCCGGGAGCGGGCGTGGGACCTGAGGAAATCGTTTGAGGAGCGCGCCATCCGTCCATGACGGAAATCTGGTGGACGCAGGAAACGGTGCAGTGGGGCGCGCAAGTTTTTTTAGTGAAGAACTCCCGGTGGCGTTGCTCGTCAGTGTAATCCTTGAGCGGGATGCCGGGGTAGCCGCGCTGCTGCGAGCAGTAGTGGACCAGGCCGTCTTCGCAAATGTAGAGGTAGCGGGAGCCGGCCCGGCAGCGCCAGTCGTTTTCCAGGCCGGCGGCGATGTTGTGTTGAAACTGGTTGACGCGTGTGAACGAGCGCTTTCCAAGCGACATGATTTCTTCGAAAATCTCGCGTTCGCGCGGGCCGAGCGGCTGGAGTTGACCGTTGCCATCGTGGAGGATCCCCACGGTGGAGGTGAAGCCGAGGCTGATGGCGCGACGAGCGACGGTGAGAGCGTCTTCCGGATTGCGGATGCCGCTGCCGAGGACAGAGTTTATGTTGACGTGAAATTCGGCGTGTTCGGCGAGCAACTGGAGCTTCTGGTCGAGAACTTTGAGGCTCTTTTTCGAGACATCGTCGGGCTGGACGTTGTCTATGGAAATTTGCAAGTACTCGAGGCCGGCGCGGTTGAGGCGCTCGATGCGGTCCGCAACGAGGAGATAGCCGTTGGTAATCATCCCCGCCATGATCCCGTTGTGGCGGATGCGGGAGATGACACCGTCAAGTTCGGGATGAAGAAGGGGCTCGCCGCCGCTGATGGTGATAATCGCGGTGCCCATCGCGCCCAGGCGGTCAATGCGGCGGAACATTTCGTCCAGCGGGACCGGCTTTGAGAAATCGTCAAATTCATTGCAGTAGGTGCAGGCCAAATTGCAGCGCCGGATGGGAATGATGTGCGCGAGGAGCGGGTGGCGCGTGGAGGAGAGCCCCTTCGCGAGCATGCGCAATTCGCGGAGTTTGCGACGCGCCGCGCGCATTTTTCTGCGAATTTTCTTTGAGATGGTCACTGATTTTGCGTGATGAGGCCGCCCCAATCCCCCATCGGCCCCTGCATACATATTATGCCATACGTGCCAGCGTTCGTTTGTCGCGAGCTGGTGGCGCGGCTATCGCGGGCGGCGAATCGTGCACCCCTTTCGAAATACATCGCAAACATTTACACTGGCTGGCCACAACCATCGAGGAGGAACTTCTGTGGGAATTGAACGGGCCCTGATCAGCGTGTACGACAAGAGCGGATTGACGGAGTTTGCGCGCGAGCTTTCGTCGCTGGGTGTCGAGATTGTCTCGACGGGAGGAACGGCGAAACTGCTCCGCGACGCGGGAATTCGCGTCCGCGACGTGGCCGAGTTGACCGGTTGGCCGGAAATGCTGGGCGGGCGCGTGAAAACCCTGCACCCGAAGGTGCACGGAGGAATTTTGTTTCAGCGCGGGAAAGCGGAAGACCGCAAGCAGGTGGCGGAGCACGGGATCGAGCCAATCGACCTCGTGGTCGTGAACTTGTACCCGTTTTCCGCGACGGCGGCGAAGGCGGGAGTGACGCCGGAAGAACTGATCGAAAATATTGATATTGGCGGCCCGTCCATGGTGAGGTCCGCGGCGAAAAATTTTGCGAGCGTGGGAGTGGTGACGGATCCAGCGGACTACGCGGCGATTGCGGCCGAACTGCGCGAGAAGAAAGAGCTGAGCCTGGCGACGCGCCTGGCGTTTGCGCGGAAAGCGTACGCACGAACGGCGCGCTACGACGGCGAAATTGCGACGGAGCTCGAGCGGCTTTCGCTGAGCAGCGGCGCGGATGGCGCGTTGACCATGGGCGCGTTGGAAAAATTGCCGGAGCGGATTCACATCGCGCTGGAGCGGCGGCAATCCATGCGCTACGGCGAAAATCCGCACCAGGCTGCGGCGCTTTACATTCCAGCAGGGCGCGCGGCGGCGGGGCTTGCAGGGGCGCGGCAACTTCAGGGGAAAGAGCTTTCGTACAACAATCTGGTGGACCTGGATGCCGCGTGGGCGCTGGCGATGGAGTTCCGGCGTCCGGCTGCGGCCATCATCAAGCACAACAATCCCGCGGGCGTGGCGGAGCAGGAATCACTGCTCGAAGCATACGAGAAAGCGCTGGCTTGCGATCCGGTCTCGGCGTTTGGCGGCGTGCTGGCGTTCAACCGCGCGGTGGACGCGACGACGGCGGAGGAAGTGGCGAAGCTGTTCGTTGAATGCATTGTCGCGCCGGGATTCGACGCGGCAGCGCTCGAAAAATTTGGGGCTAAGAAGAATTTGCGGCTGCTCGAAATGCCGCGCGAAAAAGCGCCAGCGGAGCTCGAGCTGAAACGAATTTCTGGCGGCGTGCTGGTGCAGGAACCGGATTTGCACGAGCTGAGCGAAGCAGAATTGAAAGTGGTGAGCGAACGTGCGCCCAGCGCAGCGGAGCTTCGCGCGCTGCTGTTTGGCTGGAAAGTGTGCAAGCACGTGAAGTCGAACGCGATTGTTTTCGCGCGCGAGGGGCAGTCGGTAGGAGTTGGAGCGGGGCAGATGAGCCGCGTGGACTCGGTGAAGATTGCCGTAATGAAAGCTGCGACTGCGGGGCTTTCGCTGGCGGGCAGCGTGGTCGCGTCCGACGCGTTTTTCCCTTTCCCTGACGGCGTGGAAGAGGCGGGCAAAGCGGGAGCAACGGCGGTGATTCAGCCGGGCGGCTCGATGCGTGACACGGACGTGATTGCCGCGGCGAACAAGCTGGGCATGGCGATGGTGTTTACCGGCGTGCGGCACTTCCGGCATTAGGCGGCGCGGCGGCGGCCTTTTGCCGGTGATAGGTGATTTCGATGACCTGCATATCGCCCCCGTCGGGAATGATTTCGGAGCGCGAAACGAAAGTATCCGCATCGAGCCGCGTGAGGATGGAGTGCTTAGGCTCACCGTCCACCGGATTCTCGAATGTGGCTTTTGTCGCGTCGAGGCTGACTAGCTTCAATAGTGTGGCGTCGGTTTTTTCCCACGGAACAAGCGCGGGCGTGAAGTGGCGGAAGTAGAAGTCGAGCGTGCCCGGCTTTTCCACCAGTGTAAATAATTCGATGACCAGCGTTTTTTCGTCCTCCACCAGACGGAATGTGCCGAGCATCATGCCGACTTTGGGAGACGTCCAGCACTGCTCGGCAACGCGCGGGCCCCAGTTTCCTTGCCAGCGCCCTTCGAGCCAGGCGAAATCGGCGAGCGTTGCTTTGGGCGCGGCATCGGGGGCTGCGGTGGAAGATTGAGCAGGTTCGAGGGCGGATGACGGGGCTGCGGGCGTTGTGAGTTGCGTCCCGGCGCCGGCGCGGTTTTGCGCGGGGGCGGTTCCCGGAATCATCGCCAGCAAGGCCAGCGCGAGGAATGCGGATAAGAACTGTGATTGTTTCATTCTGGGGTTCATTTCGGTCTCCCGATGGAGCGAAAATCCATCGCGCAAGAAAATATTCCAGTAAAACAACGATTTCCCGAAAAATTGGGCATCCCGGAATGCCTTCTGCTGCGTCCCATGTGCAGGGGATATTTCGGAGAATAAGCGTCCGGGGAAAGCTTTGACGCCCTCTCATCCCTATACGATAATAGAGTTTTACGGCCTACTCATGAAAGCTATTCTTAGCATCACCTCTTTGATTCTTCTCGCGGGAACACTGCCTGCTGCGGCGCAGGAAGCGGCACGTCCCCAGGCGGCCAGCCAAACGAAATCGCAAGCCCCCGCCGACTCCCATGCCCAGGATGACACGACACGCGGCGACGCTTATTACTACTTCCTGATGGGGCACATGGAGGAGCAGCAGTACGAACTCGAAGGAGAAGACGAGCAGGCGAATAAGTCCATCGAGTCCTACAAAAAGGCGCTGGAGATCGAGCCGGATTCTCCTGTAATCATGGAGCGGCTCGCGGAAATTTATTCGAAATCGAAACGAATCCACGATGCCGTGATCGAAGCGCAAGCAGCCCTGAAAGCCGACCCGGACAATCTTGACGCTCACCGGTTGCTCGCTCGAATCTATGTGCGAACGCTCGGTGATTTGACTACGGGCGACGTACAGAAAGAAAGCATCGAGAAGGCTGTGGCGCAATTTCAAGCGATATTGAAAATTCAGCCGGAAGATTCGTATTCGGCGCTCTGGCTCGCGCGACTCTATCGCTTCGAAAACAAGCATGATGATGCAGAGCAAGTCCTTCGTGGCGTCCTCAAACATGAACCCGACAACGGGCCAGCGCTCGAACAACTGAGTCAGATTCTGGTCGATGAAGGGCGTTCGCAGGATGCGATTTCGCTGCTGACGCAAGCAGCAGGAGACACCTCTTCCCCCGACATTTACGATTTGCTGGGCGATGCCTATTCGCAGGAAAAGGATTATCCCAAGGCCGAGGAAGCCTACCGGAAGGCCGTCGCCGAAGATCCGGATGACGTCGGGCACTTGCATGGGCTGGCGCAGGCGTTGCTCGCGCAAGACAAATACGAGGAAGCGCTCGAGCAATTCAAAAAGCTTTCGGAACTTGAGCCTGGCACGTTTGAGAATTACGTGCGCCTGGCGCAGCTCTACCGCCGAACGGGAAATTTCAAGGAGGCGGAATCCAGCCTGTTACGCGCCAAGCAGCTTGCCCCGGGGAATCTGGAGATTCTCTACAACGAAGCGCTGCTGTATGAAGACCAGGGGCGATTTGATGACGCCGTGAAAGTGCTGAGCGACGCGATTGCGGGAATCAAGACGCAGTCATCCACTGGCGGCGATGCCAATCCCAATGCGCTGGCCATTCTCTACGAACAACTCGGCCGTGCGCATGAAGAAGGGCAGAACTTCCCTGCTGCAATCGAGACATTCCAGGAAATGGCGAAGCTTGGGCCCGACACGGAAAAGCGCGCGCACATGTTGCTGATCGAGGCGTACAAGGAAAGCCGCGACCTGGATCGCGCGATAGCCGAGACAAAGAAGGCGCTTGAGGAATCTCCCAAGGACCACGACCTGACCATCACGCTCGCGATGCTCTACGGCGAGAAAACGGATGCCGACACGGCCGTGAAACTCCTGCAAGGATTGTTGCAGGGCGACGACAACGACCAGGAAATATATCTCGATATCGCGCAGGTGGAAGAGCGCGGGCGGAAGTACAGCGATGCGGAACAATCTGCGGTGAAGGCAGGGCAGATGGCCAAGGCAGCATCTGATAAAGAGATGGTGTGGTTCCTTCTGGGCGCGATTTACGAGGCCGAAAAGAAATTCGACGATGCCGAGCAGCAGTTCCGCAAGGTGCTGGATGAAAATCCGAACAACGCCTCGGCGCTGAACGATTACGGCTACATGCTTGCGGACCGCGGCATCCGGCTCGACGAGGCCACCTCCATGATCCAGCGCGCCCTGAAAGAGGAGCCTAACAACGGCGCGTATCTCGACAGTCTCGGTTGGTCTTACTACAAACAGAATAAATTAGCCGAGGCGGAAGAGTCCCTGCACAAAGCCTCTGAGCGCGACAGCCACGATCCGACGATTTTGGGCCATCTGGCAGAAGTTTATTTGAAGATGGGCCAGACGGACCGCGCCGCGCGGCTGATGGAACGCGCTCTAACCGAATGGCAAAAGGCTGTGCCCGCGGATTATGAAGCCGACCGCGTCTCCGAGCTCGATGCGCAGCTGAAAACACTCAAGAAGCGGCTGGCGCAGAAATCCTCTCCCGAAACTGCAAAACCGCAGTAAGCTCCCCGCATGACCACGCCGAAAAAAAGATCGGTGCGCCTGCCTGCGTTTGCGAAAATTAATTTGTGCCTGCACGTCATGGGGAAGCGGCCGGACGGTTATCGCGAACTGCGGACGATTTTTCAGGCTGTCTCGCTGCGCGACATGTTGGAGATTTCCGTCACACCTGGCTCGGGTGCCCTGGATATTGACCTCGGCTGTAACGATCCTGCGTTGATGGTGAATCCTCGCGAAAATCTCGTGATGCGCGCTATTCAGGCCATCGCGGACGAAATTGGGTTTCGGGGCCATGTGTCCGCCCAGCTCGACAAGAAAATTCCCATAGCCCGCGGCTTGGGCGGAGGATCGAGCGACGCGGCGGCGGCGCTCATCGGCATGCTGCGCTTAACAAAGGCGAAGGTTGCGCTTGAGCGGCTGATGGAAATTGCGGCGGGGTTGGGCGCGGACGTCCCATTTTTCCTTTTCGGTGGCCGGGCTGTGGCCGTGAACCGGGGCGACGAAATCTACCCGCTGCCGGATTTGCCGAAGCGAACGATTTTAATCGTTTCGCCGCGCGGCATCGGCGTGAGCACGAAGGAAGCGTATGGTTGGGTTTCGGAGGAATTGACAAATCGCGCCAAACCCCCTAAAATTTGGGGGTTCTGCGCTCTGTGCTGGAGCCGGCAGGGGGCAGGCGTCTCGAATGATTTCGAGGTGCCCGTCTTTCGCCGTCATCCGCGACTCGGAGAAATCCGGGACGGATTGCTTCAGGGAGGAGCAGCAGATGCCGCGCTGGCGGGTAGCGGGTCGGCGGTGTTCGGAGTCTTCCGAAACCCAGCGCAGGCGCGCCGAACCGCTCGTGCATTCCGCGAAGACTCAGTTTACGTCGTCGAAACGCTTTCCAGGGAAAACTATGGCCGGGCGCTCGGTTGGCGTGTGACCGGTTGAGGGAATTATTTTGGTTGACGACAAATTCAAAGTCTTCTGCGGAACTGC
>Ga0308309_10000442_pt1 | contig 26766 bp, 22 predicted proteins | sample HubBroMetageWFT5_FD_192491 | JGI IMG/M metagenome (GOLD analysis project Ga0308309, IMG submission 192491) | Warmed and freeze-thawed soil microbial communities from the Hubbard Brook experimental Forest, New Hampshire - Hubbard Brook CCASE Soil... | ecosystem: Environmental > Terrestrial >...
CAGCTATCAAGTTGATGTTGTCGGGGGCGACGACAAGATCGCCATCCGGCCTGTCAAAGTTGGGGAACGCATTGGCACCATGTGGATTGTCCAAGACGGACTGAAGCCTGGTGAACGTGTCGTCGCCCAGGGCCAGCAGACTCTCCGCCCAGGCACGACCGTGCAACCCAAACCATTTGTGCCCCAATGAAAGCGAACAGGGGTGGCGGAACAGAAGCGACGTGTGTGTTGTTTGGAGGACCGGCGTAGCCCGGACTCCCCTCCCGCGCCGCTCTCTCCGAAGAAGCGAGCGCCGAGCTCTCAGAGTTTGATCGAAAGGAACCAATATCCATGTCCAATTTTTTCATAAGGCGGCCCATCGTGGCGATGGTCATCGCCATCCTCATGGTGATTGTGGGCGCGGTCACCATTGCGAGTCTGCCCGTGGCGCAGTTTCCGAACATCGTTCCACCAGAGATTCAGCTGCAGGCCTCTTACGTCGGCGCGGACGCGCAGGCCCTGGAGCAATCCGTCGCCACGCCTATCGAACAGCAAATCAACGGCGTGGACAACATGAATTATATGTATTCGCTGAACGCCACCGGGAACTCGCAAACCACGATGGTCGTGGACTTTGACCTGAAGACGGACCCGAACACCGATCTCATCCTCACTCAGTCGCGCGAGCAACTTGCTGCCGGTCAGCTTCCGCCGGACGTTAACAGCTACGGGGTCACCATCAAAAAGTCCGTGACCGCTCCGCTCATGCTGGTCGGCGTATTTTCCCCGAAGGGCACTTTCGATACCAAGTTCCTCGGCAACTACGCCTATATCAATCTCAACGACCCCATCGCCCGCTTGTATGGCGTGGGCCAGACGCAAGTTTTCGGCGCGGGGCAGTATGCGATGAGACTCTGGGTACAGCCTGACAAACTGGCGAAGCTAGGCATCACCGTCACGGACATCGTCAATGCAGTGCAGCAGCAGAACACGGTCAATCCTGCTGGTCAGGTGGGTGGTGAACCCGCTCCCGCGAACCAGCAATTCACGTATTCCGTGCTGGCGCAAGGCCGCCTAACCTCCCCGGAACAGTTCGAAGACGTGATCGTGCGCGAGGCGCCCGATGGTGGGATAGTTCGCGTCAAAGACGTCGCCCATGTCGAGCTCGGCGCACAGGACTACAGCATTGTCAGCCGCTTGAATGGCAAGCCCGCCATCGTCATCCCCGTCTACCAGTTGCCCGGTTCCAACGCCGTGCAAACCGCTGCCGGCGTTCGCAAATTGATGGCGCAGATGAAGCAGAGCTTCCCGGAAGATATGGATTACGCCATCTCGCTGGACCAGACGGCGGCAGTGACAGAAGGCATGAAGGAGATCATTCAAACCCTGCTGATCGCCATCGTGCTGGTCATCCTTGTCGTGTACCTCTTCCTGCAAGACTGGCGCGCTACGCTGATCCCGCTGTTGGCCGTGCCCGTCTCGCTCGTGGGCACCTTTGTTTTCTTTCCGCTCTTTGGCTTCTCCATCAATACCCTTTCTATGTTCGGGTTGGTGCTGGCCGTCGGCCTAGTGGTGGACGACGCGATTGTCGTCGTCGAAGGCGTGCAACGCCACATCGAGGAGGGTCTTGCTCCCAAGGACGCCGCGCGAAAAGCCATGGCGGAACTCTCGGGCCCGGTCATCGGTATCGCCCTGGTTCTGTCTGCCGTATTCGTACCCACCGCCTTTATCCCCGGAATCACCGGGCGGCTCTACCAGCAATTCGCCGTGACCATCGCGATATCGGTTCTGCTCTCGGCATTCAACGCACTTACTCTCAGCCCGGCACTCGCGGCTCTGCTTCTGCGGCCCAAGAAACAGACCACGGGGTTGCTCAACCGATTTTTCGATTGGTTTAACCGCGTCTTTGGACGTGCCACGGACGGCTATGTCCGTTTGTGTGGCGGGCTGATCCGCAAGAGCGCCGTTGCCGTGGTGCTGCTGGCGGTCCTCGGCGTCGCCGCGGGTTTTTTTGGCAGCCGCTTACCTTCGAGCTTCCTGCCCGATGAAGATCAGGGCTATGTGTACATCAACATGGACCTTCCGAATGCGGCTTCGCTGGAGCGCACCAGCGCAGCGGCGAGCCAGGTCGAGGAGATCCTCGCCAACACGCCAGGCGTCCAATACACGACGAGTGTTGTTGGCTTCAGCTTGCTCAGCTTTGTGCGGACTACTTACAACGGTTTCTTCTTCGTTACACTGAAGCCCTGGAGTAGCCGCGAAACACGGGCGGAACAGTTTCAGGAAATCAAGCAGCGATTGAACCAGCAGCTCAGCAAGCTTCCGCAAGGAACCGCTTTCAGCTTCTCGCCGCCAGCGATCCCCGGCGTCGGCACTTCCGGCGGCTTTCAGTTCGTGCTGGAAGACCGTGCTGGGCGAGATGTCCCGTTTCTCGCAGGCAATCTCGATAAGTTCATGGCCGCCGCTCGCAAACGTCCCGAAATTGGCTATATCAGCACCTCATTTTTGCCCGCCGTCCCGCAAGAATTCCTGGACGTCAACCGGGAAAGGGTGCTGAAGCAAGGTGTGGCCATCAGCGACGTCTATAGGACCATTCAGTCATTCATGGGCGGCCTGTTCATCAACTACTTCAACGATTTCGGCCGTACCTGGCAAGTGTACGTCGAAGCCGAAGCGCCTTACCGGGCCAACATGGAAAACCTCGGGCAGTTCTATGTGCGCAACGGCGGCGGCCAAACGGTCCCGCTTTCCGCGCTGACGAAGTTTGAGTCGCGTTCCGGCCCCGAATTCACGATGCGCTACAACGAGTATCGCTCTGCGCAAATCAACGGCAGCGCCGCGCCGGGCTATAGCTCGGACCAGGCCACCGCGGCTCTGGAAGATGTCTTCAAGCAGACCATGCCCCGTGAAATGGGCTTTGACTACATGGGCATGTCCTATCAAGAGCAGCAAGCACGCCAAGGCGTCCCGGCCTGGGCGATCTTTGGATTGTCCTTGCTGTTTGTTTTTCTGATTCTGGCGGCGCTGTACGAAAGCTGGTCGCTACCTTTCAGCGTACTCTTGAGCACGCCGGTCGCGGTGTTTGGCGCCTTCGCGGTGTTGTGGCTGCGCCGGACAGTGCTGGGCGTTTTCTATCCCGCTTACATGGTGCAGATCGAGTCCGACGTGTATTCGCAAATCGGGTTAGTGATGCTGATCGGTCTGGCCGCCAAAAACGCGATTCTAATCGTCGAGTTTGCCAAGGAAGAATACGAGAAAGGAAAGCCCTTAGTGGACGCGGCGCTAGAAGGCGCCAAGCTCCGCCTGCGGCCAATCCTGATGACCTCCTTCGCATTTATCCTGGGTTGCGTGCCCTTGTGGATCGCCACCGGCGCCGGTTCGGTAGCTCGCCAAATTATGGGGACGGCCGTCATCGGCGGCATGTTGGCCGCGAGCGTGATCGGGATCTTTCTTATCCCTGCGATTTTCTACCTGGTTGAGAAATGGTCGGGTGCTGGCAAGGAGCACGCCCCTTCTGGAGTGTCGGCAACACCCGCGCCTGCGACTGGAGACTGAGATGGGCCACCAAGTCATGGATGAGCAGGACGCAAAGTGGGGCGATTGATGAAGAAGCTTCAGCCATTGATTTCTATTGTTTTGACATCGAGTCTAATCGGCGGCTGCATGGTGGGCCCCAACTACCATAGGCCCGCCGTGCAAACTCCGGCCACCTACCGCGAGCTGAAAGAAAACCCACAGGTTCAAGCGCAAGCAGCTTCCTTTGCGGATCTTCCCTGGTGGCAAGTCTTCCAGGACCCGCAACTCCAAGAGTTGATCCGCACTGCCTTGAAACAGAATTACGACATGCAGTTAGCGACGGAACGTATCAACGCCGAGCGCGCCCAGCTTGCTATAACGCGCTCCTATCTATTTCCGCAGATACAGGGGAACGGCAATTTCACCGGTGGCAAAGAAAAGAGTTTTCAGTCGAAATCAAATTTCCTGGCGCTCACGGCAGACGCCGCTTTCCAGCTCGACTTCTTCGGCAAGCTGCGAAGAGAGACCGAAGCGGCGCGTGCCCAACTCCTGGCCACTGAGGATGCGCAGCGGACAGTCATGCTCACGCTCGTCAGCGACGTGGCGAGCGACTACTTCACACTTCTTCAACTCGATCTCGAACTCCAAATCACGCGAGACACGGTGAAGACACAGCAAGATTCCGTCAAACTAACTTCGCTCCGACTTGACCGCGGAGTCGCCACAAAGCTGGATGTGCTTCAGGCTCAGCAAGTGCTCGACACTGCAAATGCGCAGATACCGGATCTCGAGAGGCAGATTGGCCAGGAGGAAGATGCCATCAGCATTCTCATTGGCGATTACCCGCAAGGCGTGCCGCGCGGACGCCCGCTCGAAGAGCAGGCGCTTCCTCCCGAAGTGCCGCCGGGATTGCCTTCCGCGCTGCTCGAGCGACGGCCCGACATTCGCGAAGCCGAGCAAATGCTCGTTGCCGCAAATGCTGAAATTGGTGTCGCCAAAGCGTCGTTCTTCCCGCAAATATCGCTAACCGGGTCGGGGGGCGGCGCGTTTGGGCGCAGCAGTGTTTTCTCGAGTTTGATGAGCTCCAAAACCGGAATTTGGTCCTACGGCGCTCAGGTAACTCAGCCCATTTTCACGGGCGGTGCACTTCGCGGGAACCTGCATCTCGCCGAATCACAGCATAAACAGGCACTGATCTCCTACAAGCAGGCCATTCAACATGCCTTCGGAGACGTGTCCGATGCCCTGATCGGATATCAGAAATACTATGAGGTGCGAGTTCGCCAGGAGCGGGCCGTGGCAGACCTGGAAGAGTCAGTCCGCCTCTCTATCATGCGCTACCAAGGCGGTACCGCAACCTATCTCGAAGTGCTGGACGGCCAAAGGTCTCTTTTCGCCGCGGAACTCACGTTGGCCGAAGCGCGCGGCAATGAGTATCAGAGCCTCGTACAACTCTACAGGGCCCTTGGCGGCGGGTGGCAGACCTAGAATCGCACTAGTTTTGCCTGTCTAGGCCGCGTAACCATCGCGCGTGGCAAGAACCATTGCGTATGCGCTCAGCCAACACTTCTGACCCTCCTCGCGCTGAGGCTTCTGCGGTATGATGTTTCCCTTCGGACAGCTGGTTGCGGAACCCAGGTCTGACGCGATCCAGGTGAGGTAAGCCATGGCGCAGTGGGGCGCTCCATCCCCGATGTTATTCCCGCTGATTCTACGCTACGGTTTTGCAGTTCTGTCCGCGATCGCACCCGCCTTAACTCGTTTTCCAAAATATAGCTTGGGAGGTAATCGCGATGACCACCGAGATGCGAAAGACCGGAGTCGACGTCGTCGGCGACATGCCTTGGGGCACCCACTTTTGTCTCTTCTACGAGACAAGAGCGGACCTTCTCGAAACACTGGTCTCCTACTGCAAAGCTGGATTGGAGAGCCAGGAATTCTGCCTGTGGGTGGTGGCCGAGCCCCTTGCTGTGGAAGACGCAAGGCGCGCATTAAAGCGAGCTGTTCCTGACCTCGATCAATACCTCGCTGACCAGAGCATAGAAATTGTCGCGGCTCGCGACTGGTATCTCCAGGATGGCGCGTTTGACCTCAACAGAGTGATTAGCGGTTGGAACGAAAAACTCGCGCGCGCATCGGCCAGAGGTTACGCCGGCGTGAGGGTGACCGGTGACACTGCCTGGCTCGAAAAGAAGGACTGGAAGGACTTCTGTGAATACGAAGAGTCACTCAACCAGGCTATCGCCGGTCAGCGTCTGGCGGTGTTGTGCACTTATCCGCTCGCTTCATGCGGAGCTTCTGAAATCCTGGATGTCGTGCGGACACATCAGTTTGCGGTAACAAAGCGGCGCGGGGGTTGGGACGTTATCGAAACCGCCGGGCACAAACAAGCTAAAGCTGAAATCAAGCGCCTGAATGAGGAACTTGAACAACGTGTACTAGAACGGACCAGCCAACTGACGGTCCTCAACAGTGAGCTGACGAAGGAGGTACTCCAACGTCAGCGCGCCGAAGAGGCCTTGCAGCGCAGCGAAGCCTACTTAGCGGAAGGGCAGAGGCTAACCCATACAGGCAGCTGGGCATGCAATATTGCTACCGGAGAGGTCCTTCACTCCTCCGAGGAGCATTCCTGCTTGTATGGCTTCGATCCAGAGACGGGGATACCTACATTCGCAGAAATGGTACAGCGTATTCACCCAGAAGATCGAGATCGCGTCGTTGAAATTGCCCAAAAAGCAAACCGCGCGGGAAAGGATTTCGAGGCGCATTTCAGAACCGTTCTTCCAGACAATACGACGAAATATGTGTACGGAGTAGGTCATCCTGTTTTCAAACCGTCCGGCGATCTCGGCGAATTCGTGGGTATCCTGATGGACGTGAGCGAACGAAAGCGCGCAGAGGCGCTGCGTGACGGAGAGAGTCGTATCTTGGTGATGATAGCGCGCGATGCTCCGCTGGAGGAAATACTGGAGAACCTGGTGCGCGTTGTGGAAGCTCAATTTGCCGGGTTGCTTTGCTCTGTCTTGCTGCTCGACGAGGACGGGCGGCACATGCGGCACGGCGCCGCCCCCAACCTTCCCGAGCCTTACATCAAGGCCATCGACGGCCTTTGCATTGGACCGATGGCAGGATCATGTGGCACCGCCATGTACCGCAGAGAGCCTGTTGTCGTCACCGACATTCTCCAGGATCCGCTCTGGGCGCCGTATCGAGGCGTGGCCGAACCCTATGGGTTCCGCGCCTGTTGGTCCACTCCTATACTTGCGCATTCGGGCAAGGCGCTGGGCTCGTTTGCCATGTATTACCGCGAACCGCGCAGTCCGAGCCCGCCTGAGACCCGCGCCCTGGAAATGGCCACCCACCTTGCCGGGATTGCCATTGGACGTAAGCTGGCGCGCGAAGAGCGCGAACGATTGCGTCAGGCCCAGGCGGATCTCGCACACATAAATAGGGTGACCACGATGGGCGAGCTGACCGCTTCCCTGGCACACGAGATCAAGCAGCCGATTAGCGCAGCCTTAATAAACGCTAAAACCTGCTTGCGGTGGCTTGCGCGGGATGATCCCGGCCTGTCAGGGGCACGCGAAGCCGCATCGAGACTCGTTAAAGACGTAACGCGCGCGGCTGACATCATTAGCAGCATCAGCTCGCTGTTCAAGAAGGAAGGCCTGCAGCGAGAGCTGGTTGATGTAAATGAACTAATTCGAGAAATGATTGTTCTGCTGCGCAGCGAAGCGAACCGCTACTCGATCTCCATCCGCGCCGAACTTGCTGAGCATCTTCCCAAGATCATGGCCGACCGTGTGCAATTACAGCAGGTTTTCCTGAATCTCATGCTCAATGGCATCGATGCCATGAAGGAAATGAGAAGTGAGAGCGAACTCACCATCAAATCGGAAGCCGATGATGGTGAGCTCATGGTCTCGGTAAGGGATACGGGCGTGGGATTAACCGCCGAGCAGGCGGACAAGGTCTTTAGGGCATTCTATACGACCAAGGATAATGGGACTGGTATGGGGCTGCCCATCAGTCGTTCGATTATTGAGTCGCATGGCGGCCGCCTGTGGTTCATCGGCGACTCTGGGCGGGGCGCAACTTTTCGGTTCACCCTGCCCGTCACGGTCGCGGCGCACGCGTAGCCCTGCCCGGGTTTCGCCATGAGTAGCTCTCCCCTATAGGCCCATAGCGACAGACGCCAGAGGGACATATACGAATGCAATCCTTTCCAACACGTTGACAGTGTCCAACGGATTCGACAGACGACTCTCGCCAGTCGAGGTTTGAGTCCCTTCGCTTAGTCCTCATATTCTCCATGCTATCAACATCTTGCGCGAACACTCGGCTCTGCATGCGAAAAGGTAAAGCGCGTGCTTCCGATCACTGTGGAAATTGAATGGAATAGGCGCTCGGCCAAGAGGTGATCCAGGATGAAACCAATCACTCCGGAAAACAACAGGCTTGGATTTGTCGGAATCGGCTACATGGGCCGGCCGATCGCACAAAGGTTGCTGGAATCCGGCTTCAAGCTGACTGTATATGACCGGGACCGCGGCAGGGCAAAGGAACTAGCTCAATATGGCGCGGCCGTTGCGGAGAGCGTTTCGGAACTTTCCTCAAGTTGCGACGTCGTGTTGTCGTGCCTCCCGACCGATGAGGCTGTCCTAAACATTTACAGGGGACCTGACGGCGCGTTTGCCAATGTGCATCGCGACTCACTGATCATCGACCTGAGCACCGTGTATCCGGAGACTTCGCAGGAACTCGCGAGAATTGGCTCCGAGAATGGAGTTGACGTGCTCGACGTAACTATCTCGGGGAATACTCCGGCTGCCAAGCAGGGTGAGCTGACCCTGTTCGGGGGAGGCGACCAAGAACGCTTCGCGGCCGCTGAGTCGATCTTTCGCGCTATCGCCCGAAAGTATTTTTATCTCGGGCCGAGCGGCTCCGGAGCGACGATGAAGCTTGTCGTGAACACCCTGCTGGGAATCGGAATGCAGGCGATTGCCGAGTCTGTTGCGCTCGGTGAGAAGGCTGGCCTCGATCGGCATCGCTTGCTCGAGGTGCTGTCCCACACTGCGGTCGTCGCTCCCGCGCATCTCGGAAAACTGCAAAAGGCGATGAATGACGACTATAGCCCTCAGTTTCCGCTAAGGCTTATGAACAAGGATTTCGGTCTGATTTTCAATCTTGCGGCTTCCGTTGGGGTGCGAATGCCCGCGGCCGCGGCTGCTTTTGAAATTAATTCGCGGCAGTCGGATCTGGGCGAAGAGCAAGATTTCTCGGCGGTGATTCTGCAAATGGAAAAGCAAGCTCATTTGAGTTCCACAGAGAATGGGCGGACTGGGTTTGGCGCCTTTCGAGAGGAGCCGGTCTAGCGGGATGGCGGCCATTCCACTTGCGTGCGTTCGAAAGAAGGAGCGGCGATGATTCAACTAAAGGTGAATGGAGCCGAACAGTCTTTCAGCGGCGAACCTGAAATGCCGCTGCTCTGGTATCTACGCGACATTTTGGGGCTGACGGGATCGAAATTTGGCTGTGGCGTTGGACTCTGCGGCGCATGTACGGTCCACGTGAACGGGCAAGCGACGCGATCTTGCGTAACCGCCATGCGCGATACGGCGGGAAAAGAAGTCACGACGGTCGAAGGCCTCGAGAAGAACGGATTGCATCCAGTTCAGAAGGCATGGATGCAAATCAACGTGCCGCAATGCGGATATTGCCAGGTGGGACAGATTATGCAAGCGGCGGCTCTATTGAACAGCAAAAAGAATCCAGCCGATCACGAGATTGACGAGGCGATGTCCGGGAATATCTGCCGCTGTGGAACGTATCAGCGGATTCGCGCGGCAATTAAGGCGGCGGCGGGAGAAATGGCATGAGCGCGATTGAGAACGTCAGCCGGCGTAGGTTCTTGACCGGAGGCATCATCGCGGCAGGAACGCTTGTGCTCGGCGTGCGTTATTACCCCAAGCTTTCGTCAGGCGACAAACTTCCGCACGACACAAATGTGGATCACGCCGCATTGCATCCCGGCGAATACCTCGGGATCAATCCTGACGGCACCGTGTGGATCGTGGCTGCGCGCTCGGAGATGGGCACGACAAGCCGCACGACGCTGCCGCTGGTTATAGCCGATGAACTGGACGCGGATTGGAAACGAGTGAAGATCGAGCAGGCCATCGGCGACAAGCGTTATGGTGACCAAAATACCGATGGATCGCACTCCATCCGGTCGTACTACGACGTGATGCGCTTGGCAGGAGCAAGCGCACGATTCATGTTGATTCAAGCTGCGGCTAAACAGTGGGGCGTTCCCGCTGCGGAGTGCGAAACCGACTTGCACGTTGTTGTCCACCGTGCGACGAGCCGCAAGGGGGGTTACGGTGAACTTGCGAACGCTGCGGCAAGATTTCCAGTCCCCAGCCGAGAAGAGCTGAAGCTCAAACCGAAGAGCGCGTGGCGGTATATAGGCAAGGGGGGAGTAAGCTACGACCTCGAAGCACTGGTGACCGGGAAGGCTGTTTATGGAATGGATGCTCGCCTGGACGGCATGGTGTACGCGTCAATTGAGCGCCCGCCCGTTCTGAGCGGAAAGGTGAAATCGTACGACGGCAAGGAACCATTGAAAGTCGCTGGTGTAGGTCAGATTATTCCGATTGATCCATTCCAGCAGGCACCGGGGTTTCAACCGCTTGGCGGAATCGCGGTGATTGCGGATAACACGTGGGCAGCGTTTCAAGGCCGCAAGAAGCTGAACATTTCCTGGGATAACGGACCAAACGAAACGTACAACTCGGATTCCTACAAGAATGAATTGCGAACGACCTCGCACAGCCCTTGCAAAGTGGTTCGCAATATTGGTGATGCGGATGCGGAGTTCGCCAAAGGCGGGAAGGTCCATGAGGCGGACTACTACGTGCCGCTTCTAGCGCACGCCGCCATGGAGCCGTTGGTCGCTCTCGCGGAATTCAAGGACGGCAAGGCGACACTGTGGGCCCCGACGCAGAATCCCCAAGCTGTGCAAGACATTGTCGCGAAAGAACTGGGAATCGCGAAAGAAGATGTAATTTGCCATGTAACTTTGCTCGGCGGAGGATTTGGGCGCAAGTCTAAACCCGATTACGTTGCCGAGGCCGCGGTTTTGTCCAAAAAAATGGGCCGGCCAGTGAAAGTGGTCTGGACGCGAGAGGACGACATCAAGTTCGACTACTTCAACGCGGTCGCTTCGATGTATATGAAGGCGGCTCTGGGCGCGAACGGCAAACCGACGGCGTGGCTGCAACGCTCGGTCTTCCCTCCCATTCCTTCCATTTTTGACGTGAATGCGGTCTATGGCGATCCCGCCCATCTGCAGCAGGGATGGACGGATATTCCTTACGATCTGCCAAATCTTCGCGTCGAGAACGGCCCGGCGAAGGCGCACGTACGCATCGGCTGGTTACGCTCGGTGGCGAACATCTATCACGCGTTTGGTATTCAATGCTTCACGGACGAACTGGCCCATGCGGCCGGGCGCGATCCGCTCGACTATCTGCTCGACCTGATTGGGGAGCCGCGCACGATTGATTTTAAGGGTGTGGAGTACCCGAATTATGGAGCTTCGATGGACGCTTATCCATGGGAAACCGGCCGTCTGCGTCATGTTACCGAGTTGGTCGCGGAAAAATCCGGGTGGGGAAAGCGCAAGGATGGAAAGGGAACTGGTGTCGGGATTGCGGCGCATAGGAGCTTCTTGACGTATGTGGCCACGGTCGTTGAAGTCGAAGTCAATGATCAGGGTGAGGTGCGAATCCCGCGAGTGGATGTGGCCCTCGACGCGGGCTTAATTGTAAATCCGGAAGCAACTCGCGCCCAATTCGAGGGCGCCGCGGTGTTCGGGACCAGCGTTGTTCGAAGTGGCGAGATTACGGCTACAAAAGGCGCAATCGACCAGTCGAATTTTCAAGACTATCCTGTCGCTCGAATTAATGAAGTTCCTAACCAGACGAACGTTTACATCGTCGATAGCGACGCTCCGCCGGCGGGCGTCGGTGAGCCTGGGGTGCCACCGTTTATTGCGGCGTTCTGCAATGCCATTTTCGCTGCAACAGGGAAGAGAGTAAGGGATCTGCCGATCACAAAGCTCGGCTTAAGTTGACGGTTTCTGCGTCCGATGGAGGAAAAGCGTGCGCAGTTGAAGGGAAGATTGTAAAGGAAAAGCCATGACACAAGATAAGACTCAACACCACGTGACGATTGCCTCTACAATTCTGCTGGTGCTTTTTGTTGGCCTCACGTTTTTTGTTGTTTCGATTGTGCGGGCTGCCCCCGGTCCAGACAGCGCGGCCAGCAGTGCGACCTTTAAGACGAAATGCGCCATGTGCCACGGGCCGGACGGAAGCGGCTCCGCTGTCGGAAAGAGCATGAACGTTCCGGATCTTCGCTCACAGGTAATCCAGAAGCTGCCTGATGCGCAACTGGCTCAAATCATTTCCGACGGTAAGGGAGGAATGCCTTCCTTCAGGAGCTCGCTCAGCGAGGATCAGATTCACTCGCTTGTTGCATACATTCGCTCGCTGCATCAAAAGAAATAGTCTAGATTCCGTAGACTGCATTTGCTGCACCGCAATCGGTTTGCTTTTTTCAGAAGCGAGCCGATAGAGGAGGAGGTACTTTATGAAGAACAAGAAGAATCAAGGGAACCAAGAAGACTCACCTCATCCACATCTCGCCGAAGGTTCACGAACTCACGAGGCCGCGGACTCGGGCATTTCTAGGCGTGGATTCCTCGGGTTCGCGGCGGCGTCCGTCTTTATGGCACACGCTGACCAACAGGTCCCGCGATCGGAACCCAGGAGTGGCATTCCTTATCGAACCTTGGGCCGCAGCAAAGAGAAAGTCTCGCTCATCGGGCTCGGTGGCTATCATCTTGGAAAACAGGCCGATCCTCAGGAAAGCATTCGCATCATCCGCACGGGGCTCGATGAAGGAATCAATTTCCTCGACAACTGCTGGGACTACAATGGCGGCGAGAGTGAGATTCGCATGGGCAACGCGCTGCGCGACGGCTACCGGCAAAAGGCTTTTCTCATGTCCAAGATCGATGGGCGCACCAAGGCCGCAGCTGCGAGTCAAATCAACGAGTCTCTGCGCCGTCTTCAGACTGACCGGATCGATCTGCTCCAATTTCACGAAGTGATCCGCGACACCGATCCGGATCGCATTTTTGCCGAAGGCGGAGGGATGGAAGCCGTCCTGGAGGCGCAAAAAGCAGGCAAGATTCGTTTCATCGGCTTCACGGGCCACAAGAGCCCGGACATTCATTTGAAAATGCTGGCCACCGCTTCAAAGCACGGCTTCGCGTTCGATGCCGTTCAGATGCCCCTCAACGTGATGGACGCGCATTTCAACAGTTTCGAAAAAAAAGTCTTGCCCGTGTTGCTCAAAAACGATGTCGGCGTGCTGGGTATGAAGCCTATGGGTGACCACTTTATTCTCGAGAGCAAAACAGCCACCCCCGTGGAGTGCCTTCACTACGCGATGAATCTTCCCACAAGTGTCGTCATTACCGGCTGCGACTCTCTCTCGATTCTTCAGCAAGCTCTCCAAGCTGCCCGTAGTTTTCAACCGATGGACTCTTCCCAAGTTGGTGCGCTTCTCGCAAAAACGGCAAAGGCGGCGGAAGCAGGGCAGTTTGAACTTTATAAAACGAGTCATCAGTTCGACGGCACCTACGCCAACCCACAGTGGCTTGGCTAGAAGCCGCGGTATCAGAAGGCATGACGAGAGAAGAGGATAGTAACGATGAGTTTCTGGTTTTCGGGAGCTGGCCGTTGAATGCCTGAAGCAGTGAGTGCAAGCGTGGGATTGGGTTAAGAGAAGAATTCTGGAGGCCAATCATGAGCAAGAAAGAACTTTCTGCAAGTTTGGCTGGAGATGTTTCGCTTGGCGGGCAAATTTCCGTGCATCGTCTCGGTTTCGGTGCAATGCGACTTACCGGCGACGGCATCTGGGGGCCGCCAAAAGATCACAAAGCGGCGCTTGCGGTTCTTCGCCGCGCCGTGGAGCTTGATATCAATTTCATCGATACCGCGGATTCCTACGGCCCAAACGTAAGCGAGGAACTCATTGCCGAGGCGTTGTTTCCTTACCCCGCTGGCCTGGTAATTGCCACCAAGGGAGGCTGGAACCGCCCTGGGCCGAATCAGTGGACCCACGATGCAACTCCCGCACACCTTCGCAAGGCGGTTGAGGGAAGCCTAAAGAGACTGCGACTGGACCGCATCGACGTCTATCAATTGCATATTCCGGATCCCGCCGTATCGTTTGAGGCGTCTGTAGAAACTTTGGCTCAGCTGCGAAACGAAGGCAAGATTCGCCTGGTTGCGTTGTCCAACGTCACGCAAGAGCACATCGAGCGAGCCCGCAAAATCGTCCCTATCGTCTCTGTGCAGAACCGCTACAGCTTTGCGGACCGCGAGTGGGACTACGTAGTGGATTATTGTGAACGCAATGGAATTGCTTTTATTCCTTGGTATCCACTAGGAGCAGGTAAAGTTGCTGGCGAAGTGCTTGATCGAATCGCCAGGGCACACCGTGCGAGCCCAACGCAAATAGCGCTGGCCTGGCTCCTGCATCGATCTCCCTTTATGCTGCCCATCCCTGGGACTTCCTCGATCGAACATCTCGAGCAGAATGTTGCAGCGGCTTCCCTACGCTTAACTGACGAAGACTACCAAACGCTTTCCAGAGTTCCTGAGCTGGTAACATCGCGCTGAAAGCGCTTGTCACTTCTTCACAGGTTTGCCGAGGTTTCCCTCGACGGAGGTAACGGCCCCTGTCAATCTTCGAGCCCGATCAGCGTGGTCGTCTATTCTCATGAAGCTGATCACTCGGCCGATCCTCTGGCGCATCCCGGCGTGGCATTTCCGGGCTGCGTCAGGTTAACCAGGCTCAATCCCCTTCGCCTCGCGAAACGGTCGGCTTCGCGGGTCAGCAGTGTTGCGCCTGCGCCCGCCCGGCTGCGTGGAGTTCCTGAAGGAGCCCGGGCTTCAGACTTCCTCTCAACTTGCGGCGTCCTTGGAAGACACGTGCTTTCACCGCTGTAACGGAGGTGCCCAGAATCTGAGCCGTTTCCTCAACGGATCTTTCTTCGATGTCGCGGAGCAAGATTGTACTTCGAATCTTTGGACCTAAGCGATTGATCGCCCTAGTCAAGAGGTATGTGCGTTCGCGTCGCCAACAGGACTCTTCGGGATTGGGGCTCTGGTCAACGAACGCTTCTGGGCTGGACTTCACGTCATCATCAGGGTTTCCGGGCAAGACTTCGAAAACTCTCCGCCTTCGACGCAGCAATATGAAGGCTTCATTCATGGCGATGCGTGTCAGCCAAGTAGAGAACCGCGACTTTTCTTGAAAGTCGTCGAGATGAAGGAAGGCTTTGTGAAAACTCTCCTGCGCAACATCTTCGGCATCCTCGCGGTTATTCGTTATCCGTTGCGCCATGGCAAGAACCTTCTGCCTGTGACGCAAAACCAATTCCTCGAAAGCCTGACCGTCTCCAAACTTAGCGGCAGCCACCAATGCGGCGTCGGAGTCTTTGTCTATGCCAATTACACGAAACGTGTCCATGTTCCAAACCTCCCCCGCCATCTCGTTACACAACACCGGACACTTGAGAAGGCAATCGGAGTACCAAAGACCATGTGGCGCAAAAACAGCTTGGAAGTTGCTGGCAGACTGAGAGATACGCCGATTCACGAGCTCTTTGGCGACCTCAGTCAACACGCAATCCTGTCGGAGTGTTGGCACCCCGTCCATGGGATTGGATGAGCGGAGGACAGCTACCTCTCTCGCGAGGGAAGGCTGACGTGAGCCATATGGCCGACCGGGTCGGAGCAGGACTCTCTCTGATGTTAAGATTCCGATTGCAAAGAGCAACACCCTGCTTTGCCGGAGCAGAAGTATGCCCACGTCAAATCCGCTTCTGTGGCCTAAGCCGCCTGCGATTTGGAGCTACGGGCTTGCTGTTCTTTCGGTTGCCGTAGCCCTGATCATTTCGCGGTGGCCGCCGCTTCATCTGCAAGATGCTCCCGTGTCACTTTTTCTTTGCGCCGTCATATTGAGTGCGTGGTTCGGTGGCGCCGGGCCGGAACTGCTCGCGACGGCGCTCTCTGCTCTCGCTTTCTATTATTGCTTTTTGCCTCCGATCTATTCGTTGGGTCCGAAGGCTGAAGAAATACCACGCCTTGTCGTCTTCATGGTGTCAGCCGTATTTGTCGGCGCGCTGAGCGTTGCGCAAAGGAGCGCAACGGAATCGCTCAAGCGCGTGCGCGATGACCTGAAGCAAACAGTTCAAGAGCTCCAGAACACGAACGAGGCGTTGCAAGCAGAGAGTCGTGAGCGCAAATCTGCGGAAGAATCATTGCGCCGGAGCGAAAGCTATCTGGCAGAAGCGCAGAAGCTCGCGCATACGGGAAGTTGGGTCTGGCAAGTCGCGGACAGAGACGCGCTGCACCTGTCCGACGAATGGTACCGCATATACGGCTTCGACCCGGAAGACGGCATACCGACTTTGGCACAACGACTGCAGCGGATTCATGCGGAGGATCGAGCCAAGTGGCTGGAGGCAGTCGATCGGGCGGTGGGTGAAAAGTCGGATTACGACCTGGAATTCCGAATTGCTCTTCCGGGAGGGTCGGTCAAATACATCCACACCGTTGGCCATCCTGTTTTGGGCGCGTCCGGGGATTTGGTGCAATTCGTTGGTAGCTCGACGGATATCACCGAACGGAAGCAGGCGGAAGAGTCTTTGCGTCAGGCGCAGGCGGATCTCGCACGCGTCAACCGCGTGACTACCATGGGCGAGCTCACTGCCTCGCTGGCGCACGAAGTGAATCAACCGATTGCTGCCGCTGTCACCAATGCCAATACTTGCTTGCGTTGGCTTACGCGCGAACAACCAGATGTGGAGGAGGCACGCGCGGCTGCCATGCGAATCGTGAAAGACGGAACGCGTGCGGCAGAAATCATCAAGCGAATCCGTCTGCTCTTCAAGAAGGGTACTCCGCAACGGGAGTTGATTGATGTAAACGAAGTCATTCGAGAGATGATCGTCCTCTTGCGCGGAGAGGCGTCTCGACACAACGTAATGGTCGGAACCGCACTGGTGACGAATCTTCCCCAAGTCATGGGGGACCGCGTGCAACTACAGCAGGTGCTGATGAACCTCATAATTAACAGCATCGATGCAATGAAAAACGTGGATTGGGCACGGGAGCTCGCCATCAAGTCTCAGGAGGTGGAAAACGAACAAGTTCTAGTGTCCGTCAGCGATACGGGCGTGGGACTTCCCGCGCAGCAGGCGGACCAGATCTTCAATGCGTTCTTTACGACTAAGGATCAAGGAACCGGTATGGGACTATCTATCAGCCGCTCCATCGTTGAATCGCATGGTGGCCGCTTGTGGGCTTCTGAAAACTCTCCGCATGGTGCAAGCTTTTATTTCACTTTGCCCACCAAACCCGAGGCGCGTGAATGACGCTCGCGGGTGCTGCCACTGTGTTCGTCGTTGATGACGATCCCTCCGTTCGTGCGGCTATCCAAGGATTGCTGAAATCGGCTAGCTTACGATCTGAATCTTTCGAGACGGCGGAAGAGTTCCTGCGCGGCAAGCGGCCGGACGGGCCTAGCTGCCTTGTTCTGGACGTGAGCCTTCCGGGAGTCAGCGGTCTGGATTTTCAGCGCCAGTTGGCAGACGCGGGTGTCCAAATTCCGATCATCTTCATCACCGGTCATGGAGATATTCCGATGACGGTGAAGGCCATGAAATCGGGAGCCGTGGAGTTTCTGACCAAGCCTTTCGATGACCAGGACTTGCTTGATGCGATCCGCCAGGCTTTGGATCGCGACCGTGTTACGCGCCAAAAGCAGAGTAACCTTGCCGAGTTGCGAAAACGCTACGAAACGCTGACGGTACGCGAGCGTGAGGTCATGGGCCTGGTGGTTTCGGGCATGCTCAACAAGCAAATAGCTTATGATCTCGGGACCAGCGAAATCACGATCAAGATTCATCGCGGCCACGTGATGAGGAAGATGCAGGCCGATTCGCTCGCAGAATTGGTTAGAATGGCGGCGAAACTTGAGCTTCCACCCGGCAAAAAGTAGCCTAACGCCAAAGGCGCCGCCGTTACACAAGGCAGTTTGCCAGTTCGCACTCCTGCTGTCTTAACTGCTGCCTTCTTTAAGCCTCCCTAGATTGTAGGTGCGTCTCCGATCAGGACGATATTCGGTCTCCTATACCAAAGTATAATTGCGCTGTTTTTGGCGCCGCTGCTAGATTTCCACCATGGTCACTCAGGGAACCACCAAACTAGTAGCGATTGTCGATGATGATGATTCGATGCGTAGCGCACTTCAGGGCTTGCTGGAAAGTGCCGAACTACCTGCACAATCATTTGCCTCGGCGGAGGAATTCCTGAACTCCGGCCAACAGCATCAGATTTCATGTTTGATCGCAGACATCCGTATGCCAGGAATGTCCGGTCTTGAGCTGCAGGCGCAGCTGAACACCCAGCGTTGCAGAATTCCGATCATCTTCATCACGGCGCATGGCGACGAAAAAATGCGAATGCAGGCATTGCGAGCAGGTGCCGTCGAGTTTATGGCAAAACCATTCAACGACGAGGTACTACTGGAGAGCGTGCGGGCCGCTCTGGATAGTTAAGCCCGGCACTGGAAGCATGCATCGGGGCGCGCAAGGAGGTCCTCCGTGGCAGCAGTCGTAAGATTCGGGTCCGGCGACCAGGACCGTAACCCGCGCAGATTCGAGCAGATCATAGGTAACAGTCCTGCTCTGGAATCAGTGCTCGAACAGGTTGAGCAGGTAGCGCCTACGGATTCCACTGTTCTTATCCAGGGGGAAACTGGCACCGGCAAGGAGCTAATTGCGCGCGCGATTCACAACCTTAGCGCGCGGTGCGGGCGCCCATTTATAAAGTTGAATTGTGCTGCCATTCCGTTCGATCTTCTGGAAAGTGAACTTTTTGGCCACGAAAAAGGAGCTTTTACAGGCGCTATCGCGCAAAAGATCGGTCGCTTCGAATTGGCTGATAAAGGGACGCTCTTCCTGGACGAGGTCGGAGATATACCGCCGGGACTGCAGCCTAAATTGCTACGCGTCTTGCAGGAACAGGAGTTCGAGCGCTTGGGCAGCACTCGGACTCACCAGGTGGACGTTCGGCTAGTAGCTGCGACCAACCGAAATTTGGTGGAGATGGTCAAGCGGAACGAGTTTCGTAGCGACCTCTATTACCGTCTGAATGTGTTTCCCATCCCGCTGCCACCTTTGCGGGCACGGCGCGAAGACATTCCGGCGCTAGTGGAACATTTTGTCGAGGTCTATGCCCACCGGATGGATAAGCCGATCGAACGGATTACTCCTGAAACTATGTCTGCACTCAGTTCCTACCAGTGGCCGGGGAACATTCGCGAGCTTCAGAATTTCATCGAGCGGAGCGTAATCCTAACTTCGGGCAACGTCCTGCAGCCGCCTCTGGCGGGCTTGGAGAGTGCCGCCGAAGCGGAGTCCCTAGGAGCAGTTACCCTGGAGGACGCGGAGCGAGACCATATTCGCAAGATTCTCGAGCAGACCCGCTGGGTTGTCGCCGGCCCTAACGGGGCAGCCGCACGTTTGGGAATCAAGAGGTCTACACTTTACTTCCGGATGCAGAAGCTAGGCATCTCACGCACCAACAAGAAACTCATTCCTGCGTAGCAGATTTGCTGTCACTCGGGGATCAATCCTCCAATCGATTGACGCAGTCCATTTCATTGGTCATCAGCCGCACGGGGCTCTCACTCCAGTCGATGCGAATCAAAAGCCATTCAGTACACGATTAAATAAAAACCTCAATTCGCCTGTCCGCATGCGGACGCCGTGTTTAACGGGCTGGCATCGCGAACTATCCGGTTGCGTGCAGTTGGCCTCTACTTTCAGTCACTTAAGTAATCAAAAGGTTTGGCAACCCTGTTGCCTATCCAGTTGTGTCGCGCGCGACGCAACGAATCTTTTCCTGGCGACAGAAACGGAGAGAAATCACCATGTTAGTTGAAGCCTTTGAGAAGGCTCACGCAACCCCAAACAGGACGAGACGATATCAATTGCCGTCGTTGTTCGTCACCTTGGTGCTTGCGCTGACGATTTTTGCGGGCACGGCAAAAGCGCAGATCGTTGGCGACCTTGAAGTCAACATCCCATTCCAGTTTCATGCAGGCAACACCAAACTCCCAGCGGGCGAGTACCGAATCCACGTACTGGACACAGCGGACCTGCAGGTCATGGAAATCACCAGCGCGGACGGTTCCACGTCCGCTCTCTTCGAAGTCCAGCAAGCAGAAGCCAACTCGACACCCGACAAAAGCGAACTGATCTTCAACAAATACGGAGATCGCTACTTCCTGACGAAGTTGTATGACGAAGGCAACCGAAGCGGAAGCCAGGTGCTCCAGTCGCGCTACGAAAAGAGAGTCAGCCAACAGGCTGCGGAAACCCAAGCACACGTGCCGGCACACCACCCGAGAAGGAAACTAGCGGCTGGGTGAGTCTGCATTTACCCGGGCGCGAGCGGGCGGTTCTCTCGCGGGAAGTCAAATTTCGGAATCTCTAAAAGGAGGAACAATGAAATTGCAAAGAGCAGTGTTGGTTTTGATGGGAATGATGTTGATGTTCGGAGGCAAGTTGTCAGCGCAGCAGGTGAAGACCGATTACGATCGCAACGCCAACTTCGGCCAATACAAAACCTATTCGTGGGAACAAGTTAAGACGAAGGACGCCCTGGACGTCGATCGGATCAAAACCGCCGTCAACGCAGCCTTGGCAGCAAAAGGCTGGACGATGGTGGATTCCGGTGGCGATGTTTCCGTCATAGCCGTCGAGATGACCCAGAATCAGCAGACCCTGAATACCTTCTATAACGGGTTTGGCGGGGGCTGGGGTTGGAGGCGCTTTGGTGGCGGAGGCTTTGGAGAGGCAACAACCACAACAGAAACATACAAGGTAGGAACGTTGGTTGTAGACCTGTTCGACACGAAAACGAAGACCTTGCTGTGGAGAGGGACTTCGAGCGACACGCTCTCCAACAACTCGAACAAGAACATAAAGAATCTCGACAAGGGCGTGGAGAAGATGTTCAAGAACTTTCCTCCAGGTTCTCCCAAGAAGTAATGGTGACTAACATGAATCGCAATGTATATGCCGCCGTCACTCTAGGGCTCATATCGGTAGCCATCCCATTGCGTGCTGCCAACGGGCCGCACGCAGGGACGGACCGCCAAAGCAAGGTCGTCTGGACCAATGACGATCTAGATAATCTCCACGGTCTCGGCCTCATATCCATCATTGGCCGAGACGACGACGAAAAGCCGATATCGGCACCAGTGCCCGCACTGTATGCAAAAAACCAAGACCCAGAATGGTACGCGGAGCAGGCGGGAAAGCTGCGCGATGAACTGGAATTCCGGCAGGCGCAGCTTCGTGATTACCAGCAAGCGCTAGACGACGCGCGGAATCTTGGGAAGTCAACGGGCGGAATAAATCTGGTCGAAGAGGACTTTGCCACTACTCCCGATGCAGGCGTTGAAATCCTTCAGCAGCGCGTGAGCGAAACACAATCGGAGTTCGGCGAGCTTGAAGACCTGGCACGCCGTAATTACATCGAGCCGGGCACGCTGCGCGGCCAGTGAAGCTTCCTGACGCGTATTGGTCTCAATTTTGTACTGGAGAATTTGCCATGAACATGAAAAACATAAAGAAGATGTCCAAACGGGTTTTGACCTTAGTTCTCTGCGGTTTGTTTGTACAATTCACCGCGCAGGCCGACGCCAACGGTTTCAGCGGTCAATCCAACGACCAGGGACCAGCGCCAGCATCGGCCCCGCAACTCACTCCCCAACAGATCCAACAACTGGTCGCGCCGATCGCCTTGTACCCCGACGCCCTGGTTGCCCAAGTTCTCGCGGCGTCCACGTATCCGGCCGAGATTGTCGAGGCAGACCGCTGGATGCAAAGTCATTCCAACCTCAAGGGTGAAGAGCTGGCCAAAGAAGTCGACAAACAACCTTGGGATCCTAGCGTGAAGGCTCTCGCGCAATTTCCCTCTGTCCTTGAAAACATGGACAAGAACCTTTCGTGGACTTCTTCCCTTGGCGACGCCTATGCCAACCAGGAGCAGGATGTGACTAATGCTGTTCAAACGATGCGGCAACAGGCGCGGAACGCCGGCAAGCTGAACAGCAACGAACAGGAGAAGGTCACGACTCAAGGCAGCACCATCGTTATCGAACCGGCCAACCCTGAGGTGGTCTATGTACCTGCTTATGATCCTTGGCTCGTCTACGGGGCGCCCATCGTCGCCTACCCAGGCTGGTATCCCGTGCCCGGAGTCTTTTTTGCCGGCCCTGCAATCTCTTTCGGCATCGGATTTGGAGTCGGCTTCTTCGGAGGATTTGGATGGGGCTGGCATCACTGGGGATATGACTGGCACGGCCGGTCCGTGATCTATAACCATAACACCTACATCTCCCACAGCCGGACGATCATCAATCGCAACAACTTCAACCACGGCAACTTTAACCGTGGCAACTTCAATCACAGCAATGCCTTCCACGGAAATGCGCACTCCTCTTTTCACGCTCAGCCAGGTACGCACTCTGGCGCGTTCAGCGGTTTTGATCACGGGGGCAATGTCCATAACTTCTCTTCCCGCGGACGGTCAAGTTTTGGAGGTGGCTCCCACGGAGGAGGTTTCCATGGCGGCGGTGGCGGGCGCCATCGGTAATCACATGTACAAGCGCAGTAGAGCTTGTCGCGAATTTAGAAATGGAGAGGAATACCATGCTGCACAAATTTCTTGTTCAATCTAAAGGCAACTATTTTGTTCGATTCGGAACGTCTGTTCTGTTCGTATTCAGTTTGGTGTGCTCGTCGTTACCAGTGTTTGCCCAGGAGCCGGGACAGCGTACCTTTGCCTCCACCGAAGATGCCGGCCGCGCGCTCTATGACGCTATGGAGGCACAGGACGAGCAAGCTCCCTTGAGCATCCTCGGCTCAACCGGAAAGGATGTTCTCTCGTCCGGCGACGCTCAGGAAGACATGACTGAGCGCGTCGGTTTCGTCGTCAAATACCAGGAGATGCATCGGTTTGTCACCGGGGCGGACGGGGCAGTAACCCTAGTTGTCGGCGCAGAAAACTGGCCGTTTCCTATTCCCCTGGAGAATAACCACGGTTCCTGGTATTTCGACACGCCGTCTGGCAAAGACGAGATCGTATTCCGCCGCATCGGCAAAAATGAACTTGCGGCTACGGATTCATTGCGCGAGTTGGTCGACGCGCAAAAACAATATTTTGAACGACCGCCCGCGAGTCTCCCAAAGCAATTCGCACAGAAACTAGTCAGCGACGAGGGCCAGCACAACGGTCTGTACTGGTTCGGCGCTAGCGATGAGTTCGATAGCCCGATCAACCCTCTCATCGCTTACGCCCGCCAAAATTTGCCGACTGACCAAGCGGGCGAGCATGTTCCGTTCAATGGGTACATGTTCCGGATCCTCACTAGCCAAGGACGGAATGCAGCCGGCGGCGCAAAAAACTACATCGTTAATGGAAAGATGAGCGGTGGATTTGCCTTCGTCGCTTACCCGGTCGATTACCGCTCCTCGGGTGTCATGACTTTCATTGTCGACGAGTCCGGAACCATGTATGAAAAGGACCTTGGTCCCGAAACGACAAAGCTCGCCCAAGCTATGACGGTCTATGACCCGGATTCTACGTGGCACAAGGTGGAATGAATCTTGGCAGGCGGAACCATGGCCAATCGAAGTCTCGCTGTATTGCTGTTCGGTCTTCTCACATTCGGCGCGCTCTTGATCGCAGCGGCCAGCCGACCGCAAGCTGGCGCAGCCATTTCCGGCGAAGCAAAGTCCCGGAGCAATCTCGAGGGTCAGATGCCTCCCTCGTTCGACCAGGATGTGGCGAGGGTCGTTGCCGAAGTTGATCGGATTGAGGCCGACGCTTTTGTCCAGATGGAAAACACCAAGCTCGATCGCCAGGGGCAGGTTCGTACCCTAGGGAAGCTACTGCTCTTCGATAAACATCTTTCTGTCAATCAGAACGAAGCGTGCAGTTTCTGCCATACGCCGGAGACCGGATTCACCGGGCCGATTCAATCTTTGAATCAGACGACTGTGTCGTATCCAGGATCGGTGAGGACGCGTTTCAGCAACCGAAAGCCGCAGAGCTACATGTACGCGCCCTTCTCGCCCGTGCTCCACTACAACGCACTCCAGGGTGACTTTGTTGGTGGGAATTTCTGGGATATGCGCGCGAGCGGTTACCGCCTGCAGAATCCTAGCGCCGAACAAGCACAGGGACCTCCGACGAATCCCGTAGAGATGGGCTTGCCGGATTCAGCTTGTGTGGCTTACCGCCTTTCCCAAGCGCCTTATCGCAAGCTCTTTGAGACCGTGTGGGGGACGGACTCGTTCACCATTCACTGGCCGGGCGACGCGGAAAAGGTATGCGCGACTTCAGGACCGCCGCCGGCGAATGATCCGTTACCGTTGCACTTGAGCGCTGCGGACCGAGCTCGCACCGATCATGTTTATGACCAATTCGGGCTGGCTGTTTCCGCATACGAGTTCTCGCCAGAGGTGAGTCCTTTCACGTCAAAGTACGACTACGTGCAAGCAGGAAAAGACAAATTCACGCAGCAGGAAGAATTGGGCTATGCGCTGTTTCGAAGCAAGGCGCGATGTAACGAGTGCCATCGCGACGGCGGGCCCGGCGAAGAACCCCTATTTACGGACTTTACCGCAAGTAATCTCGGCGTCCCCAGAAATCCGGGATTGCAATACTTCTATGAGGGGCAGCCCGACCGACACAACTACAGTCCCAATCCCGCTGGAGCGACGTACATCGATACGGGAGTCGGATCCTTCCTGCGCACGCTGCAAAGCGATAGCGGCCAGCTAAATCCTGATTCTGAGTGGATTAAACTCGCGCCGAAGTTCGAAGCGAAAATCCAAGTACCCACATTGCGCAATGTGGACATGCGTCCCACGCCAAGCTTTGTGAAAGCCTACATGCACAACGGATATTTCAAAAGCCTGAAAGAGGTCGTGCATTTTTATAACACGCGGGACGTCCTACTCAAGTGCAAGGCAGGCGATTCCGGCGAGGAAGTCACTTGCTGGCCGGAGGCAGAGGACTCAACCAACATAAATGAAAGACAACTCGGTAATTTGAAACTGACGGACCAGGAAGAAGATGCCCTCGTCGCTTTCCTCAAGACCCTTACGGACGGCTACGTGGTGCCAAGCCCACGAACGGCGAAGTAAGTTTGATCTCCGAACTCGCCTGCACGTGTGCCAGTTTTTTTTGACACGGATCCGAAATGAGTACAACCACTCAACCTCTGATGCCGCCTAAAGAGCGCGTTTTTCGCGAACGGGTTCTATTGCAGTCGCTTCTCCGGAAGGATGCAGCGTTAAATGGGCCAGTGTGGCTGCCGCTCGTATTGGTCTTGGGGGCCCTTAGCGCGGTCGCGTATGCCGACCACCTCGTTGTTTCGATTTCGCTCGTCTACCTGTACATCCTTCCCATTGCCGTGGGTGCTATTTTCCTGCGCAGGCAGGTCAGCTATAGCCTCATCGTCGTTTGTGTTTTGTTCCATGATTATGACTCTTCGAGACCTATAGTGCCGGCACTTCGGCTCTTTCACAATCTCTCCGCGATGTTGTGCTTCGCCTTTGTTGTTTATGTCATGCAGCGGTATATGCAACAGAGGGAAGCACTCGCCAAAACCGTTCAACAGCAGCGCGATGACCTCCTAAAGGACGTAGAGTTGGCAGGGCAGGTCCAGCGTTTGTTTCTTCCGTCGGGCAAACCGAGCATTGCGGGACTCGAAATAGCCGGGATGATGCACCCCGCACAAGGCGTGGGTGGCGATTACTATGACTATTTCCCAATCGACGCGTACACCACTCAGATCGTGATTGCAGACGTAGCTGGAAAAGGCGTTCCGGCCGCCCTCTTAATGTCTGCGACGGCGGCAGCCATGCGGCTTGAGGCAAACCATGATCGAGGTATGCTCGAGCAAGTGGAGCGATTGAATACGGGAATCCTCTCGGTGTCAGACTCCGACCGCTACGTGACGCTACTCGTTGCAGAGATCAACGCCCAAAAGCGGACGCTTCGCTACGTCAACTGTGGCCACAATCCCGCGCTTTTGTTTCGAGCAAAGAAGGGCGCCGTCTCGCTCATGAACTCATCTTGTCCGCCCATCGGATTATCTCCGGAGGAGATTTGTGAGCTGTCCTCGGAAGAACTCATGCCCGGCGACGTCTTGGTTCTCTACACCGATGGCGTTACCGAGGCGGAGAACCAGCTTGAAGAAGAATTCGGCATGGAGCGTCTTTCCGCGATCGTGCGGAGTGGTTCTTCGCTGTCTGCTGAGGACCTCATGAGCCATATCTACAACGCTGCGGCAGATTTTTGCGGCGATAAGTTCGGCGATGACGTCACCCTTCTCGTCGTCAAATGCAATTTCGACGGCTCCTCAGCTCTGAGTTCATAAGACATTCCGCGAGTGGGGCACTTTAACCCCCGGCCCGATCTAGATTGGCGCAAATACCTCCCACATTCGTTCGTCCTCTTTCAGAAGTCGCTCCCCATGCTCAAAGACACGCTGTCAGCGTGCTGACAATCATCTAAAGCGCTGGACTCTTCGCTCCTCAGACCTAGGCCTAATCTCAGACTCATCTTCTTTGAAGGTCTTTGTTTTCAATCACTTCCCAAAACTGTCGTTCAGCTTCCGAGTGGCATCCGGGCTGCATCACTAGGGTGCGAAGGCAAGAAAAACTACTCGAGGGAAATCACATGCGAAAGTTACTGACCTGTCTGAGCTGCATTCTATTCGCGTTTGCCCCACTCTTCGCGGAGGTTGCGAACGCAGCGGACCAAGCCAAAGATGACGACCGACTGAGAAATTGTGGAACGGTCTTGAAGGAGATTCTCGACGTTCCTGATGACATTCCGCAGGACTTGCTCGACAAAGCAGATTGCGTTGTTGTCTTTCCGTCCGTCCTAAAGGCCGCATTTATCGTTGGCGGAAGCTATGGCCGGGGCGCCATGTCATGCCGCAGGGGTGACGACTTCAGGGGACCCTGGGGTGCGCCCACAATGATGGCTCTTGAGGGCGGCAGCGTGGGCTTTCAGATCGGTGGACAAGCTACAG
>Ga0308309_10000443_pt1 | contig 26717 bp, 19 predicted proteins | sample HubBroMetageWFT5_FD_192491 | JGI IMG/M metagenome (GOLD analysis project Ga0308309, IMG submission 192491) | Warmed and freeze-thawed soil microbial communities from the Hubbard Brook experimental Forest, New Hampshire - Hubbard Brook CCASE Soil... | ecosystem: Environmental > Terrestrial >...
GCATGCCCTCGCCCAACTTCCCTTCGGAAGAAAACTCCGGGACCGTTTCGCAACCCAATGTGCGACCTTATAATGCCCAGCCTCCGGAAGAATCTCCTGGTCCTTTAACCCGTCCTACGGACGACCAGCGACGGCAGAACTTAGCGGGGATGCAGCCCCGAGATCAAGACTCTTATGACCTGCCGTTGTCCCAGGGCAGCAGCGCACTGACTCGCGTCGCTCCCGAGGATTTGCCCAGCTTACTCAGTGCGAGCATGAACGATGCTCGCGGGTCCGGGCGGAGCTTTGAGCCCGACGGCTTACTTCCGGAAGGTGCCGCGCGCTCCGGAAATGCTGCTTCTTCACTACGCCCTTATTCGCCAGACACCGGAATATCCCGCCAGGATGCGACTTCGGCGTCCTCTCTTTCCATGCCTGATCGTTGGCCCAGCCGGAACTCGAAAATGCCCCAGGTCGACGCGAGGTTTTCGCGGTCCGTCCCGCCTGTTGATGACCATCCGGTGATTCGCCATCGTGTGAATCCATACGCGGACGTGCCTTCGCTCTACGACCTGTACACACAAGTTTCCAAGCGTACGCCGGTTTTGGCTCGCTTTGGTGAAGACGTTTTCGAGAACGGTACCGGCAACTTCGACGAACTGCCCATGGATTTGCCCGTCGGTCCGGACTATGTGCTGGGTCCCGGTGACGGTCTGAGCATTGAGCTCTGGGGCGGTGTTTCCCAGCGCCTGCAGCGTGTTGTGGATCGTGAAGGACGAGTGACTCTGCCGGAAGCCGGCGCCATCCCCGTAACCGGCCGCACGCTCGGAGATGTTCAACAGCTTGTGCAAACAGTGTTGCGAACCGAGTTTCGCGATGTGCAGGCAGATGTTTCCCTGGCTCGTCTGCGTACCGTGCGCGTTTACATCGTGGGAGACGTGCAACGGCCCGGCGCCTACGACGTAAGTTCGCTCTCCACACCGCTCAACGCTCTTTATCTGGCGGGCGGACCCACGTCCCGAGGTTCGCTGCGGCTTCTTCGCCACTACCGCGGAGAACAGATGCTCGACGAAATCGATGTCTATGATTTGCTCCTGCACGGGGTTCATACGGGCCTGCAAAGACTGCAACCCGGTGACACCATCCTGGTTCCACCGCTGGGCGCTGAAGTGACTGTGGAAGGCATGGTCCGCCGCCCTGCGATTTACGAACTCAGACATGAAGTCGACCTGGCCGAAGCTTTGGAATTGGCCGGCGGGGTGCTGAACACCGGCACTCTCCGGCACGTTGAAGTGGAACGCGTCGTGGCCCACGAAAGCAGAACGATGTTGAAGCTCGATGTGCCCGAAAACAGCAATCAGGAGACGGTGACTCAGGCCCTGGAGGATTTCAAAATCCAGGATGGCGACAAGATTCGCATCTCGCCCATCCTGGCTTACAGCGAAAAGACTGTTTACCTCGATGGCCATGTATTCCACCCCGGCAAATACGCCTACCGGGAAGGGATGCGGGTTGCAGATCTCATTAAGTCATTCAACGATCTGCTGCCTGAGCCTTCGCAGCGGCACGCTGAGATCATCCGCCTGAATCCGCCTGACTACACCCCGATGGTGATCGCGTTCAATCTTGGCGATGCGCTTTCGGGAAAAGAGCAGAACATCCCACTCAAAGCTTTCGATACGGTGCGCATTTTCGGGCGTTACGACTTTGAAGATCCTCCCGTCATCACCGTGAGCGGTGAAGTACGCGATCCCGGCGAGCATGTCACCAATGGAGAAACCCACATGCGCGATGCCGTCTATCTCGCAGGTGGAGTCACACCGGATGCGCTGCTGAACGACGCGCAAATCTTCCGCCAGACTGCGGATGGAAAACTGAAGGTACTTAGCGTCAATCTCCAGAAGGCCTTGGCGGGTGAAGCCGCCGACAATGTGCCCTTGGAGCCGAAAGATCGGATTTTCATCCATCGCAACTTGTCCCGGTCTGATCCCGCGTCCGTCAAGATCGAGGGCGAAGTGGCTCGGCCCGGGAAATATCCTCTGGGCGAAGATATGTCCGCTGTCGAATTAGTGCGCCTGGCAGGCGGATTGAAACGCGGGGCTTTTACCGAAGCCGCCGACCTGACTCGGTACACAGTCGAAGGTGGTTCCCGAGTTATGGGAGAACACCTCACTGTTCCCATCGGCCGCGCCCTCGCCGGCGAAACCGATACGGATATGCGCCTCCACGATGGCGACGTGCTTACCATTCGCCAACTCGCAGGTTGGACAGACGTTGGATCGGTAATCGCCGTCAAAGGTGAAGTGATGCATCCCGGAGAATATGGCATTCAGGAAGGCGAGCGCCTAAGTTCCGTGCTGGCTCGAGCCGGAGGCCTGCGAGCGGATGCCTATCCTTACGGCGCGATCCTAGAGCGCACTCAGCTTCGCGAGTTGTCTGAGAAGACCCGCGCGGATCTGATTCGACAAGTGCGGGAACAGCAAGTCTCGTTCAAGTTACAGCCTGACACCCCAGACCCAGAGGATAAGTTGAGCAAGGACGCTACCCTCCAGCAATGGCACGCAACCCTGGAACAACTCGAGAACTCACCACCGCAAGGCAGGCTGGTCATCCGCATATCGAAAGATGTTCGAAAGTGGGCGAACACTTCCGCCGACATTGAGGTTCGCGCCGGCGATACGTTGTTTATCCCCAAGACTCCGAACTATGTCATGGTCAACGGTCAGGTATACAACCCCACGGCCGTCTCCTATCGACCAGGGAAGACTGCGGGCTGGTATTTGCACCAGGGGGGCGGTCCCAACAACATGGCGAACAAAAAGGCCATCGTAGTTGTGCGCGCCGACGGATCCGTAGTCGGCGGAAGCGGCAGTGGAGGCTGGTTCACGGGCGATGTGCTGACCGCGGAGCTGCGGCCCGGAGACATGGTGTTCGTCCCCGAGAAAGCTCTGGGCGGTACGCAGGCCTGGAAGAACACGCTGCAAGCGGCGCAACTGTTGTCGTCGGTGGCAATTGCAGTCAGCGTCGGGCTCGGGTTCTGACCACGCGTGCTTTCCCACGGTCGGCAGATCTTACGGTGCCGGAACATGCTGCAAAAGATTCTGCCCTTGCGGGTTCTGCTCGTGCTTGTCTGCGTGATGCGCACCGCAGCTCAATCACCGGCGCCAGATCATGCACAAAATTTACCGGACGCTCCATCTGCTATCGCGCGTGTACCCGATCCGGCGGCCGCGTCAAATGCGCAAGTATTCCAACCAGATCGAGTTGCGGACCAAGCCGCCGCTAAAACAGAGTGGGACGATAAAATGCGAAATCCGCAAAACATGGGCTCGTCGTACGTGCCGCTGGATAGCTGGGTCTACCCCCTGTTCGAGCGCATCGCGGCCATGGGCTACATCCAGACCGCTTATCTGGGGATGCGACCCTGGACTCGTATGCAGTGTGCTCGCTTTCTGGAGGAAGCAAACGAGAGTCTGCGCTTCAGGCTGGGAGACGCAGTCGACGACTCGACAACTCGCGATCCTGGCTCGGATCAGGCCTTGAAACTCCTCGCGGAATTGGACAGCGAATTCGCCCAGGAAGAACGGCGACTGGATGGAGCGGCGAATGCGGGCATAAGCCTCGACTCGATTTACGTGAGAGGGACGAATATCTCAGGCACGCCACTCACCGATGGATATCATTTCGCGCAGACCCTCATCGACGACTATGGGCGGCCTTTTGGACAAGGTTTCAGCGGGATCTCAGGCGTGACCGGTCACGCCGAAGCGGGCCCGTTTTCCTTTTCCTTTCAAGGTGAGTATCAACACGCTCCCAGTATCCCCGCGTATTCGTCCAGTGTTCAGGAAGCAATTGCCCAAGCGGACTTCACCACGCCGATTTCGAATGGCACGGGCACGCTGGATCGTTTTCGCTTGCTGAACAGCTCGGTCGCTTTCACGTTCAAAGATCTCCAGTTCTCTTTTGGCAGGCAATCCGAGTGGTGGGGGCCCGGTGAATCCGGGCCACTTATGGCGAGTGACAACGCTCAGCCGATTACGATGTTTCAAGTGCAGAACGTTGTTCCGTTCCATATCCCGCTGCTCTCAAGCGTGTTGGGGCCGGCGCAATCTGTCTTTTTCGTCGGCCAACTCTCCGGCCAGAACTTTGATTTCAACGATCCCAATTTACTTGGGCCCGGTTTTCATCCGCAGCCGTTCATCCATGGAAACAAGGTAAGCTTCAAACCTACTCCAAATCTGGAGTTCGGCATGGGAGTCACCGCGATCTTTGGCGGACCAGGCCTGCCTTTCACGTGGGGCGAATTCTTTCGGAGCTACTACTCGCACCGCGCCAGCACTGTGCTGAATCCGGCCAAACGTTTTTCTGGATTCGACATCAGCTACCGGGTTCCGGGCCTGCGCAAGTGGCTCACCGTCTACAACGATTCTCTGGTGGGGGATGAGATTTCTCCCATTGGATCGAGCCGTCCTCTGCTGAATCCGGGACTGTATATGCCGCAGGTTCCCAAGATTCCGAAGCTTGAACTGCGCTTCGAGGGAATGAAAGACCCGTTTTCCGTGCCGCCAGGGTTTGTATATTTTGACCGGCGCTACGTCTCGGGTTACACGAACGACGGCAATCTCATTGGTAGCTGGATCGGCCGCGATGGCTTTGGCGGGCAGGCTTGGGCCACCTATTGGTTCACTCCGCGCACCAAACTGCAGGCTGGGTATCGCTATCAGGAAGTAGATCGCGCGTTCCTCGAAGGCGGTCGTCTGACCGACTACTCGCTAAGGGCCGATACCACGCTCAAGCGCGAACTCCAGATTTCTGCATTCGTCCAATATGAGCAGTGGATATTCCCGATCTTGTCGGCTACCCGCCAGGCAAATGTGACAGCATCCCTGCAGCTTACTGTTTACCCACACTGGCGGACTAGGAACTAAATCCGGAGACCTGCGAACGAAGGGCAAATTCTCAGGTAGTGACAACTGAATGAAACCATCAAGAGACAGCGCGGCTGCAGACACCTCGTACGAGGTCGCGATCCCAGGTTCAGAGAATGGCCGGGGCACGCTGGTCGAAGTGCGGCCGCTCGAAGTGCCCCCTTTCGAAGCCCAGCCGGTCAAGGCTTCGGGCGGCGAGGTCTGGGATTGGCTGTGGCTGCTCTGGGACCGTCGCCGCTTTCTCGCGCGAGCCGTAGTGTGCGGTATGGTGATCGCGTCGCTGATCGCGTTGGTTTTGCCGAAGAGCTACGAGTCCACCATCCGCCTCATGCCGCCGGACAACGAGTCGGGGTCGGGTCTGGCGATGTTCGCGGCGATGGCAGGCAAAGGTGGCGGCGGAATGTTGAATTCGCTGGCTGGCGACCTGCTCGGGATGAGGAACTCCGGCGTTCTATTCATCGACATCCTGCGGGGCCGGACGGTAGAGGACCACATCGTCAGCCAGTTTGACCTGCGCAAAGAGTATTCGAGTAAGTATTGGATCGACGCGCGTAAGCGGCTGGCCAGGAACACCGAGATCGCCGAGGATCGCAAGAGCGGAGTGATCACCATCACGGTAACCGATGAGGACCCGCACCGGGCAGCACAAATCGCGCAGGCTTATGTCGACGAACTTGATCACGTGGTTGCCGACGTCTCGACTTCATCGGCGCGCCGCGAGCGCATCTTCATTGAGGATCGCCTAAAGACGGTCAAGCAGAATCTCGATGAGTCTTCGCAAGAGTTCAGTCAGTTTGCCAGCCAGAACGGGGCGCTGGACATCACCGTGCAGGGCAAAGCGATGGTTGAGGCCGCAGCCCGCCTGCAAGGCGAACTCATCGCAGGTCAGTCGGAACTCGAAGGATTGGAACAGATTTACACCGCCAACAATGTCCGAGTGCGCAGCCTGCGAGCCCGCGTAGGAGAACTCCAACAGCAATTGGACAAGCTTAGCGGCAACGGCGCGAACCGGGCCGCTGCCCCGGCAGCAATGAGTTCCGATCCGCCAAATACTGAAAATGAATTCCCTTCAATCCGCCAATTGCCGCTGCTGGGCGTGCGCTGGGCTGACCTCTACCGCCAAACCAAGATCCAGGAAACCGTGTTCGAACTCCTCACCCAGCAGTACGAGTTGACCAAGATCGAGGAAGCCAAAGAAATTCCGGTAGTCAAGGTTCTCGACCCGGCAGACGTTCCCGAACGCAGGTCATTTCCGAGGCGAACTCTGATCGTGCTGCTAAGCGGGCTATTTGTCTTCTTGGGCGCCGCGGTGTGGGTGTGTTCGGAGGCCATCTGGCAACGCACCGATGCGAATGACGCTGGAAAAATGCTGGTTCAGGCAGTGCGGGCACGAGTGCTGGAGTCCCGACCAATGAGCGCTCTCCGCGCACGCTGGTCAAACCGGAAGTTATCGAGGTTGTCCGGCGAGGAGACTCACCCATGAACCGGACGTATGGGCTTCTCGTTGCGATGACTCTTGCTGCAGGTCTCGCGCTGCTCGCGGCAATTACGGGAAACAGGGGCCTGGTTGTGGCGGTTGCTGCCGTAATCATTCTGTCTCCTCTGGCTTACGCCCTTTTTCGGCTGGCAACGCTTGTGGTCCGCAAACTTGATGCTCGAGATTTCTTTTCCCCCTTGGTGGCTTTTCCGCTGGCTTACATAGTCTGGTTTACCTTGGGCACGGTGGACTGGATTCACGATCCGGTACACATTATGTACGGCATGTTCGATCCTATGCCTACGGCGATTTGGGGTTACGCCAGTCTCGGTCTGGCGGGCTACTTGGCTGGCGTTTTATGTGTAACGAAAGGTCAGCGTTTCCCTGCGTCGGTGGACCCCACCCGCTTCGAGAATCATTGGAATCCTTCGCTCAGCCGCGCCTTGGCAGTATGTTTCGTCGCGCTGGTGGTGGGTGCGTATGTAGCTCTCATCGTTCGCATGGGGATTCCGGTGTTAAGCGCATCGGCTGCCGACGATCGGCTCAGGATTCTCGCTCTTGGCCCAACTCATTCGCTGCTCCTGTGTTCAGCCTGGACCCTGATGATCTTTCTGGCCGCCGGCTACTGGACCGGCCTCGTGGGTAAGAAGGCAGCCGTTACAGCGGTGGGTTTGACGTCGTTGTTGCTGCTTTCCCTAGGCGGCCGGACCAACTTCTTTATTGGAGTGCTCACCATACTGATCGGCTGGAACTACCTCAAGCGAGCTGTGCGCCTGCGGACGCTCATTCTGCTCGTCGTCGTCTCATTCGCCGCGATGAGCGCATACGGATTTCTGCGAGACGTGGGCGCTCAAGGTTCAGATTCGTCCTGGTCGCTCGACAACCTTGGCATTCCTGGACAGGTGCAGCCATTCGTCTACTCGCTGACCTATGTTCGTGGCAGCGTGGCCACCTTTCGCGATGTCACAATGATCATCCCCTCGGAAATCCCCTATCAGCATGGCCGGCTGACGTTGGTCCCGCTCGCAACCCTGTTGCCGGGGCACCATCCTCTCGCCGATGCGTTCTTCAAAGATCTTCTTGGCCACGACTTCGTGGGCGACGGGCAACCCGCCACGCCACTTGGTCCGCTCTATGGCGACTTCGGACCGGAAGGTATTTTCGGCGGGCTATTCTTGTTTGGAATTCTTGCTGGCAAAACTTACGGCGCTCTACGAGAGAGACCCGAGGTGGGAACTGTGCTGATATACGCCTGGGTTATGCAGAGTGGCTTATTCGGATTGTTCTCAGGGTTGTTCCCGAATATCACCTCTCTTTTTGTGCCCGTGCTGTGGATCGGCCTTGACCGATTCCTCTTGCTCGAACCGCCTCACCTTCGAAATCATGCTTTTCGCTCCGTAGTCCCGTGACCGGCTCAACCTATTGCTCGGTGATTGTTCTCAATTGCAACGGCCGTGAATTTCTGCGGGCGTGCCTGGACTCACTTGCCCGCCAAACGAATGCCCGCTTTGAGATCATTGTTGTGGACAACGGGTCGACAGATGGTTCGCTGCAGATGCTGGCGCAGAACTATCCTCAGGTCCGCTCGATTTCCCTGCCCGATAATCGTGGCTTCAGCGTCGCCAACAACGTTGCTCTGGCAGATGCAATCGGCCGCGGAGCTGAATTTCTCTTGCTCTTGAACAACGACACCGTGGTCGCTCCCAGCTTCGTAGATGAACTGGTCGCAGCCATCGAAACCGACACAAGAATCGCGGCCGTCTGCCCTAAGATTTATTTCGCCTCTGATTCGGAGATTCTTTGGTATGCCGGCGCAGACTTCAGTTTGTATTCAGCGCGTCTTGCTCAACGCGGTTGGAGGCAGAGGGATTCAGGCCAGTTTGACTCTCGGCAGGATGTCACTGTCGTTACAGGTTGCGCCGTCTTGTTGCGTGCCTCGGCCGTGCGCCAGGTCGGGCTTCTTGACGAGACTTTGTGGGCTTACCGTGAAGATGTAGAGTGGTCGATTCGCTTCCGTCAGCATGGCTACCTGCTCCGGATGGCGCCCAGAGCACGGGTGTGGCATCACGACGGAGCTACTTCGGTGCGCATACTCGGCGGCGGGAGCCAGGCCAAACGCCAGTACCATTCCACACGCAATATTGTGCTCATCGGTTGGAAGCACGCGCGCTGGTGGCAGATGCCCACCTACCTGCTGGGATTTCTTGTGAACGAATTGGCTTACTACACGGCGTTGCGCATTTGGCGCAGAGATTTCCGAGCCCTTTGGGCGATCTATCGCGGTGCGGCTGCTGGGCTAAGGTACATCGTCCTTAATCCTGACCTACCGAAGCGCACCGACTCGATGCGGGATTGGGCATGACTCTGTCCATTGCTAGTGTTACGACGGCCCACAACGCGGTGCTCCTGCTACCCCGCCAGATGGAGGCTCTCCAGCGACAGACTCGGCCTCTTCAGGAAATCATTGTTGTAGACGATCAATCGGCCGACGGTACCAGCGCCATGCTCGCGGAGCGTTACCCCCAGGTAACAGTAATCCGAACCACCGAGAATCTTGGCGCCGCGGGTGGATGGGCGGCTGGCTTGGCTTATGCCGCACTCGAAAGACGGCACGACTGGGTGTGGACATTGGATGGCGACAGCATCCCTGCCGACGATGCTTTGGAGGGTTTGCTCGACGGGGGCGCCGGCTTAGGAGCTAGGGGTGGCGAGGTTGGAATGATTGCCGCTTTACCGGTTCACTGGGAAACGCAGATCTCCTATCCGCCCCTGCTTTGGTGCCACGGTTTCGTAAAGCCTTCCGCCGAAGAACTGCAGCAGCCGATATGGTTTGCCGACCTTGCATTTGCCGCGGGACTGATGGCGCGGCGGGAACTGGTCGAGAAAATTGGACTGCCCCGCGCTGATTTCTTCATGGATTTTGCCGACTTCGAGTATTGCCTCCGCGCTCGATCTCAGGGATACAGAATCGTGGTGGTCACTGGTGTTAGGCTCGCTCACGAAGTCGGGCACGCGCGCCGCGTGCGACTGCCGGGTTTCTCCGGCCTGTGGCCGAACCACGCTCCCTGGCGCGAGTATTACATTATCCGCAATCTTGCCTATGCGGCTTGGTGGCTGTACCCAAGCCATCGAACAAAATGGTTTGTCATTGGCCACATGGCACGCCACGCGGGCGGAGCGTTGCTGTTCGGTTCCAACAAACTTGCCTGCTTAAAAAAAATGGCGCAGGGATTTCTGGACGGGCGACGGGCATCGCTGGGAATCCGTTTCCGTCCGCAATAGCACGCCTCGCACAAACCACTCAAATTGGCTCAATCGTATCCATGCTGAAAACCGTGTCCGACATTTCCGGAGAGACTCTAGTTGGAACTTTGTCCTCAACTGAGGTCCAGGTTTCGCGCGAAACCGGAGCGCCGAAAGGGAGTTCGGATCGATTGAGGAACGGCGCATTTCGCCGTCACGTCCTGGTGTTCAGCGTGGCAAATCTGGGGGCGCTGGCGGCCAACGGAGTGCTTACTTTCCTGCTTCCGCGTTTGCTTACGGTTGAGAACTATGGCATGTACCGGCTCTTCATTCTCTACGGAGGATTCACCGGCATCTTTCACCTTGGATTACTGGATGGAGCGTTAATCCGCTGGTCTGTGCGGCCTCAGGAATTGCTGCCTCGCGAATTCTCGGCCATAACTACATTTCTCCTGGTTCAGCACTTCGTACTTTTGCCTTTCGGCTTGTTCGTAGTATGGGTTGTGTCCGGCGGTACGGGCTGGATGTGGCTGGCGGTAGCTGTAGCGCTGTATGGACTGGTTTGGAACTGGGCAACGCTCTCCCAGTGTGCTCTGCAGGCGGCGAGACAATTCGGCTGGCTTTCTTTTTTCACGCTGGTCAATCCGATTTTGCTGCTTCTGAGTGTGCTCGCTTTGCATCGGGCGCGGCAGTTGACGCTGGGCCCTCTGGTCGCGGCTTTTATCTTGTCTTGGTTTGCCAGCGGCGTTGGGTCGTGGGTATTTCTTCGCAGGAACTTTGCGGGCCCAGCTCTGCGTCTAGGCGTTGTCTGGGATCTCGGTACCGCATCCATTCGCCTGGGATGGAGCGTCTTGCTGGCCAATTGTTTCACTTCGCTGGCGATCGCTTTGGACCGGTTTTTCGTAAGCGCGGCGTTTCCCATTCGAGAGTTTGCGATCTACGGTTTTGCCGCAAATGCTCTCGCCATCGTGAACACGCTCATCCTTTCTACGGCGCGGGTTGTGTTTCCGTATTTGTCGGAGGGAGTCAGCGCGGAAACTCGAATACGCGCTTACGCATGGGGCGAGGCTACCCTCGTGGCATTGTGGGCGATGAGTCTGGCCGGATATTTCCCGCTCCGCGCGTTGATCCTGAAACTGCTGCCGGCGTATTCACCGAGTCTGCCAGTCTTGCGCGTGCTCATGCTGGCCACTGGCCTGACTGGACCTATCTATATTCTGCATGCGAACTACTTCCGTTGCGGCTTGCGGCAGGGGCGGATGATGCTTGGCGCCGCCGTCGGACTAACGGCCGCCGCGCTCTTCTTGTCTGTTGCCCTCCGCGCCGGCAGGCTCCAGAGCATCGCGTGGGCAATGCTTGCATCGATGCTGCTCTGGTGGCTGCTTGACGAACTCCTTCTCCGTGATCTAGCGAAGCGCAGTGGTTGGCAAATTCTCCGAACACTGCTTGTGGGCACGGCCTGCGGAGGTTGGTTTCTCTTTTGTGCCAACGCGAACTCCTCATACTCAGGCTTGCTGGCGTACTGCAGCATTGCTGTTGTCCTCGTACTACTGGCTTATCGAGGTACCTTTACTGCGATGTGGAGCCGCAGGTTTCATCCGGCCGGCTCTTGAGTCTCGACGATCACTAACACTCGAAAGTTCTGCGATGCGAATTGCAATGATTGGAATCAAGGGCATCCCTGCCCGTTTCGGCGGATTCGAGACGGCTGTGGACGAGATTTCCCGCGGCCTGGTAAAGCGTGGGCACGATGTGATCGTTTACAACCGCTCGGGCATGAGCAACCACCCGCGAGAACTTTACGAAGGAGTTAACCTTGTGACCCTGGCCACGCTCAAGTCCAAGAACTTCAGCACCATCGTTCACGCATTTCTTTCCACACTTCACGTGCTCTTTCATCCCGTCGATGTCGTGCACTACTTCACCACCGGCGCCACTCTGTTTGCGCCTCTGGTGCGGTTGCGCGGAATGAAGGTGGTGTGCTCTGTCGACGGCACCGACTGGCAACGCGCCAAGTGGGGTCCTTTGGCGCGCTGGTACCTCAGACTATCGGAGCGCTTCGCTGGACTCTTCTGCGATAGCTTGATTTCCGATTCCCGCGACGTCGAGCGGTACTATCGCCAGCGCTACGGGATTCGCTCTTCCTGCATCGTCTATGGAATGAGCGAGCATCTCAGCGCCGGCGACGACTGGCTCGTAAGGTTCGACCTAAAGCCCAGAGATTACTTTCTTTTTGTGGGACGGCTGGTGCCAGAAAATAATGTCCACGTCCTGGTTCAGGCCTTCGAAGGCATACGCACTCACAAAAAGCTGGTGATCGTTGGCGACGATCCCTGGCAGAAGGACTACGTACGCGCGCTGAAGTCGACATCTGATTCACGGATTGTGTTCACCGGTGGAGTCTACGGCGACGGTTATGCGCAGCTTCAACAGAATGCCTACGCATTCGTTCTGCCCGATGAGGTGGGTGGTACGCATCCCGCCCTGGTGGAAGCGATGGGCTTCGGCAACTGCGTTCTGGTGAACGATACGCCCTCAAATCTGGAAGTGATTGAGGATGCCGGGTTCAGTTATCGGGGAGCGATTGGAGTGTCAGACCTCCGGCAACAAATGCAAATGCTGGATCAGTCGCCGCAAGTGGTGGGAGACTGCCGGGAGAAAGCGCAATCCCGTGCCCGGGTCCACTATCGCTGGGACGACGTCGTCGAGAAGCACTCCAATCTCTATCGGACGCTTGCCCGCTCCAGCGACTTCAGCGTTGAGCCGCGCTCCACATCAACGGAGAACTCCTAGAAATTTCCGCGCACCTGCCGGACCCGATCGTGGTTACAAAACCTATGTCCCGTGCGCCCGTTGTGCATTCGCCGTTCTGGTGCAGCCGTTTGCGGGTTGCGATCAAGCGGCTGGTAGACGTTGTTTTGTCCGGGCTTCTGCTTGTTCTGTTATCTCCACTTCTGCTCTTGCTCGCTTTATCGGTGAAGATTACTTCGCAAGGACCGGTGTTCTATCGCTGGCGTGTTGTGGGTAAGGATGGGCATCCTTTCGTGAGTTACAAATTCCGCTCGATGGTTGCGGATGCCGATCAACTCAAGGCTCAGCTTTTGTCGCAAAACGAAATGGCTGGACCCGTTTTCAAGCTGACACGGGATCCGCGCGTCACGCCTCTTGGCGCCTGGATGCGGCGTTACAGCCTGGACGAACTGCCCCAACTCTACAGCGTCTTTGTCGGAGATATGAGTCTGGTCGGTCCTCGGCCGCCTCTCGTCACTGAGTTCGAGCAGTTTTCTACCTTCCAAAAGCAGAAGCTTTCGGTGAGGCCCGGAATCACTTGCCTGTGGCAGGTAGGCGGCCGCAACCGGGTCCACGACTTAGACGACTGGGTCGGGTTGGACTTGAAATATATACGGGAGTGGTCGCTCACGCTCGACGCCAGGATTTTGTTGCTCACCGTCCGCGAAGTGCTTCGCGGCTCGGGAAAATAATTCCGGAAACAATGGTCGATACCGGGATTGACCATGAGGTTTGACAATGAGAGCTCTCGTGACCGGCGGCGCCGGATTCATCGGTTCCCATCTCGTAGACCGCTTCTTGCAGCAGGGTTTTCAGGTCTGCGTTCTGGATAGTCTGGAGCCGAGAGTCCATCCCAGCGGCTGTCCTCGGTGGCTGCCCGCGGACGTCGAGTTCATCCATGGAGATGTGACCGACCGCGTTGCTTTGCTCGCGGCGCTCCAGGGTGTTGACGTCGTCTCGCATCAAGCTGCCTATCAGGATTACATGCTGGATTTCTCTCGATTCCTTCACGTCAACGCCGTGGGGACTGCGCTGCTGTTCGAGCTAATCGTCCAGCATCGGCTCCCAGTGAAAAAGATCGTCGTGGCGTCCTCGCAGGCGGTGTATGGCGAGGGTCAGTTCAACTGTTCGCATCATGGATTCTTTCAGCCTCCATCGCGTTCGAGCCAACAGTTACGGCGCGAAGAGTGGGAGGTTTGTTGTCCGCTTTGTGGGGAACAAGCCATCCCTCTCTTGCTGGAAGAACAGCATAGCAATCCCTACAACCAGTATGCCGTTTCTAAGTTGGCGGAAGAGAAGGTCGCTCTCGGCCTGGGCTGGCTGCACGGCATTCCCACGGTGGCGCTTCGGTATTCCATTACTCAAGGCAAACGGCAATCGCTGCACAATCACTACTCCGGAATTTGCAGAATCTTCTGCAGCCGCGCCATGCAGCAGGTTCCCCTGATTGTCTATGAAGACGGCCGCCAGACCCGCGACTTCGTCCACGTCGAAGACGTAGTCGAGGCCAATATGCTCGTGCTCGAAAAAGACGAAGCCGATTTTCACGCGTTCAATGTGGGGAGCGGCCGTTCCACAAGCGTGCTGGAATACGCTGAAGCGGTGCTTGCGCGCGTGCCCGGCGCGCCTGGCGTCGAGCTTTCAGGCGAATACCGCCGCGGCGACAACCGGCACAGCGTCTCAAATGTGGAGAAGCTGAAGCAACTCGGCTGGAAGCCGCAGCGAGGTCTTGGGGACATCCTGGACGACTTTCTCGACTGGCTGCGAAGCACCAAGCCGGACCTCACGTCCGCGCCCGACGCTTATACAGAGATGCGCCACGCCGGAGTCGTGCTCGGCGCTGCGTCGTAGGCGGAAGATCAGTCGCGAACTGCACTTTACTTTGCCAGAACTTCACCCTCAAGGAAACTCGTCGCATGCTGAATTCGTCAGTAACCAAAGCCTATTTCGAGGAACTTTCGCGCACGATTCCACTCCTGCCCCTGGAGGCCGCAGACTGCCTGGTGCGTCTTTTTCTCGCTGCCCATGACACCGGCCACACGGTTTTCTTGTTTGGAAACGGAGGTAGCGCTGCATTGGCCTCTCACATGGCGTGTGACCTGGGAAAAGGCGCTAGTAACGGTTCCGGAAAGCGGCTGCGCGTGCTGGCTCTTACCGATAACGTCCCTCTGATCACGGCCTGGGCCAACGATGCCAGCTATAAGGAAGTTTTCGCACAGCAATTGCAGACTTTCGTGCGCCCCGGTGATGTGGTTTGCGCGATTAGCGCCAGCGGCGACTCGCCGAACGTGCTTGCAGCTCTGCGCCTTGCTCGCAGATGTCGGGCGATCACAGCCGGCATTGCCGGTTGTGAAGGTGGGAAGATGAAGCAACTCTGTGATGCGTGCGTCATCGTTCCATCCAGCAACATGCAGATCATCGAAGATCTCCAACTTTCTATCGCACACGCAGTCTTTACCGCGGTTCGCCGCGAGATTCAGCGTGCGGGCAGCGTCGAGCGAGTGCCTCAGGTAGCAATCGTGAATTCCCGGCTTCGCGTGCCCGAGTGAAATCATTCCAATGAAACAGCGGTCACTACACACCTGGATTCTCGCGGCCGACCTGGCATGGTCTCCGCTTGCTCTCGTATCGGCTGGGGCTCTCTCTCACATTTTGCAGCCAGCCTATCCTTCTCGGTGGTCGCTTCCAGACTTCGTTGCCTGTCTTGTTCCCTCCTGCCTGCTCTGGACTCTGCTTTCCCAGCGGATACAACTTGATGGTTTCCGCAACGGCTGGCGGCTGGCAGCGGCAGTGTCACATTTGTTGGTTGCAGCAATGGTACTGATCGGGGCACTGGCCGCCATAACGTATTTTTCAGCGCGGCATCTTTCGCCCTATCTGTTTGGGTGCTTCGGGCTGATGCTCTTGTTAGGCTTCATCGCCATTCGATGGGCTGTGTTTATCTGGCTTCAGCGCGGGCGGAATGGACATCTGGACCGCGTCGCGATCCTTGGTTCAGGGCCGGTCGCGCAACGATTAGCTTTGAAACTTCATCGTCATCCTGAGCTATTCTGCACAGTTGCCGGTCTTGTCTGTGCCGAAACCGATGTTAGCGGACCGTTCTCAGGACCGGACTTCCCTATTGGCGTCCCTACGATGGAAGTGACGGCTCTCCTGCGATCGCAACAGGTGACCGAACTGGCGTTGGTGCATGCCTCAAACTCTCCAGAGGTTCAGAACCTGGCCGCGCGTTGCCGGGAGGAAGGCATTCGCGTTAGCTATGTTCCCCAGCCCTACGAGCCTTATCTCTCTCGGCCGAATCTACTCGATCTCGACGGTTTATTCCTGCTTCGCCTGGAGGCAGTAATGCCGTCGCCATTTGCCAGGATTGCAAAGCGGTGTCTGGATCTGGTGCTGGGATCCTTGCTCTCCGCAGTTACCTTGCCGATTGTGGTGATTTGCAGCGTGGCGCTGCGTTCGAGCACTGGACGAGGGTTTCGATGGGAGAGCCGCGTGGGATGGCACGGCAAAGAATTTTCCATGCTGCGCCTCAACGTAGCGCGCGACCCAGCGCAGGACCAGCCCTTCCAGCGGATGCTCTGGCAACTGAGTATTTCCGAACTGCCCCAGTTCTGGAACGTTCTGCGCGGGCAAATGAGTCTGGTTGGGCCTCGACCGGAGGGTCCGGAACGCGCCCGCCGTTATTCGCCTCGCCAGCAGCAGCGGCTTTCAGCCAAGCCCGGGATGACGGGACTCGCCCAAGTGCACGGCCTGCGTGAGCAACATTCCTCCGAAGAAAAGACAGAGTTTGATTTGCAATACCTGATGTCTCCGTCGCTGTTCATCGACGCTTCCCTTTTGATTGAGACAGTTTGGACATTGGCCCTGCGACTGATTCGCACATTGTCCCCCGCGATCTTCCGCAACTCTGCGGAATCCGGACGTTATTCCTCGTCGAGACATTTATCTGCGGAGGTGCTGCAAGGTGCTCATAGGGCGCAGTCCGGTACGGATTAGTTTCGGCGGCGGCGGTACAGACCTGCCTTCGTACTACGAACAGTTCGGCGGAGCCGTGCTGAGCGTTGCCATTAACAAGTACTTCTACACCGTCGTGGGCAAGCGTACGGATGGGCGGGTACAAGTCATTTCCTCCGATCTGCGTCTGTTCGAAAACTGGAGGGATGTGACAGCAATGTCAAGTCGCGGCAGTGACTTGGAGATCCCGCTGGCCGTGCTCAAGGACACTGATTGTGATCTTTCTGTGGATCTCTTCCTTGCTTCTGAAATCCCTCCCGGCACGGGCCTTGGTTCTTCGGCCAGTGTCTGCGTAAATATTCTTCAGGTGCTCACTACCTGCCTGGGACGTCCTCTATCGAAATACGATCTCGCGGAACGTGCGTTCTCCATCACCCGCCACAATCTGGGCCGGCATGTGGGCAAGCAGGACGAATATGCTGCCGCCTTTGGCGGCCTGAACTACATCACCTTCTGTCCTGACGGGAGTACGAAGGTGGACACACTGAACCCGGATCCCGATACCTTGGCCGAATTACAAGCGAACCTGATGCTTTTTTTTACGGGCTCCGCACATGATTCATGGGAGATTCTTGCGAGTGAGGAAAAATCTGTGCGTGCCCGCACCGGCGGTGCCGTCGAAGCCCTGCACGAGATCAAGGAGTCCGCCGCCAAAATGAAGGATGCGCTCATGGCTAGCGACCTCAAACGATTCGGAGGCCTTCTGGATGAGGCCTGGCAAGCCAAGAAGCGCACCTCTCCGCTCGTCTCGAATGAGCGAATCGACGCGCTTTACGCCTTGGCAAGGAGGCACGGTGCTCTCGGTGGAAAAATCACCGGCGCCGGCGGCGGTGGATTCTTGCTGCTCTACTGTGAGCCGGAACTTCAGGATCTCGTCCGCGACTCGCTGGAGCGCGAGGGGGTGCAGGAGATGACCTTCGCTTTTGATTTCCAGGGCGCTCAAATCATCGTGAACGATCCGTTTATCGATGGAGAGGGGCGAGGTGGAACCCGCTGGACCTTCCTGCCGCTTTCGACCATCCCGATGGCTCCTCCTCAGAGTGCGCGAGGCGGAGGTTTTAGCGGTGGTTTGACTGGGAGCCTTAAATGAAGGCCTTTCTGCTGGCCGCGGGCCGCGGGACACGACTCCGCCCACTTACCGATCTCACACCGAAGTGTCTGCTCCCGGTACGAGGCAAGCCGCTGCTTGAGATTTGGCTCGATCTTTGCGCCGGCTCAGGAATTGAGGAGGTCGTGATTAACCTCCATTCTCACGCTGATTCCATCGAAGAATATCTCTGGCAACACGAGTCGCCAGTGAAGGTTCACGTGGTTCGCGAGGATACGCTCTTAGGCTCGGCCGGAACATTGCTTGCGAATCGAGCGTTGGTCGAGTCCGATCCGGCGTTCTGCATTCTCTACTCTGATGTTCTGACGAACACAAACCTGGGGCGCATAGCTGAGTTTCATGCACGTCACAACCCGACGGCAACACTGGGTCTCTACCGCGTCCCGGATCCTTCACGTTGCGGCGTTGCCGTCGCAGATCAGAACGCGGTGATTATCGATTTTGAAGAAAAGCCTAAGCTCCCGCGCAGCGATTGGGCCTTCACTGGGTTGATGGTTGCTAGTCCGCGAGTGCTCGATTTTATTCCGCAACGCCACCCCGTCGACATTGGCTTTGATGTTTTGCCATCACTTGTTGGCAGCATGATGGCTTACTTCATCGAGGACTATGTGTTGGACATTGGTACCGTACCGAATTACCAGGAGGCTCAACGTACCTGGCCCGGGTTGGACTGTGGAGCGCCGGCGCTGCAGCATCTTGCCGGGCCAGGGGTTCACCCCGCTGGGGAAAACGTATGACGTCGGCTGCTTACGCCAAGCCGTGGCCAGAGCTACGCGGCGTCATCTTCGATTTGGATGGCGTCATCGTCGACAGCCACCCTTTGCACCGCAAAGCCTGGCATCAGTTTTGCCGGAGCGTAGGGCTCGACGTCTCCGACAGCGATCTGGATTTCGTCCTCGACGGCCGTAAGCGGCGTGACATTCTCCGTCACTTCCTCGGAGATTTGTCCGACCGGGAATTCGAGAACTACGGTCAACTTAAAGACCGCTTCTTTCAGTCGATGCAGAAGGGTGTCGCGCCGGTTCCTGGGGTCCTTCAACTGCTGAAAGAACTTGCAGGCCGACGAATCGCGCTGGCTATTGCCACTTCCGCCAGTCGCAGTCGCGCCTTCACTACCCTCCGTCAGCTCGGCGTAGAAAACTTGTTTTCCGTGATTGTGACTGGAGAAGACGTCTTTTCCGGTAAGCCCAACCCCAGCAGCTACCAACTTGCCCGGGATCGTCTGCGTGAAACCGCGGAATCTTTGATTGCTGTAGAGGACGCTATCGCGGGAGTTCAGGCCGCCACCGGAGCCGGGCTTCGTTGCCTCGCGGTCGCAGGTCACCAGAGCCCGGAAGGCCTGCTCGCGGCTGGCGCCGTCGCCGCAGTATGGGACTTCACTGACATCTCAAGTGAAGACTTGGTCCGCATTTGCCGGAGTGCGGCCACTTTTCAACGTCCGGTTGATCGCGAGATCGCCTCCCAGGGCTAGTTGCACTGCTGGCTGATTTGTTTCTTATCTTATGCGGGAGGTGACACCTGCTCTTCAGAACGAAGGCGGCAAACTAGAAATTTACTCCTTCCACGCGACACATTTCTACCATCACGAGCCGGTCGGGCGCGCTGACCTTGCGCATCATCCGGTAGACGTGGTTTTTTACAGTTTGTTCCGAAATGTTGAGCCGCGCCGCCATCTCCTTGTTGGAGAGGCCATCCCGAATCAGACGTACCAACTGCTGTTCCCTCAGGCTGAAACCAAGATTTTGCTTCAAGTGCAAACTTGGCAGCGTAACCCGGTGGCGGGCGACCCATCGAAATAGCGCAGCGGAAAGCGAAGGCGGGCAAACGGCTTCGCCCGCAGCAACGGCTCGAATTGTATGCGAAACTTCAAGCGCTGAAGCGTCCTTGAGGACATATCCCACAGCTCCTTCTTGCACCACACGCAGAAATTCTGCCTCGTCTGCCTCCATGCCAACCATGACGACCTTTATTCCTGAATCTCCCTCGTGCAGACGGCTGATCACCTTCTCGCCAACGGCCGTTACGATCGAATCAAGCACCACAATAGTTGGGAGGGCAGAAATAACGCGCTGTAAAGCGTCGGGGGAAAACGACCCGGCTCCTACTACCTGAATATCTTCGCGTTTCGACAAGATGCGGACCAGAGCTTCGCGCAGCAAGCGGTTTTCCGCTAGCAGAAACACGCTGGCGATGCTCCCGGGGATGGCCGACCCGCGAGTCTCGGGTTGACTACTCGAGAGCCCTGATCTGGGTTCATCGAGAATGGCATCATCCAAAACAATTCTCCTGTTTCCCGCACCCAAGATTTTCTGACTTTGCTGCACGTTGTCTTCAGCCCTCCACACCAAATCACCCGTTAGAAAAGTTGTCGAGTAAGGTCGAAACCCACGAAAAGGCCTCCCGGCTTATCTGCTGTCGGATCCTCGATGAACGTCGCTCGTGTGCCCCCGCGCTGCGAAACAATGGAGCCCGGTCCGTTGGACAATGCGAACGTAAACGCATGTCTCCAGATTTTCTTCTGTATCCCGAACGAATATTCCGGACGATGAATCCCGAGAGCTCGTCCATTCACCAAGGTGGGAGTTGCCTCAGCAATAAGCGCAACCGTCGGGCGGATGTCGACCGACACGCCCGTTCCCAACGAGAATGTGTCGGCGCAGGGACGGGCATTGAACGAAGCTGGAATTCCGGCGGCGAGCGCCGCGCTGCAAGGCTGGTTTGGCATTGGGTCTGCCAGCGAACTGTTCGGGTTTGCCAGCAAAGGCCGCGCGTGAACCGAATACGTGGGTACCGCATACAACTGTGCCCGATGACTCAGGCTGCGCGACAAAACCAGTTCGAGGTTTTCGGCAAAATTGGCAGAAAAGTCATTTTGTCCGTCCACTGAGAATCGCAACGCTGCGTTCAGAGGCTGTCGATTGTTCTCGCTCAGAAAGTTATAGGCCGCCATCAGTTCGATCGGGCGGCCAATGATGCTCGGCGAGCGGTACGCCAGTACCGACAATTTCGAGGTTACCCCATAACGCAACCCCAACGATGAAATCGAAAAGTCGTCCAGGCCAAGCAGCGTTGACCCGCGTCCCGGCCCGGTGAAGGCGGCCTCGTATGGGAAGCGGTGCGTAAAGTTGATATAGAGGCCGTGACGATCGATAGGCCGCCCAGTGGGAACATTGAACAAACTGTCGTCTCCGGGACGATAGACCCGCGCAGTTTTTCGCTCAGCTGCAGGAGTCGGTCCTGAAGAAGACTGGCTTTGCGCAGTTTGTGGACCGGCAGAAGCGACGTCTGAATGAGCGCTCGAACTCACCGACATATCACTCGCACCTTCTTCGTGAACTTCTCGCGTAGCCAGGTCGACCCGATAACGCTTTCCGTCGCGTACAACAAGGACCTGAGAGACGGATCCGTCCACGAAAACAATACCAGCGTCCTGGGCTGTCGCTCCGGCCGCGGAAGCCGGCGCTGAAGGAACTGAGGTTTGGGAGTACGCCAGACTGATGGACATGAAAACGAAAGAAGTGACAACCAATCCAAAACTGGCCGGCACAATACGGCAGCGCGTTTTGTGGTTGCGCACTCTATTGTTTCTGCCGTCCTTGCTCCCGGCTCCTCTGTCGCTGTTAGTAGGCCTTAGTTCTCGCATCGTTAACTCTTTCCGTGACGTGTTTGCTCGCTCCCCTCCATCCTCAAAACCGAGCCGCAACCGCGTCACATTTGCAGGGTGTAATAAGGCAGCTCAAGTCCGAAGGCTAGACCTGATGCGGCAGGTGGTTTGTCACCGCAATGTAAATACTCTGTCACCTTTTATGTCGCCTATCACGTGGCAACACTCATCCGCCCCTGTTGTTTGAGATCGAAAGACCTGTGACACAAACGTTGCAAACTGTTGACATTCACCTGACAACTGGGAGCCCCGTACTTTTTAAGTTAGTTCGTGACGATCTGGCAGTTTTGCCAACGGAGCTTATCTAACAATGAAAAACCGAGCCGTTTTAATAACCGTTTTGCTTTGCGCCATGTTCCAGGCAGTACCGCTCTTGGCGGGTGAACAGAAGGCATCGAATGACAACCCTCCTCAAGTATTCACGGGAGAAATTATGGACTCGCTTTGTGCCAAGGACGGCACCCACGAAAAAATGATGGATGAGATGAAGAGCATGGGCCGCGACAAGAATACGTGTGCCGTCAAATGCGCACAGTTGGGTGCTCAATATGTCCTTTATGACGCCGCGAAGAAAGAAATCTATAACCTCGACGACCAGCAAAAGGCAGAGACGTTTGCTGGCCGGAGAGTTCGCGTCTCAGGAACTCTCAAGAAGAACAAGCTCAAGGTCGAGACCATCACAGGTTTGGATTGATGATGCTTCAGGCTGCACTCTGGCTTGTGCAGAGACTTGGACGAGATTCCAATGAATAGAATCATTCAACGCCACGTCTCGGATGGGGATATTCATATCCGTTTCACATCCGGACTCAGACTGCGCTGGGCTGTACGCACCGTGCTGTGCTCGATGGTTTCCGGATTCCTCCTCGCTGCATTGCCTTTGGTGGCTCAGGCCCCCGGCACCGGAGCAGTCGCGGGCTCGATCTCGGATCCGTCCGGGGCCGTCATCCCGCATGCTCGGGTGACTGTGGTGAGCGAGGAAACGGCAGCGTCGCGCGAAGCCGCTACATCGGCGGAGGGGCTCTTCCGCATCTCTCTTCTTCCGCCTGGAAATTACTCAATCGATGCCGCAGCCAGCGGCTTTCAATCGAAGACGGTTCGGGCGATCCACGTAACAGTTAGCGAAACTGCCGAAGTAAATATCAGCCTTGAGGTCGGGAAAGCATCCACCACGAAGATGGAAGTTAATGGTTCCCCAGACCTAGCGCAAGCCGAGAGTTCAGCTCTAGGGCAGGTCACCGACGCGAACACAATCGTCTCTTTGCCTCTCGCCAACCGCAACTTCACTCAAATCCTGGCCCTGAACCCTGGCGTGCTGGTGGAGGTTCCCAACGCTGGCGCTCTCGGCAAAGCGCAGAGCAATCAGAATGTTTCCGCAAATGGAGCCAAAACCACTTCTAACAATTTTCAGTTCAATGGCGTGGATGCGAATAACCTTTCGCAAAACTCGGCCTCGGGATATCAGGCAGAAGTTGGTCTAGCCATCCCCGCTCCCGACACGATTGAAGAGTTCAAAGTGCAAACTGGAATGTTTGACGCGAGCTACGGGAGAGGCGCAGGCGCGAACGTTGACATTGTCAGCAAGACGGGAAGCAACCGCTTTCACGGCGGTCTGTGGGAATTCTTTCGCAATGACGCGCTGAACGCCAACGACTATTTCCTGAAGCAGAGCGAGATGGAACAAGGCATGAGCAACAAGCCGCCGGTGCTGAAGCAAAACCAGTTTGGTGGCGACATCGGTGGTCCCCTAGTTAAGAACAGAACGTTTTTCTTTACATCGTATCAAGGCACAACGATGCGGAATGGCGTCAGCAGCAGCGCCGAGGCGAATCCGTTTCTTCCCGCTCTCACGAACGACCGTTCTCCCCAGGCTTTGGGCCGGGCTTTCGGCGGGCAGTCCGGTCTGCTGGGTGGCGTTGCGGTTGCGCCTGACGGATCAAATATTAATCCCGTAGCCCTGGCGCTCCTGAATTTTAAGTTTCCCAATGGGAGCTATGCGATTCCAAGTCCGCCAACTGGAGATGCAGAGCTGACTTACTCCATTCCCGCGAGTTACCGCGAAGACCAGATCAGCGTGAATCTTGATCACAATGTTTCGTCGAAGAACCAGGTAGCAGGCAGATACTTCTATTCGCGCGCGCCCTTCACCGAGCCCTTTTCGCCATTCGGGGCCAATCTGCCGGGATGGGGAACCACCGAAACCGACCGCAACCACATGTTCGTTCTATCGGACACCCACGCTTTTAGCCCGAACCTTATTAATGTGGCGCGCTTCGGTTTTATGCGCTTTGACGGGCTCGCATCGATTGCTCAGCCCATTAACGCTGCAGCCGTCGGGGTGGCAACGCCCGGCTCTCTCCCGGAAATTCCCGGCATTGAAGTGAACGGGCTCTTTACGATTGGAACCGGCGGCCAGCCGTTTTATTTTGAGAATACCAACTCCTTCATCTGGCAGGATACGATCTCGCTCACTCGCGGCCGCCACAATCTGCGAATCGGAGGCGAGGCTAAGCGGCATGAGTTGGTCCTCAACGTGCCTTTCGTCGAGGATGGATTTCTTTTCTTTCTGAGTTTTCCTGACTTCCTGCTCGGCCAGAGCGCGGCGCAGAATGGAAGTCCCGACAGCAACGTGTTCAACAGTGTCGGCGCCGCTGGCAACTTTCGCAAAGATCAGCGTTACACGGATCTTGCCGGTTTTGTTCAGGATGACATTAAGATTAGCCCGCGGCTCACGGTGAATGCGGGACTGCGCTATGAGTTCTTCGGTCCTGCCAGCGAGATCCACGGAAACTTGCCGACTTTCGATCCTGCGATCGCCTCTGCTCAAGTGCCTTCGAGCGGCAGCTTCAGCGGATATGTGCTGCCTGCAAATTACACTGGCATGCTTCCTGCCGGCGTCGTAAAGAGTGGTACTTCCGGACTTTGGAACCCAGACTACAAAAACTTCGCTCCCCGCCTGGGATTCGCGCTGCGGGTGTTCAATCGTCCAACTGTGGTTCTGCGAGGCGGATACGGTATTTATTACGATCAGCTCTCCGGAGATCTCGTTGAGCAGACCGTGGGGGAGCCGCCTTTCGGCTTCACTCAGTCGTTTTCCGGAGCGCAGAATGGCGCGGCCACGTTTCAACAACCCTATGTCCCTGCCCTGCCACAAGATTCAAGCTTTCCCATCTTCTTGCCCCGAATTCCTCCTCCACCTTGTACTGGGGCTCTATGCACCGGTCAGGGCGGAGGCCTGACTTTTTTCGCAGTGGGCAGACACCTCACCAGCCCCTATGTGCAGCAATATGACCTGAACATACAGTACGAATTTGCTCCCGATTTCCTCTGGCAGGTCGGCTACGTAGGCTCAAAGACGACGCACCAGGCCGGGTGCGTGCAATTCAATCAGGCCCTGCTCGCGACGCCGCAGGATCCAGTGAACGGACAGACCACCAGCACGGTGGAAAATCTGGCTTATCGAGTTCCCTTCGAGGGCATTGCTGGAGGGTCGTACATCTGTAACACGACGTTCGACTCCAACTACAATTCCCTGCAGTCAAGCGTGAGTCACAGGCTAAGGCACGGGCTTGAGTTCCTCGCAAGCTACACATTCTCGAAGAACCTGGATTTCACCAGCGGAACTGGCTCGAGTTCGAATTTCTTATTGTCCTTTCTTACCAACGACCAGACAGATCCCAGGCAGGCGCGCGGATTGAACGATTTCGATCGCAAGCACCGGTTCGTTTTGAGCTCTACCTACGCTCCACCCCGGTTGACCGCGGGCCCCGGTGCTTTGCGGAGCGCGCTTTCTTCGTGGCAACTCTCGGCTGAGTCCGTGCTGCAATCAGGAGTGCCTCTCACTGCAATCGACAGCACGGCAGGTTTGATCTACGGGAACCTTTCCGGCTTCTCGCGCGCGCAGTGCACAGGAGCGAATCCAGCAAGTTCAGGATCGCTCTCCAGCCGGCTGAATGGCTATTTCAATCTCGCCGCCTTCGCTCCGCCTCCTGTGATTGGGGATGGCACTGGCTTTGGCGACTGCGGTGTCGGCATCTCGCGCGGTCCGAGCCAGCTCAACCTGGACCTCGCGATCCAACGGAACTTTGCAATTACCGAGGGTACCGGCCTGCAATTCCGGGCTGAGTTTTTTAACTTTACGAATACACCGAAGTTCGGCAAACCAGGCTCTGATTTTGCCGGAGGTTGTTCCTCGGTAGGCGTCTGCACTCAAAGCAATCTGAATAACCCAAGCTTTGGAATAATTTCGTCCACCGTGTCCAGCCCGCGGATTATTCAATTCGCCCTGAAGTACAATTTTTGAACTAACAACTTTTGACGACACTGGCGAACGAGAGGAACGCGGCCGCAGAGCGACAAGCTGCAAGCGCATGGAACGCGACGTCAAACCCAAGAACGCTATGAATGACAGTCAACTAGAAGCCGCAAACGAGGTTGCAGCTCTGCAGGATCCCTTGCTCTGCAACTCCGAACTCCCTTTGCGTGGCATGTATCATCCGCAAGGTTTTTCGGTCGAAATTACAACCAACTCTCATGAAGTGCTCGCTGCGGCGGAAGAAAGTTGGGGGCAATTTCACCAACTCTTTTCGGAAGCGCCAATCCGTTTCAGAATCGGTGCGATGAAAGGCAACTCAGAAGAATGTTCACCGACCCCCGTTTTCCGCTCATGGCTGGGCCTGCTGAGCATCGCCGGGGATACGGAAAACTTTGCCGTCTGCGACATAGGGCGAGGATATGGGTTTGGTTGGTTCACGCACGCCACGGTTGAAAACCGCGCGTACTTCCGCTACCACTTTCTCGAAGCGATGACCTGGATGACGCTCGATCCCAAGTACATCACCTCAATTCATGGGGCTTGCGTGAAGCTGGCGGGAAAAACAATTCTGCTCTGCGGCGACTCGGGCGCTGGCAAGTCATCGTTGTCGTTTGCGTGCGCCCGCCGGGGCTGGACGTTTCTTTCCGACGATTCGACCAGCTTGGTGCGCAATCGAGAAAATCGCCTCGTCGTCGGCAACCCATATTCGATGCGTTTCCGCGAGGCCAGCATTGATCTCTTTCCGGAGTTGAAGCAGCAGCGCATTACGCCGCTCGCCACCGGCGAGATGGCGATTGAACTTGCAACCGCCAGCATGCCTGAGATCGCGACAGCCCTCAGCAGCTCCGTCGACTGCATTGTCTTTCTCAATCGCCAAAAGTCCGGCCCTCCGCATCTTGCTGCTTACTCCAAAGAGGCCGCCTCGTCCTGGTTCAAGCAGCTCGTTCGCTATGGCGAGAAAAAGGACCAGGAAGCCCGAGATCCTGCATTGCGCCACCTGCTTGCCGTTCCTGTGTATGAGCTTTGCTATCGCGACTTGGACTGGGCTGTGAATCGCCTCGAGGCCCTCGTGCGGGAAGGCGCCTGACCTCGACGCAGCGAGCGAGCAGCGAACCGGAAATGCGCAAACTTCCACACCACGTTGAGGCGTTGCTGGCAGCGCTTCAGTTCCGCGATTCCTCCTCGGAACGATTGCAACA
>Ga0308309_10000444_pt1 | contig 26705 bp, 19 predicted proteins | sample HubBroMetageWFT5_FD_192491 | JGI IMG/M metagenome (GOLD analysis project Ga0308309, IMG submission 192491) | Warmed and freeze-thawed soil microbial communities from the Hubbard Brook experimental Forest, New Hampshire - Hubbard Brook CCASE Soil... | ecosystem: Environmental > Terrestrial >...
CAGGCCCTTGTGGATGCGCCCATCCCAGGCTCGGGGCCGGCGGCTTTTCGCGACGCGACTTTCTTCGAGGCACTGGGTTGAATGCGATGATGAAAACTTGGCGAGGTTTCTGGCGCTTGAGCGGCTTCGAGCGCGGCATCGCCTTGGAGTCCGCGGTTGCGCTGGGTGTCACCTGGGTTGGATTGCGGCTCTCTGGCTTTCGCCGTTGGAGACGCGTTCTCGCCTGGCTTGCGCCGGGCGCGCCCTCCGTTTCGTCGGCGCAAGACGCCGAGCTCGTGCTTTCCGCGCGCGCTATTGCGAGGACGGAAGAATCCGCGGCGCGGCATCTTCCATTCCCGACAAATTGCCTCGAACGTTCGTTGGTGCTCTGGTGGCTGCTTCGCACGCGTGGCATGCGCGCGGACTTGCGGATCGGCGCGCGTAAGGAAGCCGACCGCTTTGAAGCCCATGCCTGGGTGGAATTCTTAGGCACACAGTTAAGCAGCCAGAAAGACCCCCATCTTCATTTCGTTCCTTTCGATGGGCCGTTGATTTCGGTGGAGACTCAGACTCATTGAGCGGAATTGTCGGCATTTTCGACCGCAACGGAGCGCCCGCTGACCGGCGCCTGCTGCTTTCGCTTGTGCACTCCCTTTCGTTTTGCGGTCTCGACGGACGCGACGTCTGGTTCGATGGCGCCGCCGGCCTGGGTCATGCGCTGCTGCGCACCACGCGCGAGTCTCTTGGCGAACGCGAAATTCCCAGCCTCGATGGAAAACTCTGGATTACAGCGGACGCGCGCATTGATAGCCGCCGCGAACTCGCCACCGAACTCGAGCAGGCGGGGCAGAAGGTTCGCAAACCCGCCACGGATCCCGAACTTATTCTGCATGCCTATGCTGCGTGGGACGAGGAATGCGTCCAGCATCTTCGCGGCGATTTTGCCTTTGCCATCTGGGATGCGCGCCGCAAAACCCTCTTTTGCGCGCGGGATCATTTCGGTGTAAAGCCATTCTATTACGCGGAAGCCGGCGGCCGATTTCTCTTCAGCAACGTTTTGAACTGCTTGCGCGCCCATCCGGACGTCCCGCAGGAGTTGAACGAGGCTGCCATCGCCGACTTTCTCTTGTTTGGTTTAAATTTGGATACGTCTTCCACGAGCTTTCAAGCCATTCGCCGCCTTCCTCCGGCACACACCCTCTCCGTCACATCCGCGGGAATAAAAATTGCCCGCTATTGGTCCGCGCCGGTGGATGGACGAATCCGCTATCGCCATTCCCATGAATACATCGAACATTTCCAGATTCTTTTGCAGGAAGCGGTTGCGGATCGCTTACGCTCGGATCGCGTTGGCATCCTGCTGAGCGACGGGCTCGATTCGGCCTCCGTCGCTGCGATGGCGAAAGAGATTTCTTCCACAGCCCGAGGCGCTGCGGATTTGCGCGCCTATACCGTCACATATGATTCGCCGGGAGCGAACACTGACGGTGCCTACGCTCGATTGTCCGCCGAATTCCTTCGCATTCCGATTCGCTGCCTGCCGATGGACCACTTGCATCCCTTCGATCGGTGGGACAATCCGGAAATTGGTCCGCCTGAGCCATCAGCGGACCCCTTCTTCGCCGGATTGCACGATCAATTTCGTGCGCTGGCCACGGACACGCGCGTCGCGCTTTCAGGTGAGGGCGCCGACAATCTGATGCATTTTGAAATGCGGCCCTACTTGCGCGAGTTGTGGCGCAATCGTGAGTGGAAGCGGTTGATCGCGGACGTCCCGGGGTATCTGCAATCGCGACCGTCTCTTTTGCGCGCCGGATTCCGGAAAATGAAGCGCGCCGCCGGCGATCGTTCGAATTCCACTGCGCTTCCTCGATGGATTTCGCCCGACCTGGCCAAGCGCCAGGGCCTGGAATCGCGCTGGAAGGAATGGACTCAACTCCCGGGACCATTGCTCCATCCGCTCCTTCCGAAGGGTCACGCGTCGCTGACGCTTCCGCAGTGGTCGCACATGTTTGAGAATTCCAGCCCGGGCGTCACGCATTCTCCCGTCGAGGTGCGTTATCCGTTCCTCGATTTGAGGGTGGTGTATTTTCTGCTCGCCCTTCCGCCCTACCCTTGGTTCTTCGAGAAAATGCTCTTGCGCGAGGCCATGATCGGCAGGCTGCCCGAGGATGTGCGCGTCCGCCCCAAAAAAGCGTTTGAGAACGATCCGCTCGCCGCCCAACTTCATAAACCGGGCGCGCCAGGCGTGGATCCCGCCGGGTGGAGTAGTGAAATTGAGGCGTACGTTCGCCGCTCAGCGCTTCCCACTTCTTCGGAAGATTCGCGTTCCCTGGCGGCGAACGCAAATTTTCGTCCGGCTTGTCTCAACTTTTGGTTGCAGACTTCGCGGAGACTTCGGTATAACATGCAGGCGGAGGCTCGTAATGCATAAGTCCCTTATAAGGGAGCCCAAGAAGCCTTATTTATCTCCAATATTAACTATTTACGGAACTGTCCAGGCATTAACACAGAAAGTTGGGAAGTCTGGGGCCATCGACCACGGTACACGGCAAGCGACAAATACTCATATTTGAGTCGAGCCGTACGTATTCATGGAATGCCCCGCTGTCGAGAAGATGCACGAGCAAATTCAAGGATGGGACTCGAGTTGGTTCAAGTGACATTTTGTGGTTCTTCGGCCGATGCGGCCGGCTGATTTCCAAACATTTGATTTTCCATGCTGAATGAGTTCACGTATTCCGTCTTTGGGCTGGCTCTCCGTTCCAACCTTTCCGTTCCTGGTCTCGAAACCGCACCGATTTGCTCCAACGTCCCCGCCGTCCGTATTCACCTCCGTGAATCGCCAGATTGGACTCACCATCCAACGGCAATCGCACAAGACGATCCATTTTATGTAAGCGCTTTTCTTGGGCCCGGGGGCGAACCTGCTCTGCGAATTTGGAGGCTACGCGGCGGGGCCTTTCTCCACCTCGTTTATTACCACGGTCTGCATTTCTGGCTCGATCGGGAAGGCAATCACATCTGGGGAAATTGGCCCGACGACTTGTCCATCGAGGCTGCCTCCACATTTCTATTGGGGCCTGTGCTTGGGCTGTTGCTGCGCTTGAGGGGGGTGGCTTGCCTTCACGCGAGTGCGGTAGCGATTGGAGGCCGCGCGGTAGCTTTCGTTGGCTCAACCGGCGCAGGCAAATCAACCACGGCAGCTGCCTTTGCTCGACGGGGCCATTCATTGCTTTCCGATGACATCGTCGCGCTCTCTGAAGTGGGCTGGACCTTTCGCGTTGCGCCAGCCTATCCATATTTATCGCTCTGGCCGGAATCGGTTGACATGCTGTACGGCTCTCCGGAAGCGCTGCCTCGATTTATAGCCAATTGGGACAAACGGTACCTGGCAGGTGGGACGGGCGGGGTGCGGTTTGAAGAAGGTTCATTGCCTCTCGGCGCGATTTATCTTCTGGATGAACGCGCGGGAGACCCGGCCCCTCTCGTGAAGGCTGTGCCCCCTCAGACATCGCTGATATCGTTGATCGCGAATACATACGCCACGAATACCCTGGATTCCCAGATGCGTGCCATGGAATTTGAAGTCCTCGGACGGCTCGTTTCGGCGGTTCCCGTTCGAAAGGTCCGCGCTCACGAAGACCCGTCACAGATTGACAACCTGTGCCGTCTTGTCAGCGCGGACTTTGACTCGCTCGCATCCCGTTCTGCCCTCGCCGCTGGCCAGAGTTAGTACTTTTCCCATTTTGGGGTGTGCCAGAATTCTCCTTGGCCCACATATTTTTTCCATTCCCGCCTCCCCTTTAGAAAGAGGCTCATCGTGTGTGGGTGTATCAAATGGAAACTGTGCTAATATCGCCCGTTAGATGCTTCCCTGCTATGTCACAATTCGATCCTCAATTCAAATCCAGAAATACTTACTTTGTTACGTTATGAAACCAAATTTTAATCACTGCTTTGGATGGGGCGGGACACCCAAGCCCTGCGGCCCCTCCGGAGATCATCAGAATCGGAAATGACCAGGAGGATTGCCACAATGAAGATGAGGGCTTCGTTGGCTAAGGTAATAATCGGCAGCACAGCGGCACTATGTATCACCGCCATCGTCCTTTTAATCGCATCTCACAACGGAAAATTCGCGTCGCGGCACACTGTCGCCGCAAAATCTATTTCGGCGGCGCGCCAGTCTGCACGGTCCGCAACTGCTGATCCCAGATTGGCGGAAGCCTACGGAAACCTTCCGATGGGCTTCGAAGAGAACAGAGGTCAAACGAATTCCGAGGTGCGCTTTCTTTCTCGCGGGCAGGGCTATCAAGTCTTCCTGACGGCGCAGGAAGCCGTCCTCGAAGTGCACAACTCCAAGCCGCTGGATTTCTCGCCGAGGCACCGCGCAGCGTCAGCCAAGATCCTCGCCGCCAGAAAGAAGGCGGCGGCGACTTCGGTTATTCGCATGAGGCTTGCCGGAGCAAATCCCCATCCCCTAATCGCCGGGCTGAACCAGCTCCCCGGAAAAACCAATTACTTTATCGGCAACGATTCCCGGAAATGGCAAACAGACATCCCATCGTTTGCGCGCGTGAAATACGCCGATGTATATCCTGGGGTTGACCTGGTCTTCTACGGCAACCACCGCAAACTGGAGTACGACTATATCGTCGCGCCAGGCGCGGACCCGAAGGCAATCGCGCTCGATGTAACCGGCGCAAACAAATTGCGAATTGACGCGCAGGGCAACCTGCTAATGACGGTTTCCGGCGGCGAGGTAGAACTTCAGAAGCCCGTTGTATATCAGGATGTGAACGGCCGGCGCGAAGAAGTCGCCTCGAATTATTCATTGGCCGCGGGCAACCGCGTGAATTTCTCAGTCGGCGCTTACGACCGCACCAAAGCACTGACCATTGATCCAACCCTGAATTACTCCACCTACGTGGGCGGCAGCGCCAATGGCGACGAAGCTTTTGGGATCGCCGTTGACGCAGCGGGAGACGCATACATCGCCGGCTTGACGTATTCCGCAACTTTTCCGACGACCACTCTTACTGCGTATCAGCCCACTCCAACGGTCGCCACGGCATCTTTTGGATCGGTCTTCGTCACAGAATTGAATCCCGGGGGAACCGCCGAAATGTACTCTACCTATCTCGGCGGCAGCGGCGGCGAGCTGGCTTATGGAGTTGCCGTGGATACCGCATCTCCGGCCAATGTCTATGTAACCGGGCAGACTTTTTCAACCGATTATCCCACCACAGGCAACGCCTACATTCCGGGACCGCTGGGTAGCAACCCTGACGGAACTGCCTTCGTTACGCGGCTCAATCCCACGGCTAGCGGAAATGCTTCGCTGGTTTATTCAAGCTTCGTGGGCGGAACGGACGGAGACTACGGCAACGCGATCGCAGTAGATTCCAGCGAAAATGCCTATATCACCGGCCTCACTTTTTCCTCGGGCATCAACACTGCCTCGGGCTATCAAACTTCGCCCACGGATCAAGTCGATGGAAACGCGTTCCTTACCGAGGTTGATACGAATGCAGCAGGCACGCTCACCTATTCCACTTACCTCGGCGGATCGGGCGCAAATGCTGGCAACTTAGGCTTCGCGGATCAGGGATATGGTATAGCCGTTTCAGCCGGGACTGCGTACATTATCGGAACCACATCCTCCTTGGATTTTCCGATAGTGAATGGCTATCAAACGAGTGTGAACGCAGGCAACGACACGGGAACCGTCTTCGTATCCGTAATTAACACCGCCGTGTCTGGAACCGCGGGCTTGACCTATTCAACCTATCTTTCCGGAGAGTCATTCGATGATGGTTACTCCATCGCTCAATTGAGCGGCGTCGCCTACGCGACTGGAGTCACGTTCTCATCGCAGTTCCCCATAACGACGGGTGCTTTTCAAACCACGTACTTGGGCGCTGGTTCTGATACTGCCTTTGTCAGCTTGATTGACACGACGCTTTCCGGAACCAGCTCCCTTAAATACTCCACTTACCTGGGGGGAAGTAACGGCGACGCCGGGCAGGGAATTCAGGTGGACTCCGCGGGCAATGCATACGTCGCGGGTGCGACCGCCTCCATCGGCTCAACTTATGTGTTTCCGTTAACTCCGGGAGCCCTTCAAACAACCTCTGCCAATACCGAGGGCGTTGCATTCGTAACTGAAATCGCCCCACTCGGGGGTGGCACGTCGGACCTGATTTACTCGACTCTCTTTGGAGGAAGTGGAAACAACGGCACACCTGACCGCGCATTTGGAATTGCTCTCGATTCCTCGAACAATGCGTATATCGGCGGCCAGACGGCATCCACCGATTTTCCTGTCTATCCGAATCCTGGCGCGTTTCAAACCAGTTTGACCGGGTCAGACCCGCTCGCAACCACCGCTGCGTTTGCGGTGAAGCTGACTCTCGTACCCACCGTAACCGTGACGCCCACATCCCTGGCTTTTGGAACCGTTTTGGACGGAACCACTTCCCCCGCCCAACTCGTCACGATCACGAACAACACCGGCCTCTCGAATATTACCTACACACTCACAAACCAGACTGGAAATACGGGAGACTTCCTCGCGGTCCCTGGCGGCGGAACTCCTTGTCCCGCGGGAACTCTGCCGGCCAGCAACACACCCTGCACGATCAGTGTGACTTTCTCGCCCTCCACCAATGGTCCTGAGGCGACCAACTTAATCGTCGGCTACAATCCTTACGGCATCGCAAGCAGCCAGACCGTTGCGCTCTCCGGCAACGGAACCACTTCCGCTTTCTCCGTGGCCCCGTCAAACTTTACTTTCCCCACGGGCCAGCTCGTAACCACCACCAGTTCCCCAACCACGATTACGATCACCAACGCCAACAATTCAACGCTGGCATTTACCACCGGTTCCACTGACTCCACCGACTTCACGATTGCACCCGGTGGCACAACACCTTGCTCACCCAGCGCCGGCATCCCCGCGAATTCGTCGTGCACGTATACCGCGACGTTGAACCCGGCAGTCGGAGATACCGGCCCGTTGACCACCACCTTCTCCGTCAACGCGAATTCGTCCACGCAAACCGTGGTGCTCAACGGAATCGGCTGGGATTTCAACTTCTCCGCCGGCTCCTCGCAAACCATTTCAACCACCCCGGGTGCGACGATTACTCCTGCCCCCACGGTGACCATTAATTTCCTCGGCGGTTTCCCTGGACCCGTAGCTCTGGCTTGCTCGGGGTCCATTCCTCTGGGGAGCTGCACGGTTACATCCTCGGTTAGTTCATCGGGTGGCACCTCCGCCACCGTGCCGGTTACGATCACAACGAAGGGCAGTTCCGTCGCTCCGCCGAGTTCCTTCCGCTTCCCGCCAGTCTCGCGGCGTCAAGTTGTCTTGCTCGGCTTTAGCATCCTGCTGCTCTTCAGTCTTCCCTTCATGCGCAGGCGCCGTTCGCGCGTCGGCCTGGTGGGAGCAGTCGTCATGATCGTCGGCTTGGCGGCTTGTTCGGGAAGCTCGGGAACTCCGGCAGGCACTTACCCGCTTACCATCACGGCGTCTTCCAATGGTCGCGTGCAGTCATCGACCATCACGCTGGATGTGAAGTAATCTACATTCACACAATCATTAAAAAAGGCCGCGTTCCGGGCGATCCGGAGCGCGGCCTTTTTATTTCAGTCGTCGCCTGTTCTATTGCGATTTTGCCGCCGTGCTTGCCGCAAATGCGGTGGTGTGGTCCGCCACGATTCGCCAGCCTTCGGGAAACTTCCGGAAATTCAGCGTAAAGATCCCCGCTGGGCGATCGCTTTCTCGTTCCAGTTGAAACTGCCCGATCACGAAAGCGGCCTCGGCGCAAACCAGGTGGACTTCCAGATTTGAAAACGTCAGATGGCCCATCGCCTTGCGGTCCGGATAATTATGGCGATAGCGTTCAAGCACACCTTGCCAACCACGCACCAATCCGCTCGCCCCCAGAAACTCTGTCTCGTCCGATTTCCAGTAGCCCACCATGAACGCATCCACGTCGCCGCGATTCCAGGCGGCTGTTTGCATGTCCAGCAGGGCCCGGATATCTGCCTCGGCGTCCGGTCTCGCCGCGCCTTTTCTGGCCGAAAACTCGCGCGCGGATATTGTCGCGCAACCTATCGCAATCAGAAGCAAAAGCGCGGAAATCCGTAGTCTTCGATACATCGATTTTCCCCCGCCTCGCAGATTTCGCTCCTTTGGAGCTCGCGCGGCCACGCCCTTTTATAGCATTCCCGCCTGCCCCACAAGGAAATCCCGAAACCTCTCGATTGCACCCCTCTCAGAGCCCTCCGGGAAGTTTTGTTTGGGCAGTACGAAAGGTCTATTGTCCCGTTCAGGTACGCAAGGCAAACTATACCCAGGTCGAGACAATGCTAATCGCAGCCTTCATCTTCGTGATCTCGCTGGGAGCCATGATTCAGTTCATGATTCTTACCTGGCGCGCGGGCCTGGTTCAGACGGCCAGCCAGGACTTCGTCATCTCTAGCGAGCTGAAAATAAACGACTTCCGCGATGCCGTCGCTCTCCAGCAGCTTTCTCCAGACCTCGGCGGAGGAGCCGCCCCCAAGCTTCGCGCCGTAAGCCTCTATTACCGCTTCCTGCAATTCCTGGAACCGGCCAATCAGGCGGGCTGGGCTGGTCGCGAAATGGCTCTTTGCACCCGCTACGCTGCAGTCGTCCTCTCGCAGCAGTTAGCGACCAACCAGGCTCTTGCCGCCGAAATGCGGTCCTTCTAGTCGTTCATCAAGCGATCATCCTGACGAAAGCTCTTCGCCTCATTTTTGCCCCAGCCAGTTGATTTATACGCCATTACCCGCAGTCATTTCCCTCCCATCCGCTGCATTTCATGCCTAAATGAAGATTCCACGAGGCATGGGTGCGCTCCGCCCTCGCGGGGCAACCGCCTCGCGTTCACGCGTTGGGACCTCCTTCAAGCCGCAAGCGCGCGGGGGGAATCGCCGGGCAGAAACGTACGGGGAGGCATGGCAATGAAGAACCAGATTTCAGTCCGCTCCTGGGGCCGCAAGCATTGGGTTTTTGCATCGGGAACGTTCGTCCTACTCGCGTGCCTGATCGCCACCGCTCATGAGGCACTGCGACACTCCTCGCCCGCGCGCCAAGCTCAAACTGTCCCCATCGCGCGCGCCGCCACCCTCGCTTCCTACGGCAAACTCCCGCTCGTATTCGAAAAAAATCTTGGCCAGACTTCCCCCCAGGTAAAATTCCTCGCTCATGCCAGCGGCTACGCGCTCTTCCTCACCGGCCACGAAGCCGTCCTCCGGCTCGACGTGCCAGAGCCGGAAACCACCGCGAATTCTGCGGCGGCTGCCATCAAACATCGCGCCGGCCGCGACGCAAAAGATCGCAAAGTTGCCGTTGTCAGCCTCTCTCTCGCCGGATCGCATTCGCCCGCGCAGATCGAAGGCCTCGATGTGCAACCCGGCCATACGAATTACTTTATCGGCAGAAATTCTTCGCGATGGCAGCGCAATGTCCCGCTCTACGCGCGCGTGAAATATAGCGCTGTCTATCCTGGCGTTGACGCGATTTACTACGGCAATGAAAGCCGCCTCGAAACTGACTACATCGTTGGCCCCGGCTCCGATCCAAATCAAATCGTTCTTCACGTGCGGGGTTCGAAATCGCTCGCGACCGATGCCCAGGGGAACGTCGTCCTGGCAAGCGCCGCGGGAAATCTGATTCTGCATCGCCCCAACGTTTATCAGCAAATTGGCGGGACGCGCCAGGCAATCGCTGCGAACTACTTTGAGCTCGGCAAGAATTCGATTGGTATCCGCCTCGGCGCCTACGATTCCCGCCAGCGGCTCGTAATTGACCCCGTGCTCGACTATTCCACCCTGCTGGGCGGCAGTGGCGGAGAGTCGGGAAATGCAATTGCGGTGGACTCCAGCGGCGATGCCTATGTCTGCGGCAAAACAAGCTCTTCGCTTTTTCCCACCACCAACGGCGTCATCCAGGGAAGTCTGAAAGTCAGCACCGCGACGAACGCTTTCATCACCGAATTTGATCCCACTGGCACAACCCTGATTTTTTCCACTTACCTGGGCGGTTCAATCAAAGACTCCTGTACCGGCATCGGCCTGGATTCCAGCGAAAATGTGTACGTCACCGGAACGACCAGTTCTCTGGATTTCCCTCTCGGTGCGAACCCGAATCCGATCATGGCAAGTTTCCCGAGTGGAAATCTCGGCACCACGGGCTTCTTCGCAGAGGTTAGTTCCGCTGGCACGGCTCTCACCTATTCCACATACCTCGGCGGAAACTATCGCGACACTCCCGCCGGCCTCGCCATGGATCCCACCGGAATTCCCTACGTTGTTGGGACTACCGAATCCACGAATTTTCCGATTTCTCCTTTAAATGCCTATCAAACAACCAGCATCGCCAACGATAACTCCAACGGAGGCGCGGGCTTTCTTTCCAAAATCAATCCGTCGCTGCCCGGGCAAACGGCGCTTTTGTATTCAACCTACCTCGGCGGTTCGATTGGCGATAGCGCTTTGGCCGTTGCCGTGGACGCAGCGGAAAATGCGTATATTACAGGGGGTGCGGAATCCTCCGATTTTCCTACTCTAAACGCCTATCAGCCATTCATCAACGGCGGTCAAAACGCCTTCGTTACCCGCATTGACACGACCCAGTCCGGCATCAGCTCCCTGATCTATTCCAGCTACCTGGGTGGTTCGGGAAATAATGGCGGTGAGGCGTATGCCATCGCCGCGGATAATAATTTCAACGCCTACATCGGTGGCATAACGGCAACCAACAATTTCCCCACCACCGCTGGCGTCATCACTCCCAGTCAGGCTGCTGCGGGATACATTATGGGATTCGTCGCCCGCTTCGACACCAGTAAGTCGGGCAATAGTTCTCTCCTCTACTCCACATATCTCGGCGGCTCAAATGTGAGCGGCACTCTGATCTACGGAATCGCCGCCGATACTCTTGGTGATGCCTACGTTACTGGCAGCACCTTCACAAACAACTACTACAACACGTTCGGCGCGCCGCAAGGCCAGCTGGCCGGCATCTCCAACGCCATCGTCACGGAATTGAACCCCACGGGCAGCGGGGCGCTCTTCTCCACTTATTTCGGCGGGAGTAACAACGACCAGGCAAACGCGATCGTCCTCGATTCCTCCGCCCCGCCAAACGTCTATATCGCCGGCACTGCCAACTCAGAAAATTTTCCTGTGACCTTGAATGCTTTCCAGAAAAATCTGGACGGCCTCACAGATGCGTTCGTGGTGAAAATGTCTCCGGTCGCGGCGCAAGGGGTCTACGCATCCCCCGCAACTCTCTCTTTCGGCAATCAGGGCACGGGCACATCGAGTTCGTCGCAGACCGTCACCCTGACCAACAACGCCAGCTCAACTCTCAGCAACATCGCCATTACCTTCACCGGCTCGAACCCGCTCGATTTCTCGCAATCGAATACTTGCGGCGAGACCAACACCGTCGCCGGTTCTCTGCCTGAATTTTCGCAATGCACGATCAGCGTTATCTTCACGCCTTCCAATTCCGGCGCGGAATCTGCAACCATGGATATCGAAGACTCCGGCGCCGGCAGCCCTCAGACGGTGGCGCTCACCGGCAATGGCACCGCGATCGCCGTATCGCCATCTTCTTTGGCTTTTGGAAACCAAATCGAAAACACTGCCAGCGCCGCTCAGTCCGTCACGATAACCAATAACGGTGCCAACTCGCTCACCGGCATCGCCATTTCCGTCACCGGCTTCAACGCCGCCGATTTCACTCAAACAAATACTTGCGGCTCCGCGAGCACCACCACGGGAACCCTCACAGCGGGCGCGAATTGCATGATCAACGTCACCTTCACTCCCACCACGGCAGCAGCCGAATCCGCCTCGTTACAAATTATCGATAGCGACCCGAGCAGCCCTCAAGTCGTCCAGCTCACCGGCACGGGTACGCTCCCCGTATCCGGCGTTTCGCTCAGTCCCACTTCGCTCAGCTTCGGAAATCAGTCTGAAAACACTTCCAGCCTTTCGCAGCCCGTCACCTTGACCAACAACGGTACGGGGTCCCTTACCACCATCACCATTTCGTTCACCGGCACAAACGCCTCCGACTTTTCACAGACGAATACCTGCGGCTCACCCAGTGGGACCCTGGCCGCAGGCGCGAGCTGCACCATCAACGTAACCTTCACGCCCACAACCCAGGCTGCCGAATCCGCAAACCTGAGCGTTGCGGACAGCAACGTGACCTCGCCCCAGCTTGTTCCCATCACCGGCACAGGCACCGTGCCGGTCACCGCGTTCACGGTTTCGATTTCGCCCTCCTCGGAAACCATTAACGCGGGCGACACCACAACCGTCGTCGCCACCGTGACCTCCGAGAACGCATTCAATTCTCCCGTCAGCTTTGCCTTTGCCGGCACGCCGGGCGACGCCTCGTTCACCGCTTCGCCTAGCCCGGTCACTCCGCCTGCCAACGGCTCGATCACCTCCACCATCACCATCGTCACTGACTTGAAGTCGGTTGCGCCGCATTCGCCGTTCTCGTTCCCGTTCGGCTCGCAGCGTCCCCTGTGGGTTTGGTCTCTTTCGGGTCTGTTGCTCGCGATGTTCGCGGCTTGGGCCGCGCGCGGCCGCGCCGCCCGCAGGCTGGCCTGCACGCTCGCCATGCTCCTGCTGATCGGGCTGGTCAGTTGCACCGGCACGCCAAGCACTCCCACAGGCACCTACACGGTCAAGATTTCCGGTGTCTCGGGAAGTCAGAATTTCCCGGCCACATTTACATTGACCGTGAAGTGATCATTGGAAATCGGCTCGGGATGCAAAAATTGAAGTGGTTTCGGGCAGGCTGACGCAAGTCAAACACAAACGGCCGGCGCAATTGCGCCGGCCGTTTTCATTTCAAAGCGAATTTCGGCAACTCAGTAAGCCCAGCGCATCAGTATCGCGCCGGTCGTGAATCCCGCGCCCACGGCAATCACCAGAACCAGATCGCCTTTCTTCAAGCGCTTCTGCTCCACCGCATCCATCAGCCCCAGCGGTATCGTTGCCGCAGTCGTGTTCCCGAAGCGGTCGATATTCACCATGATCTTGGAGTCGTCCACGCCCAACCGCTCCTGCATCGCGCGAATGATGCGCAGGTTTGCCTGGTGCGGCACCACCAGCGCCAGGTCTCGGCTTGTAAATCCGTTGCGCTCCAGGATATTCACCGCCAGCTCGCTCATCCGCCGCACCGCATACTTGAACACCTGCGCGCCTTCCTGGTGCACGAAATGCATCCGCTTCTCCACCGTCTCGTGCGACGCCGGATGCAACGACCCCCCGGCTGGCATGAACAGATTGCAGCCGCCTGACCCGTCAATATCATTCGCAAAATCAAGGATGCCTTCCGCGTCAGACGTCGCGGGCTCCACCAACACCGCGCCCGCGCCGTCGCCAAACAGCACGCATGTCGCCCGGTCCTTGAAATCCAGAATCGAAGTCATCACGTCGGCGCCGATCACCAGCACTTTTTTGTGCGCGCCGGAGGCCACGAACTGCGCCCCCACCGTGAGCGCGTATGCAAATCCGGAACACGCGGCGGAAAGATCAAAGCCCCACGCTTTCTTCGCGCCGATGCGGTCTTGAATCAGGCAAGCGGTCGCCGGGAAAAGCATATCCGGAGTCACCGTAGCCACTACGATCATTTCAATTTCTTCCGGATTCACCCCCTTCTGCGCCAGCAGCCTTTTCGCCGCTTCAGCGCCCAGATGTGATGAACCGATCCCCGCCTCCACATGGTGCCGCTCGCGAATCCCCGTGCGCGTCCGGATCCACTCGTCATTCGTATCCACAATCTTTTCCAGATCCTGATTCGTCACCACGCGCGGCGGCAGGTATCCGGCCACTCCCGTAATCTTCGCAGCGATACGTCTGCCCATGAATCTCTCCGTTGTCTCAGGAACACGCGATTGTATGCAATCGCCCGTTCTGGTTACAAGTGAAACACTCTTTTTGCTGAAATTATTTTCTTCAGGTCTTGGCGGGCAAAATCTCGAACCGGTAGGTGATTTTCGCCGTCTTTCCCAGCATCGCCGCCACGGAACAATATTTCGTCTGGCTCAGTTCGATCGCGTCGCGCACCGCTTTTTCATCCAGCTTCCCGCCCAATTTGAAAACCATCTCGATCTTCGTCCACACCGCCGGAGGCTCGCTCGCGCGTTCCCCGGTGACGTCCACCTCCAGCGATTCCAGCTTCTGCCGCTTCTTGGCAAGGATCTGCACCACGTCCACCGATGTGCACGTGCCCAGCGCGGCCAGCAGCATCTCCATCGGCCCGGGGGCGCTGTTGTGCTTGCGGTCTGCGTCAAACGGAACTTTGTGGCCGGAGGGCGTTGTCGTTGCGAATTCTTCTCCGCCCGTCCATTTCACTGTTGCTGTCTGCATTGCCATCTCCCCCCACGAATTCAAATCTGCCCCAAATACTCTATCGAGGTCGCTCGAAAGCGCCAAGAAATTAGATGTGGGACGCGCTCGGCGGCTTCAAGTCTGAAAATAGGAATTCATCCGGCGGGCAGTTGCAGGGAAAGTTCGATTCGCTAGCGCGCGGGTGATTCCGCGCGCGTGGGCGCCACAAGGCGTGGTTCCATCACCGGCCGTGGCGAGCGGCGCATCGTCTCGACGAACACGCGCACCAGTTCCGGATCGAATTGATTCGAAGCGCATCGTTCGAGCTCTACAAACGCATCCTCCGCCGTTCGCGCCTTTTTGTACGTCCGCTCCGACGTGATTGTGTCGTACGCGTCGGCAATGGCAATCACGCGCGCCCCGTACGGAATATTTTCGCCTTCCAGGTGATCCGGATAGCCCGTCCCGTCATAAAACTCGTGGTGATGTCGAACCATCTCGCGGATCCGCTGCATCGTCTCCAGCGGCTCCAGTATTTTCGCCCCCAGATACGTGTGGGTCTTCATCGTCTCCCACTCCGCCGCATCCAGCGGGCCTGACTTATTCAGTATCGCTTCCGGAATCCCCACTTTTCCGATGTCGTGCAGCAAGCCCGCCAGCCGGATCTCTTCCACGTCCTCGGCGCCCATCCCCAGCCCCTGCGCGATCATCACCGCGTATGCGGACACCTTTTGCGAATGTCCCTGTGTGTAATGATCCTTCGCGTCAATCGCCAGTGCCAGCGACGTCACCGTTTCCACCACCGCCAGCGGCAACCCTTCGGACTTTCCGTCCGTGTTTTGTTCCGTCAGCGAGCGCGTGAATTGTTCAAGCCGCCGGTAGATTTCCTCGAACGCCTCCGGCCCAGTTGAAAAGAGCCTCTTGAGCGTGACCCCCAGATACGCTTCCAGGACGTCCTTCTTCCACTTCTTCCGGTCGTTTGGATCTCCCTGCTCCGCGCTCGATACGGAGTTGCCTCCCTGATGTTTCGAGAGATACATCGAGGAGTCCGCCACCTGAATCAATTCCTGTGGCGTCGAACCATGCACCGGGAAGCCTGCAATGCCGAAGCTCGCCGTAATATTCTTGTCGCGCAACAATGGATCGGACGCCACCCATCCGCGCAGTTTGCTCGCCAGTTGCCGCGCCTGCTCCACGGTTGTTTCCGGCATCAGGATCACGAATTCGTCTCCGCCGTACCTCGCCACCACGTCGGAACGCCGGCAATTCTGCTCCAGAATGTGGCCCACGCGCTGCAGCACCACGTCTCCTTCCAGGTGGCCGTAGAAATCGTTCACGAATTTGAACCGGTCAAGGTCCATCAGCACCAGCGCAAATGGCCGGTTCGCGCGCGTCGATCGCTTCCATTCAGACGAAAGCGCCTCCATCAGGAATCGGTGCGTCTTCACGCCCGTCAAGCCGTCCGTAATCGCCTGCTCCTGCGCCTTCTGGAACGTGTTGGCGTTGTGCAACGCGCCCGCGAAAAGATCGGCCAGCGTGCGCAGCAGCAGCACTTCCTGCTCCGGGAAATCGCAAGGCTCGGCAGACTCCACGTACAACACGCCCAGCAGTTGGTCGCCAAAAGAAACCGGCAGCGCAATCGCGGAAACCGAATTCGGCAGCACCGTTCGCGGCGTCGAAGAGCTCGCCTGCCGGACGCTCGCCACCTGTCCGGTTCTCGCCACCTGGCCCACCAGTCCTTCTCCCAGCAAAATTCGCCGCCCCGCCGCGGTGCGCCGCGTTCCCGCCTCGGCCTGCACCAATAATTCCTTCGCCGAATAATCCAGCGTGGCGATTCCAATGTGGTCATACGTCAGCCAGTTCTCTATTTCATTCGCGATTTTTCCCAGCATCTCGTCCGGATTCAACGTGGTGATCGCGTGGTTCGATACGTTGTTGATCAGCGTCAGGTGCCGCGACTTCTTTTGCTCTTCCGAGAACAATCGCGCGTTTTCAATCGCGATTCCCGCTTCGCTGGCCAGCACGCGCAGTAGCTCCACGTGCCCTTCATCAAACGCGCGCTCCTGCGGGCTGTGCACCGCCATCACCCCGATCGGCCGGTCGTACAAAATCAGCGGGACAGCGCAAATCGACCCCAGCCTGCGCGTCGATTCAAAGCCCAGGCGCTTCGTTTCTTCCAGGAATCGTTCGCGAATCAGCAGCGGCTGCCGCGTTCGCATCACGTATTCCACCACGTGGTTTTCTGGTGGCCGCGAATACTTTTCGCGGCGCTCTCCGTCATCCACTTTGATCTCGAAATGCACTTCTTTCGTCTTCTGATCCTGGAACGCGATAAAAAAGCTGCTCACGTCCAGCAGCCGCCGCATTTCCGAATAAATCCGCTCAAATAGCGCGTCCGGTTCGAGCGTCGAGCTGAGCGCCCTCCCAATTTCGTTCAGAATGTGCAACTCTTCGCTGCGCCGCGAAGTCTGCTGAATCAGGTAGCTGTTCTCCACGGCCATGCCGATCTGGTGTCCCAGTGCCAGCAAAAGCCGCAGCTCCGCCGGAGTAAATTTCCGGCTGTCTGGCGTCCCCAGAACCAGCACTCCAAAAACGCGCTCCTTCGCCTGCAGGCTGATCGCCACCACCGTCCGCAGCCCCTGCTTCAGCAGCAGTTCCCGCACTTTTTTGAATTGCTCTTCCTTCTCCAGCGCCTGGTATTCCGAATCCGACCCCAGATTTCTCAACGCCACCAGCCCGCCCAGCCTCGCCACCAGATGCACGATGTACTCGTCTAGATTCCCTTCCTGAATTTTCGAGCAGAAGGGGTCGCCCAATCCCGTCGCCACAACCGAGGTGGGCCCATTCGCTTCGCCGTAATGCAGGCAAAGCGCCCCCGCCGGAATGCGCACCACGTTCAAGACTCGGTCCAGCGCCTGCGCCAGCATTTTCTGAATCTCGCCGCCCACAAAGCTCGACGTCGCCAGATTCAAATTCGATAGCGCCAGCATGTTCCTCTCGACGCGCCGCCTCTCCTCCTCATACACCGCCATCACCATCAGCACGCCTGCAAACAATTGCGGCAGCAGCGTCAGCGGCTGCAGATCGATTCCCACCAGCACGCCCGCGCGCGGCTGCAAGACGAGCATAATCCGCAGTATTCCCCACGCCACGAATGCCAGTGCCAGCAATTGGTCCGCGCGAGACTCCTGCTTTTTTCCCTCTTCCCAGAATGTGAGCGCCACAAAGAAAAACACCAGCCCCACTCCCAGATCCAGCGGAGGCACTCCCACATATCCGTGTCCGTAAGCCAGGGCCCACACCACGGTCCCCGACGCCGCCACAATCATTCCTCGCGCGGCCAGCGTGTGCCGCGAATACAATCGCCCGGCGCTGTAAAACGCCAGCGCGGCCAGCGCGAGCAGCCATTCATTTAGGGAATCAAACCAGCGGGGCAAACCAAGACGTGCGGCGAATGCTCGGCTCACGAAGTACACTGCGATCAACAGCCACGCCGTTGACCACGCGAGCAGGTAATCCTGTCTCTTCTGTCTGTAGACAAACGTGAAGAATGCCGCGAGCAGCAAGGCGCTTGCGAACAACACAAACCCAGTCATGTTGAGATTGCTCAACAACTCTGCGCCCCGTGTCCAAGTCAAAGAGAACTTCCTCCGAGAGTATCAGAAAATGGACAAACTTCTGGCTGCGTGTCCAGCCGAGTTTCTTGGGTGTTAACCTCTTCGGACTCATGGAGGAACGCAAAAAACCTCCCAATTCATCCCGTCCGCTGGGCTGGTACTCGCCTACTAAAACTATGGGTCTAGGGGCTGTCCCCGTCAACAGTACCCCCGTACCAAGTTCATCTCCCTCATGCACTTGCGCCCCATTGCCGCCCCCGCATCCGCTCCTTGTTACGTCCTTCTGCTTCCGCTAAGATGGTTGTTTCCAAGCCACAGGAAGGAACCTGACTGAATGACATTTTCCCAGAAACCGCGCGTCCGCTTTGCTCCCTCACCCACTGGATTTCTCCATGTCGGCGGAGCGCGCACCGCTCTCTTCAACTGGCTCTTCGCACGTCATGAAGGCGGCACCCTCATCCTCCGCATTGAAGATACTGACGTCGAGCGCAACAAGCCCGAACTGGTCCAGGGCATCCTCGATGGCCTGAAATGGCTCGGCGTCGAATGGGACGAAGGCCCGTTCTTTCAGTCGCAGCGCACCGAAATGTACCGCGCCGCCGCCGAGCGCATTCTCGCCAGCGGCGCCGGCTTTCCCTGCTATTGCAAGGGCGCCTCCTACGCAGGCGCCGATGCTGTCGATGAACTCGAAGGTGAAGGCGACGACGAAGGCCCGAAAGCCTCGAAGGCTCCCGCGTGCCCTTGCCGCGATTACTCCGAAGCCGAACGCGCCGCGAAACAAAAAGAGGGAATTCCCTTCGCCATTCGCTTCCGCACCCCTCGCACGGGCGCCACAAAATTCGAAGACGCCGTCTTCGGCTCGCGCGAAATCCAGAATGCCGATATCGAAGATTTCGTTCTGCTGCGCTCCAATGGCGTTCCCACCTACCAGCTCAGCGTTGTGGTGGACGACATCGACATGAAGATCACCCACATCATTCGCGGCGCAGACCATCTTTCCAACACTCCCAAGCAGGCGCTCATCTACCAGGCGCTTGGCGCCACCGCTCCCATTTTTGCGCATGTTCCTCTGATTCTCGGCGCAGACCGCACGCGCCTCTCCAAGCGCCATGGCGCCACCAGCGTGGGCTCTTATGCGGACGAAGGTTTTCTTCCCGAGGCCTTCCGCAATTTTCTCGCGCTTCTCGGTTGGTCCGCCGGAGAGGATTTGGAATACATGCGCACGCCTGATTTAATCGCGCGCTTTTCTCTTTCCGGCATCAGCCGCACCAATGCCATGTTTGACCGCGCCAAGCTCGAATGGTTCAACACGCAATACCTGCAGAAGCCGCCCGTCGAGGAGGTGCTCCCTTACGTCGAAGCCGAACTCAAACGCGCCAAATTATGGGATGGTTCGCAGGCGAGCAGCGATCCCGCGTGGTTCGCGCACGCTGTGGATTTGATTCGCCCGCGCACGCGCCTGCTCGGCGATTTCACCGGCTGGGCGCGCGCTTTCTTCACCGATGATTTCCAGTACGAAACCGAAGCACGCGAAAAATTCTGGAAGGATGAACGCCTGCCGGGAATGCTCTCGAAAATTGCGGACGCGCTCGCCGCTCTTCCCGATTGGAATCACGATGCCTGCGACGCCGCCCTTCGCGCCGTCGCCGCCTCGGAAGCCGTAAAAGCGGGATTGCTCATCAACGCCACGCGCGTCGCAATCGTCGGCCGCGCCGTCGCTCCGCCCCTCTTCGAGACGATGGTTATCCTCGGCAAAGACCGCACAATCGCACGGCTCCGCCGGGCGGTCCCAGCCATCTCCGCACACTAAATTCCTCGGCGAAGTAGCTTGTCAAATTCGCTTGGCGAACTGGTCTAGCGAAGTCGTTTGTCTGGCGAAGCGGAGAATTGGAATGCCTGCGAGTTAATTTTTCGAGGAGTCCGCACCAAAGATTTCCGCATGCAGGGCCTTCGCTTTCGTTCCCGCCCCTGCAACCTCAAACTTCACACTCACAGGAACTTTCACCGGCGGCAAACACGCCGAATCGTTGCAAGCCTGATAACGAAGCGTCACGGGAATCGTCGTCTCGCCCAAAGCCGCGCCCGCCTGCGCCGCCAACTTCAGCCGCAGCGTCACACTCCCCGTGTACACATCCAGCGGCTTGTCCGGCGAAAACGAAAACTTCTCCGTCTTCCCCGCCGGATAAATCGTGTCCCGCAATTCTATCCCCGCCGGCAATTCTGCCGTTATCGTCGTCGGAATCAAATACGCGTCGGTGGGCTTGTGCGAATTCATGTGATACCCGCGCGCGATATCCACCACCACCGCCGCCTGAAATTCCGTTCCGCGCGGCGCGCGGTCAACGGAAATAAACACGTGCGGCTTCACCACCGTCGCGGCAGGCATCGGCGCCGAAGTTTCTTGCGCCGGCGTGCCGTGCTTCAACGTCGAGGAGATGCCGGCCACCGCCAGCCATCCAACGCAGAGCGCAACCCCTGCCCGGCTTCGCATTTCGCTAAACCTCAATGCTCTCTCCCAGTTTTTCCGTCAGGATCCGGCTCATCACCTGGTTTAGCGTTTCGCCCGTTTTTTCCAGCACAAACGCCTGCGTCCCATCCGACCATCCCAGTTTGAAACTCGTCGTCAGCGCTGAAATCCAGATTTGCCGCACCGGCGCATTCGGGCTGATCACAAACCTTGTCTCATCCGCATCCTCGAACTCGATTTCGAGTTTCCCGCTTCCGCCTTCCACTTCGAAATCGTGCTCGTCGCCCACTTCCATCAGGCGCTGGCGCAACGCTTCAAACGCCGCATCGCATTTTTTTTGGAATTCGTGTTCGTCCATCGGCATGCAGGCAGGTTACCTTAGCTACCAACGCAGAGCAACAAATGCGCGCGCCATCATCGCGCGAAAACTCATGGTTCTCACAGCAGCTTCTTGATTTGATTCTCCAGATCGTCCTGGCTCCCGAGCCCGATAAACTTCTTCGCGATTTTTCCGTCGCGCGTCAGCACCACGTTGGTCGGGAAGCCCAGTAATCCGCCAAATTGATCCGCGATGTCGTCGTTCCCGATCACGATCGGATAATTCATCAGCTTCTTCTGCCCGTTCACGTCGTATTGCGTCGTCTTCACAAACGGGTCAACCACCTTTGTCCCTTCCTCATCCATCGCCACACCCACTATCGTGAATCCCTTGTCTCCGTATCTCTGTTGCAGATCGATTAGCCACGGAATTTCCACCTGGCAGGGCTCGCACCACGTCGCCCAGAAATCCACGATCACCACTTTCCCCTTCAGGCTCGCGAGTGTCACGTTGTTCCCTTGCAGATCCTTGAACGTGACGGTCGGCTCGTTCGCCAGCGGCCCGCTGCTCTTCGCATCGCTCTTCATATTGGCGCCGGGCAAAAAACTGCCCTTGCAGCCGGAAAAATTCGTCGTCACCATCACTATCACGGCCGCGAACACCAGGCCCCACCTCGTCCTCTTCATTTTCGAAACTCCCCTTACATCCACTTCGAAAACCCGTTCAGAAACGCCAGTTTACCCGATAGCCAGGTCAGCCGGTTCATAAACACCAGCCCGCCAATCAGCAACAGCAACACGCCGCTGAATACTTCGACGGTGTGCAGATGCTTTCGAAAGCGCTGGTAAAATTTTAAAAACGCTCCGATTCCCAGCGCGGTCACCAGAAACGGAATCGCCAGCCCCGCCGAATAAAACGCCAGCAGCAGAACTCCCTGCCAGATCGTGTCTCGCGTCGCCGCGATTCCCAGCACGCTTGCCAAAATTGGACCGATGCACGGCGTCCATCCGAACGCAAACGCGAATCCCATCAGGAATCCGCTCGCAAGGCCCGGCTTACCCCCCAGATTCCGAAAGCGCACGTCTCGATTCAACCAGCGCGTAAGCACCGGCCCAATCAAAAAAATAAGTGACACCGCATACAGGTGAACCGGCTTGAGCCACATGCCCTCCACGGCTCCGCGCAGCGCCAGCGCCACTCCCGCGCCCACCAGCAGAATTCCCACCACCAGTCCCACGCGCACCGAAATTTTCACCAGCACGCCAATCAAATGTAGCCCGAAAAGCACGATCAACGCGCCCGCCACCGGTGCCAGCAAGCTCTTGTTCCGCAGCAAAAACGATCCCACCGCGCTCGCCGATGCCCCGAACGCGATGAACACCAGTGAAAATCCACTCACGAATGCCAGCGCCGAACTCAACAATCCCCCGCGCGGCGTCTTCCCTTCCTTCAGTTGCTCTACTCCGATGCCCGAAAGCATCGAAATATATCCTGGCACCAATGGCAGCACGCACGGCGAGAGAAACGAAACCAGTCCTGCCAGCAGCGCCGCAAATATAGATACTTCCATCTGTCTCCCTACGCGTTATCCCGCCCGATTGGATGTCTTGTCCACGCCGCCGGGCGCGGGCAATCCCCGCTCATTTCCTGATTTTCCCACATACGCCCTGCACGCGCTCGCGCTTTTTCCCGCGCGCTCCGTCCGCGGGAAATCCCGCCACCTGCAGTCAGAATCCTCCGCCGCGCCGCTGGACGCAGCTCGCTCGCCCTCCGTAAACCACTGAAAACGCTACCCCTACGCTCCTCTCCCATTGGCGCCACTCGTGCCCTCTCGTACTCCGCGCGCCTCACCACTTGAGGCTGCCAGGAGATCGCCATGACGCCGAACCAAATCACCGCCGCTCGCCTCGCCGCCGCATTCGCCGCCGTCGCCCTTTTCACTTTTTTCGGCGCGGCGCTCGCCGCCGATCTCGCCGCTGTCGTCCTCACCATTGCGGCCATCGCCCTCGACGGCGTTGACGGCTACATCGCGCGCACGCGCGGTCTCGCCACTCCGCTCGGCGCGGCATTCGATATCCTCGGCGACCGCATCGTCGAAAATCTCTTCTTCACGTGCTTCGCCGTTGGAGGTCTGGTTTCGCTCTGGGTCCCCGTTCTATTTTTCGTTCGCGGCACGCTCACCGATTTCCTTCGCTCTCTCGCCGCGCGCGACGGCCGCAGCGGCTTCAGCCGCAACTCCATGCTCGAATCGTGGTGGGGACGCAGCCTCGTCGCCTCGCGCGCCAGCCGCGCTGCCTACGCGATCCTGAAATGCGTTTGCTTCTGCTGGCTCGGCCTGCTGCTTGCCCTCCCGCATTTTTCCTCGGCCTGGCCTGGCATGTCCGCACGCCGCGCTCTCGTTGCCGCCGGACATTTCCTCACCGCCGCTACCGTGGCCTTCTGCATCGTCCGCGCCATTCCCGTCGTCTGGGAAGGCCGTCGCTACCTCGCAGCCGCGGAAAAACCGCCGGCAATCTCTGCCATTCAGGTGGCGCGATGACCATGCGCCCGACGAATTCACCAGCTCCCATCGCCGCATTCTTCGATCTCGACGGCACTCTCTTCCCCACGCCTTCGCTCGAGTGGCGCTTCTTCACGTATTTGCTCGCGCGCGGCAAAATTCGCCCGCACCAAATCACCCGCTGGCTTGCTCGCTCGGCGGCCCGCTGTATTCCCGATCCGCGCGCCGCTATCGAAGCCAACAAATCCTATCTCGCCGGACTTCCCGAATCGCTCATCGTCGATTGGGAGTCTTCTCTCATTCCAGGCTCGCTCGCGCCATTCTCCCGTGGCCTCCGCCGCATCCGCTGGCATCTCGCCCAACGTCACCAGATTTTCTTCATCACTGGAACGCTCGATCCTCTCGCCCGCGTCGCCTCCAGAATCGTCGCCGCGTGGTTAGACGCTCCATCCGCGCTTGCGTTTTCCGCTCAAATCCAGATCTGCGCCACGCAACTGGAAGTCCGCGGCGCCCACTGGACAGGCGACCTCGCCAGCGAGCATTGCAGCGTCGAAGCAAAAGCGCGCTCGATTCGCTCCCTGGCCACAAAACACTCGCTCGATCTTTCCGCCTGCTTCGCCTACGGCAACACCATCGCCGATCTCCCGATGCTCGAATCCGTCGGCAACCCGCACGCCGTAAATCCGTCTTCGCGCCTCGAGCGCGTCACTCGCGTCCGCGGCTGGATATCCCAGGACTGGCGCGAAATTTCCATGCCGCCCCAATCCAACTTTCGCCCCGGCGCCGCGCCATGCCTCTCGCCAAAAGGAGCCCGATGAAAACTTTCCTCGCAGCCTCTCTCGCTCGCATCTCGCGCGAAAAATCCTCAGCAATCGAAACCGCCCTGCCCTGGGCCCAAATCGCGCCAACACCCTCGCTACCCTCGCTCTCTCGCGTGCTGGAAATCGCTCGCGCTGCCTGCGGCGCTTTCGAGTGGGTCACGTTCGCCTATCTCGCGTGGCTAGGCGCAATATTCATCACCTGCCATCGCCGCATCGCCCACGTCGCGCCGCTCATCGCCATCCACGCCGCAATCGCCCTCGCGATCCTTGCTCTCGCCATCGCCGCGCAGCGCCGCCAGCACAATTTCATCCGCCTCGCCCGCCACTGGTACCCGCTCGCCCTCTACATTTTCTTTTTCGAAGAACTGCAAAACCTCGTCCAGGCGATCTTTCCTCGCTGGTTCGACCGTTTCCTGATCCAGTTCGATTTCCATCTCGCCGGAGTTCATCCCTCTCTCTGGTTCGCTCGTTTCGCCAGCCCCGCGCTCAACGATTTCATGCAGTTCGCTTACATGACCTACTTCCTCTATCTCGTCCTCCTCCCCGCAATCCTCTACGCCAGCCGCGAGCGCCTCGCCTTTTGGACCACTATGGTCTCCACCGCTATCGCCCACTATTCCGTTTACGTGGTCGCGATCCTGTTTCCCGTCGAAAGCCCGTTCTATTCGCTCGCCTCGCTGCAATCGAAGCCGCTCGCGGGCGGCACCTGCACCGCCCTCATCGATCTCATCGAGCATTTCGGCCGCGTCCACGGCGCCGCGTTTCCCTCGGCCCACGTCGCCGGCTCGACGGTTGCCCTCCTCGCCGCCTGGCGATATCGCCGCTGGCTCTTCTGGGTCTGCCTGCCGTTCTTCGCCAGCATGTGCGTCGCAACCGTCTACGGCCGCTACCATTACGTCGCCGATGTTTTCGCAGGTCTCGCAGTCGGAGGAATCGCCTTCCTGACAGGCACACGTCTGATGCAGTTGAAAGGTTCTCTACCGCAAGAGGGAAATTAATCTAATGAAGGGCGCCGCTTGTGCCACTCCGTCGCATCCTCATACTCTGACGCGATCGCCAGCAGCCGGGCTTCGCTGAATCGAGGTCCAATCAATTGCAGTCCCACCGGCAATCCCGCGCGCGTAAACCCGCACGGCACCGAAATCGCCGGATGCCCCGTAAAATTCGCCGGTCGGTTCAGGCGCACCAGAGCCGATCTCACCGTCTCCCTCTCGCCCCTGATGGTCACTTCCTTCTCGCCGATTCGTGGCGCGGGAATCGGCGATGCCGGAGCCAGAATCGCGTCGAATCGTTCAAAGGCCTTGTCGAATTCCGCCGCCAACTCAAACATCCAGGCCATCGCCCGCAAATAATCTTCTGCAAGAATTTTTTCGCCCATTTCCAGGCGCTGCCGGACGTCTTCTCCATACACCGCCGCTCTCGCCGGAAAATATCCCATGCTCTTGTGGTAATGCGTCGCTTCCGCAAGCGCAATATTTGTGCTCGGCTCGGCGGACTCCGCCGGCTTCTCCAGTGAAACTTCCTCCACAAGCGCCCCCGTGGACACAAACTCCTTCCGAGCCGCCTCGAAAATCCCGCTCAATTCCTGATCCACGCGGTCAAAGAAATATTGCTTCGGCCATCCAAGGCGAACGCGCTTCGCGCGATTCTTTCGCAGCTTCCGATAATCCGGCGGCGCAATTTTCTCCGGATATCGCCCCATCATCGCCTGCAGCAGGATGCACGCGTCCGTCACGTTGCGCGCGATCGGTCCTGCATGGTCAAACGTTTCCGCCAGTGGAATCACGCCCGCAACGCTCACCAGCCCCATCGTCGGCTTCAACCCCACAGTCCCGCACAGTGCGGATGGAATCCTGATCGATCCGCCCGTGTCCGTCCCCGTTGCGCCAAACGCCATCCCGGTCGCGACGGCCACAGCCGATCCCCCGCTTGACCCTCCCGCAATGTGATCTTTCGCCCAGGGATTTCGCACCGGGCCGTAATGCGGGTTGTCGGATGTAATCCCATACGCGAATTCATGCATGTTCGTTTTTCCCAGCAGAATCGCTCCGGCGCGCGCCAGCAATTCCGCCACATCGCTATTTCCTTTGGGAACAAATTCCGCCAGGATTTTTGATCCCGCCGTCGTGCGGATGCCGCGCGTCCAGAAATTATCTTTCAGAGCGATGGGGATGCCGTGCAACGGGCCTCGCCGCCGGCCGCGCGCGATTTCTCGTTCCGCTTCGCGAGCCTCGCGCAGAGCGCGCTTCCCCAGCACCGTGATGAAAGCGTTCAATCCCGGATTCCATCGCTCGATGCGCGCGAGCGCTGCTTTCGTCAGCTCCACCGGCGAAATTGACTTCCGCCGCAGCAGCCGCGCCGCTTCCTCAATCGAAAGAAATGCGAGTTCGTTTTCTGAATCGTTTTTCATCAGGCCGGGCCGCGCTAGAAGATTTTTTCCTGCCGTCTCAAGTTCCCCAGCGACCCAAGGTTCGCAATCCGAAACACGCCCATGTACTGATTCTCATTCCGGATCGACCCAAACGAAAATTTCCTGTACTCAAACCCGAATCCGCAGCATGACCCGTTGTATCCGATCTCCGCGATCTGGTTCTGGAATTCCACCGCC
>Ga0308309_10000445_pt1 | contig 26698 bp, 23 predicted proteins | sample HubBroMetageWFT5_FD_192491 | JGI IMG/M metagenome (GOLD analysis project Ga0308309, IMG submission 192491) | Warmed and freeze-thawed soil microbial communities from the Hubbard Brook experimental Forest, New Hampshire - Hubbard Brook CCASE Soil... | ecosystem: Environmental > Terrestrial >...
GCTGTGGGCTGTTGGGCGGTTTCGGAATCTTTACAATCCTGTTTGGGGTCTCAACCAGCCTGGTGCTGTCACTGATTTCGTTGATTTGCCTTGGTGCGGCCGACATGGTTAGCGTCATCATTCGCGCCACGCTGGTACAGTTACGCACTCCCGATGAGATGCGGGGACGCGTGATGGCTGTCGACATGGTGTTTATCGGGACATCGAATGAACTCGGGCAGTTTGAGTCAGGACTGACGGCGCAGTGGTTTGGGACGGTTCCGGCTGTCTTGCTGGGAGGCATCGGGACGCTGGTGGTAATTGCGCTCTGGGCGTGGAAGTTTCCGGAGTTGCGCCGCGCAGGGGAACTGAGCGGAATCAAGAGTGTGTCGGAAGAAGCTTCAGAAGAGGAGGCAGCGAGGCTGCATTAGGAGATTGTAGCCGGAAGCGCTGCCAGACGCCTCGCTGCGCTCGGCTGGGCGCAGGCGCCCGTCCCCACATGAGGATTTTGACAGCAGCTACTTTCCCCGGATCAGCGTTTTGGCGGCGCCCATGTTGTCGTAGCGATCATAGACCCGCACGACCACTACGTGCTCGGAAGAAGCGTTGCCATCCTTCGCAGTTTCGGGCGTGACCTTGAAATCGTAGTTCTCGATCTTGGCGTCGGAGAGCTGGCCGACCGGTTCCACGTACTTCCAGTCGCTGGCGTCGACAGAGTATTCCACGCGCTTGACCGGAGAGAAACCGTCTACGGCACGGAATGTGACATGAATTTCTCCGGCTTCGAGAGACGCGGCCAGATTTTCGATCCGTGGCGGAGTCGTGTCCACTTCAAACCGGCGGCTTTCTTTGGATGCGGTTAACGCCTCGCCGGGTGAGTGCGAGGGTGCGTCGGAAGCAACTACCTTCACAGTGTAGCCTCCATCCGGCAGCAGGCTGGCGTCGAACGAATATGCCTTATCGGTAAGATCGTCCTTGAGCAACAGCCAGCGGGTCTCGCCGTCGCCCCGGTAATAGAGGGAGTAGACGAGTTGGTCGTCGTTGTCATCGTGGGCGCTCCACTTCACTCCGATCGAATCGCGATCGTGCGAACTGGTCGGCGGGGATTCGAAACGTTGTCCTGATCCGCTAGAGGACGATCCACCAAAAGAAGATCCACCCGAATCCGAACCCAGGGTGCTGCCCGACATTTTCGACACAGGTTGATACTTCACGCCAACTTGTACGGTTACGTCATCGATTTCGGGAGCAGCGTTCTTGGGAAGATAATTCAGCGCCACGCTGTCCACGCCGGGCGCTTCAGTTCCCGCGTGCAGCACGGCTTTCCACTGAGCATAGCGTGCGGCGGGGATTCCGGTTTCTGAGTTCCTGGCCAGCTCGATCTTCTTCCACGGACTCCAGTTGCGGTCGGGATTGTCTACATTACCGCTGCGGGCGTAGAGGTCGACGCTGCCTGCCCCGCGAAACTCCGCCCGCCCCCAGCGCGAGAAAATCCTGGCGTCGAATACGTCGCTCTCGTAAGTGCCCTCGGCCTCGGGGCCCGGTCCCAGGACAAACACTTTTCCCAGATTGCTGGTCGCGGCATACAAGCCACCACCCGGCGCCTTGGCAAATCCGGTGACCTGGGATGCCGTGGCTTTCAGCAGATCGGAGAAATCGTCCTGGCCGATGATGGCAAAAATGTGGCCGCGATTACCAGTGCCAGCCAGCAAGCGTCCCTGAGAATCAAAGGCCAGGGCATAGACGATATCTTCGTGGGACGACCAGATTCTTGTGGGGGAACCATCCGGCGCAATGCGGTACACATCGGAGCCGCCGCTGGCGCCACCGCCCGGGAATGGAAACGGACCTGCCATCTGCGGCGTGCCGGCGGCGGGCGTGACCGTGATACCTGGAGTTTGTGGGCTCACGCCTGCTATGGGTGGGGTGGCGCTCAGGCCCATAAGAGCGGCAGCCAGAGCGCCGCCGCCCGGCCCTGCTCCGCTGCGTTTCTCACCGACCGCCGATGCGTAGATGTTTCCCGCATGATCGAGCGCCAGCGCCGTGATCTCTTTCTTGGGAGCGCTGTAGAGCACGAATCCCTCGCCGGCGCGAGAGATGCGATAGATCAGCCCGCTTCCATCGGAACCGGCGATCAGATTCTCCTGCGCGTCGAAGGCGAGAACGCGAATGTGAGTCTCATCGCTCTTGAAGAAGACCGAATGCTCGCCTCTGGGCGTGACCCGATAGATTTCTCCGTGGTCGCCCGTAGCTACATAGAGATTGCCAGTCTTGTCCAGCGCCAGGTCCCAGATATATTTGGTGCCTGGTTCGAAATAGACAGACGAACTCCAGGAGGCGTCGACCACGGGTTTGGCCGCGTCTTTGTCGTCGTTAGCTTTGTCCTTCTTGTCGGAGGCAGCTTCCTGATGCGAGTCCGCTTGCGCCTTAGCTCCGGGCTTATGTTCGGACATGTGTTCGAGCTTGTACACCTTGCCATCGGGAGCGGTGGCGGCGTAGATTGCGCCTCCTGGCCCGGTCTGCAGAGCCTGTACCTGGAGTTCTTTGGGCTCGAAAATTACCGTCGCTTTGCCGTCGGAGGCGATGCGGTAGACGCGTGCGGGCGCGCCCGCCGCGACATATACGTTGCCGGCATCGTCGGATGCAATCGACCAGATGTAGGTGGAAGGCGTGGCATAGAGGCTCTTGAAGGTGGGAGCCAGCTCCAGGCCGCCGGAGCTGCGAATGGCTACGCCTGTAGCGGTGCCCTTGGTGAGTTCGTCAAATTTCGATTGCTCCCAGATGCGTGTACCCTCGGCGAACGCGGGCGAAACCAGGCTGAAGATGCTTATGTTTGCTAGAACCAGACCAGCCAGAAGGAAGAAGAAAAGCTTTCGAGCACTCTGCAATTTCATACCTCGAAGTCGTTGTACGAAGAATATTCAGGTTATCACGCCTCACAGTCCGGAGCGGAGAACCGCGGCCCGACGGGAGCCCGGACGAAGGCCGATTCTCCGTGGTATCGTAAGATTTCATGCTTTCTTCGCGTCAGGATCTGCTGCGCCTGCTCGCCCATAAGTCTTTCCGGCTGGGCGAGTTCAAGCTCTCGTCCGGAGGCACCAGCGATTACTACATCGACTGCCGTACTACGACGCTCGATGCCAAGGGCTCGCGCTTGACTGGCGAGGTTTTCTCCGACGAAATCCGGAAGCGGGGATGGAAGCCGCAAGCCATCGGCGGCCTCACCATGGGGGCCGATCCCATCGTGGTGGCGGTTTCGGTGGTAAGCGGTGACTTGCACGGTTTTCTCGTACGCAAGGCCGAAAAGCAACACGGAACCGGACAGCGCATTGAAGGCTTTCGTGAGAAGGGCGCGCGCGTGGTGATCGTCGATGACGTCTGCACCACAGGCGCTTCTACGGTGCAGGCGATCGAAGCGGCCCGCGAGTTTGGATTCGAAGTTGTCGGCGCCATGTGCCTGGTGGAGCGCGAAGAAGCTAAGGGCAGGCCTAACGTTGAGAAGGCCGCGGCTCCGGCGCCATTTGTTTCTATCTTCACGGCTGGCGATGTCCGCGCCGAACACATCTCGCAGATGGATGACACCGCGCCGGTGATTTTTGCGGTCGCTGCCATTTGCGAAGTCTGCGGCCGGCCGGCGGTTACGAATTCCCCGAGGAATCGATGTGCGGTGCACAGAAGCTGAATGAATAGAGACTCATGATCCAAACTCTCGAATGGACTGACAACGGCGTACGCTTCATCGATCAAACGAAGCTGCCCACGGAGGAGACCTACGTAACCTGCAAGACCCACGAGCAGGTTGCCGATGTGATCCGGACCATGGTGGTTCGCGGAGCACCGGCCATTGGCGTAGCCGCGGCCATGGGCATTGCGTTGGCGGCCAAGAACTCCAAAGCCGAAACTGCAGGCGACCTAAAACGCGACCTTGACCAGGCTTGCGACCTGATAGGCAAGACGCGGCCGACTGCCGTGAATCTCTTCTGGGCCATCCGCCGCATGCAGGAGAAGTTCGAACGCGTCCGCATTCGTCCCGTCGCTCAAATCAAGCAGGATCTCATTGAGGAATCGCGACGCATGCATGCCGAAGACATTGCAGCAAACCAGGCCATGGGACGGCACGGCGCCACGCTAATGCCGAGCGAAGGTGGAGTGCTTACGCACTGCAATGCGGGCGCACTAGCCACGGCGGGTTACGGCACGGCACTGGGCGTGATCCGCGCGGCGGTCGAGCAAGGGAAGAAGATTCACGTCTACGCCGACGAGACTCGGCCTTTCTTGCAGGGCTCGCGGCTTACGGCCTGGGAGTTGCTGAAGGACGGCATCCCGACCACGGTGATCTCCGACAACATGGCTGGCGCGATGATGAAGCAGGGCAAGATTGGAGCCATCGTCGTGGGCGCGGACCGGATCGCCGCCAACGGTGATGTCGCCAATAAAATTGGGACCTACACCGTTGCCATTCTGGCCAGAGAGCACGGCATCCCGTTCTACGTGGCTGCACCGATCTCGACCGTCGACCTCGCTACTCCTCACGGAAGCCAAATTCCTATCGAGCAGCGCAATGCGAGGGAAGTCACACATATTGGTGGAAAACAGATGACGCCGGACGGCGTTTCCATCGAAAATCCCGCGTTCGACGTAACTCCCGCCAAATACGTGACCGCGATCATTACCGACCGCGGCATCGCCCGCGCGCCTTACGAGGAGTCATTGCGCACGCTCGCTGGCGCAGAAGCGAAGGTTGAGGTCTAGATCGCCCACAGCGCCGTGGTGCCAGTCAGATGGGTACGGCGACGCCTCGAAGTACCGTTTTCAGCAGACGTTCACGTTAAGGTTCCCCATGGTTCGAACGTGCCATGGCGGAGCCTGGGCTGTGATGTGAGAAGATGGCCCATTCTGCTATTCCTCACGGCCAGCGGCAGGCCTGGGCGGGCGGAGTGGACCCTTCGGAGGAAGTTTGCATCTAACTGGGCAGGCGAGCGAAAGGGTGACAGAACAGGAATCGCTGCTGCGGGTTCAAGGATTAAAGAAAGTTTTCCGGTCCGGCGAATCGGACCTGGTGCTCTTTGAGAATTTATCGTTTGAGGTGAAGCGCGGCGAGATGCTGGCGATTGTGGGCGAGTCGGGAGCGGGAAAGAGTACCTTGTTGCACATACTCAGCGCTCTTGATCACGCTTCTGCAGGTGACGTATACTGCGCCCAATTGCAACTCAACTCGTTGTCGGCGGACGAAGCATCGGAGTTTCGCAATCGCGAGGCGGGTTTCGTCTGGCAGTTTCACTATCTGCTACCGGAATTCACGGCCGCAGAAAACGTGGCGATGCCACTGCTGGTGCGGGGACGCACCTGGGCAGAGGCAGAGCCAGAAGCTTCACGCTGGCTGCGTGAGGTCGGGCTGGAACAACGCGCGCATCACCGCTCGGGAGAGCTTTCGGGCGGAGAGCAACAGCGGGTGGCTCTGGCACGGGCGCTCATTACCGGTCCAAAATTGTTGCTGGCGGATGAGCCTACCGGGGACCTTGATGGACAGACGGCGGAAGCGGTTTTCGAATTGATCGCCCGACTACATCGCGAGCACCAGCTCACCTCCCTGATTGCAACACATAACTTGTCGTTCGCGCGGCGTTGCCACCGAGTGCTACGGCTGCAGCGCGGGCTGGTGGAGGAGATCAGGCCGGAGTCGCTGCCGGCATAGGAAGCGGAAAGAAGGTAGGAAAGATTAGTAAGACAATGTGCAAGAAACTCGGGATCCTCGGCAGCTCAAGGAGACTTGAACAGGTTCCTTCGGTAACATAATAGAACCGTTCGGGTACTTGGGCCGATGGTCGTTTGATTGCATAATGGAACGGTGATGGCAAGCAAGAAGCGAGACGGGACCACCACCGGGCCAGGGTTTCAGTAGGGTCGAGCGGGAACAAGCCTTCTCGGCCGGAAGGGTTCAGGGGGAAGGGGCATTATGTTTGAACGTTATACGGAGAAAGCCAGGCGCGTGATTTTCTTCGCGCGCTACGAAGCAAGCCAGTTCGGGTCTCCTTATATAGAAACCGAGCACCTGCTGCTGGGGCTCCTGCGCGAAGATAAAGCCCTGACCAATCGATTCCTGCGCTCGCACGCTTCGGTCGAGTCCATCCGCAAGCAGATCGAAGGGCACACCACAATTCGGGAAAAGGTTTCGACCTCGGTAGATCTTCCGCTGAGCAACGAATGCAAGCGCGTGCTGGCTTATGCCGCGGAAGAAGCCGAGCGGCTCTCGCACCGCCACATTGGGACCGAGCACCTGCTTTTGGGCTTACTAAGAGAAGAAAAGTGCTTTGCTGCAGAGATTCTGCATGAGCGGGGCTTGCGGCTAGCGACCATCCGCGAAGAATTAGCGCGCACCAGCCAGGAGAAAGCGCAACCGCAACGGCAGCGTGAGTCATCGCTGCTCAGCGAGTTTTCGCGTGATCTTACCCAGGCGGCGATGGACAGCCAGCTGGATCCTCTGGTCGGCCGTGACGGTGAACTGGAACGCGTGGTCCAGATTCTTTGCCGGCGCACCAAGAACAATCCCGTGCTGATCGGTGAGCCGGGCGTAGGCAAGACGGCCATCGTTGAGGGCCTGGCGCAGCGCATTGCCGACGGCGAGGTGCCGTCATTCCTCGCGGACAAGAGAATTCTGGCGCTTGACCTCTCCTTGATTGTCGCGGGAACGAAATACCGCGGACAGTTCGAAGAGCGGCTGAAGACCATCATGAAAGAGCTGATGGAGTCGCAGAATTCCATCATCTTTATTGACGAGCTGCATACGCTGGTGGGTGCGGGATCGGCGGAGGGATCGCTGGACGCGGCGAACATACTCAAGCCAGCGCTCTCGCGCGGCGAGATTCAGTGCATCGGCGCAACCACACCCGGAGAATACAGGAAGTCGATTGAGAAAGACCGGTCGCTGGAGCGGCGTTTCCAGGCCGTTAAAGTTCCACCGCCGAATGAAGCGGACGCGGTGAAGGTTCTGTTCGGCATCAAGGACCGCTATGAAAAATTCCACGCGGTCACTTATACGGACGATGCCATCAACTTCGCGGTATCGCACTCGAACCGCTACATTCCCGACCGCTTCTTGCCAGATAAGGCAATCGACCTGGTGGACGAAGCCGGGGCGCGGGTGAAGCTGCGCCAGACTTCGCAGCCGGAGGAGATCTCAGAAGTACAGAAGCGCATCAAGTTCATCGTGCACCGCATGGAAAACGCTATCGCGAACCATGAGTTCGAGAAGGCGCGTTTCTATTCGGACGAAGAACGCAAAGAGCGTGAGAATCTGCGGGCGCTGCGCGAGAAATATCATCTCGATGAGTCTTCCACCGGCGTAGTCGGTCGCGAGGACATCGAAGATGTGGTTTCGCGCTGGACCGGCGTTCCCATTACCTCGATTAAAGAAGAAGAGACGCAGAAGCTGCTGCGCATTGAGGAAGAACTGCACAAGCGCATTATTTCTCAGGATAAGTCGATTAGCGCGCTGGCTCGAGCGATCCGGCGTTCGCGCGCGGGGTTGAAGAATCCGAACCGTCCGATTGGCTCGTTCCTTTTCCTGGGCCCGACTGGTGTAGGCAAGACCGAAGTGGCTCGGACGCTGGCGCAATTCATGTTCGGAACAGAGAAGGCTTTGGTCCGCTTCGACATGTCGGAGTTCATGGAGAAGCACTCGGTCTCGAAGCTGATTGGCTCGCCTCCGGGATATGTGGGCTACGAAGAGGGTGGCCAGCTCACCGAGCGGGTCAAGCGGGCGCCGTATTCGGTTGTGTTGCTCGACGAAATCGAGAAGGCGCATCCCGATGTGTTCAACATCCTGCTGCAGGTTTTTGAAGATGGCCAGCTTACCGACGGCCTCGGCAACACGGTTGACTTCAAGAACACGATCCTGATCATGACGTCGAACATTGGGGCGCGGCACCTGCAGAAGCGCGAGGGCTTTGGCTTCCAGTCGACTAAGGATGAAATGGTTTCGGGCAAGGTCGAGGAACTGGTGAAGGGTGAAGTGAAGCGCACCTTCAATCCTGAATTCCTCAACCGCTTGGACGAGATCATTCTGTTCCTGGCGCTGAGCGAGGCGGACCTGATCCAGATTCTCGAGCTGATGGTTACGCAGCTCAACACGAATCTCGCACAGAAGTCGATCACGGTGACGGTCGCGGATGAGGCGAAGAAGTGGATCCTCAACCAAACCCTGACCGACCGCACCTACGGGGCGCGGCCGCTGCGCAGGGCATTGCAGAAATACATTGAAGACCCGTTGTCGGAGGCGTTGATTCAGGGAACAATCACCACGCGTCCGGCCTTCATCGAGGTCTTCCTCGAAGACAACAAGCTGTTCTATCGTCCGGTGGACGCGGAAAAGACCGAGGGCGTGCTGCTATACGAGAACAGCTAGTCGGGAGTTTTCAACTTTGAAGCCGTCAGCGCGAGCTGGCGGCTTTTGTTTCTCTGGCTACCTTATTTACGGCTATTTTGGCCAGCGCTCGAGTGTATTTGCGGATGGTGTCAGGCCGCGACCGGTTGTAGATGAATTGCCCCTGTCGGCGGCACTCGATCAGGTTCGCATCAGCCAAAATCTTCAGGTGATGTGAAATCGTGCCCGGAGTAAGTCTGTGCTTCTCGACCAGTTCGCCACAGAAAATTTCACGGCACGCGGAAATCTCAGCGTAAATGCGCAAGCGCGTGGGATCGCTTAAGGCCTTGGAAATCCTGGCTATTTCCGCTTGATCCATGAGCAAATCCAATGCGTCCGAACCGATCCACAAGAAACTGAACCTTCGATAGTTTGATATTCATCAAAGTATACGATAAAGGCGCCCCAGCGTGGCAGTCTTTGCACAGGCCATAAATTCACTTTCGGAGAGATTCCATGAAAAGGTTTGAAGGAAAGACAGTTGTTATCACGGGCGGAAACAGCGGTATCGGTTTGGCCACGGCGAAGCTCTTTCATGAAGAGGGTGCAAAGGTAGCAATATCCGGGCGCGACCAGAAAACCTTGGATGAGGCCGTTAAGGTCATCGGAGCAGGCACGCTCGCGGTGAAAGCGGACGTCTCAAAACTCGCCGACATCGACAAACTCTTTTCCCAAGTCGCAGCGAAATTCGGCAAGATTGATGCCCTCTTTGCCAACGCCGGCATTGCGAAGTTTGCCCCCATTGCCGCCAGCACCGAGCAGATGTTCGACGAAACCTTCGATATCAACGTGAAAGGATTGTATTTCACGCTGCAGAAGGCGATTCCGCATCTCAACGACAACGCCGGAATCGTATTGAATTCCTCGGTCGTCAATTCGAAAGGCAACGTTGCGGCCAGCGTCTATTCGGCCAGCAAGGCCGCAGTACGTTCGCTGGCTCGCACATTTGGTGCCGAGTTGGTGGACCGTGGTATTCGCGTGAACGTGGTGAGTCCTGGTCCGATCTTGACGCCCATTTTCGGACGAACCGGCCTGCCACAGGCGGATATCGACGAATTCGCTGAGAACATCAAGGCACGTGTTCCCATGAAACGTTTCGGCACGCCCGAGGAAGTGGGGCATGCCGTACTTTTCCTGGTCAGCAACGAGGCATCCTATATCACCGGTGTGGATTTGAATGTGGACGGTGGGACAGGTCAGATTTAAGTCTGTGTGCGGCCGCCTGACTCCGTGTCCGCCGCCAGCGGCAAGCTGACGGCTTACTTTCTTGACAATTCGATCCCGAACCAATCTAGAACCGTTACACTTACGTAGAGGCGCACGATGGATAAGGTCAACATCGCCGATAAATTCGCCAAGATTTCGGAGTACTACAAGCCACACATCGCCGGCGAGCTCAACGGCCAGATGGTGAAGCTGGTAAAGACGAAGGGTGAGTTCGTCTTCCATCACCACGATCACGAAGACGAGATGTTTCTGGTCGTGAAGGGGCGGTTCCGCATGGAGTTCCTCGACCGGCATGAGTGGATCGAACAAGGCGAGTTCATCGTCGTGCCGCGCGGTGTCGAACATCGCCCGGTCGCGGAGGAAGAGTGCTGGATTGTGCTATTTGAGCCGGCTTCTACACTGAACACCGGGAACCTGGTCAACGAGCGCACGGTCGCTCAACTGGAGCGAGTCTAGCAATGGAACTTACGGTTTACTCTGCAGCGTGGTGTCCCGATTGCCGCGAGGCCAAACGCTTTCTGGACAAGCACAACGTTCCCTACAAAGATATCGACGTCGAAACCACGCCGGGCGCGCTGGAAGAGGTTGTCAAGCACGCTGGCAAGCGCGCGATTCCGCAGTTCGTGATTGATGGCGAGTGGGTGCAACCCTACGTTCCGGGTAAGGGGTTTCTTTACGAGCAAATGGCCAAGCGGCTGGGAATCGGGAAGCCGTAGGCTCTCAGTAGCCCAATCCGCTAAGTGCTTTCATTGCAGTCGATAAAGCCGGTTACACCCGCACGTTCACCTCCTTAAGAAACTTCTCAGTATCCCCTGTTCATCATCTTCCGTACCGTGGCAAACCCTTGCCAGACAAGGGAAGATGAGCGCTCATGTCTGCACCGGAAATTCCGCAGGAATCGAGTGCCGTCAGCGACAGCTGGCAGCAGATGGTGCAGGCCGTGCTGGCAATGGTGTTGCTGCTGGGCGCCGTGGCCATGTTCCATTACTATGCCCCGGTCATGGCCGAGGGCGTGCAGCCCGATGAACTGCAGAAGCAGGTAGACCTGCTTAGGCAGCAGGTGGCGCAGCTCGAAAAAGAACAGGCAATGCCGGCGCTGGTGCTGAACCGGTACCGCAATTCCATCGGCTACATTTATGGGGTCTACGATGTTGGTTTCGCAAACCAGCCAACGGCGATCCGGGCCCGCGTCTCGGGAACCGGCTTCTTGGTGGGTGACGGACTGCTTGCCACCAACCGGCACGTGGCCGAGCCATGGTATGGCGACAGTGAGGCGGAGGGGCTGATCCACCGCGGCGCAACGGCAATGCTGGAGAGTTTAGTAGTGTTTTTTCCCGGCTCGCCTATGCCGGTGACCTTGACTCCGGGCGCGGTTTCCTCTACTGGCGACCTGGCTGTGCTGAAGATCGAGAACAAAGAAGCGGTGCGTGGACTCGCGGCGCTGCCGCTAGCCAAAGGAGTGGCTGCGCCCGGGGAACTGGTAACAGTGATCGGCTATCCCATGGGAATCGCGGGGATGGTGGCCAAGTCGCCGAGCGGAATCTACCAGCGGCTGGCGTACCGGCACAACGACATCACGGCGGCCAGCGAACTGGCGGCTCTATCACTGATTCGTCCCTCGAGCACATGCGGCCACTTAGGTGATGTGGTGGGCGACAAGTTGATCTACGATGCGCCCACGGCCCACGGCGGCAGCGGCGGGCCAGTGTTTAACTCCAACGCGGAAGTGATTGGAGTGAATTCCGCTTACATTGACGGATTCTCCGGGGGCACGCTGGGAGTGTCAGCGGAGGCCTTGCGGCCGTTGATCGAGGCGGCGGAAAAGAAACCGTAAAGACTCAGCTACTTCAATCCTGAAACATTCAACGCATCTTTCCTGGGAAACCATCCCGGCTCGCGGACATGCTCATCCTGAAACCGGCGAAGACGAGCGGCCATCACGCCGCTGCGGCCCAGGTAACCCACAACCTTGCAATGGTCCGCGCGATCCACTACCGGCAGGCGTCCGACGTTATTGCGGAGCATTTTCGCGGCCGCTTCGGACACAAGCTCGTCGGGGTGAGTGACCACCAGCCGAGTGCTCCCAGCTTCCTGAACGGTCATCGCTCCGGAAGAATCCTTGTCGAACGCACGAAGCAGATCGCCGCGAGTGATGATGCCGGCAAGTTTTCCGGTGTCATCGACGATCAGCAGAGCCTCATGGCGAGCGACCGCGGGATCATGCTGCGCGATGCGCTCGGCCAGGGCGCCCACCGTGGTACCTGCTGAGATCGCGGGCAGTTCCTGCTCCATCGTGTCGACGACCCTGGCTTGGGAAAGAACATCGGTTTCGTAGTCCTGATGTACCCGCAAGCCGCGGCGTGCCAGCTTTTCCGTCATGATCGAACTGTTCGGCATTAAGAGCATGGCGACACCGTCGGCGATCACGCTGACCAGCATCAACGGTAAGACGGAGTTGTAGTCGCGGGTGATTTCAAAGGCGAAGATGATGAAGGTAAACGTAGCGCGCGAGGCCGCGCCGAAAACCGCGCCCATGGCGACAAGTGCGAAGGCTCCTGGCGAAAGATGCGCGCCCGGCACAAAGTGGTTGGCAACCATGGCGAAAATGCCGCCCATGGCCGCACTCCACATGAAGCAGGGTGCAAGCAATCCGCCGGAAGTGCCGGAGCCGAGCGACACGGCCAATGCGGCGGCCTTGGCCAGCATGACGACGAGCAGGATCTTCCAGGCGAGTTGGCCGTTGAGAATGTCGCCGATGGTGTCATAGCCAACGCCGAGCACCCGAGGCACGAAGAAACCGATGATGCCCAGGCCGAGGGCACCGACGGCAGGCCACCACATTTCGTCGAACGGAAGTTTATCGAATTGATCTTCTACCCAGTAGAGCAGCTTGCTGAAGGCGACGGCGGCAAGGCCGCAGATCACGCCCAAAGCGAGATAAAAAGGCAGGCCGCGAGGGATCGCAAAGTCCATCGCGCTGACTTGAAACATCGGTCCCAACCCCAGAAGCTGCATGTGGACGGCGGTAGCGAGGGTGCTCGCGATCACGAGCGGAATGAAAGAGCGCGACTTGAATTCAAACAGCAACAACTCGATGGCGAGAATCACCCCGGCAATCGGGGTGTTGAAGGTGGCTGACATGCCGGCAGCAGCGCCGCAGGCGAGCAACACTTTTCGCTCGACTGCGGTGGTGTGGAAGGCCTGACCGACGAGCGAGCCGATGGCGCCGCCCGTTTGAATGATCGGGCCTTCCGCGCCGAACGGGCCGCCGGTGCCGATCGCGATGGCCGCTGAGATGGGCTTCAGGATAGCCACTCGCGGCGCGATGCGGCTGCGGTTGAACAAGACGGCCTCCATCGCTTCTGGAATGCCGTGACCCTTGATTTTCGATGTCCCGTGCTTGGCCATGATGCCCACGATAAGTCCGCCAACGACAGGAGTGACGATGACCATCCAACCGAGATGGTTGTGCTGCGCGCTGGTGAAATCCGCCGACCAGCGGTGAAAGAAGAATAGATTGGTGAACAGACCGATCAGCTTGTACAGAGCGAAGGCTACGACGCCGGCGACCAGGCCGATTGCGGCGGCGAGAAGTGAGACCAGCAGCATGCGGAAGGGTGCGGGTGACGGAGAGTCTGGCGCGGCGCGATTCTTGTCGTCTGAGGCGGCGGAGTCAATTGTATTCATGAATTCAGGGCTTTTCCTTTTTCGCGGGAGGGGCGGAATGCAGGAATGCGCTGTCCGTGCCTTCGCGCATGATACGGCGGAGAGCGGCCACCAGATCAGGTCCGGCGGAGCGGAGTTCGTCGTGATGATGAAGGGCCAACTCGGCCAGGACCTTTTCACCCTTAGCTGTCAGCGCGAGCAAAACCTCGCGGCGATCGTCCGCGGCGCGGGTGCGATGCACAAAGCCTCCGGCCTCCAAGCGGTTCACCAGTTCTACGGCGCTATGGTGGCGGATTTGCATTCGGGTAGCCAGTTCGCGAATGCGCGGCCGCACCCCCGTCGGCATACCCTTGATCGCCAGCATCAGTTGATACTGGCCACGCTCCAGGCCGGCCCGTTTCACCACTTGCTCGCTGAAGTGGAGGAAGCGGCGGATCTGGAAACGGAACTCCGCCAATGCCTGATAGTCCGACAAAGTAAGCTTCTTCATTCCGCCGATTGTATCGTGCCCCGACCCAGTAGACGTTCATAGTATATCGTAAGACGATATAAAGCGAAAAGTGAGAAAGCGGCGCCGCAACTCTTTTCTCCGGCAGCTGTTTTGTGCCACACTTGGACCCCAGAAACCGGAATCACCGACGAGGAAAAATGACCCCTTCCAAGCTGGCCTTAATCGTAATCTCTTCGACCTTCTTAGCCGCTGCTACACCACTGTTTTCCCAGGAGTTAAATTCAAGCTTCGCACGCGATCCTGGCCAGCCCATCGATCAGCAGTACACCGATCAGATGCGCAAATACACTACCGATCCCTCTTTTACTTCTCCCCTGGTGGACTACCTTCCGGCCTCGAAAACCGTTCCCACACCCGCCAAAGTGCTGGGCGACGTCTCGGGCGCGCCCGACATGCTTCCCTATGCCGAAGATGTGTACAAGTATTTCCGTCTGCTTGAGGCGAGCAGTCCGCGGGTAAAGGTTTTTACCATCGGGCACTCCGAGGAAGGCCGAGAGATGATCGCCGCCGCCATCGCCGATCCCAAACTTCTGGCCGATGCGAAAGCGAATGATGCGCGCCTCGCCCAGCTTGCGGATCCACGCACCATCGGCCTCGATGATGCCAAAGGCCGCCCGTTGCTCGATCAATCGTGGCCCGTCTACTACATTACTGGCACCATCCACTCTCCCGAGACTGGCGCTCCCACGGCGCTGATGGAACTAGCTTATCGACTGGCAGTCGACGATGCACCCTACATCAAGTACATCCGCTCGCACATGATCGTGCTGATCACTCCGGTGGTCGAAGTGGACGGCCGCGACCGCATGGTTGATATCTACAAGTGGCACAAGGCTCATCCCGGCCAAGACTGGCCGCACCTTCTTTACTGGGGCCACTACGTCGCTCATGACAACAACCGCGACGCCATGGCCATGACTCTAAATCTCACCCGGAACGTCCTCGATACCTATCTTGGCTGGCACGCGCAGGTGTTGCACGACCTGCACGAATCGGTTCCGTTCCTCTACGACAACACGGTTGGCGACGGTCCTTACAACGCGTGGGTCGATCCCATTCTCGGCGACGAGTGGGCGGAACTCGGCTGGAACAACGTTGCCCAGATGCAGAGTTTCGGGATGCCAGGAGTCTTCACCCATGGCGATTTCGATACCTGGAGTCCCGGCTACCTGATGTTTCTGGCCAGCATGCACAACGGCATCAGCCGCCTTTATGAGACTTTTGGCAACGGTGGAGCCGATACAGAGAAACGCATCCTCGACCCTGAAGAATACTCGCGTACCTGGTACCGCCAGAATCCGGCGCTTCCGGTAGTGACCTGGTCGCAGCGTGATAACAACAACTACGAAGAAACCGCGCTGCTGACCACCATCTCTTACTTTTCGCACAACACCCGCCACTTCCTCGAGAACTACTATCGCAAGAGCAAGCGTGCCGTCGAGAAGCCGTCGCGCGAAGGGCCGACGGCCTATGTGATTCCTCCGGACTCAGCTGACATCAACCGCCAGGTCGAGTTGCTCAAGGTATTGAAGCGGCAGCACGTTGAGATCGAACAATTGTCCGACGAAGTCGTCGCGAATGTTCCTGGGGAAAAGCGTGGAGACAAGGCGAAGCAGCAAACTTTCCCCGCGGGCAGCATCGTCGTCCGCATGGATCAGCCTTACTCCCGCGCGGCCGATGCCCTGCTCGACCGCCAATTCTGGGCTCCCAGCGATCCGCAGAAACATCCCTATGACGACACTGGATGGTCGTTCACTCACCTTTTCAATCTGAAGGTTGTTCGCGTCACAGATCCTTCGATTCTCCAGTCGAAGATGACGCTCCTTGACGATCCGTCGAAGCTTGCCGGGAAGGTCTCCGGCTCGGGTTCCGTACTTGCTGTGAACAACAGCGGGCAGATTTCACTTCTGTCCCTGGCCTACAAACTCAAAGGAGCAACCATCCAGGTCGCTGAGAAGCCTTTCGATGCTGACGGCAAACATTTCGCGGCGGGTTCGCTGCTCATCACCGGCGCTCCTGACGACGCCAGCGGAATTCTGCGCGATCTCTCGCTCGACGCGTCGCGGATCGCGGCAGCGCCATCGGCGCCGGTCCATGCGGTTACTGCTCCGCGCATAGCCTTCATGCATACCTGGCTTAACACTCAGACGGAAGGCTGGTGGCGTTATGCCTTCGATACGGCTGGCGTGCCTTACGACTACATCAATACTCAGACTGCAGCCAGCCAGCCGGATCTGCGGTCCAAATACGACGTGCTCATCTTTGCTCCGGTCGGATATTCTTCGACGGCGGAGATTCTCAGCGGCATCCCATCGTGGAACAATGCGATGCCGTGGCAGAAATCCGATTTAACTCCAAACCTCGGCGCTCTCGACAGCACGGCGGACATCCGGCCTGGCCTGGGTTACGACGGCCTGGCTCATCTCAAGCAGTTCGTCGAACAGGGCGGCCTTCTCATCACCTGCGAAGACACCGCGCAGTTCGCCATCGAAACGGGCCTCGCGCCGGGAGTCAGCGTCGCTCCTCACGACGACGCGCGAGTCGTTGGCACCGTGCTTAACACCGTCTTCGTCGCACCGAACAATCCAATCGCCTTCGGCTATGGAGCAGGTGTTCCCGTCATCAGCGCCGCCGGCATGGCGTTCAACGTAAGCAACACCGTGGTCCACGTGGGAAGGCGTGCCTCGCCTGAAGCGTTCAAAGACCCTTACGAACAGCGCGCCACAGGCCGCGGCAGTGTCGAGGATAGCGACCAGCCCCAGGGCAGAAAGATCGCCGAAGCCGAGCCCCTGCTGAAGCAGCAGCCCTGGGAACCGAAGCACCTGAATGAGGAAGAGACGCGCAATAATCCGCGGGTAATTCCGGTGCAGAGCCGACCGGATGTCATCCTGCGCTTCTCTGATTCCAAGAACCTTTTGCTCGACGGCCTGCTCGACAAAGCTTCGTCGATTGCGGAGCATGCGATCGTCGTGAATGCGCACCTCGGCCAAGGCAATGTTCTGCTGTTCGGCAACAATCCCATCTATCGCGGAGAGACCGTCGGCACCTATGCGTTGGTCTTCAACGCGATCCTCAACTATCAGCAGCTCGATTATCAGCACGTCCCGCACGAACCCGCGCCCGCAGAGAAGGACAAGGACGAGAAGAACGAGGACAACCATTGACTTCACTCGCGGGATTTAGTCGGGTTGGATGGAATCATCGGGATGTAGCCCCGAAAAGCCCGGCATACCAGCCTTCGCGCGATCTCATGGCCTCTTGCCGCAGCGCCGGTGCCGCGCAGGTTCAGCCATGTTACACTTTATGATTCGCAGACAAGACAAGCGCCCCTGACACAGGACATTCGATCCGCACATGCTTCTTTCCAAGGAATATGTGGGCTACCTGGCCCGCGAAGTTACCAAGAAACTGATCGCCGCCAAGGCCATCGAGACCTCGGCCGTGCCCAAGGTCACCGAGCGCGTCCACGCCGCCCTGCTCGAAGAACTGACCCTCGAAGACCGCATCAACGATGAAGTCCGGGTCATCCTCGAAGCTTATTCCGAAGAGATGAACAAAACCGGCGCCAACTATCAGGAGATGTTCCGCAAGGTGAAGACGGAACTGGTGCGCAAGTACAAGGCGGTGCTGTGAGACTGAGCCGCGACAAGGTGAACGTGCTGGCGCGAGCGGTCGCCGACGCGCTCAAACAGATGGATGAGGTCGACTTCATCGAAGACCCCAACACCATCCGCCAGGAAACCCGCAAGATCCTCGAAGAGCTTCTCAATCACGAGGAGAGAATCGATCAAGCCGCCCGCCAGAAGATCGAGAGCCAGAAGCGCACTATCCTCGAAGGCTCGCAGGAGTGGGACATCCTCTACCGTAAGTATTACAACGAGGAAGTGAAGAAGCTGGGAATCTGACCCCCGTTTCTCCGAGTTGCCCCCTATGGGCAACTGAGCGTGATACGCCGCACCGAGTTTCCCTCTCTTGGTAGTCCTCCATCTTCGTCATGCAGGAAGGTGTAGTAAACGTAGAAGGTCTTGCCTAAGATGTGCGGATCGTCCCCTAGGCCGACAGCTCTGGGATAAGGCGCCAGCGTTGTCACGCCGTCGGCGAAGGCGCCAAGCGCTGTGGGCTCGGTCCAGGTGAGACCGTCTTTGGATTCTGCGTAATAAAACGTGGTGTCGTTATCGATGATCATCACGTAGCGCTCGAGCGCGCTGTTGAAGTGAATATCGAGATACCCTCCCTGTTGAGGCGCCCATTTCGGATTGAGATCGGTGGAAGCTCCGCCGATACCGGGTTGCAGATTCCACGAACCTTCATAGAACTTTTCGAACGGGACCGCGTGCGGGCGTCCTGGTCCAAACGCTGCGTCAAGTAAGGAACTCACTAGCACACGCGCTACTGAGACATGGGTAGTCGTAGTCGTGCCGGCGGGCCAGTCGGGAAAATAGAAATCGAAATACTTGCCGTCGGGCGACTCGACGAGTGGCCCGTCGCCGATCTCATCGAAGCCGGGGGCGAGTTCGGGCGCGAACGATTGATTCGGCCGCACCACTTCGCCGAGGTCAGTCCAGTGCAGACCGTTATCCCACGATGCAGCCAGCCCGTGAACCGCGTACAGCGTGTTGGTGGGCAATTCGGCGTGGTAGCCCACCAGCAGGTTGCCCGCTCCGGTCTTGCCCGCTGGAACTTGATAGACCGGGCCCCCGCCAATGTAGGTGTAGCTGGAATAGTTGGGGTTCACGGCAGGATCGGGATTCGGCGAAATGGTGACATCCTGCGGAGCGCCCGTCCCGAGCGGATTGTCGAGCGTTCCGACAGTCGTGGTCACCGACCCGTATTTGTTGTTGCCGACCCACTGCCCCTGCCAAATCTGCCGGGGATGAAATGCGCCATCGCTGGTAAACCACTCGTATCCGTCGGCCGTCTTGATGACTCCCACCTGCGTGTCCGGCCAGGCAAAGCCAAAGCCCTTGGTGTCGGTGAGCGGCGGCTCGGCTTTGAGACCGGCAGCGACGATCTGGTCGTGTGTTGCCACGATCGTGGGCGGCGCGACCGTGGGATGGCAAAGCGGAGTTAGGGCCTGGGCGAAGCTGGCGCTGGATGAGAATTGGAAGAAGCTGGACAGCAAGGCAACGGAAGCGAGTGAGCGGAAGAGCATGACCATCCTCGATTCTGGTTCGTGAGTGATGTGGTGGGCTGAAACTCTCCCACGGCAGGGAGGCAACACATCGGCCCACATCGTCAGAACCCGGTAATCGAAAGAATGTCGCGCGCAGGTTCGAGATTCGACTGCGCAGATTCTTGCGCAGATTCCGACAAGAAAGCCCCGCGCTTTCACGCGGGGCGTCAACGGTCGGAGGACCCAGTGAAAACCCTCAGGCTGCTTCTCGCCGTTTCTGGATGGTCTGCAGTGTCTGGCGATACTTCTGCGCATTGCCCACGATCTTGCGTTGCGGCAGGCTGTTGATCCACAGTTCGTGAGGAACGCTGCGGCGTTCCCGGCGCGTGCCAACAGCTCCCCGGTGCAGGGCGTTGGTGGGTCGCTTCTCCTGAGTCTGTTGCTGCCAACCGCTGCCGGAGGCCACATGGAAGACCCCGATGTAGCCGTTCACCAGAAGCTGAAATGGATTCTGGATTTTGTTCATGCGATCGAACTGCGTCGAGCCCTCGCTGCGGAAGCTCTCAAACCAGGAGGGATAGACGAAGTCGGAAAGCAGGACGTTGTCGATCTGATAGCCGAGGCTATCATCTTCGCAGGCGTCACAGACTTCGTAGGCGTAGAGAATTCCCGCGGTGTTGTTGTTCTCGACGAACACGGTGAGGTTGATGTTGGGGTCCCCCAGCATTTCGAGCAGCTCGTGGCTGGCGGTGACGGTCCATGACGTGCCTGCTTTCAGATCGCTGGCAGCGAAGACCTTGCCGATCGGGAGCCCTTCGGTGGTGAGATCGTGGTAGCCGAGTGCATTCGCCTGGTCAGAGTCGTCGAGCAATACGAGCCACCAGCTTCCAGTGGGAGGCTGAGTGCCCTTAGGGACAATGGTGAGTTGAGCGGCCGTTCCCCAGACGGGACCGAAGTCGTTGATTACCTGCTTCTGGAGCGCAGCCGCGACCGGCACGACATCCGCGTCGGCCAGCACGGTGCTCTCGTTGATCACGGAGATTTGAGTGGTTTGGGTTTGTGCGTGGGTGGGTTGCGGCATACAGATGGTCTCCTTTTGAAAGAAATTCGGAGAACGCGCAGCGTGAGTTGCGTGACTCTGTGAGAAAAAGCTTATACGCTGACCTTGTGAGTAAAATGCTTTGGCGGCGAAAAAAGTGATGCAGAGTTCCAATTTGGAACTGCAGATCTAGCTCATTTGCTCCGAATGAATTTTTCGCGTCACGCTTCCCCACGCATGTTTCGCCTCGCTGAAATCTCGGACACGATAACGCAAGCCGCCACAGACGCGGGTTTCGATCTGGTGGGCATAGCTCCTGTCGATGATGCTCCGGAGTTGGAATATTTTCCGCGCTGGATTGCCGAGGGGCGTGCGGGAGAAATGAAATACCTGGAGGCTCGCGACCAGCAAGGTCGCTTAAAGCGTTCGTCGCTAGCGCACGCCGCCCCCTGGGCTCGCAGCGTGGTGGTTTGCGCCATTAACTACAACACGGCGCAACCGTATTCCACCCAGGTTCCCGACGATTTAACAAACCCGCAGGAGCGCGGATGGATCTCCCGCTATGCCTGGGGCGAGCAGGATTATCACGACTCGGTAATGCCGCGTCTCCGGCAGGTCGAAGCGGCGCTCAGAAATGTATTTGGAACCGACGGCTTGGTCACGCGCTGTTATGTCGACACCGGCCCGATCGTCGAGCGGGTGGTGGCGAAGTACGCCGGTATCGGCTGGATCGGGAAGAACACGTGCATTATCAATCAGAAGATGGGATCGTGGCTGTTCTTGGGGGTGATTCTTACCTCGCTCGATCTCGGATCCGATTCAGAAGTAGATTCTGAACTAGATTTCGGGCTAGGCTCTGAACTGGGCGTGGCGGCCCCCGACCGCTGCGGCACCTGCACGCGCTGCATCGACGCCTGCCCCACCGACGCCTTCATCGCGCCCTATCAACTCGATTCCAGCCGCTGCATCGCCTACCTGACAATCGAAAAGCGTGGAGCCCTTCCGGAGGATGAGAAGCTTCGATCCGGCATAGGTCGCCACGTCTTTGGCTGCGATATCTGCCAGGACGTTTGCCCCTGGAACAGGAAGGCGCCGGCTACGAAGGCACCAGAGTTTCAGCCGCGTCGCGATTTGGTGAATCCCGCGCTCGACTGGCTGGCAGAGATCAGCGTGGAAGAATTCCGGCGCACGTTTGGCGGTTCGCCGGTGCGCCGGGCCAAGCGCGCTGGCTTGCGCCGGAATGCGGTCATCGCCATGGGCAACAGCGGAGATCGAAAGTTTCTCCCACTCCTCGAAAAACTGGCAGGGGATGAGGATAAAGTGGTCGCCGAGAGTGCCGTCTGGGCCATCCAAAAACTTAGTCCGGTCGATTAGCTTTTTGGGTGCCACGGATCGATATAGTTTAGCTACACTAGAATGTAAGCCCGGAGTCACATTTAGCAGTCCTGTCACACCCCTGTATCTGTTTATTTTTCAATCAGGTAGCAACATTACTCCGATTCTCCGTTAACCGGTTGACTTCCGTAACTCGCTTTACCCATTTTTGGCAACTAATCTGGTGGAAAGGGGTTCTTACAAGAGGGGTAGCTATGCCTTGCCTAGGGGGATTCCGGCGCGCTCTGTGCACCCTGTTGGTGCTGGCGTCGGGGTCTGCCGGTTTGGCGAGAGCGTCGGCCACACTTCTGCTGGAAGAACCTTACGGCAAGCTCGGATTCTTCACCGCCACGGGACACGCCGCAGTGTATTTATCTGGGATTTGCGCGGCGACTCCGCTGCTGCTGCGTCCTTGCGCTCCCGGAGAACTGGGGGCCGTGATCAGCCGTTATGACGGTGTCGGCGGCTATGACTGGGTCGCGATCCCGCTGATTCCTTATCTCTACGCGGTCGAGCGTCCGGATGATATTCCGCTGTTCGTGGATCCGAGAATGGTCAACTTTCTGCGTGACCAATACCGCCGCAAACATCTCGAAGCAGTTGCGCCGGATCGAGACAATGGAGAAACTCCGGGCGGAAACTGGTATGAGCTGGTTGGTTCCTCCTACGACCGCACGGTGTACGCATTTGAGCTTGAAACCACTCGGGCGCAGGATCGGGCCTTCATCGAAAGATACAATTCATCGCCGAACCGTTCTCACTTCCGGACGGTTTCACACAACTGTGCAGATTTTGCCAAGGACGTCATCAACTTCTACTACCCGAGAGCCCTGCATCGCAGCGTAATCGCCGATGTCGGCATCACTACGCCCAAGCAGATGGCGAAGACCATGCTCAAGTTCAGCGCCCGCCACCCTCACTTGCAGTTCTCGCGTTTTGTGATCCCGCAGATTCCCGGCAGCGTGGCCCGCAGCACTCCGGTGCATGGAGTGGTCGAATCCTTCCTCAAGTCAAAGAAGTACATGGTTCCCAGTGCCGTCGCGAGTCCAATTTTTGCGGGTTGCGTGGTGGCCGTATATGTGGGCACAGGCGCGGGCCGCTTTGATCCGGCGCGCGAGGCGCTGGTTTTTAACGCCCAGCGTGCTCTCGAACCTCCCCTTGGGGCCGAGGATCGCCGCTCCTATCAAAGTGAATTAAACCATCTCGTGGAGAACCAGACCGTGGCTGATCCGGCTTCTGAAAGTGCCAGCGCCCACCTCGAAAAATGGCGGCGCTTGTTGCACAATGCCGCTCCGGATCTAGATGCCCAGGGACGTCCCATCATGCTTATTCCCGTGGGCGAGGACGTGGTGAGCGTTGGGGTTTCAGACAGCAACATTCTCGGTGGTGACGCACGGCAGCCCATCATGCAGAAGCTTCTGGAGGCCCGACTGGGTGCGGAACTGCGGCGGGGATCTCCGCCCAAGGCTTCAGAAAGTGACGTTACGCGCGACTGGAATTTGCTTCAGAAAGCGATGAACGGCGTCGATGTCGAAACAGCCACGCCATCTCACGGCCCGCAGCAGATCAGCTCCCAAGTGCGCCCAGAGCCTTCCGAGGATCGGCCCTGAGAGGCCTGGCCTTCCCAGACACAACCTGGAAAAGACACAATCTAGAACCTGACAGCTAAATACCGCTTGTCGGGCCGGCTCTATTGCTGGTCTGGGGCTTGGGGCTGTGCTTGAGGAACGGCCGCGCCAGGCGCCTGGGGGTTCCCCGGTCTTGCCTGTTGCATCTGCAATTGCCGCTGCTGCATTTCCTGCAACAACTGCTGTGGAGTCTTCACTCCTGGCTGATCCGGAGTGGCAGCTGGTTGTTCTGCTTCCGCTGGTGTGGCCTGGTCCGGCGTGTCCTCGGCGGTGTCTTCTATTGGATCGGGCTCGGCTGTATCCGCACCGTTGGCCCCCTGAGGAGTGGCGCTCTTGTTCGAGGCTGTTTCAGAGTTCGGGGTGTCCGGTCCGGACTTGGGCACCAGCACCACGCGTACCAGAGCGTTGGCATTCTCCATAGAACCCAGCAATATGTAATTGAAGCGCGAGCCATTCAGCAGTTCGGCCATCACTTCCCGCGCCGGCCCGGGACCAAGGCGCGTCACCACACGCTCATTGGCCGCAGCCGGGATTTCAATATCGGCCGCCGTGTGCTTGCGTACGCCGCGCAGAATGTCGCCCAACGTGGAGTTCGGGGCAATGATTGTCAGCTGTCCATCCTGATAACTAACCTCGGGCGCTACCGCCGGAATGGCATCCAGCGGAACTTGGGGCACCGGCCCTTGCGGTCCCGAGGGTAGCGGAGGCGGCGGGGCTGGCTGCTTCTTGACCTTGTGTACGGGATGCGTCTTCGGCGTGTCAGGGGGCGTGTCCGCGCGCGCCGCAATCGGCAGGCACAGGACGCCGGTCACCAACAAGCCTGTAAGCTTAAATCCCGAGCTCATGACGACCTTTCCACCCGATCTAGGCCCATCTTGGGAAGACGGCAGGTCTGTAACTGCAATTCTAGCACCGATTCTGGGCTCGCCTCGCCGGTTAAAAACCGCCCGTAGCCCCTCCACCCTTAAGGAACGTACTAACCGTAATCTCTTGCGTTCCGATTCCGCGAGACCCAACCCGGCCTGGATGTGCAACCTCTTGTGCTTACTGGGATCGGCGCTCGGCTAAGAGTGGCCGCTGGTAACGGCGAGGATTTTGTGGTCAGGTCCTGAGTTCTTGATCGAGCAGACAATCTTTCGGATCTTTATCGTCGCGTAACCCCAGGAACACCGGCGCCCGCAACTTCGGCCCGCTGCCCGCGCTCGCGCCGCCCGTCCATTCGGCAAATTCGATCTCGGCCACGAGCTCGGGCTTCACCCAGTAGACTTTCCGCAGGGCCTCGACTTCGCCGTGGAACGGGTTTTTCTTGGTCCCGCGTTTCTTCAGTAATTTCCAGACTTCGTCGAGCGATTCCTGATCGAATCCGCTGCCTGCCTGTCCCACATGAATCAGCCTGCCCTGCTTGTCATAGAGGCCTAGCACGATGGATCCAAAGTGCGCGCGGCTGCCCTCTGGCTCGGTGTAGCCCCCGATCACGCATTCCACCCGGTGCGTGATCTTGATCTTCAGCCATTCGCTGGTGCGCCGTTCCTGGTAAATGCTGTCGCGTTTCTTGGCCAGGATGCCTTCCAGGCCCTTCGCGCGCGCCATCTCGAACAGCGCCTTTCCATGCTTCTCATAGTGATCGGAGTAGCGTAGAGAACTTCCCGTGATCAGCAGCGAAGCTAACTTCTTCTTGCGATCTTCCAGTCGAAGCTTGCGCAAATCATAGCCATCCAGATACAGCAGATCGAACCCGTAGTACAGCACTGGGACGTCCGCCTTTGCCTCCCCGCGCCGTCCGCCAGGACGAAATCCCGTACGCTGCTGCATCAGGCTGAACGACGCTCGCCCCTCGTTGTCAAGCGCAACCACTTCGCCATCGAGAATCGCATTTTTCGCCTTGACGAACTTCGGCAGGTCTTTCAACTCGGGAAAACGCGCCGTCAACTCATTCTGATTCCGCGAAACCAACCGCAGCTTGCCATCGGCGATAAAAGCAATCGCCCGGTAGCCGTCCCACTTGATCTCAAACAGCCACTCCACCCCGTCAAAGGGCTCATCCACCGACGTCGCCAGCATAGGATGAATGGTTGTGGGCATTGCCCGTTTCATCCCGGCGTCGGCGGATTTCACGGCCGAGCTCGCAGAGGGGGCCGCCCCATTCTTGGGAGCCCCCGTGCTTGTAGCGTCCCCGGCGGGTTTTTTCTCTTTTCGTTGTTTCTTGGCGCTCTCAGCGTCCTCGGCGGTGTTCAGTTTTTTTTTTGTCCGCTCGCCGCGGCCTTTTTCTTGTCGAGTTTAGCCACGGCATCCGCCAGCCAAGCCGCTTTCAGCTTCCCACCACCCGCCGGACGGCTCTTCCACTCCGCGGATCCCGCGTCCCCGGCGATCTCAGCCAAACTGCGCTTGCTCAGCACGGATTCGTCGTACGCATCGATGTCGTAGCCCTCCACGACATACTGATCATGCTTCTTGATCATCAACCATTCATTCCCCTTGCTCCCCGGGCGCCGCCCCTTCATCTTTACCAGCGCGAAGTCACCCTTCAACTTCTTGCCGTCGAGACGAAACTTCAAATCGCCCTTGGCCAGCATCGCAACCGCTTCAGCCTCAGTTCCCGGCACATATTTCCCCTGCACAGCCACAGGAGATAAAGGCTGCCACGTGCCCACGTCCCATACCATCACCGTGCCCGCGCCGTAATTGCCCTCCGGAATGATGCCCTCAAAATCGAAGTACGAAACCGGATGATCCTCCACCTGCATCGCCAGCCGCTTGTCCGCCGGATCGAGCGACGGCCCCCTCGGCACCGCCCACGATTTCAGGACGCCCTCCATCTCCAGCCGAAAGTCATAATGCAGCCGCGTCGCGTCATGCTTCTGCACCACGAACCGATGCCCCGCCTTGCTCTCAATTTTGGGAGGAGGCTCCGGCGTCGACTCAAACTTGCGTTTTCGTTTGTATTCTTCGAGAGCCATGGCGAACACTATTTAACCACAGAGTCACAGAGACACAGAGAAAGCAATCGTGCGCGCAAAGGCTTTATGTTTGGGTAGTTGGTGGGGACGGCCGCCCTCGGTCGTCCATGCCGAAGCTCGGCTGGTGCTTGCGCCACCACGACCGCGGAGTTTCGCTAGAATGCTTGCAGCCAGGCAAGGTATGCAACGCGAATTCCCCGAAGCTCCGTTGGTAGGCGTAGGCGCCATCATCATCGAAGACTCCAAAGTGGTTCTAGTAAAGCGCGCCCACCCCCCACTACAGGCCGAGTGGTCCATTCCCGGCGGCGTGCTCGAAGTCGGCGAACTGGTGCGCGAAGCCGCCATCCGCGAAGCCCGCGAAGAAACCGGACTCACCGTAGAGCCCGGCGAACTCCTCGGCGTTTATGACCGCGTCCTGCGCAACGCCGACGAGCGAGTGCAATACCATTACGTCTTGATTGATTTTCTCTGCCGACGGGTCGCGGGAGATCTAGGCGCCGCCAGCGACGCCGCTGAAGTCAGGTGGTTTAGCCGAGAAGAGCTGCCGGCGCTGAGGCTGGCGGAGGATACGCTCGACGTAATCCGCAGGGGCTTCGCCAAGTCTGGAATCAACTCGTGAATGCGCCCAGCGCTAGGATGTGCAGTTAGGATGAACCGGGTCACGGTTAGAATACGGCTGATGGATAATTAAGAAAACCAGGCTGTCGACCGCTGGAGGAAGCGCGATGCATTCTAACTGGGCAACTTACCTGCGGGTCTTCCTGGCGCTGCATATCGCCTGT